>Ga0111538_10013423_pt1 | contig 10807 bp, 12 predicted proteins | sample SoiMethybrSBSTD1_FD_79669 | JGI IMG/M metagenome (GOLD analysis project Ga0111538, IMG submission 79669) | Bulk soil microbial communities from a Populus tree surrounding site in Tennessee, USA - Soil MetaG P. TD hybrid SBSTD1 (version 2)... | ecosystem: Environmental > Terrestrial > Soil >... | reverse complement strand
CGGATGTACTTCACGTGATACCGGGTCACGGTGATGTAGTTTGCCGAGGTCGGCGTCGACGGATTCTGCGTCGAGCCCGGATCCTTCATGCCCAGCATCAGGTTGATGTTCGCGATGTCCGCGAAAATCGTCCCGTTCGTCGACACGTCGGAGTCAAGCACCGGAGAGTCTTCATCGGGCGTGCTGCCGCGCGCCGCCGTAATCGACTGGACGATCAAGTACGACGACGACTGCCCTTCGAGCTGCTTCGCCGTGCAGCCCGGCAGAGTCAGGAACGAGCTAGCCAGCAAAAGAGCGGCGGCGCGTCGCACGTCAATTGGTCTCACGAACGAACGGAACATCTTGGTCATGGCTGGCCTCGAATGATGCGCGGCGTAATGAAGATCAGAAGCTCCTGGCTCTCATTGCGCGAGTCCGTGCGCTTGAAGAGCCAGCCCAGCAGCGGGATGTTGCTCAGGCCCGGAGTCTTGTCCTCGTTCAACGTCTCGGAGGTCTGGAGGATTCCGCCAATGGCGGTCGTGACGCCGTCGGGCACCTGCACGGACGTTTCCGCGCGCTGTGTGTTGATCGACGGGTTACCGTTGACGGCCCGGCTGAAGTCCGGCTGGCCGTTCTCCAGAATGATGCGCATGATGACGGTATTCGCGCCGGTAATCTGCGGCGTGACCATCAGCTTCAGTGCCGCGTCCTTGAACTGCACGGACACCGTGTTGTTCTGCGTCGTCTGAATCGGAATCTGGAAGCCCTGGGTGACCTCAGCCTGCTTGTTGTTCTGAGTCGTCACGCGCGGCGTGGACAGAATCTTGACCTTACCCTGACGCTCGAGCGCGGTAATCGCCATGTCGATGCCGAACGCGCCGTTGATCGCGCCCATCGACAGTCCCAGGGCCGACGTCGCGCCGGTCACCGGCAGGTTGACGGCCGTTGCGCTTCGCTCATTGATGTTGGTCCGCGGATCCACCGGGCCCTGCGTCACCGGACCCTGCTGTGTCACGCGCCCGCCGACGGTGCCGCTGTTGGGAAACCCGAGGCCGGTCGTATTGCCAAGGTCTGGCGCCACGCGGCCGTTGAGGCCCCACTGCACGCCGAGGGCGCGCGCCGTGTCGCGGTTCGTCTGCATGATCTTCGCTTCGATTTCGACCTGCGCTTCCGGCCGGTCGAGGTCGGCGATGACCTTCTGAACTTCCGGCAGTGCGGTGGTGCTGTCCTTGATGATAAGCATGTTCGTGCGCTCATCGACGTCGACCGTGCCCTCGGCACTGATGATGCGCGCCGTCTCGATCAGCTTCTTCACTTCCCCGGCGGACGCATAGTTGAGCCGCACGCGGATGGTCTCGAGCACCGCCGCCTGGCGCGTGGCTTTCCGCTGATCGACTTCAGCCTGTTTTTCTTTCGTCAGCGCATCGCGCGTCAGAACTCGCAGCACGGGTCCGTCGACCTCGTACGTGAGCTGTCCGCTCTTCAGGACCACGTCCATGACCTGGTCCCACGGCACCTGCGCCAGCCGCAGGTCGACCGTCGCGGCCGTCGGGACGCTCGGATCGAGAATCAGGTTGATGCCGCCGATCTCGGCCAGATTCCTCAGCACGGAACGGAGATTGGCTGACTGATAGTCCACGTCAATCGGCGTGCCGCTGAAACGGCGCAGGCCCTGGGCGGACTGGTCGCCCTGCGGCTGCGGCGCCTGTGCACCAGCCGTGACGAGCGTCGCCGACAGCGCGACGACGACCGCAAGACTCCACAATCGAATGCTTCTCATCGGATGACCTCAACTGAGCGCAGGGGTTTGCGCGTTTCCTGCGGCCGCTGCGTATCGCCCGGCCTCGGAAGTTCGAGAAACACGACACCTTGCGCGTCGATGCGCTTGATGATCGCGTCCGCAATCTTGTCGTTTACTTTCGCGACGTACGACTGACGGTCGGCGCCCTGAAGAATCGCCATGCCCTCGCTCCCCTTCCGCGAAATGCCCGTGACGACCACGTCGGCAAGCAAGAAGGAGGTCAGGCCGTGAGAAGCGCGCGGCGTCATGTCAGTCGCGCCCTTCTTCGGCGTGATGAGGCTGACGAACGGGTCGCGCCTGCCGAGGCTGTCGTAGCCGCCGGATTCAACCGGACGCGGCTCCCCGACCTTGGTCCCGACCTGAATCTGCGCGTGCGCGCTCGAACTGAACACGAACATCAGTCCCGCAGAGAGCAGGACGGTCTTGAGATGAGTCATCTTCTTCATGGCCGTCCTCCCGGCCGTCCGGCCGGCGCGCCGGGCACCGTGGCTGAGGTCGTCGTAATGGCGCCCCCAACCTCGTGCCGGAACACGAACGTCGTCGCCAGGCAGGTCGCGGTCACCGTGCCCCGGCCGTTCGGCTTCAGCTTGGTCTTGATATTGAGATCGGTCACCGAGATCAACCGCGACATCGAGGCCAGGCGGTCGAAGAAGCGGCCGAGGTCGTGAAAGCCGCCCTCGAAGTTCACTTTGATCGGCCATTCCGAGTACTGCGCCTTGGCCACGATGGCGGTCGGCTCGAACCGCGCCAGATCGAGAGACGAGTCACTGGAGAGCTCGTAGAGGTTGCGCAGGACATCCTGCGGATCCTTCTCTTCGGGGATCGACGCCGTGGTCTCGCGCAGCGCGACTTCGAGCGTCCGGACTTCCCGCTGCAGCTGCGGCAGCTTGTCGGCGATCGCCTGGACGCGGACGATCTCGGTCTCGAGTTTCGCGAGATGAGCGCGGCGGGTTTCGAGCTCCGCGGAGCCGGGCCCGATGGATACCTGCCATGCGCCGGCGCTGCCGAGCACACACAGCAGCCCGAAGATGATCATCTGCGAGCGTTGCGACAGTTCGTGGAAACTCTTGGCCATGACTACACTCCCGGCCTTCCGGCGATCGTCTTACCTGCGGCGCCGGTCGCAGGGATGGCGGGCGCGGCCGCGGGTTCGGCCTTGAGCACGAAGCGAATCACGTTCGCTTCGTCAACCTGTTCCATCATCGTCGTGACAATCTCGACCGGCATCTTGAAGAACCCTGACACCTGGAGTGTCTGAGCGAAGTCCGTGATGGCCAGTTGCGACATCGCGCGTCCTTCGATCTGGACAGAGGTCGCGTTCTGCTTGATCTCCATCAACCAGAGCCCATCAGTGATGGATTCGTTCATGAGGTCGAGCATCTTCACCGGCGCGTGCTTGGCGATGCGCAGGCGGTCGATCAGGGAGATGCGCTCCTCGAGCTCAGCCTTGTGCTGGCGCGCGGACTCGAGCAGCTTCATCGCATCCTTGAGTTGGTCGATGCGCGTCTCGGCGGTGGTAATTCCGGTTTCCGTCGCCGCGCGTTGCTGGTTGATGTAGTACCACCAGCCGCCGATCCCGAGACCGGTGACGAGCAGCATGGTCAGGCCCAGCATCGCGGGCTTCTGTTCCTTCGAGATGAGCACCCGGGGCTGCGAGGCGCCGGGACTGGAGACGAGGAGGTTGACGCGGATCATCGGTCGCCTTCCTTCCGCATTGCGAGACCGACCGCGACGGCGTAAGACGGACCCACGGAGTCGGCGCCCGTGCTTCGCGTCGATCGCGTCACTCGGCGAAACGGATCGAATACGTCAACCGGCGCACCGAATTCACTTGCCAGCAGGTCGACCAGGCCGACCGCTTCCCACGCGCCGCCGGACAATACGACGCGGCTCAGGCGCTCGATTGGGGACGTCGCGCGGTAGAAGTCGATGGTCTTGCGCACTTCCAGCACCAGCTGCGCGCTGGAATCGCGGAGGACGCTGGCAACCTGATCCGCCTCGACGCCACCGGGGTACTGGCCGTGCAGCATTCGACGCGCGGTGAGTTCGTCAACGCCGGTCGGACCAAATTCCTTGAGCAGCGCGTCCAGGTGCACCTGGCCGCCCACTGAAATGTCTCGCGTGAAGATCGGCTCGCCCCGCTCGAGCAGGCAGATCACCGTCACGCTTCGCCCGACATGGATCAGGGCGGTGAGCGGATCGGTGCGCTCGGGATAATTCATCTGGTAGGCGTTGGCGATCGCGAACGCTTCGACATCGATGACGACCGGCCGACGGCCGGACTGCGCGATCACGTTCGAGCGGTCCTCGATGCGATCCTTGCGCGCGGCGACGAGGAGCACGTCGAGTCCGGGCTTCTCGCCCATGTCCTTGTCCCCGGCCTTGTCGTCCTTCGTCGGGAGGTTCGACCCAACCACCTGATAGTCGAGCTGGACTTCGCTGAGATCGAACGGGATGTACTGCTCGGCTTCCCAGGGAATCGCTTCCGCCAGTTCCGCCTGGCTCATCGCCGGCAGCGCCAGGCGCTTGACGATGACCGCGTGGCCGGAGAGGGCGCTGGCAACGGTTGCGCGGCGCACCTTCATGGAGTCGAGCAACTGGCTGACGGTGTCGCTGACCAGCGCGGGGTCGGCCACCGCGCCGTCCTGCATGGATCCGTCAGGTAGCGGGGCCTCGGCCGCGGCAACCAATGACCATCCTCCTCGCCCTCGGCGAAGACTGACGGCCTTGACCGCACTCGAACCGATGTCCACGCCAACAGTGGAAGGTCGAAGGAGCGAACCAACGTTCATAACGCCACCATGAATGGCAAGGGTGATGCCAAGATGGGATTAGTTATTCGTTCCCGCTGTTTCCCGCTGTTCGCTGAGGGAGCACTTCGCGAAACCCCCGCAGAAATCGACGGTTGTGACAGGAAGTTACCCTTCTGTAAGGTTGGAGGCCGAGCGGCGTGACGTGGCGGACCGTGAGAGGTTTTCCATCTCCAAACGGCTTCAGAATTGACTTTTTTTCAACCGACCCCTATCATTTTGGTTTGCCGATCGCGTGATTCGGCCCACCGAAGCCCCTGAACGGCTGGGAAGACTCTGAGCGGCTGGAGAGGATAGTCAGACCCGACATGAGCACGAAGACGTCTGCTGCCAAGGAAAGCGATCGGCAGTGGCACATTATTGATGCCAACGGCCAGGTTCTCGGCCGCGTCGCAAGCCGCGCAGCAAAAATCCTGCAGGGCAAACACAAGCCGGTTTGGGCCCCGAACATCGACCACGGCGATCACGTCGTCGTGATTAACGCCGCGACCGTGAAGCTCACCGGCCGCAAGGAAGAACAGAAGATCTACCGGCAGCACAGCGGATACGAAGGCGGCCTGCGCGAAGAGCGCGCCAAGATCGTTCGCCAGAAGCGTCCGGTGCGCCTCGTCGAAGACGCCATTCACGGCATGCTGCCGAAGACGAAACTCGGCGAGGCGATGTACAGGAAACTCAAGGTTTATCCCGCCGGCGATCATCCGCATGCGGCGCAGAAGCCGACTAAACTCGAGGTCGCGTAACTTTGGCTACGAATCAGAACTACGGAACTGGCCGCCGCAAGACCGCTGCGGCGCGCGTGTTCCTTCGCCCCGGCTCCGGCACGATCACCGTCAACAGCCGCACGCTCGAAAACAGCTTCCCCGCCGAAACGCATCGTCTGGTCATCCGTCAGCCACTGGTGCTCACTGAGATGGTCGAGCGCTTCGATGTGATCGCGACGACGGCTGGCGGCGGCATCGCCGGACAGGCGGGCGCCATCCGGCTCGGCATCGCTCGCGCACTCGTTGAGTTCAACGAGGAACTGCGCTCGCCGCTCCGCAAGGCAGGATTGTTGACGCGCGATCCGCGCGCCAAGGAACGCAAGAAGTACGGCATGGCTGGCGCTCGCAAGCGCTTCCAGTTCAGCAAACGCTAGATAGAGGAGTCGAGTGAGCTTGAACGCGATCGCGATGAAGGACCTGTTGGAAGCCGGAGTCCACTTCGGACACCAGACCAAGCGCTGGAACCCGAAGATGAAGCCCTACATCTTCGGCGAGCGGAACGGCATCTACATTCTGGACCTTGGACGCACCGCCAAGCTGTATCGCGAGGCGGCCGACTTCGTGTCGAACATCGCGGCCCAGGGCGGCACGATCCTCTTCGTCGGGACGAAGCGACAGGCTCAGGACGCGGTCGCGGAAGAAGCGCAGCGCTGCGGCATGTTCTTCGTGAACCAGCGGTGGCTCGGCGGCCTGCTCACCAACTTCTCGACGATCCAGCGCAGTCTCGCGCGCTTGCGCGAGCTCGAAGCCATGGCGACCGACGGCCGCCAGGAAATGCTCTCGAAGAAGGAAATCGCGCGGCTCGAGAAAGAGCGGCGCAAGCTCGCAAAGAACCTCGACGGCATTCGCGGCATGGGCCGGCTGCCTGACGCGGTCTTCGTGATCGATACCCGGAACGAACAGATCGCGGTCGACGAGGCGCGCAAGCTCAAGATTCCGGTCATCGGAGTCGTCGACACCAACTGCGACCCGGACGAAGTCGATTACGTCATTCCGGGCAACGACGACGCGCTTCGCTCGATCCGCCTGTTCGCCGCCGGCATTGCCGACGCGGTGCTCGGTGGTCGTGGCCTGGCGGAAGCGGCGGCCAGCGAAGCTGCCGACGCCAAGGACCGCACGCAGCCGTCACCGGCAACCGTCTAGACCGGCTCCATCCCAAAACGACTCCGGGAGTCGTTCTTACAAATCTCGGAGAACGACTCCCGGAGTCTTTCCCGGGGCCTGTTGTTGCGCCGCGTTGCGGCGCGAAGTCGAAGAGGCACAATGACCATGTCCACCGAGATCCCAGCAAAGCTCGTCAAAGCGCTCCGCGACGCCACGGGCGCCGGAATGATGGAATGCAAAGCCGCCCTTCAGGAAGCCAACGGCGACCTCGAAGAGGCGACGCTCATTCTGCGAAAGCGCGGACTGGCGCAGGCGGCCAAGAAGTCGGGCCGGGCGACGAGCGAGGGCCTGATCGGCTCGTACATCCACGCCGGCGGCAAGATCGGCGTGCTCGTCGAGATCAACTGCGAGTCGGATTTCGTGGCGCGCACCGACGACTTCCAGACGCTGCTCCGCGAGCTCGCGTTGCAGGTCGCGGCGGCGAATCCGCAGTACGTCACCCGGGAAGAAGTGCCGGCCGACATCATCGAGCGCGAGAAGTCCGTGTACCGCGCGCAGATGGAGAACTCCGGCAAGCCGCCCCAGGTGATCGAGAAGATCGTCGAGGGCAAGCTCGGCAGCTTCTACGAGCAGGTGTGCCTCGTCGACCAGCCGTCGATTCGCGACCCGAAGCTCACCGTGAAGGCGATGCTGCAGGCGGCCATCGCGAAACTCGGCGAGAACATCAGCGTCGCGCGCTTCGTGCGCTTTAAAGTCGGCGAAGCCCGCTAACGCCAAGCCGGGAGTACTTTCCTCAGAAAAGTACTCCCGGCTTGTCATTTCCGTGCGGGATATAATCCGGACTCGGTGCCAGCTCCTGTTTACTCCCGCGTCCTCCTGAAGCTCTCCGGCGAAGCCCTCATGGGCGAACAAGCGTTCGGGATCGATCCCGTCGTCGCCACCCAGGTCGCAAATGAAATCCGCGAGATCCAGGAGCTGGGCGTCCAGACCTCGATCGTCATCGGCGGCGGCAACCTGTTTCGCGGGCTCGCCGCAAGCGCCCGTGGAATGGAGCGGTCCACCGCGGATCACATGGGGATGCTCGCGACCGTGATCAACGCGCTGGCGCTGCGGGACGCCCTCGAGCAAATCGGCGTCACGACGCGTGTCATCAGCGCGATCGAGATGCGCGCGGTGGCCGAACCCTTCATCAGGCTGCGCGCCATCCGCCACCTCGAAAAAGGCCGCGTCGTCATCTTCGCGGCCGGAACCGGCAATCCGTATTTCACGACCGACACGGCAGCGGCTCTCCGCGCGAACGAGATGCGCTGCGAAGTCATCCTCAAGGGCACGAAGGTCGACGGCATCTACAGCGCCGACCCGGTCATCTATCGCGACGCGGTCAGGTACGACTCGATTTCGTACCTTCAGGTTCTGGAACAGCGCCTCTCCGTCATGGATGCCACCGCGATCTCGCTCTGCATGGACAATAGGCTGCCGATCGTCGTCTTCAAACTGCGGGAAACCGGCAACATGCGACGCGTCATCATGGGTGAGAACGTCGGCACAACGGTCCAGGCGTAGCCAAGCCCGAATTCTGCGAGGTAGTTCATGGACGTCAACGATCTGAAAAGCCTGAGTGCGGAAGTCAAGAAAAGGATGGACAGCGCGATTGAACACGTGCGCAAGGAACTGTCCGGGCTGCGGACCGGCCGCGCGTCGGTGTCCCTCCTCGATCCGGTTCAGGTCGAAGCTTACGGAACGAACGTGCCGCTGAACCAGGTCGCTTCCCTGTCCGTTCCGGAACCCACGGTGATCGTGGCGCAGCCGTTCGACCCATCATTGATGGGCGCGATCGAACGCGGCATCCAGAAGGCCAACCTCGGGCTGAATCCGGCCTCGGACGGTAAAGTCGTGCGAGTGCCGATTCCCTCGTTGACCGAGGAACGCCGCAAGGAGATGTCGAAGCTCGTGCACAAATATGCCGAGGACGGCAGGAACTCCGTGCGGCAGGTTCGACGCGACGCAAACGATCGCCTGAAGAAACTGCTGAAGGAACACAAGATCTCCGAAGACGATGAGCGGCGCGCGCTGGACGAGGTCCAGAAAATCACGGACCAGCACGTCTCGATGATTGACGACATTCAGAAGAAGAAAGATCAGGAGCTCCTGGGGCGCTGACCGGCTGCATCGCTCGAGAGCGACCTCATCAGGACTGATGGCTACTTCCCTGTTCACACACCTCGAGTGTTCGGTCCCCTGCGGCGCCCCGACGCTGGCGCCGAACGAGTCGCATCATCTCTGCTCGTGCGGCGCGCCGCTCCTGGCCCGCTACGACCTCGCGGCGGCACGCGCGTGGAAGAAAGAGTCGCTGGCCGGCCGCGTGTCGTCGATCTGGAGGTATCGCGAGCTGATGCCGCTTCTCGACGGCGAGGAGCCAGTGTCCCTCGGAGAAGGCTGGACGCCGCTGATTCACGCCCGCCGGCTGGGCGCCGTACTGGGGCTCGATCAGCTCTACGTCAAGGACGAGTCACTCAATCCCACGAACTCTTTCAAAGCGCGAGGACTGTCAGCCGCGGTCACGCGCGCCCATCACCTCGGCGCAAAGGCGCTGTCGATTCCGACCGCCGGCAACGCAGGCAATGCCATGGCCGCGTACGCGTCAAGCGCCGGCATCCAAGCGCACGTGTTCATGCCGCGCGACGTCAAGACGCCGTTCATCCGTGAATGCGAGCTGTACGGCGCGAATGTCACTCTCGTCGACGGGCTGATCACCGATGCGGGCAAGATGGCTGCGGAGTTGGGCAAGAAGCACGGCTGGTACGACGTCTCGACTCTCAAAGAGCCGTATCGCATCGAAGGCAAGAAGACGATGGGCTACGAGGTGGCCGAACAGATGAACTGGTCGTTGCCTGACTGGATCATCTATCCGACCGGCGGTGGCACCGGGATGGTCGGCATGTGGAAGGCCTTCGCTGAAATGTCGGCCCTGGGCTGGATCGACCCGAACTTCCGTCCGCGCATGGTGACCGTGCAGGCCGAGGGCTGCGCCCCGATCATCAGGGCGTACGAAGAGGGCGCCGAGCGCTCCACGATGTTCGAGAACGCGCGAACCGTCGCGGACGGCCTCCGCGTGCCCAAGGCGATTGGCGATTTCCTGGTCCTGCGTGCGGTGCGCGAGAGCGATGGCGCGGCGGTTGCCGTCAGCGACACCGACATGGTCAGCGGCATGCGCGACCTGGGAAATTGGGAAGGCATCAGCGCGGCGCCAGAAGGCGGCGCCGCACTGCACGCACTTCGCGTGTTGCAGGCGCAAGGCCGCGTCCAATCCCATCACCGCGTGGTCGTCTTCAACACCGGCGGCGCGCTCAAGTACCTCGACGTTCTGGGATGATCGGCATCCTCTTCACCGGCGGGACGATCTCGATGAAGCTCGATCCCTCGGTGGGGGCGGCCGTTCCGGCGTTCGGCGCCGCCGACATCGTGGCGCAAGTCCCCGGACTCGACGCGGTCGCTGAAATCGAAGTCGAAGATTTTTCGCGGCTGCCAGGCCCGCACGTGACACCCGACCAGATGTGGCGCCTTGCACGCCGCATCGCCGCCTGGCTCGACCGGCCCGATCTCGACGGCGTGGTCGTGACTCACGGAACGGACACGATCGAAGAAACTGCCTTCCTGCTCGACCTTCTGCTCCTGTCGAACAAGCCAGTCGTCCTCGTCGGGGCCATGCGAACCGTCTCCGATGCGGGATGGGATGGCCCGGCGAACTTGCTCAGTGCCGTTCGTGTGGCGGCCTCCCCTGACGCCCGAGGCCAGGGTGTCCTGGTCGTAATGGACGATGACATCCTGCCGGCGCGCGAAGTGCGCAAGGTGCACACGGAGTCGTCGAGTTCCTTCGCCACGCCGGAGTTCGGCCCGCTTGGCGTGGTCGATGCGGGCATGGTCCGATTCCGGCGGCAGGCGCTGCCGCGAATTGACTGGCGCAGCAACGAACCGGACATGGGGCTGCGCGTGGGCCGACTCGAGACTCGCGTCGGACTCGTACAGGTCTACACGGGAATGGATGACACCGTCGTCCGCGCGTTCGCCGGTCGCGACGTGAAGGGGCTGGCGGTCGTGGCTTTCGGACGCGGCAACGTACCGCCGGCGATCATGCCCGCCCTCGAGGATGCGATCGCGTCAGGCACGCTCGTGACGGTGTCCTCGCGATGCGTCGCGGGCCGGGTCAGCCCGCGCTACGGTTACGAAGGGGGCGGCATGCACCTCAAGCGCGCGGGAGCGCTGCTCGCGGGCGACCTGTCCGGAGCCAAGGCTCGCCTGCTTCAGATGGTCGCGCTCGGCGGCACCTCGACGTCGTCCGAGGCACGTGCGGT
>Ga0111538_10013422_pt1 | contig 10808 bp, 7 predicted proteins | sample SoiMethybrSBSTD1_FD_79669 | JGI IMG/M metagenome (GOLD analysis project Ga0111538, IMG submission 79669) | Bulk soil microbial communities from a Populus tree surrounding site in Tennessee, USA - Soil MetaG P. TD hybrid SBSTD1 (version 2)... | ecosystem: Environmental > Terrestrial > Soil > Tree... | reverse complement strand
GCTCTCGCGGCTCGTCCACGACGCGCTCGCCGCGGCGGAGCGGCTCGCGGCCGACGACGGGATCGCGGCGGAGGTGATCGACCCGCGGACGCTCGTGCCGCTCGACCTCGAGGCGATCGTCGCCTCGGTCGAACGCACCGGCCGCCTCGTGGTTGCGCACGAGGCGGTGGAGCACGGCGGGTTCGGCGCAGAGGTGGTAGCCCGGGTCCAGGAGGCGGCGTTCGACTCCCTCGACGCGCCGATCGCGCGCGTCGGCGCGCCGTTCGCACCGGTCCCGTTCAGCGGCCCGCTCGAGGACGCCTACCTCGCCGGAGCGGACGAGATCGTCGCCGCGGTCCGAGGCTTGAGATGATCGTCACCCTGCGACCCGAAGGAGCGCTCCCATGGCCGATTACGTGATCGTCGGCGCGGGATCGGCGGGCTGCGTGCTCGCCGCCCGGCTCAGCGAGAGCCCCGGCGTCACCGTCCTGCTGCTCGAGGCCGGCGGGCCGGACACGGTGCCGGAGCTCCACGTCCCCGCGATGTTCCCGATCGTCTTCAAGTCCAGCCTCGACTGGGACCTGCTCGGCGAGCCCGAGCCGGGGCTCGGCGGGCGCCGCCTCTACCTCCCGCGCGGTCGCGTGATCGGCGGCTCCGGCTCGATCAACGCGATGATCTACCTCCGCGGTCACCGCGCCGACTTCGACGGCTGGGCTGCGGACGGGTGCACGGGCTGGTCGTACGACGAGGTGCTGCCCTATTTCAAGCGCTCCGAGGACAACGAGCGCGGCGAGGACGAGTTCCACGGCGTCGGCGGCCCGCTGTCGGTGTCCGACTGCCGCTCCGGGAGCACCTTCACCGACCTCATGCTCGAGGCCGCGGTGCAGGCGGGGTACGAGCACGTCGACGACCTGAACGTCGATCGGCCCAAGGGCGTCTCGCGCTTCCAGCTGACGCAGCGGAACGGCCTGCGCTGCTCGACCGCCGACGCGTTCCTCCATCCGGCCGAGGGGCGGCCGAACCTGGACGTGATGCCCGGCGTCTTCGTCGAGCGACTCGTCTTCGAGGGCGACCGCGCCGTCGGCGTCGAGCTCGTCCGGAACGGCGTCCGCGAGACCGTGCGGGCCGACCGCGAGGTGATCGTCTCCGCCGGCACCTACCAGTCGCCGGTGCTGCTGATGCTGTCCGGGATCGGCCTCCGCGAGGAGCTCGAGCCGTTCGGCATCGTCGTCCGCCAGGAGCTGCCCGTCGGCCGCAACCTGCAGGACCACTGCATGGTCAACGTCAACTACCTCACCGACGAGCCGGGGCTCTTCGGCATCTTCACGCCCGAGAACTTCGCGCTCCTCGAGAACGAGGGGCGCGGGCCGCTCACCTCGAACTACCCCGAGGCGGGAGGGTTCTTCCGCACCCGGCCCGACCTGCCCGCGCACGACGTCGAGTTCCACTTCGCGTCCGCGCCGTTCTTCGACGAGGGGCTGACGCCGCCGCCCGACAACGGTTACGCCTTCGGCCCGGTGATCGTGAAGCCGACCTCGCGCGGCAAGGTGACGCTCCGCACGCCGATGGCCGACTCCAAGCCGTGCGTGCTCTGCAACTTCCTGACGACGGACGAGGACCGCGCGAGCATGCTGGCAGGCGTGCGGATCGCGCTCGAGATCGCCGGCCAGCCTGCGCTGAAGGCGATCGAGCGCGAGCCGCTGAGCGCGCCTGTCTCCGACTCGGAGGAGGACATCATGGAGTGGGTGAGGCGGGCGAGCCAGACGGTCTACCACCCGACCTCGACGTGCCCGATGGGTGAGGTGGTCGATGCCGAGCTCCGGGTCCACGGCGTGGAAGGCCTGCGCGTCGTCGACGCCTCGGTGATGCCGACGATCACGCGCGCGAACACGAACGCCGCGACGATCATGATCGCCGAGAAGGCAGCCGACCTGATCCTCGGCAAGGCGCCCCCGCCCGCGACGGTGGCCGCGTCGTAGCGACGCGCAGGGCGTCAGCGACGCCGCGGGCGTGGCTTCGGCCCCGTCCGTCCCGGTCGGTCGAAGAAAGAGGGGCAAGGCTGAAGCCATGCCCCGCCACCGTTATGAGGCCCGGCCGGTGCGCTCCCCCGCGTACGCGACGAACGGCTCGAGCGCGGCGGGGTCGACGAGGGCGTCGCGGCTCGCGACCTCGGAGACGGGCGCGCCGCCGATGATCCGCTTCACCGGGAGCTCGAGCTTCTTGCCCGTCATCGTGCGCGGGATCGCCGGCACGGCGACGATCTCGTCGGGCCGGTGCCGCGGCGAGAGGCTCGTGCGGAGCGCGTCCGCGATCCGGCTGCGGAGCGCGTCGTCGAGCTCGATCCCCTCTCGGAGGACGACGAAGAGGAGCAAGTCGTCCGTCTGCTCGAGGTGGACGACGAGGCTGTCGAGCACCTCGTCGAGCTCCTCGACGACGCCGTAGAGCTCGCTCGTCCCGAGCCGCACGCCGCCGCGATTGAGCGTCGCATCCGAGCGGCCGGTGATGACGCAGCTCCCACGCTCGGTGAAGAGGATCCAGTCGCCATGCCGCCAGACGCCGGGGTAGTGCTCGAAGTACGCGGCGCTGTAGCGCGAGCCGTCGGGGTCGTTCCAGAAGCCGACCGGCATCGAGGGCATGGGCCGCCGGATCACGAGCTCGCCGAGCTCGTCCACGACGGGGTTGCCGTCGAGATCGAAGGCGGCGGCGTCGACGCCGAGGCACGGGGCCGTGATCTCGCCGGCGTAGACGGGCAGGATCGCGTAGCCGGAGAGCAGCCCGGAGCAGACGTCGGTCCCGCCGCTGCCGACGTTGAGGAACAGGTCCGGCCCGAGCTGGTCGTACAGCCAGACGTAGCCCTCGGGCGGGAGCGGCGACCCGGCCTCGCACACGGTGCGGATCGCGGAGAGGTCGAAGCGGCGCCCGGGCTCGAGGCCGTCCTTGCGGCACGACATCGTGAACGCGGGGGAGAGGCCCATGAACGTCGCCCGCGTCTCCTCGGCCAGCTGCCACTGGTAGGAGAGGTCGGGGTAACCGGGGTTGCCGTCGATCATCACGATCGACGCGCGGAGAACCAGGTTCGAGACGAGCGCGTTCCACATCATCCACGCCGTCGTCGTGAACCAGAGCAGCCGGTCGCCCTGCTTGATGTCGAAGCAGAGCCCGAGGTTCTTGCAGTGCTCGAGCAGGATCCCACCGTGCCCGTGGACGATCGCCTTCGGCAACCCGGTCGTTCCGGAGGAGAAGAGGACGTAGAGCGGATGCGCGAACGGGACCGGGTCGAACTCGAGCGGGCCGGGCTCGGCGAGTAGCTCGTCCCACGACACGGCGGCGGGCAGCGCGTCGTCCGGGCCGCCCGCGTACGGCACGTGGACGACGTGCTCGAGGGAGCGCAGGCCCGCGCGGACCGCGGCGACCTGCTCGCGCCGGTCGACGTGCTTTTCGCCGAAGCGGTACCCGGCGATCGCGAGGATGACCTTCGGCTCGAGCTGCCCGAGCCGGTCGAGCACGCTGCGGGGCCCGAACTCGGAGGCGCAGGTCGCCCAGATCGCGCCGAGGCTTGCCGTGGCGAGGAAGGCGACGAGCGTCTCGGGGATGTTCGGCAGGTACGCGACGACCCGGTCGCCGGGCCCGACGCCGAGCCGCTGGAGGCCCGCCCGGGCGCGGGCGACCTGGTCGCGGAGCTCGCCGAACGTCAGGTCGAACGTGTCGCGCGTCTGCGAGCGCGCGAGGACCGCGATCTCGTTCACGTCCTCGTCGCGCCCGACGGCGTGCGCGGCGTAGTTGAGCTGCGCGCCCGGGAACCACACGGCACCGGGCATCGCGTCGGAGGCCAGCACGCGCTCGTACGGCGCGTGTGCCCGGATCTCGAAGAAGTCCCAGAGCGACCCCCAGAACCCCTCGAGGTCGTCGACCGACCAGCGGTGGAGGTCGTGGTAGCCGTCGAACGCGAGGCCGCGCTCGGCCTGCAGCCAGTCGAGGTAGCGGCCGACCTCCGAACGCCGCCGCGCGTCGGGCGGCGGCGTCCAGAGAACGTCCCCCGGGGACGGCTGCACGCGTGTCGTCACCGTCCGCGGCCCGTACTAGACCGCGGCCTGCGTCCGCCAGCCCTCGGCGTACGACGTACGGGCGACCTCGCTGTACGGGCACGGGCTGACGATGGCGCGGATCTCCGTCTGCACGTGACGCTCGACGACCGGCCGGTTCGAGCCGCCGCGTTCCTCGCCCCAGACGATCGTGACCTCGTTGCCGAGCTCGACGTCGTCGTCGACGATCGCCAGCGAGAGCAGCGACCGCTCGTTGTAGCTGTACCCGGAGAACGTGGACACGCCGACGGCATGGTCGCCGGCCATGACGCGGTCCGACGGCCACGTCGCGTAGTTGGAGAGCGGGAGGTCGATGTACTTCACGGGGTCGCCCTTCTCGAAGAGCGTCCCCATCGCCCGCGCCACGTCCTCGCCGTTCCAGGCGAGCGTCACCTTCCGCCGCGACGGCGTGTCCATCTGCTCGAGTGCCTCGCGGCCGACGAAGTCGTGGTCGAAGTTCACGAAGCCGCCGTAGCCGAGCTCGTGCGGCGTCAGGTAGTAGTCCTCGATGTCGTCGGAGACGAGGCTGCCGCCGAGCGAGCCCGTGCCCTCGTACCAGTCGGCGGGGAGCCACTCGCGGTACGCCTTCATCGCGTCGCCGGTGAAGACGGCGGGGACCGGGCAGGGGATCCAGCCCGACTCGAGGGTGTTCGTCGCGTAGGCGCGCGACCCGACCTGGCGCAGTCCGAAGTCGCCTCCCGCCGCGACGATCGCCGCCTTGACGGCGTCGCGCTCCGCCCACGGCCCGAACAGCTCGAGCCCGGGGGCGCCCGACATCCCGTGGTGCAGGGCACGCACCTCGTGGCCGGCGATCGTGAGCCGGCCCATGTTGAAGAACTTGATCTCCGGCAGCGGCCCGCCGGTCGCCTTCTCGAGCACCTGGAGCGCGGTCGGGCCCTGCACCTGGTAGCGGTAGAGCTTGCGTCCGCCGGTCGGGTTGACTGCGGTCCGCTCGTCGCGGTCGACGGTCACGTCGTAATCGCCCGTCTCGGCGTGGTACTGCACCCAGTTGTGGGCCGAGGGGCGCCCGACGAGCGAGACGCGGTTCTCGTCGAGGAAGAAGAGGATCGCGTCGCCGATCACGTATCCGTCCTCGTTGCAGGCGACGAACTGCTTCGCCTTGTCGACGGCCGCGTTCGCGAACGTGTTGACGCCGAGGTCGGAGAGAAGCCGGATCACATCCGGCCCCTCGAGGTAGAGGTCTGTCATGTGGTGGGACTGGTCGAACAGCGCGCAGGTCTCGCGCCAGGCGACCTGCTCCTCGCGCCAGTTCGTGAACTCGGACGGCACGGCTGGGTAGACGTAGGGGCCGATCTGCGAGTTCCGCGCCAGCTCGACCGCGCTACCGGCCGCCTGCAGGGCGGCCTCGAGGCTCCGCTCGCTCATGGGTGTACCGCCTCCTTCTCGTGGGCGACGTCGGGGGTGCCGTAGGTGTGGAAGCTCTCGACGGTCTGCACGCCCCAGTATTGACCGCGCGCGCGCTCCGCCGCGCTCCAGGTGACGGGCTCGTGGTCGGGGTCGTAGACGAAGTAGCCGCCGGTCGTGACCTCGATTCGGTTACCGCCGGGCTCGATGCCGTACAGGAAGAATCCCTGGGCCACGCCGTGCTTCGACGGGGCGGCCTCGATCGGGACGCCTGCGTCGACGAAGAGGTCCGCCGCGCGCAGGCACTCCTCGCGGGTGTCGACCCAGAAGGCCAGATGGTGCAGGCGTCCGCGCGCGCCGTAGAAGTCCGCGACGTAGATCAGCTCGTGGGCGGCGATCGAGACGCTCATCCACGCGCCCGTCTCCCGCCCGTCGTCGAGCTCGATGCGCTCGTAGAGCCGGTAGCCGAGCACGTCCTGGCAGAACTCACGCACGGCGCGCACGTCGGCCGCGAGCAGGTTGACGTGGTCGAGTCGCTTCACCGCGGCGCCGCGCCCGACGTAGCGCTGCGGCTGGTTGCGCCACGACGGCGCGAGGTGGGGAGGGGCGACGTAACGCTCCGCCTCGTAGAAGAGCTCGAAGACGTGGCCGTCCGGGTCCGTGAACCGGTACGCGGGACCGTGCCCGACGTCGCCGTCGATCCAGCCGCTGCCGAGACCCGTCGCCTCGACGGCGGCGACGCGGCGCTCGAGCGCTTCCGGGCTCCAGGCGCGCAGGGCGACGTGACCGACGCCGGCCCGCGCCGACTCGGTCAGCTTCAGGCCGTAACGGAGGTAGTCGCCCCAGCCGCGCAGGTACACGGACTGCCCGTCGCGCGCCTCCTCCTCCATTCCGAGCACGTCGACGAAGAAGCGCAGGCTCTCGTCGGGGGCGGGCGTCAGGAGCTCCGCGTGCGCGATGTGCGCGACGTCCGGGCCGTGCGCGGTCATCGTTCGCCGGCGACCCGCCGCGAGCCCGCGACGATCATCTCGCGCGTCTCGTCGTCGCCGAACCCCGCGCCGACCAGCCGGTCGGCCCACAGCGCGAGGCCGTCCTCGACGGGCGGGTAGCTCGGGTTTCCGAGGTCGCTCGAGAAGAAGTTCCGCTCGAGGCCGACGGCGCGAACGCCCTCGAAGACGTGCTCGAAGCTCGTCTTCCCGGAGAACGGCGTCGAGAGGCAGCGCTCGATCAGGCAGCCACGGTCGGCGAGTGCGACCTGGTCCTCGATCGTGAAGCGTTGCGAGGTGAACTCGGGGTGCGTGACGACGACGTGCTCGACCCCCTCCTCGAACGCGGCGTCGACGACGGCGAACGCGTCGTCGCGCGCGAGGTGCGCCGTCGCGAGCACGAGGCCGTGCCGGGCGATCGCACGAAGGACGTCGCGCGTCTCGGGCAGGACGCGGCCCTTCTCGTCGGTCACGTGCACCGGCTCGACACCGAGCCCGAGGCTGCGCAGCTCGTGCTGGAGCTTCGCCCATTGCGGCACGTTGTCACCGGGCTTCGGGTCGGAGCGACCGGCCGTCTCGGCCGGCGAGTCGAAGGTCGGCATCCAGACGATCCGCGCGCCTTCCCGGGCGGCGATCTCGACCGCGAGGGCGTTCATTCCGCCGATCGCATGGTTGAGCGTCACCGCGCCGAGCACCCGCGCGCCGGGCACCACCCCAGTGACGACCTGTGCGCGCTCGGCGGTCGACGTGTAGTGCGACTTGAGCGCGAAGCCCGCGAGGCCGAGCTCGACGAAGCGCCGCGCCAGCGTGACGTCGTCGACCCGCCGCGGGGGCACGTCCGGTGCGATGTGGACGTGGAGGTCGAAGGCACCGACGACGATGGCGCGCGCGCGATCGCTCGGCAGCTCGGCCGCCTGGTGAGGAAGAGTCGTGGAGACGCTCGTCTCGGTCATCCCTCGCGAAGTTGTTGACAATATTGATGCTGATCTGGTTGACTCGATCATACGCAAAGTTTGGCGTCGCGTTCACTCTCACGTGGAAGGAGAGCCATGAGTCGCTTTGCCCGGAGCGCCGCGCTCGCAGGCGCAGCGCTCGTCGCGCTGATGCTGGCGATCGCCGCATCGGCGACGAACGGAAAGACCGAGAAGAGCGCCGCTCCGTCGGCCGGCGCGGCGGTCACGAACTACCTCACGTACGTCAAGGGGAAGCGTGGGAAGGCGAACCCCAGGCTGTCGAAGGTCTACATCGGCTGGGTCAACCAGCAGGGCGGCCAGGTCGTGATCGGCGGACTGGCGACGGCCGGTGCGCAGCTGGCCGTGAGGTACGTCAACGACGTGCTCGGCGGTGTCGGCGGCCATCCGGTCGCGCTCGTCCAGTGCTTCATCAAGTCGAACGAGGAAGAAGGCACGACCTGCGGCCAGAAGCTCGTCAACAACAAGCGGATCTCTGTCATCGCGACGGGCGCGGTCGCGACGGGAGCTCAGTCGCTCTTCGCGACGATCCGCGGGCGCAAGCCCGTCGTCACCGGCGTCGCCGTCACGCCCGTCGACGGGGCGTCGAAGACTGCCGTCGTCCTCTTCGGCGACGGCCCGCACATCCTGCTCCCGTTCGGGAACTACGCGAAGAACGTCCTCAAGGCGAAGACCGCCGCGGTCATCTACCCGAACGCCCCCGGCCTCGCAGAGTCGGGACAGGTCATCGCGGCCGGGCTGAAGGCGGCCGGGATCGAGACGAAGCAGGTCGGTTACACACAGGGCCAGTCCGACCTCACGGCGCCGCTGACCGCGGTCGGAGCCACGACGGCGGACTTCATCGCCCCCTACGGCTCGGCGGCCGACTGCGCGAACCAGGCGAAGTCGCTCCAGCAGCTCGGCATCACCGACTCGCGCAAGATCATGACGGCGCCGCTCTGCCTCAACTCGACCGTGATCGACGCCCTCGGCGACTGGTCGAAGTGGACCTACGCGATCGCCTCGTCGCTCTACGGCGACCCGACCGACAAAGGCATGCCGGCCTACCAGGCGGTGATCAAGCGGTACAAGGCCGACAAGAACGCTCCGGACCCGTGGCACATCGTCGCGTTCTCCGAGCTCCTGACGACCGTGCGGTTCCTCAACGAGGCCGGCGCGAAGAACGTCAACGCGATCACGTCGGCGAAGGTCCTCGCGCGGGCGAAGGCGTTCCGCGGCCCGCTCGCGCTGGGCGCCCCGAAGCTCCAGTGCGGCAAGTACAAGGACGCGCCGGCGATCTGCAACGACATGTTCCAGGCATTCACGTACGAGGGGAAGTTCCAGTTCAAGCGCGCATCGGGCTGGATCGGCCCGCTGCCGGGCTGAGAGCGACCATGCGAACCGGTGGGGCCGGCGACCGGCCGGCCCCACCGAACGACGCTGACGAGGGCACGTGAACGAGATACTCCTCTTCCTCCTGCTCGGCCTCGGGACGGGGGCGGTGATCGCCGCGATCGCGGTCGGCATCGTCGTCACGTACCGGGGCTCGGGTTTCATCAACCTGGCAGCAGGCGCGATCGCCATGCTCGCGGGCTTCTCGTTCTGGGCGCTCCGGACGGGTGAGCTCGGGTTCACGGTCGGGACCCCGCTCGCGGTCGCGCTCACCTACGCCTTCGTCATCGTCGTCAGCGTCGCGATCGAGCTCGCGGTGTTCCGGCCGCTCCGCACGGCCGCCCCCCTGGCGAAGCTCGTCGCCTCGCTCGGAGTGCTCCTCACGGCCCAGGCCGCGATGCTCCTCGCCTTCGGGACGTCGCAGCATCCCCAGCCGACCATCATCCCGATCCGGGTGGTCCGGATGCTCGACGGGGCCGTGCCGCTGTCGGCCTTCGTGCTCAGCGGCATGGTCGTCGCGATGACCGTCCTGCTGTGGGCGCTCTACCGCTGGACGCGCTTCGGGCTGGCAACGCGGGCGGCGTCCGAGAACGACATCGCGGCCCGCCTCGCGGGTCTTTCGCCGAACGAGCTGTCGCTCACGAACTCGATGCTCGCCAGCCTCGTGCTCGGCACCCTCGGCATCTTCGCCGGGTCGGTGGCGGCGCTCGACACGACCACGTTGCCGTTCCTCGTCGTGCCCGCTCTCGCCGCCGCCCTCTTCGCGAGGCTGACGTCCTTCACGATCGCATGCGCGTGCGGCCTCGGCATCGGGATGGCGGAGTCGCTGATCGAGTACGCGTCGACGAAGTCGTGGTTCCCGACCAGCGAGGGTGTCGCGTGGCCGGGCGTGAAGGAGCTGCTCGTCTTCGTGCTCATCGTCGCGGCGATGTTCCTGCGCGGAGCCTCGCTGCCGATGCGCGGCGAGCTCGTCGAGCAGCGTCTTCCCGACGTGCCGCGCCCGAAGCACGCGGTGAAGCTCGCCGTCCCCTCGACGCTCGTCTGCGCCATCGCGCTCGTCGTGCTGCCCTTCGACTTCCGCCAGGCACTGACGAACTCCCTCATCGGGACCGTGATGGCCCTGTCGCTCGTGGTCATCACCGGCTTCGTCGGCCAGATCTCCGTCGTGCAGCTCGCGCTCGCGGGCGTCGCCGGCTTCACCGTCTCGCACCTCGCCGTCGACGCCGGGATCGGCTTCCCCCTGGCGCCGCTCGCGGGCATCGCCGCGGCCGTTGTCCTCGGGCTCGTCACGGCAGTCTCGGCACTCCGTGTGCGCGGCGTCGCGCTTGCCGTCGTGACGATCGCCGCGGCGGTGGCCGTCTACAACTTCGGCTTCGTGAACCCGACCTGGGGCGGGGGCGCGACCGGCTCGCCGGTGCCGGATCCGCACCTCTTCGGGATCAACCTCGGCCCGAACGCGTCGTACCGCGGTCTCGACGGGAACGTCCCGAGCCCCGTGTTCGGCTGGGTCGCGCTCGCCGCCACCGTCCTTCTCTCCCTGCTCGTCGTGTCCGTGCGGCGCGGGACGCTGGGCCGGCGGATGCTCGCCGTCCGCTCGAACGAGCGGGCCGCGGCCGGCGCCGCGATCGACGTGCGGAACGTGAAGCTCGTCGCCTTCGGGATCAGCGCGCTGATCGCCGGCGTCGCGGGCACGCTGTACGCCTACAACTTCGGCTCGGTGAGCGCCGATCGCTTCAGCGTCCCGCTGGCGCTCAGCCTGATCGCGTTCGCCTACGCGGGCGGCATCACGCTCGTGTCCGGCGCCGTCTTCGCCGGGCTCATCGCCGCGCAGGGGCTCGTTCCGTATGCCCTCGACACGTGGTTCGGCCTCTCGGGCAACTGGTTCCTCCTGTTCGGCGGCGTCGTGCTCATCTTCACGCTTATCCAGAACCCCGAGGGCGTCGCCGGCTCTTTCTACCGTACGGCGCAGATGCGCCGGAAGCGAAAGGTCGAGCTCACCGAGTCGGAGCCTGCGAGCGTGTCGTGAGCGCGGTCCTCGCAACCACAGGCCTGTC
>Ga0111538_10013421_pt1 | contig 10808 bp, 9 predicted proteins | sample SoiMethybrSBSTD1_FD_79669 | JGI IMG/M metagenome (GOLD analysis project Ga0111538, IMG submission 79669) | Bulk soil microbial communities from a Populus tree surrounding site in Tennessee, USA - Soil MetaG P. TD hybrid SBSTD1 (version 2)... | ecosystem: Environmental > Terrestrial > Soil > Tree... | reverse complement strand
TGGTCCCCGTCGTCATCACGCCCGAGGACGGCGCGATGAACGACTCGACGCTCATCACGCGCGCGCTCGAGAAGCGCCACGCGAAGCCCTCGCTGCGGCCGACCGAGCCGGGCCGGCGCGGCCTCGACGCGGTCCTCGAGGAGTACGCCGACGAGTGGGTGGTGCGCGCGATGCTCGCGTCGCGCTGGTACCACGAGCCCGACGCGGAGCAGAACCGCATCCTCATCGCCGCGGACATGACGTGCGGCGCGCCGGAGGTGGACCTGACGGCCGCGAAGACGATGCTCCCGCAGGGCATCGTGTCGACGCTGCCGCCGATGGGTGCGACGCCGGACTCGCTGACGTTCCTCGTGGACGACCTGCGCGGCCTCTGCCGCGACCTCGACGCGGTCTTCGCGCGCCACCGCTTCCTCGGCGGGGCGGAGCCGTCGGTCGCGGACCTCGCGTTCTACGGGCAGCTCAACCAGGTACGGCGCGACCCGACGGGCAGCCGGCTCGTCGGCAACCCCGAGCTGCCGAACCTCGCCCGCTGGTTCGCCGACGTCGAGAAGCGCGCCGACGACCAGCCGCCGGTGGGCGCCGCCGACGCGCCGCCCAACGCCGACGCGCTCGCGCCGCTCGCCCGCCGCATCGCGGGGTCGTACCTCCGCTTCGCGGTCGCGAACGCGCGCGCGATCGAGGAGGAGCCCAAGGGCACGCTCGAGGTCACGCTCGAGGGCGGCGTCACGTTCCGCGCCGCGCGCGCCGGCTACAACCGGAAGTGCCTGCAGTCACTGCTCGGCGAGCTCGAGGCCGCGCTCGCTGCCGGCGGCCGCCTTGTCGGCGCCGCGACCGACGGGCCGATCCTCGCCGAGCTGGCCGCGCTCGGCTCGCTCCTGGATCCGTTCCCGGCCGTCGCGAAGGCGGCCCGCGAGACGCCGCATTGATGTACGAGCGCTTCTTCGGGCTCGCCGACGAGCCGTTCCGCCTCACCCCCGACCCCCGCTACCTCTACCTCTCGCGCCAGCACGCCGACGCCCTCGCGCACCTCCGGCTCGGCCTCACCGAGTCGAGCGGCTTCGTCTGCATCACGGGCGACGTCGGCACGGGGAAGACGACGCTGCTGCGTACGTTCCTCGACGAGCTGGGCCCCGAGATCTCGACCGCGTACGTCTTCAACCCCGACGTCACCGTGCTGGAGCTGCTGCGGACGATCATCGGCGAGCTCGGCATCGAGACGCAGACGCGGAGCCGGAAGAAGCTCGTCGACGCGCTGAACCGGCACCTGCTCGCGCAGCGCGACGACGGCCGGCGCTCGGTGGTCGTGATCGACGAGGCGCAGGCGCTGTCGGTGGGCGTGCTGGAGGAGATCCGGCTCCTCTCGAACCTCGAGACGTCGACCGAGAAGCTCCTCCGCATCGTGCTCGTCGGCCAGCCGCAGCTCCACGAGCTGCTGGTCGACCCCGCGCTCGTGCAGCTGAACCAGCGGATCACGCTCCGGCTCCACCTGGGCCCGCTGTCGCGCCAGGAGACGGCCGCGTACGTCCGGCACCGCCTCGGCGTCGCGAGCGACGGGCAGAAGAGCGAGCTCTTCACGGCCGGCGCGATCCGCGCGCTGCACCGCTACTCCGGCGGCGTCCCGCGGCTGGTGAACATGTTCGCGCATCGCGCGCTCGTGGTCGCGTTCGCGAACGAGCAGCGGCGCGTGACGGCGCGCGCGGTCCGCGCCGCGCGCCGCGAGCTCGCGGCGGTGCCGCTGCCGAAGCGTCTCGCCCCGCGGCGGGCGCTCTGGTGGCCGATCGCCGCCGGCGCCTGCCTCGGCGCCATCGCGGCCGGCGCGGCGGGCGTGATGGAGCTCCGGCGCGCCGACGGCACGGCCGCGATGCTCGACGAGCCGCGCGCCGGGGAGGACGTCGCGGCCGCGGCGCCCGCCCCGGTGCTCGCGCCGATCGTCGCGCCCGCGTCCGCCCCCGAACCCGCCGCGCCGGCGCAGGCCGCGCCGCCGGCGCCGGCCTCTGACGGCGCGGCGCTCGCCGGGCGCCTCGCCGCCGTCGACCTGCCGACGAGCGCACGCGACGCCGTCGACGCGGTACTGGCGACGTGGAGCGCCGCACCGCTCGCCACCGCCGAGGTCGCGGACGCGGGGACGCTCCCCGCGATCGCCGCGCGGCGCGGGCTCGAGCACCTGGCGATCGACGGCAACGCCGGCCTCCTCCGCCTCCTCGACCTGCCCGCCGTGCTCGAGCTGCACCTCGAGGGAACAGACGGCCCGCGCTGGGCGGCGATCGTCTCGGTCTCCGACGGGCGCTGGCGGCTCACGGGCGCCGGCCATGAGACGCCCGTCGACCTCGCCTACCTCGAGGCGCACTGGCTCGGCCGCGCGCACGTGTTCTGGCGCGACTTCGAGCGCCTCGGCGCCGCGCTCGCCGACACGGCGCGCGGCCCCGACGTCGAGCGCCTGCGCGGCCTGCTCGAGAAGAGCGGCGTCGCGTCGGTACGCGACTTCCAGCGCGAGCACCGTCTCGAGGTCGACGGACTCGCCGGCCCGATGACGCGCATCGTCCTCTACGCGACGGTCGGCGGCTACGCGTCGCCGAGCCTCGGAGGGACCGCGTCGTGAGCTCGATCCTCGACGCGCTCCGGAAGGTCGAAGCGGACGAGCGCAAGCGTCCCATCCGTCTGCCGCCGGCCGAGCCGCGTCCGCGCCGGCGGCTGGCGGCCATCGTGGCGGCGTCGGCGTTCGTCGCCGGCGCCGGCGTCGTGGCGCTCGTCATGGCGCTCCGGCCGAGCGCCGTACCCGAGCCGGTGCTGGAGCCGGGAACGGAGGTCGCGAGCGCGCCGGTGCCGGCGGCGCCCGCGGCACCCGTCGCCCCGCCGCCTGCGGCACCGACACCCGCAGACGTCGCGCCGGCCGCACCGCCGGTCGCCGCGGCTCCCGCTCCTGCTCCTGCCGCTGCCGTGCCGAGCCCGCCGCCCACGATCGCAGCCCAGGCGGCAGCGCCGCCGTCACCCGCGCCGGCCGCATCCGCCCCCGCCGCGCAGGCTCCGTCCGCCGACGAGCCGATCGACGAGGACGACGCCGATCCCGACGTCCCCGATCCGATCACGATCCTCCGCCCGGCGCCGCAGCCGGGGGAGCAGGCCGAGGTCCAGGTGGAGGCGCTACCCACGCCGGCGCCGCCCCCGCCCCCCATCGACGTCCTCCCCGGCCCACCCGCCGGCGCGCCGGAGATCCGCGTGAGCTTCCTCATCTACTCGTCCGTCCCGAAACGGCGCCAGGTGAGCCTGACGATCGACAACGGTCCGCTCGTCACGCTGCACGAGGGGCAGAAGGCGGGCAGCGTCTCGCTGGTCCGCATCCTCCGCGACCGCATCCACGTCGAGCACGGCGGCCGCACGTTCAGCGTCCGCGCCGTCCTGTGACCACGCGCCACCTGGGCATCGTCGCGGTCAGCGCCGAGGGCGCGGCGCTCTGCTACCGCACCATCTGCGTCGAGGGCGCCGCGATCTTCGGCCGCCACGCGCATCCCGAGGTGAGCCTGCACACGATCCCGCTCGCCGACTACATGGGTCCCATGGACGCGGACCGCTGGGACGAGGTGGGCGAGATGCTCCTCGCCTCCGGCGAGCGCCTGCGCCGCGCCGGCGCCGAGCTCCTCCTCTGCCCCGACAACACCGCCCACCAGGGCCTCGACCTCGTCCGCGCCCGCTCCCCGCTTCCCTGGCTGCACATCGCCGAGGAGGTCGCCACCGTCGCCGCGACGCGCGGCTACCGCCGCCTCCTCGTCCTCGGCACCCGCTGGATCATGGAAGGCCCCGTCTACCCGACGAAGCTCGCCGCCCGCGGCATCGCCCACGAGATCCCGGACCCGCCCGACCGCGCCCGCATCAACCAGGTCATCTTCGACGACCTCGTCTACGGCCGCATCGAAGACACGGCTCGCCGCGACTTCGTCGAGATCATCGCCAAAGGCAAGGCGAAGGGCTGCGACGCCGTCGTCCTGGGTTGCACGGAGATCCCGCTGCTGATCGGCGACGAGCACTCCCCGTTACCGACGCTCGACTCGACCCGCATCCTCGCCCGCGCCGCCCTAAAGGCGGCGCGACGTCCCGATTAGAGGAAGCGAACGGAGCTCTGCCGCGTGGGGGGCCAGCGGCGGGCGGGGGTGCTCCCGCGGCGATCTTGAGCGGGCGATGGAACGCTCATCCGGAGCCGCGATTCCCGCGTCGCCCGCGAGCGTGAGCCGCGGGGGCACCACCACCCGCCGCGGGGCGGTCCCCCTACTGCGCCAGAACTCGCGCGAGCTCGAGCATGCGGGTATCGAGCTGCTTCCGGTTCCGCGCCACTTCCGCGAGCGGCGTCGTGTGGATCTGGTCGCGCACCATCCCCACGAGCACGCCGTGATTCCCGTTCGCCAGCTGCTCCACCGCGGCCGCCCCGAGCCGCGTCGCCAGAATCCGATCCGCGAACGTCGGCGTCCCGCCCCGCTGCACGTGGCCCAGCACCGTCAGCCGCGGCTCGAAGCCGAAGCGGTCCCGGTGATCGCGGAAGTACCGGACGAGGGCCTCGCCGTCGTGCTGGGCGCCCTCGGCGACGACGACGATCGCGTGCGCCTTGCCGCGCTCGTAGGCCTTGCGCAGCGCCTCGGCCACCTCGTCGGGCTCCGTCGGCACCTCGGGGATGACGATCATCTCGGCGCCGCCCGCGAGGCCCGCCATGAGGGCGAGATAGCCGCAGTCGCGGCCCATCGTCTCCACGACGAAGCCGCGCCCGTGCGACGAGCCGGTGACCTTCAGGCGGTCGATCGCCTCGAGCGCGACGTTGAGTGCGGTGTCGACGCCGATGGTGACGTCCGTGCCGTAGAGGTCGTTGTCGATCGTCGACGCGACCCCGACGACAGGGAGCCCGCGCGCGGAGAGCGCCGCGGCACCGCACTGCGTCCCGTTCCCGCCGATGACGACCAGGCCCTCGACGTTCTGCGTCTTCAGCTTGTGGAGGGCGCGCGTCTGCCCCGCCTCCTCGCAGAACTCCGGCGCACGCGCGCTGCCGAGCACCGTGCCGCCGTGCTCGAGGATGCCGCCGACGTTACGCGCGCCGAACGGGACGAACTCGCCGCCCATGAGCCCGGCGTAGCCGTTGCGCACGCCGAGCACCGACCACTCCCGGGCCACGGCCGTCCGCACCACCGCCCGGATGGCCGCGTTCATCCCCGGCGCGTCGCCGCCCGAGGTGAGCACCGCGATCCGCATCCGAGCCCCCAGCTAAGCACGGGGGCCCGGATGGGGAAAGTCGCGTCTGCTCAAACGATCAGGGGACGATGGGCGGAACGCAGGGCGTGCACGCCACCGGCTCAACGGCGCACGCGCCGGGGGCGGTGGAGTTCACCGCGATGTACGCCCCCGGCTGGTCGTGGCGAACCGACGACGCCGAGAAGGTCGAGCACAGCTTGTTGCCCGTGCCGCTCGTGTAGTGCACGGCCATCTCGCCCTGCGTAATCTCGTCCAGCGTGACGCCAGTGAGGCCGGTGCCGGCCGCGACGACCTTGAGCTTCCTGTCCTTGATCAGCGCGATCTTGACGGGGCTCACCGTGGTGGCCGGATCGCGATACAGGTAGCGGTTGCCCGCCCCGCCGATCGCCCATCGGTACGCGGGCAGGATGATGCACTGGCACTCGCCCGACGCCGGGTTGAAGAGCAACACCGAGGCGCCGTTGACGGTGGGCGTGTCGCTGTCGGCGTTGGAGCCGAAGGTGATGCTCGAGTCCTTCGACAGGAAGTTGAAGCGCCGTTGCGTCTGGAGCACTGGGTCGCGCAGCACGATCTTCGTGCCCGCGATCGGTCTGTCGGCAGCGTAGGCCGGCGACACGGCTCCCGTGAAACCCACGACGGACGCCAGCGTCAGGAGTGCTAGATGCTTGTTCACAAATCCCCCTTGGTTGCCGGATCAAAAAGTCCGGCAAAACCGGGGGACAGCGCTAACGCAGCGCCCTTCCAGCTGTCAACGACAAACCGAAAAACCAGCCTCAACCCCGCCAGCCAATGTGCTGGATTTCGGTGTATTCCTCGAGCCCCCAGCGCCCGCCCTCGCGGCCGATACCACTCTCTTTGAATCCGCCGAAAGGCGCGTCCAAGAGGTTGAAGCCGTTGTTGATCCACACCGCTCCGGTTCGGATACGGCGGGCCAGCGCGACGGCCCGTGCCGTGTCCCGAGCGTAGATCGCCCCACCGAGGCCGTAGGTCGAATCATTCGCTATGCGTACTGCCTCGTCGTCGTCGCGGAACGGGATGACCGTGACGACGGGCCCGAAGATCTCCTCGCGGGCGATGCGGATGTCGTTCGGGACGTCGCAGAAGACGGTCGGCTCGACGAACCAGCCGCGCTCGAGGCCCGCGGGCCGCCCGCCGCCGCGCGCGAGGACAGCGCCGTCCTTCTTGCCCGACTCGATGTAGCCCTCGATGGCGGTCCGCCGCTCGGGCCGGATGACGGGGCCGAGCATCGTCGCCGGGTCGGCGGGGTCGCCCACCGACACGATCGAGACGAAGTCGACCATCTTCTGCACGAGCGTGTCGTGCGCGTCGCGCGGCACGAGGACGCGCGTGGCGAGCGCGCAGCCCTGGCCGGCGTGGAAGTAGGCCGGCGCCGCCACCTGCGGCGCGACCACGTCGAGGTCCTCGGCGTCGAGCACCATCGCGACGGATTTCCCGCCGAGCTCGAGGTGCACGCGCTTCAGTGTCTTCGCCGCCATCTCCATGATGCGCTTGCCGGTGGCGCTCGAGCCGGTGAAGCTCACCTTGTCGATGCGCGGATCGGTGACGAGCGTCGCCGCGGCGTCGACCGACTGCGTCGTCACCACGTTCACCACGCCCGGCGGCAGGTCCGCCTCCGCGATGATCTCCGCCAGCATGAGGTTCACGAGCGGCCCGTACGGCGACGGCTTCATCACCATCGTGCAGCCGGTCGCGAGCGCGGGCCCGATCTTCTGCGCGACGAGGAAGACGGGGAAGTTCCACGTCGGCATCAGGGCGCAGACGCCGACCGGCTGGCGGTAGGCGACGCCGGAGACCACGCCGCCGCCCAGCATCGGTCCCGCGTCGCGCGGCGGCAGCATGGTGTCGAACTGGAACGACTCGGCGAGCGACGCGAAATTCCGCATGAATTGGATCGGCGCGTCGAGCTGCACCTCGTGCGTCATGTACGTCGCGCCGGTCTCCGCGACGAGGATGGCGCGCAGCTCCTCCTTCCGCCGCTCGAAGCCGTCGGCGATGCGGTCGATCGCGCGCGCCCGCTCGCGGGGTGTGCTCCGCGGCCAGGGGCCCTCGTCGAACGCGCGGCGCGCCGCCGCGATCGCCTTCTCGACGTCCGCGACGCTCGCGTCGGGAGCCTTCCCGATGATCTCCTCGGTGGCCGGATTCGGCACCGCGTACTCGGCCCCGCCCGTGGCCTGCACCCACGCGCCGTCGATGAGCATGCGCCCTGTCTGCACGATCGTCCCCTTTGTGTGCGGCGCGATTCGTCGCGCGCGCGGCCTCTTTTAGGCCGGGACGGTCGCCGCTGTCGATATGCGTCGGGCGACCCGCTCGAGGAGCAGGTAGCCCGGCACGATCGCCGCGAAGAGGACGGCCGACACCGCCCACGCGGTCGGGACCCCGTGCGCGCGGCCGACGAGGCCGATCGTCACGAGGCCCGCGGCCCCGCCGAGGGTGAAGAAGGTGGACCGGACCGACAGGAGCGTCGCGCGCCGCTCCGACGGCACGTGCTCGTTGGTCCAGCCGGCGAGGACGGGCTCGGTGAGGCCGAAGGCGGTCTCCTGCAGGATCAGGCCGGCCAGCATGGGCGAGAGCGACGTCGCGGACGCCGCGAGGGCGAGCATCGCCGCGCGCCAGCACGTCGCCGCGGCGAGCACCGTCGACCGCCGCGCGCGCTCGAGGAGCCGCGGCAGGACGGCGCTGCCGGCGAGCGCCGCGAGGTTGAGGAGCGCGGCGACCCAGCCGAGCAGATGCGGCCCCGCCCCGGTCAACGACTCGAGCTGCGGCGCCCAGTACATGTGCATGGGGAAGCCGGCGAACGCGCCGGCCGCCGTCAGCACGCAGAGCAGCAGCAGGACCGGGTTTCCCACGACGGCGCCGAGGTCCTCGCGCACGGCCCGGTGGAGCGTGCGGCGCGGGTGTGCCGCCGAGATGGTCCCGGGTGGCGACTCCCGCATCGTCAGCGCGGCGACGATGCCCGTCGTGATGAAGATGCCCATGGCGGCGAGCCACGGCAGGACCAGGTTCGCGTCCGCCAGGTACCCGCAGGCAATGACGCCGACGATGACCGCGGCACGCGAGACGGCGTTCGCCCGCGCGATGAGCCGGTCCGCGGGGCGCGCGTCCCCCTCCGCCCGCACGCCGTCGACGGCCCAGGCTTCGAGCGCGCCACTCGCGAGCGTCGTCCCGAGCGCGTCGATCGTCTCGGCGACGAGGCAGTCGGCGAACGAGTCGGCCGTCGCGTAGAGCCCGTACGCGAACGCCCGCACCCAGCAGCTGACGAGGAACGAGCGGCGCCGGCCGTAGCGGTCGGCGAACGCGCCCGTCGGGATCTCGAGCACGAACACCGTCACCAGGTAGACGGCGAGCACGACGTTGATCTGGAACAGATCGAGGCCGCAGCGCAGCAGGAACAGCGGATACACCGGCGCGATGAAGAACTGCGCCAGGTTGTAGCCACCGAAGACCAGCAGGTACGTGCGCTCGGTACGGGTCATGGCGAATGGGCCTGAATGCCCGGCCGCGGGCCGCTTGTCGACTCGCGCATGTCCACGCTCGTGGCCAGCGATTCTCTGCTTGACACCACGACGCACGCGGGACGATGCTTCGCGGAGCAGAGGGAGGTCCCGCATGGTCGGTCGGCGCGGATCGTTCGTGGTCGGATTGCTCGTCGGAGCGTTCCTGCTGTCCGGCGTGGCGGACGCCGCCGGAGAGCGCTGCGCCGCCACGAAGCTCCGCGCGGCGGGCCGGAAGGCGAGCTCGAAGATCTCCTGCTACCGGAAGGCGCTCCTCGCGGGCACGGCGCCGGACGCGGCCTGCCTGGCGCGCGCGGAGGCGAAGTTCGTCCGCGCGTTCGCCGCAGCCGACGCGCGCGGCGGCTGCCTCACGACCGGCGACGCCGCCGACGTCGAGGCGATCGTGGACCAGTTCATCGCCGACCTGCTGGCGCACTTCCCCAACACGACGACGACGTCCACCTCGACGACCAGCAGCTCGAGCCCGCCGCCGACGACGAGCTGCGGCAGCGGCGGCACGTGCGGGGGCACGTGCGGCAGCAACGGGGAGTTCTGCCAGGTGGTGCCGCAGTGCTTCTGCGGCGGCGGGACGTTCTGCATCTGCTCGGCGACGACGTTCACGACGTGCACGATGCCGATCTGCCCGACGACGTCGTCCACGGTGCCCTGACCGCGTTGGAACCCGACCCACGCCGCTGATACACCGTTCATCGGTGGGGACGGGGCGGGAGACGGCGGCGGAACGGGTCTCGACGGCGCCGCGGAGCTGGCGCGACGGCCTGCCCTCCGGCGTCCGCCCCTACGCCGAGGCCGCGCCCATCGCGGCGTTCCTGCTCGGCGTCTCGTCGGGCTTCCCGTACACCATGATCGGCGCGACGCTCACCACGCGGCTCGCGCAGCACGGGATCGAGAAGTCCACCGTCACGGCCTTCACCCTCGGGTTCCTGGCCTACAACCTCAAGTTCCTCTGGGCCTGGGTCGTCGACGGCGTGCGCCTCCCGGTGCTCGGCCGGCTCGGCCAGCGCGTGTCGTGGCTGGTCGTCGCGGGGACGCTCGTGATGGCCGCGATCGCGAACCTCGCGTTCCAGGATCCGACGGCGAGCGTCGCGCGGACGGCGATGGCCGCGATCCTCGTCGCCGTCGCCGGCGCGACGTTCGACATCGTGATCGACGCGTACCGCATCGAGATCCTCGAGCCGCGGCAGCTCGGCGTCGGCTCGGGCATGTCGCAGTACGGCTGGCGGGTCGGCTCCGTCGCGGCGGGCGCCCTGGCGCTCGTGCTGGCGGCGCGCGTCGGATGGGCCGCGGCCTACCTCGCCACCGCCGCGTTCGCGCTGCCGGCGATGGCGGCGGGCCTCGTCATCGGCGAGCCGAAGCGCCATCGCGAGCCGACCGCGCGCCGAGGGATGGGCGAGGCGTGGGCCTCGATCATCGGGCCGTTCGCCGAGTTCTTCCGGCGCCACGGAGCGCCGCTCGTGCTGCTGTTCATCCTGGTCCACAAGATCGGCGACACGCTCGGCCAGCTCGTCCTGCGCCTCCTGCTGAACGACATGGGCTACAGCAACGACGAGATCGCGATCTACGACGTCGGCTTCGGCTTCTGGGCCTACCTCATCGGCATCTTCATCGGCGGATTCATGTATGCGCAGATCGGCATGAAGCGGTCCGTGCTCATCGCCCTCGTCCTCATGGGCGTCTCCAACGCGAGCTTCGCGCTCCTCGCCGCGGCGGGGCACAGCAACTGGGGGCTCGCGAGCGCGATCGGCTTCGAGAACGTCGCGAGCGGCATCGGCGGCGTCGTGGTGGTCGCGTACTTCTCGGCGCTGACCGACCTGCGCTACACCGCGGCGCAGTACGCGCTGATCTCCGCCACCGCGAGCGTCGTCGGCCGCGTCCTCACGGGCACCACCGCCGGCGCGCTGGTCGCGTCGATCGGCTACGTGCGGTTCTACTGGCTGACGACGGTGCTCGCCCTGCCGGGCATCGTGCTCTTCTGGTGGATGATGCGCACGGGGCTGGTCGACCGCTCGCTCGGCAGCGCGGGGAAGGAGACGGCGTGACTCAGAG
>Ga0111538_10013420_pt1 | contig 10809 bp, 8 predicted proteins | sample SoiMethybrSBSTD1_FD_79669 | JGI IMG/M metagenome (GOLD analysis project Ga0111538, IMG submission 79669) | Bulk soil microbial communities from a Populus tree surrounding site in Tennessee, USA - Soil MetaG P. TD hybrid SBSTD1 (version 2)... | ecosystem: Environmental > Terrestrial > Soil > Tree... | reverse complement strand
TGCCGGCCGACCAGCGCGGCGGAAGAGCGGCCGTGCGCGCGGCAGATCATCGCCCGCCTCGCCGCCGAGGGCTACCGCCGTCCGCTGGCCGGCGGCGAGATCGATCGGCTGATGCCGTTCTACGAGAAGGGCACGGCGAAGGGCGGCTTCGAAGGCGGCGTGCGCGGCGCGCTCGAGGCGATTCTGGCGAGCCCGTATTTCATCTTCCGGCTCGAGAAGGCGCCGGACAACGCGCGCCCCGGCGGCATCTACCGCGTCGCCGACCTCGATCTCGCGTCGCGGCTGTCGTTCTTCCTCTGGGGCACGCTGCCGGATCAGGAACTGCTGACGCTGGCGTCGCAGAACCGGTTGTCCGCGCCCGGTATGCTCGAGAAGCAGGCGAGGCGGATGCTCGCCGATCCGCGCGCCGAGGCGCTCGGCACGCGCTTCGCGGCGCAGTGGCTGCGGCTGCAGGACGTCGATAAGGTCCACCCCGATCCGAACTTCTATCCCGACTACGACGACAACCTCGCGGCGGCGATGCGGCGCGAGACCGAGCTCTTCTTCAACGACCTCGTGCGCGAGGATCGCAGCCTCCTCGATCTGTTCCGCGCTGACTACACGTTCGTCAACGAGCGCCTGGCGCGGCACTACGGCATCCCGAACGTGTCGGGCACCGAATTCCGCAAGGTCCAGTATCCCGACGATACGCGCCGCGGCCTGCTCGGCCAGGGCAGCGTGCTGGTGCAGACCTCGCTCGCCAACCGGACCTCGCCGGTCCTGCGCGGCAAGTGGGTGATGGAAGTGCTGATGGGCACGCCGCCGCCGCCGCCGCCGCCCGACATCCCGCTGCTCGAGGAAACGGCGAGCTCGAAGAACGGCAAGATGCTGACCACGCGCGAGCGGATGGAGATGCACCGGGCCAACCCGACGTGCAACGCCTGCCACCGCTTCATGGATCCGATCGGGCTGGCGCTCGACAACTTCGACGTCACCGCGAAATGGCGGACCCGCGAGAACGGCATGCCGCTCGACACCAAGGGCGACTACTACGACGGCACGCCGGTGACCACACCGGCGGAGCTGCTCGGCGCGCTGATGAACCGGCCGGTGCCGCTGGTGCGCACCTTCACCGAGAACCTGCTGGCCTACGCGCTGGGACGCCGGACCGAGACGTTCGATCAGCCGGCGATCCGCGGCATCGCCCGCGCCGCCGAAGCCAATCAATACCGGATGTCGTCGTTCATCATCGGCGTGATCAAGAGCGACGCGTTCCAGATGAAGCGCGCCGACGAGGTCACCACGGACGATTCGAAAGCGATCGCACAACGATAGAGGAGCGAGACGTGAACTTCATCACTGGAAAGCAGATGCCCCGCCGGACCTTCCTCCGCGGCGTGGGTGCGACGGTGGCATTGCCCTTCCTCGACTCGATGGTGTCGGCGGGCCGCGGCGGCGCCCATGCCGCCGCCGCCGAGCGGACGCGCCTCATCTGCATCGAAGAGGTGCACGGCCTGGCGGGCTGCAACAACTGGGGCGCGAGCAAGAACCTGTTCGCGCCGGCGACCACCGGCCCGGATTTCACGCTGGTCGCCGACAACCCGCTCAAGTCGCTGGAGGCCTACCGCGACTACATGACGATTGTCAGCAACACCGACGTCCGCAACGCCGAAGCGTTCACCGCCCCCGAAATCGGCGGCGATCACTTCCGCTCCAGCGCCGTGTTCCTGACCCAGTCGCATCCGAAGCAGACCAACGGTTCGGATCTGTGGGCCGGCACCTCGCTCGATCAGATCTACGCGAAGAAGTTCGGCCAGGGGACGGCGATGCCGTCGATGCAGTTCTGCATCGAGAACCTCGATCAGGCCGGCGGCTGCACCTACAACTACTCCTGCGCCTACACCGACACCATCAGCTGGGCGTCGCCGAACGAGCCGCTGCCGATGATCCGCGACCCGCGCGTCGCCTTCGACATGCTGTTCGGATCGGGCGGCACCGCCGAAGAGCGCGCGGCGCGGCGCGAGGCGCGGCGCAGCATCCTCGACTTCATCGGCGGCGAGGTGGAACGCGTCCGGCGTCAGCTCGGCGCCGGCGATCGCAATCGCCTCGAGCGCTATCTCGACAACGTCCGCGAGCTCGAGCGCCGCATCCAGGCGGTGGAGGCGCACAACACCAGCGGCGAGACGCGCGAGCTGCCCGATGCGCCGGCCGGCGTGCCCGACTCGTTCACCGAGCACATGAAGCTGATGTTCGACATCCAGGTGCTGGCGCTGCAGACCGACATGACGCGGATCATGTCGTTCAAGACCGGCCGCGACGCGCAGAACCGCGTCTTCCCGGAATGCGAGTCGCAGCAGCCGTTCCACCCGGCGTCGCACCACGGCAACCGCGAGGAGCGGATCGTCGAGTTCAACAAGATCTGCAAGTTCCGCGTCGGCCAGCTCGCCTACTTCCTCGACAAGATGAAGAACACGATCGACGGCGACGCCAGCCTGCTCGACAAGTCGCTGATCATCTGGGGTTCGCCGATGGCCGATCCGAACATCCACAACCACCGGCGCTGCCCGCTGGTGCTGCTCGGCCACGGCAACGGCATGCTGAAAGGGAACCTGCACATCAAGGCGGCCGACGCGACGCCGATGGCCAACGTGATGCTGACCTTGATGCACAACCTCGGGCTCGAGGAGATCACCAGTTTTGGCGATTCGACCGGCGAGTTCTCGCTGACGGCGCCCGTGTCCACCGATGTGGCGTGACGGGGGAAGAGATATGAAGCGTCGCGTGATTGCAGGTTGTGCGTTTTCGGCTTACCTGACCGTGCTTGCCGGCGCCGCGACATCCACCTCGCCGGTGGCCGACGCGGCGATGCGGGCCGACAGCGAAGCGGTGCGCACGCTGCTCAAGCAGGGCGCCGATGTCGGCGCGGCGCAGGGCGACGGGATGACGGCGCTCCACTGGGCCGCCGAGCGCGGCGACGCGGCGCTCGCCGACATGCTGCTCTACGCCGGCGCCAACGTCGCCGCGGTGACGCGCGTCGGCCAGTACACGCCGCTCCACCTCGCCGCCAAGAGCGGCAGCGCCGCCATGGTGCGGGCGCTGCTCAAGGCCGGCGCCAGCCCGGCGGCGAAGACCACCAACACCGGCGTCACCGCGCTGCATCTCGCGGCAGCCTCGGGCGGCGCGGAGGTGGTGAAGCTGCTGCTCGAGCACGGCGCCGACCCGAACGCGAAGGAATCCGAGTGGGGCCAGACGCCGCTGATGTTCGCGGCGGCATTGAACCGCGCCGAGGCGATCGCCGCGCTCCTCGCCGGCAAGGCCGATCCGTCGGTCACCACGAAGGCGATCGACATCGCCTTCCAGCTGCAGATGGACCGCGCCGCGACCGAGCGTCAGCGCAAGATCATCGAGGCCGCCGGCGTGGCCAAGGGCCAGCAGCCGTCGCCGAGCCAGGTCGCCGCGGCGGTGCACGCCGCGCGCGAGCTCTACCGCTCGGGCAAGATTCCGCCGGCGGAGAAGAAAGAGGAGAACCCCAACGCGCCGAGCGCGGCCAACAACTTCGATCCGGAAGAGATCAACCCGCCGGTGCAGAGCAAGGGCGGCATGACCGCGCTGCTGCACGCGGCGCGGCAGGGATACCTCGACGCCGCGCGCGTCCTCGTCGACGGCGGCGCCGACATCAACCAGCCGAGCGCCGGCGACGCGACCACGCCGCTGCTGATGGCGGCGATCAACGGCCAGTTCGACATGGCGATGTTCCTGATCGAGCGCGGCGCCGACGTCAACCTCGCCGCCGCCGGCAACGGCGTCGCGCCGTTGTGGGCCGCGATCAACACGCAGTGGCAGCCGCGTACTCGCTTCCCGCAGCCGCAGCAGATGGAGAAGCAGAAGGCGACGTATCTCGACGTCGCCCGCGCGCTGCTTGAGAAGGGCGCGAACCCGAACGCCCGGCTGATCTCGCACCCCTGGTATCTCGTCTACAGCGGCTGCGGCAACCGCAACTGCGGCCTCGCTGATACCTCCGGCTCGACGCCGTTCTGGCGCGCGGCCTACGCCACCGATCTCGACGCGATGCGTCTGCTGGCCGAATACGGCGCCGACCCGAACATCCAGACGATTGCGCCGCAGCAGGCGGTGCGCCGCGGGCCGCCGCCCGGCACGCCCGCCGGCACCGCGGCGTCGGTGCCCGGCGCGGGCGGTCCCGTCGCGCCGACGCCCACCGCGGAGCAGGAGCGCTTCAAGGCGCCGGTGGTGCCCTACGGCGGCCCCGGCGCCGCGGCGATTCATGCCGCCGCCGGCGTCGAGTACGGTGAGGGCTTCGCCGGCAACGCCCATCGCCACGCCCCCGACGCCTGGCTCGCCTCGATCAAGTACCTGGTCGAGGAGCTCGGCGCCGACGTCAACGCCCGCGACAACGACGGCTACACGCCGCTCCACCACGCCGCGGCGCGCGGCGACAACGAGCTGATCATGTATCTGGTGTCGAAGGGCGCCGACGTCACCGCCGTCGCGCGCAGCGGCCAGACCACGGCCGACATGGCCAACGGCCCGGTGCAGCGCGTCTCACCAATTCCCGCGACCGTCGCGCTGCTCGAGAAGCTCGGCTCGAAGAACAGCCATCGCTGCGTCAGCTGCTGACGCACGAGCTGACGCGCGCAGTTGGTGAATGTTGGGAATTGGTCAGTTGGTGAATTGAAGATCAATTCATCAATTCGCCAATTTCCTTAATTCACCAACTCACCAATTCACCAACTCCATAACTACTCGACGCGCTTCTGCTTGTCTTCGAGCGCGTCGTCATCGTCAGGATTCGGAATTGTCGAGGGTGGGTCGCTGGCCGGGAAGCTGTCCTCGATCGTCTCGTCGAGCGCGGCTTCGCGGATGCGGCGCTCTTCTTCAGGCGTGTGGTCGTGATCGGGCTTGTTCATCGGCGCTGACCCCGAGGCGCACTGCGGGTTTGACGCCGGCTCGAACTGCGGGTTTGAACGCGGCCTGGACGCTCTTTCGGCGCCGCCTGCCTGACCACCGCCTGCCACGCCAGCGTCAGCGCTTCACCCACCGTCGCCTCGTCGGCCATCGACAGCCGCACCGTGGTGCAGCCCTGCCGTCCCCAGGCGCCGGCCGCCGGCTCGAACGTCTCCGGGTCGCTGCGCATGAACACTTCCTGCTGCTCCGGCGTCAGCTTCACCATGCCGCGGGCGTTGTCCGGGTAGAGCGTCGCGAAGATCCGGCCGTTGGCGCGGAAGTCCGGGTGGTCCATGTGCGATCCCTCGACCGCGCCGTTCATGCCCAGGGCGATGCGTCGGAACTGGTTCGGTGTCATCGTTCGACAGCAGCCCTCGAGGGCTGCGCTACGGCAGCCGTCATCGCGGCAGCCCGAAGCAGTACAGCCAGCCGCGCGTGCGGACGTAGAGGCGGCCGTCCGAGATCGCCGGCGTCGCGTAGATGTCGTCCTGCAGATCGTTGACCACGGTGGGCTCCAGCCCGCCGCCGGGGGCGAGCACCGCGATCTTGCCGGTCTCGCTGGCCATGAAGATCTTGCCGTCGGCGGCCACCGGCGAGGCGTAGTACGGCGCGATCGCGCCCTTCAGCCGCCCCTGGCCCATCTCCGCCCCCGTCTCCGGATGCAGCGTCGTCACGATGCCGCCGTCGTTGACCATGTAGAGCACGTTGCGGTAGACGAGGGGCGAGGGGAGCTGCGGCACCGACTTGTGATACTTCCAGCGCACGCTGGACGCGGTCATGTCGCCGCGGCCGCCGAGCCTGATCGCGAGCATGCCGTTCTCGCTCGCCATCGCCGCGCGATAGTAGTCCCACTCGCTGCGCGACACCGCGGCGTTGGCGTCGAGGTCGACCCACGAGCGGGCGTTGCCGCTGGGCAGCCTGGCCAGCGTCACCTCGCCGTTCGGCTCGCCGTACTGTTTCAGGAGCTCGTCGAACTCGGGGATGCTCGGGTGCGCGCCCGGCTGGTTCTGCGGCGTGCCGAAGCCGTTGATGTACAGCGTGTCGCCGAGCACGACCGGCGTCGACTTGAGCTCGAAGGACAGGCCGCCCACCCACCACAGCTTCTCGCCGTTGTTCACCGCGTAGGCGGTGAGCAGGAACGATCCGGGAATCACCAGCTGCGTCGCGCCGCCCTGGGGCTTGTAGAGGATCGGCGTCGAGTGGCCGCTGTGCGCCTCCGGCCGCGCCGTTTTCCAGCGGACGCGGCCGTCCTTCTGATCGAGCGCGACGACATACGACTCGGTGTTCTGATCGCAGACCAGCACGACCGTGTCGTCCACCAGAATCGGCGACGCGCCCATGCCGTAGAGGTTGTTGAACGGCCCGAGCGGCACGCGCCATCGCTCGCGGCCGCTCATGTCGTAGGAGAGCAGGCCGTAGTCGGCGAAGAAAACGTAGACGTTGACGCCGTCGGTGGCCGGCGTCGGCCCCGCCGGCCCGTTGCGCGAGTCGAGCTTCTCGACCCGCGAGCGGGGCGCGTCGCGCTCCCACAGGATCCGGCCGGTGCCGCGGTCGAGGCAGATCGTCACCAGGCGGTCGGCGCGCACTGCGGTGAGGAAGATGCGCTCGCGCGTCAGCGCCGGCGAGGAGTGGCCGAACGGCAGCTCGGTCTTCCAGACGACGTTCTTGTCGGGACCGAACTCGGACGGCAGCCGGGTGCTGGTCGAGATGCCCGAGCCGTTCGGCCCGCGGAACCGCGACCAGCCCTCGGGGTCGGGCGAATCGGCCGCGGCGCCGACGCGCGCGCACATCAGCGCCGCGAACAGGATCGGGACCTGCCCTGAGCGAAGTCGAAGGGTCACGGCTGGCTGGTCGCCTTGCCCTTGCTGGCGATCGCCTTCCGAATCAGGTTGGCGGTCGTGGTGGCGCGCATGTCGACGATCTTGCGGCCGATCTCGAGCGCCCTGGCCTTGTCGGCAATCGAGACGCCGTTGATCGTCGCCTTGCCCGCCTTGACGCGCGCCTGCCACCGCACGCTCTCGGGATCGGTCACCATCATGTTCATCGTGATGCCCGGATCGTCGTGCAGGTTGTCGCCCTTCATCGAAGGCTTGGTGACGCCGGTCTCGTCGAGCAGCTTGGCCACCGAGGCGTAGTCGTAGTACTCGGGAATGTGGGCGACCACCGGGCTGCCGTTCCACTGCGCGGTGAGCTTCTCGGCGACGGTCTTCATCCCGGTGACGTTGCCGCCGCTGTCGCCGATCAAGATGATGTTCTGGAACCCGTTCACCTTGAAGCTGTGCGCCATGTCGGTCAGCATCGCCTGGAAGGTCTCTTCACGCATGCTGATCGTGCCGGCGGTCAGCATGTGGCCGCTCTTCGGCTCGATGTTCCCCTCCGGCACGAACGGCACAATCGGCGCGCACAGGGCGTTTCCGAGCTTGCGCGCGATCGCGTTGCAGTTCGCCCTGAGCACGTAGTTGTGCTTGCCGAGCGCCAGCCACGGACCGTTCGGCTCGATGCCGCCGGTCGAGATGATGATCGTCGTCTTTCCCGCCTTCAGCGCGTCGCGGACGTCCATCCAGGTCATCTCTTCGAGCCAGACCGTGTCGGGCGGCGTCAGCGGGTTCGGCGTGTCGATGCAGTTGTACGGGTTCTCCGAGCATTGTCCGCCGCCCGCGGTGCGCGGGTCGACCGGCCGCTGCCCGCGGCCCTGCGCCGGCGCGGTGCCGGGCTGCTGCGCGCCGAGCACGGTGGTCAGGACGGATGCGACGAACAGCAAAGACGTGATCCTTCTCATGATTCCTCCGGGGAACCAGGGAACGCTAACGCGTGTGGAGTCGGGAATCAAGGGCCGTCACGTGTCGCGCGGCGGCCGACCAACCGGGGGCCGACCAAGGTCGGCCCCTACGGGTTATTGCGTCGCGACCCCCGTCCCGACCACGCCGCACGCGATGCGGTCGCCGGAGTTGCCGGCCGGATCGGTCTTGAGGTCGTCGGCCTGCGCGTGGATGACCAGCGCGGACGGCGTTTCCATCGACATGCGCGCAGCAATGAGGTCGGCCTTCGCCGTACCGTCCTTGCGCACGGTGAAGTTGTTGACGTCGCCGGCGTGCGGGCCATCCGCGTTGAACAGGCCGTGCTTCTTCGATTCCGGGTTGTAGTGCGGGCCGGCCGACTCGAACGCCGGCGCGTCGCATTTCGCGGCCTTGTGGAAATGAATCGCGTGCCGCCCTGGCGGCAGGTTCTTCAGGTTCAGCGCAATCGCCACGCCGCCGCTTCTCGCCGCCGACAGCGTCGCCGTGCCCACCGGCTGGCCCTGCCCGTTCTTCAGCTCGATCTTCGATTCGTTCGGCTGGGCCGCCGCAGTCACCAGCCCGACCGTCACGAACATCGTTCCGATGAGTAACCGCATGCTCATGTCGCCTCCGCCGGCGAAGCAATGCAAGCGGCATGAACTTTTCTAATCCCGGCTCATCATGAAACTGTGCTGTTTCCTCCTGTCGATCATCATCGTGCTGCCGTCGCGCGTCGTGGCGGCCGCACTTCCTACCGGTTTCACCGAGGCACAGGTCGCCGGCGGGTTGTCGAACCCGACGGCGATGCAGTTCGCACCGGATGGCCGCCTGTTCATTTGTGAGCAGGGCGGGCGGCTAAGAGTGGTAAAGGATGGGGCGCTGCTGCCGACGCCATTCCTGACCGTCACCGTCAGCTCATCCGGCGAGCGCGGCCTGCTCGGCGTCGCATTCGATCCCGCGTTTGCGTCCAACCACTTCGTCTACGTCTACTACACGGCGACGACGCCCGCGATCCACAACCGGATCAGCCGCTTTACCGCCAACGGAGATGTCGCCGTCGCCGGCAGCGAGATGGTGATTCTCGACCTCGACAATCTGAGCGCCGCGACCAATCACAACGGCGGCGCGCTGGCGTTCGGCGCCGACGGCAAGCTGTACGCGGCGGTGGGTGAAAACGGCACCGGCGCGAACGCCCAGTCGATGGCGAATCTGCTCGGCAAGATGCTGCGCATCAACAAGGACGGCACGATTCCGGCGGACAATCCGTTTTTCACGTCGGCCGCGGGCAGGAACCGCGCGATCTGGGCGCTCGGACTCCGCAATCCGTTCACCTTCGCGTTCAACCCCGCCGGCGCGCAGATGTTCATCAACGACGTCGGCCAGGACACCTGGGAAGAAATCAACGATGGCCGGTCCGGCGCCAACTACGGCTGGCCGGAGAGCGAAGGGGCGACGACCGACCCGCGTTTCACCAGCCCGCGGTATGCGTACAACCATACAGGCGGGCCGTGCGCGATCACCGGCGGTGCGTTCTACGCGCCCCTGACGCAGCAGTTTCCGTCCGAGTACTCGCAGGACTACTTTTTCGCCGACTTCTGCGGCGGCTGGATTCGACGCCTGGATGTCGCATCGGGCGCCGTCACCACATTCGCCACCGGGATCTCGGCGCCAGTCGACGTGAAAGTGTCAGACGATGGCGCCTTGTACTATCTCGCGCGCGGCGCGGGCGCAGTCTTTCGCATCCGGTTTAGCACCACGCCGCCCGCCATCACCGCGCACCCGGCGAGCAGGACGGTGCAGCCCGGCGCCCCGGTCACCTTCAGCGTCCGCGCGTCGGGCACGCCGCCGCTGCGCTATCAGTGGCGGCGCAACGGCGTCGATATCGCCGGCGCCACGGCGGCCGACTACACCATTCCAGCGGTCACACAGGGGGACAACGCTGCGCGATTCCGCGCGCTGGTCGCCAACGACTTCGGCAACGTCCTGAGCAACGAGGCGGTGCTGACCGTCGCCGGCGGCAGCGCCGGCACCGGCCTGTCGGCGACCTACTTCGACACCGCGACGCTGACCGGCGTATCGGTGTCGCGCGTCGATCCGACGATCGACTTCGTGTGGGGCGCGGGATCGCCGGCGGCCGGCATCGCCCCCGACACGTTCAGCGCCCGCTGGACGGGCGAGATCGTGCCGCAGTTCAGCGAGACCTACACTTTCTACACCGTCAGCGACGACGGGGTGCGGCTGTGGGTGAACGGCCAGCGGATCGTGAACAACTGGACCAATCATGCCGCGTCCGAGAACCGCGGCACGATCGCGCTGGCCGCGGGGCAGCGATACGCGATCGTGATGGAGTACTACGAGAACGCGGGCAGCGCGACGGCGCGGCTGCTGTGGAGCAGCCCGTCGACGCCGAAGGCGGTCGTCCCCAGCTCGCGGCTCTTCCCGGGGCCGGCGGCGCCGCCGGCGACGATCCGCGTGAACTTCCAGCTCGCATCGGCGCCCGTTCCCGCGGGATACCTGAAGGATGGCGGGCAGGCGTACGGGGCGCGCGGCAATGGCCACACCTACGGGTGGAACATCGACAACAGCGCGCAGATGCGCGACCGCAACTCGGGCGTGTCGCCCGACCAGCGCTACGACACGCTCGCCTACATGCAGCGGCCGGCGAATCCGGATGCCGTGTGGGAAATCGCGATCCCCAACGGCACCTACCAGGTGCACGCCGTGGCCGGGGATCCGTCTTACTTCAACATCACCTATCGAATCGCCGTCGAGGGGGTGGTGGTCGTCGCCGGCACGTCGAACACGGCGACGCGATGGATCGAGGGGACGTCGACGGTCACGGTGACCGACGGGCGGCTCACGCTCCGCAGCGCGCCGGGCGCGACGGCGAACAAGATCTGCTTCGTCGACATCACACCCCTGTAGGGGCGGAGCTTGCTCCGCCCCATCGCAATCGAGGGCCCGTGAAGAACCCCGGTGGCCGACCCGGTCGACCCTTACAACGCCGATGATCCTTCTGGTAGGCGTGGCGGACGCTGAACCAGGCGAGCGCGGTGGCCAGGCCGGCGCGCGCCAGCGCGTACTCCGGGTC
>Ga0111538_10013419_pt1 | contig 10809 bp, 8 predicted proteins | sample SoiMethybrSBSTD1_FD_79669 | JGI IMG/M metagenome (GOLD analysis project Ga0111538, IMG submission 79669) | Bulk soil microbial communities from a Populus tree surrounding site in Tennessee, USA - Soil MetaG P. TD hybrid SBSTD1 (version 2)... | ecosystem: Environmental > Terrestrial > Soil > Tree... | reverse complement strand
CGAGGATAATATTAATCACCGCGCCGCCGGTGATGGCCACCAGAGAGAGGGCCAGCAGCAAGCTGGGGAAAGCCGATAAGCCATCCATGAAGCGCATCAGCACCTCATCCCAGAAATGACCGTACCAACCCGCCGTCACGCCGATGAGCACCCCCAGCAGCACCGCCATACTGACCCCACCGACGCCGATCAGCAAAGAGATGCGCGCACCATAGATCAGCCGACTTAACTGGTCACGGCCAAGTCGATCAGCACCCAGCCAGTACTTGCTGGACGGCGACTGGAGCGAATCCCATGGCTTCGATTTGGTGGGATCATAGGGGGCTAACCACGGCGCGAAGACCCCTGCAACTAAGGTGGCAAAGAGCACGATCGCAGCAAATTTGGCCATCCGCACGCGCATGACCTCGCGCAGCGTTGGCAGGAAGCCCAGGCCACTCCCAGCGCTGACGACGGTCGGCTTGATGTCTGTACTAAGCGGCGTACCGAACGCTGGCACCGCCAGGGAATCCACCGGTTCGATCACTTCAACAGCGCTATCCTGCGGGTTCGCCATCTCGCCATCTCCCTCTCAATCGTACCGAATACGTGGGTCGAGATACGTATAGAGAATATCTGCTGCAAAGTTGGACAGCATCACACCGATCGTCAGCACGAGCAACCCCATCTGCACCACCAGATAGTCGCGCTGAATCACCGCATCGACCACGAATTTACCCACCCCTGGCAAGGTAAACACCGTTTCCGTGACCACGGTGCCGCCGATCAGTGTACCCAACTGCAAGCTGGCGATGGTGACCACCGGCAACAGCGAGTTCTTCATCGCGTGCCGCAAGACCACCCATTTCTCCTCCACACCCTTGGAGCGCGCCGTGAGGATATATTGCTCGCGCATCACCTCTAACAGCGCCGCGCGTGTCTGTCGCATGAGGATGGCCGCCAACCCAGTGCCGAGCACAAGGGTTGGCAGCAGCATATGTTTGAGCCAGAGACCCGGCGAGCTGAACAGATTGGCGTTAAAGCCGCCGAAGGGCAGCCAGCCAAGCCACACCGCGAACACAATGATCAGCATCATACCCAACCAGAAGTGTGGGATGGCGACTCCAGAAATAGCAAACGTCGTGACCGCAATGTCTGCCGCCGAGTTGCGCTTAATGGCTGAGACCGTACCCAGCGAGACCCCCAGAATGACCCCGAAGACCCAGGCGGCAACGCCGAGTTGCACGGTGAACTTCAACCGATCGACGATCTGCGGAAACACCTGCATGCCGGTCAGGTAGGATTTGCCCCAATCGCCGGAGACCACCCCGCTAACCCAACTGGCATACTGCACGATCAATGGCCGATCCAGCCCGAGCTCTGACTTGATCCTGGCATAGAGCGCTGGATCGATGGCACCGCTGTCATCGATACCGGCGAGAATGCGCACGGGATCGCTGGGTAGCAGACGCAACAAGGAAAACACGATCAGGCTGACCAGGATTAATGTCGGAATCATGTTCAGGAAACGCCGGAGCAGATATTTGCGCACTGGTTCCCTCCTGCAAGGAAGGCATCAAGGCCCCGAGACAGGGGCGAAACTCTGCAGCCCGCTTGCCTGAAGCGTTGATGCCTCGATGCCTGTATGTCACTTCTTCACCCAAAAATCCCCCGGTCGGATATGCCCGTCGCCGCGCATGGGATTCTCCTCACAGCCGCCCGCGGTGGCGATGTGGCAGCCGTAATAATTGACCCGAAGCATGGCCGGAATATACTGCCAGACGTTCTTGAGGGCCAGCATCTGCACCTGCTTGTAGATGTCGACCGCCTTGTCCATGCTGGGCTGCCGAGTGGCCAAATCCAGCAGACGGTCGATGTCAGCCTGCACCTGGAGATCGCTCGGGTTGAGTTTGTGGCCCTTGTCCTTGCAGAGGAAAGAACTATAGCTGTTCTCCCCTGTGGACTGCAGGGCGCCCTCCATGAGGTATGGGGCATGCATGAGGCCGCCGGTCTGGTTGACGTGCGTCTGGCACTGTTCCATTACCTGCAGGCGCTCGTTGGCATTGGAGACAACATTGAAGTTCAACTTGACATCGATCTCATCCCAGGCAGCTTGTAAGAACTCGCACACCAACTGCCGGTCGGGGCGGCGCTCGCACACCCCTTTGAGTTCGATCGGCAGCTTCAAGCCTCGTTCCTTCGCGACCTCATGCACCAACTTCTTGGCGGCGGCCGGGTCGTATTTCAACCAGTCCCCCTGCCACAGCTCCGCACCGTCGATGCCATAGGGTGACTCCGGGGCAAAGGTGTGCGACTGGCTGGCCCGCATGGTGTTGAGATAGACCGATTTATTCAGGGCGTCGCGGTCAACAGCCTTGACCAGGGCGCGACGCAGCCGGATGTCATCGAGCGGCGGCAGTCCGAGGGCCCAGGCCCAGCCATCCCAGCCCACGCCGGAGACGGACCAGACTTTGATGTTCGGATCTTTCTGCGCTTCCAGCACCTGCTCGGCCTGTAGCCAAGCCACCTGCACCTCGCCGGTCTGCAAGGCCGCCAAACGTGCGCGGTTCTCGGTGATGACCCTAATATTGACGCGATCCATCATGGGCTCGCCACGCCAGTACTGCGGGTGCTTCACCCACTCCGTCCCCACCCCAACTTTCCAGTCCACCAGTTGATAGGGGCCGGTGCCGATGGGGTGCAGCTTGTGCTGTTCGTGTCCCCCTACGGCCTCCCAGTGTTTGCGCGAGTGCACGATGGACTCACGATTGAACATACGCGTGATCAGATTAACGTCGAGCTCTTTCAGGTAGACGTCGACGGTATACTTGTCCACCTCCTCGGCACGGTCCATGGCCCGGAAGACGTTCGACCAGCGTGAGCCCATGTCCGGTCGGTGGATGCGGTTCAGGCTCCAGGCCACGTCGGCGGCGGTCATCTCGCCGTAGTCCCCTTGAAACTGCACACCTTTGCGCAGGTGGAAGCGATAGCGCTTGCCGTCATCCAGGACGTCGTACGCATACGCCAACGACTCCGATGGATCGTAGAGCCCATCCTTGCCCATGGCCACCAGCACTTCGTTGCCCGCATAGAAGTACATGCGGTCGAACGATCCATTGGCCTGGAAACCATCGGGACTGCTGACCTCGCGGAAGTAGGCGAGGTTTAGGGTCCCGCCAACGGATTTGCTGGGCAGCGGCCGCGGCGGCACCAACTCTGCCGCCAGCACACTTGTCACCACGATACCCAAGGCCGCCGTCAGGATGAGGGACAGGAGAAGCGTGCGTTGGCTTCCACGAGGAGATGTCCCGTACATGATGTCCTCCTAAGTTGGAAGGAAATCGTCAAGGAGGAGGCGACCGTCCGGTCGCCCCACGCGCATGCGTACCACCTGATCTCCGCACTACTGCTTCACCCAAAAATCCCCCGCCCGGATGAATCCATCGCCGCGCATCGGGTTGTCCTCACAGCCGCCAGTAGTGGGAATGTGGCAGCCAATGTAATTGACCCGCAACAGAGCTGGCACATAGCTCCAGGCATTCTTGAGCGCCACCATCTGCACCTGCTTGTAGATGTCGATGGCCTGGTTGAGGCTCGGCTGCCGTGTGGCCTGTTCCAGCAGCCGGTCAAGCTCGGCCTGCACCTGGGCATCACTGGGACTGAGCTTGTGGCCCTTATCCTTGCAGAGATTGGTGCTGTCGTTATTTTCGCCGGTCGACTGTAACGTCGGTTCCATGGTGTGGGGAGCGTTATAGAGGCCGCCAGTCTGGTTGATGTGTGTCTGGCACTGCTCCATGACCGCTCGGCGTTCGGCCGCGTTGGAGACCACAGCGAAATTCAACTTAACACCAATCTCATCCCAGGCGGCTTGTAAGAACTCGCAGACGAGCTGCCGGTCCGGGCGGCGCTCGCAGACACCCTTGAGATCGATGGGTAACTTTAGGCCCCGCTCCTTTGCTACCTCTTGTACCAATTTTTTCGCCGCAGCCGGGTCATATTTTAACCAGTCCCCCTGCCACAGCTCCGTGGCATTGATGCCATAGGCTGACTCTGGGGGAAAGCTATGGGCCTGGCTGGCTCGCAGGGTATTCAGGTAGACCGCTTTGTTCAGGGCATCGCGATCGACGGCTTTGATCAAGGCTCGCCGCATTCTGAGGTCATCCAATGGTGGCAGACCATTCGACCAGGCCCAACCGTCCCAGCCCACGCCGGTAAACGACCAGACCTTAATGTTGGGATCCTTCTGTGCTTCTGGCACCTGTTCCGCCTGTAGCCAGGCCAGCTGCACCTCGCCGGTCTGCAAAGCCGCTAGCCGGGCACGATTCTCGGTGATGACTTTGATGTTTACCTGCTCGGCCATGGGCTCCCCACGCCAGTATTGCGGGTGCTTCACCCACTCCATTCCCACCCCGACCTTCCAATCCACCAGTTGATAGGGGCCAGTGCCGATGGGGTGCAGCTTATGCTGTTCAGCGCCGCCGACCTCCTCCCAGCGTTTGCGCGAGTGCACGATCGACTCGCGGTCGAACATGCGGATGATCAGGTTGGCGTCGAGTTCTTTGAGGAAGACATCGACAGTGTACCGATCCACCTCCTCGGCCCGATCCATGGACCGGAAGCGGTTTGACCAACGGGAGCCGGTGTCCTGGCGATGGATGCGGTTCAGGCTCCAGGCCACATCGGCGGCGGTCATCTCGCCATAGCCACCCTGAAACTGCACCCCTTGGCGCAGGTAGAAACGGTAACGCTTGCCATCATCCAGGACGTCGTAGGCATAGGCCAGGGACTCGGCTGGATCGTACAACCCATCTTTGCCCATGGCCACCAACACTTCATTACCGGTATAGAAATACATACGATCGAAGGAACCCGTGGCCTGAAAGCCGTCAGGGCTACTAACCTCACGGAAATAGGCGATGTTCAAGGTCTTGCCAGCAGGTTTATTGGGCAGCGGCCGCGGGGGCACCATGTCGGCCGCCAAAGTCGTACCGGCCAGTATGCCCCAGCAGGCCACGAGCGCGAGAAGCGTCAGCCTTAGGCCTCGATTGCGATACCGATCTGCTCGCTGCATCATTTCCTCCAGTTATCCCAGCGCCGGACGCACGTCACCTGCGAAGCGCACCATGGTCGTCAGGCCCTTGTCGATCGTTTCCGGCATGAAGTCGAGGACCAGATGCTGAATACTGCTGAGACGAGTGCTGCCCCACACGGTATCGAAGCCTCAGCACTCGCCACGCTGCTTTACACCGTCAATTCGAGGATATGTAGCCCACCATTGATGCGGTCGATGGCGTAGATCAACCGATTCTCATCGACATAGACATCGTTCATCTGGATGGCATCCAGGCGCGATCCTGCCGGTGCCGGTGGCACGTAGTGGCCGACCTCTGTCGGATGAAACTGGTTGGAGATGTCAAAGACCCGCACCCCCATGCTGAAGAAGGCGCCGAACACCAGTCGGTCGGAGCAGAATGAGGTAGGCACCGGATAGTTTTCGTGGATATTATGGGCTCCAAAGCGCGCCGTGCGTTTGGCGTACTCTTCGATCGGCGGCTGCGGCATCGAGCCGATGATGACAGGATTGGTCTCTTCGCTGGCGTCCACTACCCAGGTCATCTTCGGCCAATCCTCACCGCGCGGACGGGTCGCTTCATCGGTCACGATCAGCAGCCCGCGCTCGAAGAGCGGCAGCACGGTATGCGTAAAACCGCCGGGCATGGGCGGATGGTAATCCAGGCGACTGATCATCTTGGGATGCGCCTTGTCGGCGATGTCGAGGATGATGATACCGCCGTCGATATAGGCCGCATAGGCGCGGTCTGGGCGCTGTGGGTAGACATTGATGTTGTGGGTGCGGAAGCCGTTGTCGATGCGGGGATGGCGTACTGGCGGAGGCACATCGTCGCCCTGCCGAGTGCCGGGTAGCCACCAGCGTCCCACTTCTTCCGGTTTGGTGGGATTACGGACATCGACGATGGTGTAAAATTGATGATCCTTCGGGTGCGTCGGCGTAAAGTCGGGAGCACCACTACTGATATGCATGAATTCGCCGTCGACGAATCCCACGTAATGCGCCCCCTGGGAGTGTGGACCCGAGCGATCGAAGAAGGAAATGGAGCGCGGGTTGGTCGGATCGCTGACGTCGAACAGCTCCACGCCCGCCGGTTGCAGCCCCGTCTTCTGAGTCTGGTAGGCCACCGCCAGCGTGTCCCCCACGAGGTCGAGGGAATTCGACCGCACCTCGTTGTGCGGCAGCTTGGTCTGCGTCACGACTTGCGGCTTGGACGGATCGCTGACATCCACGACCGTGAAATTGATCGGCGCGCATTCGTGGGCGATATACATGATCCGGCGCCCATCTCGAGTCTTTTGCAGCCCTATCCCCTCGCCGCCATTGGCAAAGCCACCCAGGTCCGAGTGGCCGATCAACCGCATGTTTTTAATATCAACTCCGTTGGACGTTGATGTGGTGCTCATCCCGATCCCCTCCGTATGATTGGCTTGGTTATCAACTCTGCAATGCTGGCAACCCAGGCGATTCAGTTCTGCCAGTGAAATGGTGCGAAGTGGCCATTATTCTGGCCGCTGGTCTCATCCCAGTCGAGGCCGAAGGCGTGCACATGGCTCTGCGTGGCTCGACCCAGTGCCAGGCGAGTGTTCGCGGGGTGTAAGGTGTTGTCGATGTATAGTGGCTCACTCGGGTTCGATGCGCTGCTGACCCCTTCGACTGCCTGATCGAGCAGGCCGGGAATCGTGACCGACCGCTGCAGCTGGTTGCGCTGATAGTGAATCGGTTGCACCGCTGTTCCGAGGAAGGTGCCAATGAGCGGACCAAGTGACGCCATAGGACCGCCCGCCTGACCGCTGGCGATGGCCGTGATGGCCTGTTGTTGTTCGGCCGTGGCACGGTCGTCGAGAATGACGCCAACCGACCAATTTCCCTGGCTCATGACGGTTGGCGTCTGCCCCACGACGGCGAAACGAAGTCCATCCAGGGACAGATCACCATAGCGGCCCTGGTCGATATGAAACACCATGGCGAAGTTGCAATGGCCTTTGGTCGGTTGAGCGGCAAGATTAGAAGGCAGGCAGGGGCAAAGGAAGTCACAGTTGCAGGTTTCGAAATAGTCACCGCTGAGTTGCCAGGACATCGTCGCCATACGTCACCTCCTCAGTATGGAACAAAACGGCATTGGACAATCTTAAGTGCGCTCCCTACCTATCAAAAACTCAGCTTGCAGTCAAGAGTCCTCCTGAATGTCTTGTTGCAGCCCGCATGCAGCCATGGTAGAAAGTGTCAAGGCCGCAGGCGGTGTCTCAACACCGGGAGGGCTCCGGTATTACTACGAGTGCGAGGCGGCAGGAATTTCTTGACCTCACGGGGCGACGGCGTATGGGAGCAGCCGCTCGGTAATGACCGCACGAGCCTCGCACACCATGCGAGCCATCAAGTCCGCGACCGGCTCAATCGCGTCGATTAAACCGGCATCCTGACCAAAGAGCAGTGGTGTCCGTTCGGCATCGCCCGCCGCCCGTGCTGATGCCACGGCTGCCGCCACCTGCGGCCGACGTTGCCGCAACAGCCATTCCCGCCCGGCCCATTCGCGCAGGAGAGCATTGCGCCAGGTCCGGGCCAAGGCCCCAGGCCACACGCGTCCGGTGATGAGATCGGGGATCTCGGTCAGGTCGGTGTCATGGCCGTCGCTGGCCAGAATCGCCTGCTTGAAATGCGGATGCAGAGGAGCTTCGGGCGTGGCCAGAAAACGCGTGCCAAGCAGGGCACCCGACGCTCCCAGGGCCAGAGCTGCCGCCAGGCCACGACCATCGGCAATGCCACCCGCGGCCACGACCGGTGTGGGCGCCACCGCCGCCACCACCTGTGGCACCAGCACGATTGTACTCATCATCCCGACGTGCCCACCCCCTTCGCTCCCCTGCGCCACGATGATGTCCGCACCCGCCTCAGCTGCCCGCTTGGCGTCGTCGAGCCGAGCCACCATGTGCATGACACGCGCCCCCACATCGTGCGCGCGCGCAAACATCTCAGAGAGCTCTTGATCCGCTGTCTGCCATGCAAACGCTGCCACCGCGGGTCGCTGTGCCAGGACTTCCTTCACCGTCGCCTCATCGCCATAAAACAACAGGATATTCAGACCGAAAGGTGCCGCCGTGAGGCCACGAATACGGTTCGTCTGCTCGCGAATCTCCGTCGGACTCCGCCCGCTGGCCCCGAGGATGCCCAGGCCCCCGGCATTCGAGACAGCGGCGACGAGTTCGGCTGCGGTGCCACTGGCCATCCCTCCCAGGATAATCGGGTGGGTAATGCCCAATAGATCGCAAAGCGGTGTGTGCAAGCGAGCCGCCTGACCTCCAGGTGCCGAAGCGGTCATGAGAATGCTCCTTCTCCTCAGACAACAATCTGTGCCGGCAACTTACGCCGCCGATCAGCATTGAATCACGCGCCGCGAGTCTAGCGGAGCCTATCAGGAGTGTCAACGAGGTTGATGCGCGGCTATGCACGAGGGGTCGCTAGGGTCGAGGTCACATCATAGTCCCATATTGTACCCAGCAGGCTGTCTGGACACTGAAATGGAGAGTGTTCTCCACATCACTCTAGCGCTGCACGGTAGTCAAGCGTCGATAGAGATCGGGAAGGCGCTGTGGCAGATGGGTGATGGCCCAGAGGATACTATAGCCGTGCGGACCGAACATCCGCGGAAGGTCGATCGAGCCCTGGCGGTTAATAGCGAGGCAGAAGAGATGAATGCCCTGGAGTCGTGCTTCTGCGACGGCCTGACGTGTATCTTCGATGCCGTATTGGCCCTCGTATGCATCCTCGTCGTTCGGCTTGCCATCTGACAGCAGGAAGAGCAGTCGGAGGCGAGACCGTTGTCGGGTGAGATGGGCGGTCAGGTGCCGAATGGGGGCGCCCAAGCGCGTATAGGTCTGGGTCTGGAGTCCGGCGAGGCGCTGACACACGGCCGCTCCATAGGCCTCAGCAAACCCTTTCACCCGGCGCACCTGGACATTGCGTGCACCTCGGCTGGCAAAGGCATAGACCGCATACTGGTCGCCAAGGGCTTCGAGGGCCTCACAGAATATCAGGGTAGCCTCTTTTTCAAGATCGAGTCCCCGTTGTCCGCCGCTGACCCACGCCTCCGTGGATCCACTGATATCCATCAGCAAGGCCACGGCCACGTCACGTCGATGCGGGCGTTCCTTCAGGTAGAGGCGATCAGTAGCTATATGCCCGGCCCGACAGGCGCCAAAATCGTCGACATACGCATCGAGGTCGAGGTCTGGGCCATCGAGCTGCTGCGTATCGCGCTGCCGGATAGGGCGCAGTACCTCGAAACGGCGGCGGATAGCATAAATCAGCGCCTGGTGCTGGCGCAACACCTGGGCGGACCAGTTGGGATTCCCTGGGAGTGCCGCTGTTTCCCTGAGCAGACAAAAGTCCTGGCGATACACGCCTGCCCGGTAGTCCCATTCGGGATAGCTGACCGCTCCCGGCTCATCGACCTCCCCTGCGCCAGGCAAGCTGAAGTGCTGCGGACGGAGGCCCTCCACCTCCAGGATCTCCTGCACCTCGGCGTCCGATTCAACACGAGAGACCCGACCCAGCCTGGCCAGCTCCTCCGCAAGGGCATCGAGGTCCGGCTCTTCGCCCTGATCCAACGGGCGCCGCAGACCTGAAGCCTCCTCGACCGACTGCTCGGAGTCTTCATGGGGAAGTAAGAAGGGGCCCTCGCGCCGATCGGGTTGATCCTCAGAGCTCTCCTGCGCCTGAATGCGATGCGGCAGGCGCTGCGAGCGCATTGGCCCTCGCGACTGTCTCATCCTCTCGGGCCTGTGCCCGTTGTCAGTCAGCGGCCGCAGCCCATCCGGACGCGGAAGGCCCCAGTGGGGCACGGGCGCGACACCACGATACGGAGCAGCATCGTCGAACGGTGATTGCGCCGCCACCCAGGTTGCCCAATGCACCAGATCCCAGGCTGTGAGGGAGTTTGGGAGAGGATGTGGCATGCGCCTGCTCAGATGACTCAGGGGTACTTCATGCCCCAAGGGCTCTTCGAGTAATCGTTGGACTATCAGTTCCACGGCGCGCTCATGAGGTCTCAAGGCATTGAACGGCGGGCGCGAGGCCCGGGCCAACCGTCGGACCGCAGCCATAGATGACGCCAAGCCGGGGAACTCCGTATAGAGGAAACCCTCAACCACAGCACCGTCCACGGCCCAAAACAGATCGCGGGCGATGGGCTGAGTCGGACAGCTTGTCACCGAGTTACGTTCGAGGCGCAGCGCGAGCATGAGCGCCATCAGACGCAAGAGGCTGGCATCGCCAGACGCATCGCCGAAGACGTGGAGGTGTCGTGGCAAGAAAATCTGCGTGCCATCAGAGAATGCCTGGGCTTGCCGGTTCTCCGCCCAGGGGGGGAGCTTCCTCAAGCGTCGTGCCAGCCAGGTCGGCGCCACCTCCGAATCAACGGGGAGCAGCGGCCAGCTGTGGCCCAGACAGGCGTGGATTAACACGCTGAGCCGCCGGCTGACATCAGCCAGGGCAATGCCCGGAGAGACCTCTACGGGGTGGTGGCGGCGCCACAGATCTGTTGCCAGAGCGCTGACCCGCTCGGCCGCATCTAGAATGACATCCTCGGCCTCGGCCATGGTGAGCCCCGACTAAGGTTGCGCCATGGACACCAACTCCATGATGGCGGCCTGCAGCTCCGGATCATCCGACAGCGGCCCGGCGATCGCCGCCTCACACGCCTCCCGCAACGCAATTCCGGCGGCGAGCAGGCAGCCGGCGTGCACCAGCAGTCGGGTGCT
>Ga0111538_10013415_pt1 | contig 10810 bp, 6 predicted proteins | sample SoiMethybrSBSTD1_FD_79669 | JGI IMG/M metagenome (GOLD analysis project Ga0111538, IMG submission 79669) | Bulk soil microbial communities from a Populus tree surrounding site in Tennessee, USA - Soil MetaG P. TD hybrid SBSTD1 (version 2)... | ecosystem: Environmental > Terrestrial > Soil > Tree... | reverse complement strand
GCCTGTCACTTAAACGGTGCTTACCATTCATCGGGCAAAACCGGACCACGTGTTTCCGCCAAAGGTTGGCACGACGCCGGTGACTACGGCCGTTACGTAGTGAACTCAGGCATCTCAACCGGCGAACTGTTGTGGACGTTTGAACTCTACGGCAACAAGCTCAAGAATCTCAGCCTCGACATTCCCGAATCAGATAATTCGACACCCGATATCCTCGACGAGATACGCTGGAACCTCGATTGGATGCTCACGATGCAGGACGAGGACGGGGGCGTTTGGCCCAAACAGACCAGCGAACGCTTCGCGGAGTTCGTCATGCCGGAGAACGATGCGCTTGCAAGTTATGTGATCGGCACGGGTAACGAACCGTACAAGAGTTCGGCGTCAACAGCGGATTTCGCGGCCGTGATGGCGATTGCGGCACGCGTTTACAAACCATTCGATTCCGCGTTCGCCCAGGTTTGTTTGAAGGCCGCTCAAGACGCCTGGTCGTGGCTCCAAAAACATCCGAATGTCCCGTTCCGCAACCCGGACGGCATCGCAACCGGAGAATACGGCGACGCCGATCCCCGCGATGAGATCCTCTGGGCCGCGGCTGAACTCTGGCGCACTACCAAGAACGCAAGCTACGAGCGTTACTTCCTGACCCATTACTCAGACCACTTGCCTGCAATTGCCGCGAGACCACCATCCTGGCAGCGCGTCGGATCACTCGCGCTCTGGACGTACATGTTGGACCACGCTGCGAACAAAGACGCGGCGCGTGCGATTCGCGAATCATCTGTCAAGGTTGCCGATGAGATCGTCGCTCGAACTGCTGCGGCGGGTTATCGCAACAGTTTGACCGTCAAAGATTATGTTTGGGGATCGAACGGAGTCGTTGCGAACTATGCAGTTCAGTTAATGATTGCAAACAAGGTGAAGCCGAACGGGTCCTATGTCGACGCAGCTCTCGAAAATCTTCACTACCTCTTCGGACGCAACACCTTCTCGCTTTCATGGGTAACTCAGCTCGGCGAGAACTCGTTCCGTCACCCACACCATCGTCCCAGCCAGGCCGATGCTAATTCGCAACCATGGCCGGGACTGCTCTCCGGTGGTCCAAACCGTTCGCGTCAGGATCCGGCGATGAGGAAACTGCCGAGTCTGCCCCCGGCAAAGATGTATCTCGACGAGTGGGAGAGTTACGCGAGCAATGAGATCGCGATCAACTGGAACGCGCCGCTCGTGTTTGTGTTAGCCGCACTGCTGTGATCGATTACCGCTTCGAGATGTCGTACGCAGCCATCTCAGACGAATTGCGGACCAGCAACCGGCCGTCGGCAATGGCTGGATAGTTCCAGGTTGTTCCCTGGATCGCCGCAAACCGCGCGACCTCCGTGTATTTATCCGGCGTCGCTTTAACCAGCACCACCTCGCCGGTTTCGCCGCTGGTCATTACGAGGTGACCGCTGGCGAGTAACACCTGACCATAGCCGAAACGCCCTTCCTTCCACTTGCGCTCGCCTGTATTCACGTCGATACAAGCCAGGATTTTGTCGTCGAGACCGTAGATGTAACCGTTGTGAAGAACCGAGCTGTTGAACCTGTTCTTCATGTTTTTGTTTTGCCAGACCGTCGTCGCAGTGAACGTATTGCCGTTTGCTTTGACCTCGACCAGCGCGGCACCTTTGTCGTAACCGGACGAAATGAAGAAGCGATTTTTATCGACCATGATGGGCTGCGAACAGTTGATGCCCATGTCGGTGTCCCACGCATAGCTCCACAACAACGAACCGTTTTCCGGAGTTAGACCAACTACGCGCGTGGCGCTCACGGCCACGATCTGTCGACGACCGCCCAACTCGACGAGCATCGGAGACACATAAGCCTGACGATCGTCGAGTGCTTTCCACACAGGCGCGCCCGTCATTTTGTTGTAAGCAACAACGGACTTACCACCGCCGCCACCGGGCTGCACGATCACTTTGTCGTCGACTACGAGTGGCGAGGCGCTCTGGGCCCAGGGCAGGTTCGACGCCTGGTTCTCGGAAAGAATGTTTTTGCCCCAGATGACGGCGCCGGTATTCGCGTCGAGGCATCTGAATTCGCCAGTCGCGCCGAGTGCGTAGAGACGGCCCTGGTCCCACGTCGGAGTTGCTCTTGGACCATCGCCCTGCTCTTCGCTGAATTGGGCGTCCCAGGCCTGCGTCCAGAGTTCGCGCCCGGTCGCGACGTCGTAAGCGGCAACCACTTCCTGCTTGCGCCGTTGCTCGAGCGTAAAGGCTCTGCCGTCGGCGATGACGAACGAAGAGAAGCCGACGCCGACGGGTTGTTTCCAAAGCACCGGCAGACCGTTCGCGGGCCAGGCAGTCGAAATGGCTTGATCGTACTTGCCGTCCCGACGCGGACCACGATAGTTGGTCCAATAATTTCGCGAAGCAGTTGTTGTTGGTTGAGTCGCGCCGCCTGCGGCGGGTGACCCGGAAGCGCTGGGTTGCGCCGCCGGAGTCGCGGTCGCGACTTCTGGCGGGGCGACCGGCGGGTGCGCGGCCTGCTCCTGGCGATGCTGTTCGACCCTGTCGTACTGCGCCTCATTGGCCCTCGACCGGCGCCATGAATTGAACGCCCACAACGATGCCACCACCAGAATCAAGGCAACGGGCACCGCAAGGAGCAACTTCCAGCGCTTATACCAGGGCGCAGACTTCGGTTGGTCAAACATAAGGCAACTCCCTTCAATGATTCCTACGTTCTGCCGGGGGAAATTATTAACGTTAGACGCCACTCTGACAAGATTGTTTCCACCTAAGTTCAGTTAATGGCCAATACAGTAGAGGTTGCGCTCGCCGCGGATGAAGATTTTTCCGCCGGAAATCGCGGGGGAGGCGTAGACGGGCTCGCCGACGGAGTTCGTGAAGACTATCTCGTGTTTGGGACCGGCTTTGATTACGAAGGTATCGCCGTCCTGACTCGTGATGAGAATCTTTCCATCGAACGCTACCGGCGAGGCGAAGAAGATCGACGGGCTGGGCAGGCGGCCCCCTTCGTATTTCAGTTCCCCGGTTTTCGCATCGAGCGCGGTCATGGTGCCGCTATCGGTGATCAGGTAGATGCTGCCGTCGTACAAAACTCCCGACGCAACGTAAGCCGTGCCCTTGTCGTGTCGCCAGAGAATGCGATTGGAAGTCTCCCCGATGCGAACTGCGTAACCGCGCTTGTCATGACTCCCGGCATAGACAAACACCATGTCGTCTCCGACCAGCGCGGAAGGTATCGCATGACTCACTAATCCTTCAGTCTGCCAAAGCTCTTTACCTGTCGCGGGATCGTAAGAGGTCACACTCTCAGCGCCGTTCGCGATCAACTCGACGCGCTTCGATCCACGCAGCACCACCGGCGTCGACCACGACGCGCGATTCTTTCGCGCAGTCTTCCAAACCTGCTTGCCGTTACTTCGATCAAACGCGGCGATATACGAACTGTCGCCCATCTCGTTATCGACCTGAAGAATCACGAGATTTTCAAAGACGATCGGCGACGTTCCCTCGCCGTATCCCATCTTCGCAATCCCACCCAACTTCACATTCCAGATCGGATTCCCGTCGAAGTCGTAACAGTAAAGTCCTTCCGCTCCGAAATACGCATACACGTAGCGCCCGTCAGTCGCCGGTGTCGAAGACGCGTACGAGTTCGTCTTCTGCCGATCGTCGTACACGCGCCCGTCGTAAACCGTCCGCTCCCACACAATCTTCCCGGTCTCCACGTCGACGCAGATCAATTTCAGAGCATGACTGCGCTCCGCGCCGGCCGTGTCGGGAAACTTGACGACTTGTCCATTGATAACGTGCTTGACGGCGCTCGCGCCGGGGATTATTGGACCTTCAACCGCTGTGGTGAGGAATACTCGGTTACCCCAAACGATCGGCGACGAATGCCCGCGTCCGGGAATCGCGGCTTTCCACTTGATGTTTTTGGTGGGACTCCATTCGAGCGGCAGGTTTTTCTCGTCAGAAACACCCTGGCCGCGTGGACCACGCCACTGCGGCCAGTTGTCTACGACAGTTAGAGCGCAAAGGATGAGGACTAGAGCAAACACAGCCTCACGGATTTATCACCGCTTAGCTGCCGATGCAATAGATATTCTTCTCTCCGCGAATGTAGATCCGCCCGTCGGCAATCGCCGGCGACGCGTAAACCGGTTCGCCAACGGAGTTAGTGCCGATGACTTCATGCTTTGGACCAGCCTTGATGATGAACGTATCGCCATCCTCACTCGTCATCAGGATCTTGCCCTCGAAAGCGACCGGCGACGCGGTGAAGGTCGCCGGAATCGGAATGCGGCCGCCTTCGTACTTCACCTCTCCGGTCTTTGCGTCGATGCACGTCAGAATCCCACGGTCGGTCGTCAGGTAAAGATAGTCGCCATACAGAATCGGCGACGGCACGTAAGCCGTGCCTTTGGCGTATGTCCACGGCACGTTCGGCGTGCCCGTCAAATCACCGCTGCCACCGAGACGAATCGCCATCGCGATCTTCGCTGGAAAACCGGCGACGAGGTAGACCATCTCGCTGTTCGCCACGGGCGACGGGATCGCGTTGCTTTCGACGCCTTTGTGCGTCCAGAGTTCTTTGCCAGTCCCCGGATCGTACGAAACAATCGACTCAGTGCCGCTGGTGATCAACTCGGCGCGCTTAGCCGTCTTCACAAGCAACGGTGTGGACCAACTGACCTGTATCTTGCGCGGCGTCCTCCAGGCTTCCTTACCAGTCTTCTTGTCCAACGCGACGATGAACGATGCGGCGCCGTTCTCTTCGTCACACTGCACGATCACGAAGTTCTCGAAAAGGATCGGCGATGTGCCGGTGCCCATACCGACGGTGCCGAGTTTTCCGAGGTCCGCTTTCCAAGCGAGTTTGCCGTTGAAGTCGTAAGCGTAAAGACCTTCGGTGCCGAAGTACGCGTAGACCATTTTGCCGTCAGTCGCCGGCGTCGAAGCGGCATACGAACTCTTCCGATGACGATCGTCGTACGGTGTTCCTTCCCACGCTGTCGACTGCCACAGGACCTTGCCGTTCTCGCGATCGATTGCGATCACTTTGAACGTATGCTTCTTATTCGCGCCGACGCTGTCAGGGTGCACGAAATCCTTGTCGCCTAACACGTGCTTCGCAGCCTTCGCTCCGGGAACGACGTCACCCTCGATCGCCGTCGTTAAAAAGATCTTGTTGCCCCAAACGATCGGCGACGAATGTCCCCGGCCATCGATCGGAGTCTTCCACTTGATGTTCTTCGTCGTGCTCCACTCCGCGGGCAGGTTTTTCTCCGTGGAGATTCCGGAACCATCCGGGCCGCGCCACTGCGGCCAGTTACCCGCGAATGATGTAACGGTCGCGGCGATTCCCAACGACACGACAGCGATAAGAGCCAGACTGATCAGACGTGTTAGTTTCACAGCAAATGTTCCTTTGATTTTATTGTTTCTTTGACGCTGTCTTCGAAACAGGCGCCTCGCCGAAAGCATACAGATGAGAGACGGTGCGAACGATCAGCAGCCCGTCGGAGATCGCGGGCGTTGCCATTATCGTTTCGCCGACCGGGTTCTTCGCCAGGAACTCGTACTTCGGTCCCGCCTTCACCACGAAAACGTCGCCGTCTTCGCTCGACAGATAAATCTTTCCATCCGACGCAACGGGCGAAGCAGTAAAAGCGCCGCCCGTGCCGCCGACTCGTTCCTGGTAAACACGCTCGCCAGTCTTCGCATTGTAAGCAGCGAGTACACCGTTGTTCGAGCAGGTATAGAGCAAATCGCCGTACACGATCGGCGTCGGCATGTATGGACCACCGCGGTCTTTGCTCCACGCGATGAACTCGTTCGACGTTTGTTTGTCCTTCAGAGTCAGATCGCCGCTGGCACCGGGTTTGATCGCATAAATCGGCTGAATCGGCCGGTAACCACTCGTGACGAAGATCAAATCAAGCGCGGCAAACGGAGTCGGCGTTGCGATTTCGGCCATCGGTCCGAGGGTCCACAGCTCTTTTCCAGTCAGCGGATCGTAGCCGCGGACTGCTTTTGCTCCGGCAGTGACGAGCTCCGCGCGTGTCTTGCCTTCGTAAACGGTCGGCGAGCCCCAGCCCGGGAGTTCTCCCGTGCGCGGCGTCTTCCAAATGAGCTTGCCATTCTTGATGTCGTAAGCCGCGACGAACGAGTCTTTCTGAATGTCGGCCTGAACGATCACCATGTTCTTGTAAATGATCGGCGAGCTGCCGTACTCCCATTGGTAATCGACGTCGTAAAACCAGCCCGCATCCAGCACGCCGATATCCTGTTTCCACAGCAGCTTGCCATTCAGGTCGTAGGCATAAAGACCTTCCGAACCAAACAACGCGATCAGGTATTTGCCGTCAGTGACCGGTGTCGAAGCAGCGTGGGTCGACTTGGGATGTCGCTTGACCTTCGGTATTCCTTCCCACGCGACGCGCTCCCACAGGATCGTGCCCTTCTGCTTGTCGAGCGCATAAACCTTGTACGTGTGCTTCGGATCGTCTTTGACCGGAGCGACGTCGCCGTACAGACCATATCTCTTCTCGTCGGTTCCGCTGCTGACTGCGGTCATCACGAATACTTTGTTACCCCAAACTACGGGACTGGAATGCGACAAGCCAGGAATCGCAGTCTTCCAACGCACATTCTGTTGAGTTGAAGCGTCCCACTTCACGGGCTGCGGCGAACCTTCGGCGACTCCGGTCGCGCCTGGACCACGAAACTGCGGCCAGTTCTGGGCCAGGACTGTGCTGAACGTGAAAGCCAGGAGGGCGATGGATAATGTTAATCGTTTCATCAGTTTTTCCTCGGAGGGTCCGTGTTACGGCTTCGCTTCGACGACGCGTTTCATTTGAGTTGTATTTGGTCCCTGCTTGAACGCGAGACCAGTGACGTTGCCGTTTTCGACGTTGAACGAAATCGTGATGCCTTCAAACTCGAGCGGCCGGAAGGTCGTCTTATCGAGCGCTATCATCCGGATTGTTTGGCCCGCGTTGACGAACAAATTGCCGTCTTTGACTTCGACCGAAAATTCCGGGCCGGGATCGGCCTTGTACTTGCCGGCGTACGACTGCAACGTCGCCGCATCAATCTCGATAGGAGGCACAGCGCCTGCTTTTTTCAACATCTCGATGATGCCCGCGTTCTTTGGATCACTTCCAGCCGCCACCAGTGCGCCTGTTAGCGTTTGCGCTTTTGCACCGCCTTTATCGAGCGCAGCTTTCACCAGCGACTCGTTACTGTTGTTCACTCCAAACATCAGCACTTCGTCCACACCAGTCGGGTCCTTTTCGAACAGCAGCCGCACGACCTCGGCGTGATTGTTACTGATGGCCCAATAACGGGCGTTCGAGTTGTAGAACGTGTCTTTCACCGTCACATCCGCGCCGCGTTCGAGCAGCACTTTGACGACGTTCGCATGGCCTCGCTCACAGGCTTTGAACAACGCTGTCTGGCCGTAACGAAACTTCGCGTTGACGTCCGCGCCCTTGTCCAACAACGCGGTGACTGCCGCCGCGTCGCCCTTGCGCACGGCCTCGAAGAGTTGATCGTTTAGTTCCTGCTTTGTGTTTTGGGTGAATAGCAGGGCGAGCAGCGAAAAGAGGAAGAACTTTTGTAGCGCCAGCATCGTCTTTTCCTCGACTTGTTGGAGTGCTTCTAATCCGCGTGCATCACGGATTAACGGATCAGTCGGAACCTGTTAGAATCCAAAGAAAATATGTAACGCAGCAACGTGAGCTTACGTAATATACATCTTCAGGGTTGCAAAGCGGAACATCGTTATCTAATTCTGAACGAGCCTCCAAAATGAATAAGCTAATCTTCATTATTCTGAACATTTGTCTGGCATTCACGCTCGTTTCGGCGGGCGACTGGGCCGAATGGCGTGGGCCAGCACGCGACGGCATCTCCACCGAAAAGAACCTGCCAGTGAAATGGTCGCCAACCGGTGACAATCTCGCCTGGAAAGCCCCGTACGGCGGGCGCTCCGCGCCAATCGTGATGGGCGATCGGGTCTACTTGCAGAACACCGCGGGCCAGGGCGAGACGGAGCAGGAACGCGTGATGTGCTTCAACGCTGATACCGGCAAGGTCATCTGGGAACATCGCTTCAACATTTACTTGAGCGACGTGCCTCCGCATCGTGTCGGCTGGGCGTCTCCGGTGGGCGATCCGGCGACCGGAAACGTCTATGCCCTGGGCGTTGGCGGCCATTTTATTGCGCTCAGTCGTGACGGCAAGGTGCTGTGGGAAAGATCGCTCAGCGAGGATTTTGGATTATTGACGACACACGGCGGACGTACCGTCTCGCCGATCATCGACGGCGATCTCGTGATCATCAGCGGCGTGACGTTCATGTGGGGAACGCACGGACGCGGCGGTCACCGGTTCATGGCCTTCGATAAGAAAACGGGCGAGACGATGTGGATCAGCTCTCCCGGCCAGCGACCTTACGACACCACCTACGCACCGCCAATCATCGCCAACATCAACGGCACGCGACTGCTCATCCAGGGATCGAGCGACGGGTTCGTGCATGCGATCAAACCGCAAACCGGCGAGCCGGTCTGGCGATACGAGATCAGCAAACGCGGGCTCAACACCGGCGTCGTCGTCCGCGGCACTACCGCGATTCTGACGCACAGCGAGGAGAACCTCGATTCCAGCGAGATGGGCCGTATGGTCGCCGTCGACGCGACTGCGAAAGGCGACATCAAACCGGAGCAGGTCAAGTGGACCATCAAAGGTTGGCAGGGCGGCTTCTCGTCGCCAGTGCTCGACGGCGATCGGCTCTATCAAGTCGACAACGGCGCGAACCTTGCCGCGTTTGACGTCAACACCGGCAAACAACTCTGGTTACAAAACCTGGGAACGATTCAGAAGGCGTCGCCGGTGCTTGCTGACGGCAAGTTGTACGTCGGCACCGAGAATGGAAAGTTTTTCATTTTGAAACCATCCGCTACCGGCTGCGAAATTCTCGACCAGGACCAGCTCGGTACTGAAGAACATCCGGAAGCGATCATTGCCTCGACCGCAATATCGAATGGACGCGTTTATGTCGTCAGCGACTCGGGTCTTTACGCGATTGGCAAGAGGGCACACACCAGCAATTCAGGCCACGCGCCGGGTTCATCGCAGTCGGCAGTTGGCAGCAACGTCAGCTCGAATCCCGTAACGCACGTGCAGGTTGTTCCGACCGAGTTGATTTTGAAACCCGGCGACAAGGTCAACTTCCGCGCGCGGCTTTTCGACGCACAGGGAGTTTTCATTCGCGAAGAACCGGCGGCGACATGGTCGTTGGACCAACTGAAAGGCACTGTAAACAACGGCCAATTCACTGTTGCGGGCGATGCGATCAATCAGGCGGGTTGGGTTAAAGCGACTGTCGACGGAGTCACTGGAAGCGCGAATGTGCGCGTGTTTCCGCCGCTGCCGTGGAACGAAACGTTCGACTCTATCGCCGTTAACGCCGCGCCTGCATCGTGGGTCAGCATGACGATGAAGTTCGGCGTGCGCGATCTGAATGGCAACAAGGTGCTCGCGAAATTGACCGAAGGTTCTTCCCTGCTAAGTCGTTCACGCGCTTATATTGGACCATCCGACTGGTCGAACTACACCGTCGAGTCCGACGTCATGGCGACGACCAAGCGACGCCAGCAGGGCGACGCCGGAGTGATCGCACAACGTTACGTGTTAACGCTGTACGGCAACAGCCAGATGCTCCATCTCGAGCCGTGGCAGCCCGAGATTAAACGGACCCAGACTGTTCCTTACGCCTGGAAGCCTGATACGTGGTACCGGATGAAACTCCAGGTGGAAAACTTGCCCGACGGCAAAACGCGCGCGCGCGGCAAGGTGTGGCCGGTTGGTGAAACCGAACCGGCCGCATGGATGATCGAACGCATCGACCCGATCCCAAATCGCCAGGGTGCTCCCGGAATCTTCGGAAACGGTCTGGCTGAACTCTATTTCGACAACATAAAGGTGTATGCGAACAAATGAGAGTTAAGAATCTGTTCCTACTCAGCGCCATTCTTTGCGCCGGCATTTACTTTCTGGCGCCCATAACTTCCGCTTCAGATCCGGGATCGGGCGATTGGCCCATGTGGGGCGGCACTCCGGATCGCAACATGGTCTCGAACATGAAAGGGCTGCCGACGACCTGGGACGTCAAAACAAAGAAGAACGTGAAGTGGGTCGCCACACTCGGATCGCAAACTTACGGTAACGCTGTGGTCTCCGGCGGTATGATCTTCGTCGGCACCAACAACGAAGGCTTACGCGACCCGAAGGTCACAGGAGACAAGGGAGTTCTGATGGCGTTTCGCGAATCTGACGGCGCGTTCATGTGGCAGATGGTCCATGACAAGCTCGCCGCCGGACGCGTCAACGATTGGCCGTATCAGGGTGTTGCATCGTCACCCTTTGTTGAAGGCGATCGCGTCTACTACGTCTCGAACCGCGCCGAGCTCGTGTGTCTCGACATGCAGGGTTTTCGCGATAAGGAGAACGATGGTCCGGTCACGGATGAAAAGTTGAAGGGCGAAACCGACGCCGACGTCGTTTGGAAGTTTGACATGATCGAGGAAGTCGGTTCGTTGCCGCACAACCTCGCAAACTCGTCGCCGGTTTCGTGGGGAGACCTGATCTTCGTCAGCACGTCAAACGGTCAGGACGAGAGTCACGTAAACATTCCGTCGCCGAAAGCGCCCGCGATCATCGCCGTCAACAAGAAGACCGGAAAGTTGGTTTGGGAAGACAACTCGGTCAACGACCGCATCCTG
>Ga0111538_10013414_pt1 | contig 10810 bp, 14 predicted proteins | sample SoiMethybrSBSTD1_FD_79669 | JGI IMG/M metagenome (GOLD analysis project Ga0111538, IMG submission 79669) | Bulk soil microbial communities from a Populus tree surrounding site in Tennessee, USA - Soil MetaG P. TD hybrid SBSTD1 (version 2)... | ecosystem: Environmental > Terrestrial > Soil >... | reverse complement strand
TCGGCGGCGTCGCCCAGCAGGAAGTCGCGGACCTTCGTCTCGGCCGGGCCGCGCAGCAGCATGCCGAGCATGCGGCCCGGGTCGGCCTCGAGCGCATACGTCGCGCGCGTCCGGCCGTCGCCCAGGTCGTCGAAGGTCCACGATCCGATCAGCGACCTGGTGTCGCCCTTCTCCTGCACCCAGCGGATCGCCGTGGGCGGCTCGTAGGAGAAGCGCAGCGTTGCCTTGACGGTCTTCACCTTCGCGTCGGACTCCGTCTCCACGAGAAGCGCGCGCCTCTCGCCGTCCCGCTCGAGCACCTCGACGTCCTTGAGCGAACCCTGCCACTCGGGCGCGTGGTTGATATCCGACGCGATCTCGTAACAGCGCTCCATCGGAGCGTCGATCTCGACGGAGCGCTCACCGCTGATCGTTCCCATGCCGGCGAGCCTATCCTGCTGTGGGCATGGAACCGGATGCCGTCGAGATCCGCGTGATCGGGTGCCTGATCGAGAAGCAGCGCACGACGCCCGACGTGTACCCGCTGACGCTCAATGCGCTGCGGCTCGCCTGCAACCAGTCGACGAACCGCGACCCGGTCGTCGACTACGACGAGAACATCATCCGGGGCGCCATCGACCGGCTGGTGCACCGCAAGTGGGCGACGCTCGCGAGCTGGTCGAACCGGCGCTCGATGAAGTACAGGCAGACGCTCGACCGCGCGCTGGACCTCGGCGACGCCGACATCTCGGTGCTCACGGTGCTGATGCTGCGCGGCCCGCAGACGCCGGGCGAGCTGAAGACGCGCACCGAGCGGCTGCACTCCTTCGGCGACATGGATGAGGTGGGCGAAACACTCGAGCGCCTGATCGCGCGCGACCTCGTGGTCCGGCTCGACCGGCGGCCTGGCCAGCGCGAGGAGCGGTACCGGCATCAACTCTCTGAGGAAATCGCCGACGCGCCCGAGCCGGTCGAGATCGAAAGCGAAGAGCGCATTCAGTCCGACGACGAGCGGATCCAGCGGATCGAGCGGCAGCTGGCCGAGCTCCGCTCGGAGATCCAGGCGCTGCGCGAGGAGCTCGGGGCCTGAAGCGATCGGTGTCCCTGGTCATCGAGGACGGCGACCGCGTCCTCCTCGTCCGGCGACCGGCCGACGACCATGATCTCCCCGGCGTGTGGGGGCTTCCCGCCGCGACCCTTGCCGGTGGCGAGAGTGAGCAGGACGCCGTCCGCAGAGCCGGCCGGGAGAAGCTGGGCGTCGACCTCCGCCCACTCGAGGCGGTGGGAAGCGACGGCTTCATGACGGATTTTCGCGCGGAGATCGTGACGGGCGAGCCGGCGGTGCAACGAGGCGGTACCAACACGCAGTACGTGGAGGTCAGATGGGGCGGCCTTCACGAGCTGGTGCCCGCCGCCCGAGCGGGATCGCTCTGCTCGCGCGTGCTGCTGCGCGCCCGCGGTGTCGGCTGGGGCGACGGGTGAGCCCGCGCCCGGGACTGCTCGCCCGCGGCCCCTGGCGGCCGGATCAGGTCGAGGCGGTTTGGCGCGAGGACCCCTACGAGCCTCCGGCGGAGGTCGACCAGGCGGCGGACGGAGCCGTGCGGGGGCTGCGCGAGCGCGGCTCGCCCGCCCACGACGGCATGGCCACGCGCCTCGCTGCCTGGGACGCCCGGGAGGACCACCTCCGGCTCGAGCTTCAGCCGGTGCGCTGGGCGCTGCGCCTCCTCGAGGACGCCTCGGACAGCCTCACCGCGCTGTGCGTGGTCCGCTCGGAGGACGGGCGCTGGCTCGCCGGCCGCCGCGCCGGCTGGGTGTCGAGCTGGGCGGGCCGCTGGGCACTCGGCGCGGGCGGCGCCGTTGATCTCGGCGAGAGCCCGGCGGAGACGCTCACCCGCGAGCTTCAGGAGGAGTGGCGGCTGCGGCCCGACGACCTGTCGGTGGAGGCGCTCATCACGCTGCCGAACGGCCTCCACATGCTGGTGGGGCTCGCCACCGTGCCGAATGACTGCGACCCCGTGCCGGACGCCGAGCACGACGAGTGGGCGTGGTGGCCGCCCCACACCGGCGACTGGCCGCCCGAGGCGGACGACCGGCTCAAGCTGATGGCAGACCTATTGGGCAGCTGACCCCGGTGCCGCCGATCCCGCAGTAGCCGTTCGGGTTCTTCGCGAGGTACTGCTGGTGGTAGTCCTCGGCGTAATAGAACTCGGGCGCGTCGACGATCTCGGTGGTGATCTCGCCGTAGCCGGCGTCGGTCAGCCGCTCCTGATACATGTCGCGCGAGGCCTCCGCGGCCTGGCGCTGGGCGTCCGAGGTCACATAGATGCCTGAGCGGTACTGGGTGCCCACGTCGTTGCCCTGGCGCATGCCCTGGGTCGGGTCGTGGCCCTCCCAGAAGACGCGCAGCAGCTCGTCGAACGGGATCTCCTCCGGGCGGTAGGCCACCAGCACCACCTCGTTGTGGCCGGTGCGCCCGCTGCACACCTCCTCGTAGGTCGGGTTCGGGGTGAACCCGCCGGCGTAGCCCACCGCGGTCGTGAACACGCCGGGCGTCTGCCAGAAGTCGCGCTCGGCGCCCCAGAAGCAGCCCATGCCGAAGATGACGGTCTCGACGCCCTCGGGGAATGGCGGGAGAATCGGCGTGCCGAGCACGAAGTGGGTCTCCGGGACGTGGAAGGGGCGCTCCTCCCGGCCGGGGAGCGCGTCGGCCTCATCGGGCATCGAGGTCTTGTTGCGAAACAGGAAGCTCATACCCATTGACTGTAACGTCCGCTCCGCGCATGGAACTGGACTATTTCGCGCCCGATCTCACGGGTGAGCGCTTCCACGAGACGATCAACGCGCTGCGCCGGGAGACGTGGCTCGCTAAGTCCGACCTCGGCTGGTTCGTGCTCGACCGCGAGGCGGGCTCCTTCTTCCTCCGCACCAAGAGCGCGACCTTCCCCGGCCTGCGCATCGCCGAGATGTTCGGCGTGGAGGAGGGGCCACTGCTCGAGGAGATGCGCCGCAACATCCTCCACATCAACGGCGACGCCCACCGGCGCCTCCGGAACCTCGTGAACCCGGCGTTCACGCCGCGCTCGGCAGACCGCTGGCGGCCGGCGATGCGCGAGTTCCTGGACCGGCTGTGGGCGCCGCTCGAGGAGGCCGGCCGCTGCGAGTTCGTGGGCGACTTCGCGAAGCCCTACCCGTCGCTCACGATCGCGACGGTGATGGGAGCGCCGCTCGACGACGCCCCGAAGCTGCACGAGTGGTCCAACCTGATCCAGCGCCAGTTCGACCCGCACAGCCTGATGCACGAGCGCGAGGCGATCGAGCGCGCCTGCGCGGAGTTCTACGAGTGGGCGGGTGCGCTGATCGAGCGCCGCCGCGACGAGCCCGGGGACGACCTCATCTCCACGCTGATCGAGGCCTCGCACGACGGCGACAGGCTCGACGACGCCGAGTGCATGAACCTCGTGCTGAACGTGCTGGTGGGCGGCGTGGACACGACCCAGTCGCAGCTCGCACACGGGCTGCGCGTGTTCGCGACGCACCCGGACCAGTGGGAGCTCCTGGCCGAGCGGCCCGAGCTGGCGCCGGCCGCCGTGGAGGAGCTGCTCCGCTTCGAGCCGATCACGCCGTTCACCGCGCGCATCCTGCACGAGGACGTGGAGTACCGCGGGATGACCTTCAAGGCGGACGACATCGTCATGGTCTGCTCGTTTGCGGGTAACCGTGATGGCGTGGACGGCGATCCCGACACCTTCGACATCACCGCGGACCGCGGCGACGCCAAGCCGCTCACCTTCGGCGCGGGCATCCACTACTGCCTGGGCGCGAACCTCGCGCGCGCCGAGCTGCAGGAGGCGCTCGCGTTCCTGCCGCCGCGGATGCCCGGGCTCACGCTGGACGGGGAGGCCGAGCTCGGCTCGATCCACGGCATCTACGGGCTGGAGCGCCTGCCGATCGCATGGACATAGGGCTCGCACACTTCCTCACGGACTACGGGATGCAGCCCGCCGAGCTGGGCCGCAAGGTCGAGGAGCGAGGGTTCGAGTCGCTGATGCTTCCCGAGCACACCCATATCCCGGTGAGCCGCGACACGCCGTACCCGGGCGGCGGTGAGCTGCCGCGGGAGTACAGCCACACGCTCGATCCCTTCGCGGCGCTGGCGGCGATCGCGGCCGTGACCGAGCGGATCAAGATCGGCACGGGCGTGTGCCTGATCATCCAGCGCGATCCGATCGTCACGGCGAAGGAGGTGGCGAGCGTGGACCAGATCTCCGGCGGCCGCTTCCTCTTCGGTGTGGGCGCCGGCTGGAACCGCGAGGAGATGGAGAACCACGGCACGGACTACCGGACCCGGTTCACGCGCATGCGCGAGAGCGTCGAGGCGATCAAGGCCATCTGGACCGAGGACGAGGCCGAGTACCACGGCAAGATCGTGGACTTCGACCCGATCTGGTGCTGGCCGAAGCCGGCCCAGAAGCCGCACCCGCCGGTGCTCGTGGGCGGGCTCGGCGAGAAGGTGCTGGACCGCGTGGTCGCGTACGGCGACGAGTGGATCCCGAACCGGGTCAAGAGCCCGGAGGACCTCGCGCTGCGTATCGAGGAGCTCCAGCGACGGGCCGCGGAGGCCGGGCGCGACCCGATACCGGTCACCGTGTTCGGCGCGAAGTCGGAGGTGCGGCTGCTCGAGCGCCTGCGGGACGCCGGTGTCACGCGCTCGCTGTTCTACCTGCCGCCGGGCGAGCCCGGCGAGATCGAGCAGGCACTCGACCGGCTGGCCAAGGTGGCGGCTGAGTGGGACGGCTAGACGAGCTCGACCTCTCGCTGTCGCTGTCGAAGTCGGACTACAAGGACCGCCTGGGAGCCGCGCAGGAGCGGCTGACCAAGCTGCGGCTGGCCCTGGGCGGGATCCTGCCCGGCTATGAGGGCACGCTCGGGCCGGCGCTGGCCGTCCTGTTCGAAGGCTGGGATGCGTCCGGCAAGGGCGGCGCGCTGAAACGGCTGGTCGAGCCGCTCGATCCGCGCCACGTGCGCGTGGCGCAGTACTCCGCGCCCACGGACACCGAGAAGCGGCACCACTTCCTGTGGCGTTTCTGGCCGGCGCTGCCCGGCCTCGGCGGCATGACCGTGTTCGACCGCTCCTGGTACGGGCGCGTGCTGGTGGAGCGGGTGGAGGAGTTCGCCACGCGGGAGGAGTGGGAGCGCGCCTACCCGACGATCGTGGGCTTCGAGCGCACGTTCTGCGACGAGGGCGGCATCCTCGTGAAGTTCTGGATGCACGTCTCGCCGAAGGAGCAGCTGCACCGGTTCGAGAAGCGCCAGGACAACCCGCTGAAGAGCTGGAAGATCACCCAGGACGACTGGCGCAACCGCGAGAAGCGGCCGCTCTACGAGGAGGCCGTGGAGGACATGCTGGTCCGCACCGACCACGCGCCGGCGCCGTGGCACCTGATCGAGGGCGACTCGAAGCGGTTCGCGCGCGTGAAGGTGGTCGAGACGGTGAACGAGGAGATCGAGCGGGGGATGCGGGAGCGCGGGTTCCCGGTGCCCGACTAGCCCGCGAACAGCGTCAGGTCCGGCTCCCGCTCGCCCTTCAGGACCGCGACGTCCACCTCCACGCAGTCGATGCCACGGGCTTCGGCGAGGGTGCGGGCCTGCGGCTTTATCTGCTGAGCGGCCAGCACTCCACGACAGCGGTGAAGGCCAGGCTCCTCGCAGATTCGCTCCAGATATCTGGTGAGCTGCTCGACGGCGTCGATGGTGCCGATGCGCTTGATCTCCACCGCCACGAACTCGTCGTTCTCGTCGCGGCACATGAGGTCCACCGGGCCGATGTCCGTGGGCCACTCGCGGCGCATGAGCCGCAGCCCCTCGGGCGGCGCGTCGGCCAGCAGCTCTTGGAGCTCCCGCTCGACGCCCTCCTTCTCGAGCGCTGCGGCCTCGCCCATGTCGTGCGTCACGTCAGAGAGCACCTCGGCGATCCGGATCTCGATCCGGTCCTCGGCCCCCTTCTTGCGCACGACGATCAGGCCGGGCTCCTCCTCGATGACCGTCGGCGGCGTCATCCAGTTCTGCGGCTTGAACCCACCGGTGTCGGCATGCACCATCACCGACCCGTCCGACTTCAGCATCAGCAGCCGAAGCGCCTCCGGCAGGACGGTGGAGAGCCGGCCCGTGTAACGGACCTCGCACTTGGCGACGATGAGGCGCACGGTTTTCAACCTAGACCGCGTGCCGGACGGGCGCCCCACCGCTTCACCGCCGGCGTTTACGCCGGACCAGGAGGCCGCCGCCGATTCCAAGCGCAGCCAGCGAAGCCGCGATCACCGTCGGCCGCGCCCGCAGCCGGCGGTAGTGCTCCTCGACCTCCGGCCACAGGAGCTCCTCGGTGAGCTCCAGCGCCGCCTCGGGGCCGGGCGGCAGCTCCGCCACCTGGATCGGCTCCGAGAACGCCACCTGCACCCGGCGCGGCACCGGGAAGCCGCCTCGGAAGATCTTCTCGGTGCCGGTGATCGCGCACGGCACGAGCGGCGCGCCCGTGTCGAGCGCCAGGCGCCCGGCGCCGCGGCGGGGGTGGCCGAGGTTGTCCGGGTCGCGGATTCGGGTGCCCTCGGGGAACAGTGCGAGGAGGCCGCCCTGGCGGAGGATTATGCGCGCGGTCTCGAGCGCGTCCTCGTCGGCCTGCCCGCGGCGGACCGGAAAGGCGCCCAGCTGCACGAGCAGGCGTCCGTAGCGCGCCTGGATCAGCTCCGTCTTCGCCATGAACCGCACGTGGCGGCGCGTGCAGACCGCGATGAAGAAGGAATCCCAGAAGCTCTTGTGGTTCGGCGCGACGATGGCCGCGCCCTCGGCCGGGATGTGCTCGGCTCCGGACACGTGCATGCGGAAGTAGAGCCGGAACAGGGGCGCCACGACCCCGCGCACGAGTGCGTACCGCCACCGCGAAACACCCTTCTCACGCGCAAGCCGGTGGGCTTCCTCATTCGTCACACGCCGGACGCTATACGCGTTTTCGGCCGTCCAAGCGCGGGTACGGCAGGCCCATGAGCATCATCGACAAGATCACGGGACGTGCGAAGAAGGCTGCCGGCGACGTGTCCGGGGACGGCTCTCTTCGCGCAGAGGGGCGTCGCGAGGAGCGCAAGGGCGAGGAGAAGGAGAAGCTCGCCAACGCTCAGGACCAGGTCGAGGAGAAGGCGCAGGACGTCGCCGACCTCGAGCGTCGCACCTAAACGAGACGCAACCCCTCGGAATACAGATGTGCGGACGGGCGCCAGGACGGCGCCCGTCTGTCGTTTCCGCGGCGTACTTTAGGAGCCCGTCATGGATGACACCGAGCTGAAGATCTCATCCGCCCAACTGGCGTACCGGACGGTCCTGCTCGCCGCAGGGCTGCTCCTCTTCGGGCTCCTCTTCCGCCAGCTCGTGACGCTGCTCCTGGCGATGCTGGTCACGATCATCATCGCCATCCCGCTGGCCGCCGCGGCGAAGCGGCTCGAGCGGTATCGGATCCCGCGCCCGGCCGGCGCGCTGATCGCGCTGCTCGGCGGCGTCGGCCTGCTCGCGCTGATCATCTACCTGCTGATCCCGCCGTTCGTGGACCAGACGAACCAGTTCGTCGACGACGTGCCGTCGATCGTCAAGGACCTCGAGAAGGTGTACGCGGACGTGACCGGCCAGAGCACGGGCGAGGTCGGCGACAAGGTCCAGACCTTCGTCGAGCGCTACACCAAGCAGCCCGACAAGTTCATCGGCCCGCTCACCTCGATCGGCCTCAACGTGGCGGGCATCCTCGGCGCGCTGGTCCTGATCCTGATCACCTCGTACTACATGGCGATCCGCCCCGAGCCGCTCGTGAACGGGCTGGTGCGGCTCGCGCCGCCGCCGCGGCGGGAGCACCTGCGGTTCGTGCTGGGCCGCATCCGCCAGTCGTGGATCGGCTGGATGGAGGGCGTGGCGATCGACATGTTCGTGACGTTCGTGATGCTGTACGTGGCGCTCACGATCGTCGGGCTCGACTTCGCGATCTTCTTCGCCGTCCTGTCCGCGCTCCTCGTGGTGGTGCCCTATTTCGGCGCCATCGCCGGCGCCGTCCCACCGGTGCTGTTCGCGCTCACCGACTCGCCCGGCAAGGCGATCGTCGTGCTCGGCGCCTATCTCCTCGTCCAGCAGCTCGAGAGCAACGTGACGATCCCGATCATCATGGCCCAGCGGGTGCGGCTCCACCCGGCCGTCATCGCGATCGGCGTGGTGGTCGTGGGCCAGCTGTTCGGGTTCATCGGCCTGTTCGTGGCCGTGCCGATCCTCTCGCTGATCATCATCGCCGTGGAGGAGTTCTGGGTGAAGCCGATCGAGGAGGGGCACGCCGAGCACCGAAGATCGGAGATCGAGCTTCCCGAGCCGGTGGAGCAGCAGCTCGGCCCGGACCCGCACAAGGGCGAGGCTCCGCCGCTGCGGCCGGCGTCCTGAGCGTCAGACCAGCTTCACGATCGCGATCACCATCCCGATCAGGACGAAGATCACGATCAGGATCTGCATGACGATCCAGAAGCGCGGCAGCTCCATGGCGCGGGGCGCCTACTCGATGATGGCCTGACGCAGCGCGATCGCGACCGCGTGCACGCGCGTGTCCGCCTCGAGCTTGAGGATCGCGCGCTTCGTGTCCGACTTGACGGTCTCGGTGCTGAGCCCGATCCGCCTCGCGACCTCCTCCGTATGGAGGCCCTCGGCGAGCAGCTGGAGGATCTCGCGCTCGCGCTCGGACAGCGGAGCGTCCGGGCCCACCTGCGACATGAGGAGTGCGGGCGAGAGCGAGGGGTCCACGAACGGCTTGCCGCCCGTGACGGTCCGGATCGCGCGGAGGAGGTCCTCCGGCGGCGAGCCCTTCATCACGTAGCCGCGCGCTCCCGCCGCGATCGCGTCGGAGAGCAGGCGCTTGTCCCCGTACGCCGAGAACATCACGGTCTTGACCTCGGGCGCGGCCTCGGCGATTCGCTTCACGGCGGAGATGCCGTCGATGCCCGGGAGTCGGACGTCCATGATCACGACCTCCGGGCGGAGCTTCTTAACGGCCTCGATCACGTCCTCACCGTTCTCGACCGAGCCCACGAGATCCAGATCTGGGGCCTGTCCGAACATGAGGCCGAGACCTTGCCGCACCGTCGGGTGATCATCGACGGCTAGACAGCGGGTCATCGTGTCCATCGTCCAACCCTAATACCTGGACCCGAAAACAGCCATCGACTTATGATGCCCCCGTGTTCTCCTCCATGGTTGTTGGCACCGACGGCTCCGACACCGCAAGCGAGGCGGTCCGCCAGGCGGCCGAGCTCGCGAAGCTGATGGGCGCGAAGGTCCACCTCGTGAGCGCGTACGAACCCGTGCCCGAGGGGCGCCTCCGCGAGGAGCGCCAGCAGGTGCCGGGTGACCTCCAGTGGATGGTCAACCCGCGCGAGGACGTGAGCCAGACGCTGGAAGAGGCGGCGGGGCGCCTGCGCGAGGCCGGCCTCGACGTCGAGACTCACGCGCGCGAGGGCGATCCCGCGGACGCGATCCTCGACGTGGCGGAGGAGGAGGGGGCCGAGCTGATCGTCGTCGGCAACAAGGGCATGACCGGCGCCAAGCGGTTCCTGCTCGGCAGCGTGCCGAACAAGGTGTCGCATCACGCTCCCTGCAGCGTGATGATCATTCGGACGACTTAGCGGCGGGCGGGCGTACTGGGGGCCGAGCTGAGCGCGGCCGCGGCGTCCAGCAGGCCGGCGCCGTAGCGGTCGGGCCGGTCGGTCGGCCGGGCCGTCTCCTTGATGCGCGCCTCGACCTCCCTCGGTGAGGGGTGAGGTCCGAGCCGCTTCGTGGCGATCAGGAGCGCGGCGACCGCCGCGACGTGCGGGCTCGCCATCGACGTCCCCTTGTAGTCGCGCGGGAGGCCGAAGCGCTGGACGCCGCTCGTGAAGGTCTCCTGCACGATCGAGCGGCCTCGCGCGTCCGGGTTGCAGTGCGCCGCATCCCAGACGCTGTCGCTGTTGGAGGCATCCCCGCCGCCGCCCGGAGCCGAGATGTCGAGGCCGCGCCCGCCGTTCGAGTACCAGGCCTGGCAGCCGTTGAAGGTGGTCGCGCCCACCGCGATCACGCTCTTCACACGGGCGGGATACGCAACGGCGACATCCTCCTGGTTCCCGGCTGCGGCCACGACCACGACCCCGCGCCGGTTCGCAAGATGAATCGCGCTCACCACGTCCGGAATCTCGGACGGGCGCACCTCGGGCGGAAACTCGAGCGACAGATTGATCACGTCGGCGTGGTAGCGGACCGCGTAGCGGATGGCGCGGGCGATCTCGGCCGAGTCGCCGTCGCCGAACGAGTCGAGCACCCGAAGCGGGATGATCTTCGCGTTGTAGGCGATGCCCGCCGTGCCGATGCCGTTGTTCGTCGTCTGCGCGATCGTGCCGGCCACGTGGGTCCCGTGCCCGTAGACGTCGTTCGGGTGGCGGTCCCGCTCGATGAAGTCCCATGGGTGGATGAAGGTGCTGCGGCGCAGGTCGGGCGCCCGCCGGTAGCGGCCGTGCCGCTCGTATGCCACACCGCTGTCGAGCAGCGCCACGACCGCGCCTCGCCCGCCGGGCGCGCCGAGGGCGGCCGCCTCCGTCCACGCGTCGACCAGGTTGATCCCGTTGGTGCCGGCCAGGTTCCACTGGAGGCTCCACCCGGGGTCGTTTGGCGCGACCGCCGCGGCGTGTGCCTTCCAGTTCGGCACCGCGTACTCGACGTTGGGGTCCTGCCGGAGCTCGGCAACCGTGGCGCGAACGGACTCGCCGTCCTCGATCTTGAGCTGCTCCGAGCC
>Ga0111538_10013413_pt1 | contig 10810 bp, 8 predicted proteins | sample SoiMethybrSBSTD1_FD_79669 | JGI IMG/M metagenome (GOLD analysis project Ga0111538, IMG submission 79669) | Bulk soil microbial communities from a Populus tree surrounding site in Tennessee, USA - Soil MetaG P. TD hybrid SBSTD1 (version 2)... | ecosystem: Environmental > Terrestrial > Soil > Tree... | reverse complement strand
GGATGCGCAGCTCAGCGTGCGCGCCGGAGCGGACGCGATCGGGCTCAACCTGGTGCCCGAATCGCCTCGCCATTTGACGCTCGAGCAAGCGCTCGGCATCGCGCACGCGGTGGACGGGCGGGTGCGCGTGGTGGCCGTGGTCGCCGACAAGACGGCGGACGAGCTTTTTCTACTCCGCGCTTCGGGGATCGACTGGCTCCAGCTCCACGGTGAGGAGACGCCCGAGCTCGTGGCGAAGCTCCAGCCGCAGGCCTACAAGGCGCTCCGGATCGGCGGGGCGGAGGACGTGGCCCGGGCGCGCGGCTATCCGGGCGAGGTGCTCCTTGTCGACGCCAAGGTCGCTGGCGTGCGCGGCGGATCGGGCCAGCGCTTCGACTGGTCGCTGGTGCGCGGCCTTGCCCGCGAGCGGCCGCTGATCCTGGCGGGAGGGCTGAATCCGGAGAACGTCAGAGACGCGATCGCCGAGGTGTCGCCGTGGGGGATCGACGTGGCGAGCGGAGTGGAGATCGAGGGGCGCCCGCGGGAAAAAGATCCGGCAAAGGTCCAGCGCTTCGTCGCGGCGGCGCGCGCTGCGGCGCTCGGTCTCGGGCTTCTGGGCTGCGCATCCTCGCAGGTCCGCGGCGGCGAGGTGCTGCGGCCTGGTCACGTCCCGGTCGGCCAGCAGCTCGTCGAGTTTCGCCCCGAGGGTTGCCGGGACGCCCGCGGGGCGAAGGCGCCGTGGGCGAGCTCGGTGCGGCTGATCCGCCAGCCGAGTGGCCGCGACGTGCTGGTGGAGCTCCGGCAAGGGTACCCGTCGCTGATGGTCGAAAACGCGTTTTCGGACGGGCCCGAGCGCGTGTACCAGGTCGTGGTCGACCCCGCGGGCGAAAAGGAGCTGCTCCACGAGTTTCGGCTGCCGGCGGCGCCGGGTGCGGCGGGACGGGTAACGGTCGGGCACTTGCGCGACGCGCAGGGCGATGCCGTGTTCCGTGGCCACGCCGCGGACGTGATCGCGAGCTGCAGCCTGGTGAACGTGCAGGCTGGGCGCTAGGCTCCGGGCCTCCATGAATTCAGCGGGTTACTACGGCGAGTTCGGCGGTCGCTTCGTCGCCGAGACCTTGGTCCCGGCGCTCAGCGAGCTCGAGCGGGCGTTCGAGGAGCACGTGCAAGGCGAGGCTTTCCAGCGCGAATGGCGCGGGCTGCTCGCGAACTACGTCGGCCGCCCAACGCCGCTCTACCGCGCCGATCGCCTGGCAAGGTCGCTGGATCCGGCGGGCGCGACGATCGGCGAGCTCTGGCTCAAGCGCGAGGACCTCTGCCACACCGGCGCGCACAAGATCAACAACGCGCTCGGCCAGGTCCTGCTCGCCAAGCGCATCGACAAGACGCGCATCATCGCCGAAACCGGCGCTGGGCAGCACGGCGTGGCCACGGCAACCGCAGCGGCGATGATGGATCTGCCTTGCGAGGTCTACATGGGCGAGCTCGACATCGCGCGCCAGGCGCCGAACGTCGCGCGCATGCAGATGCTCGGGGCGCGTGTGATCCCTGTCGGCTCCGGCTCGCGTTCGCTGAAAGACGCGATGAACGAGGCGCTGCGCGACTGGGTCACCAACGTCCGCAACACGCACTACTGCGTGGGATCGGCGGCCGGGCCGCATCCCTATCCGCTTCTGGTTTCGGAGCTGCAGCGCGTGATCGGTGACGAAGCGTGCGAGCAGTGGGCCGCGCAGAGCGGCGGCTTGCCCGACGCCGTCGTGGCGTGCGTCGGCGGCGGGTCGAACTCGATCGGCATGTTCCGGCGTTTCGTCGACGAACCGGTGGCGCTCTACGGCGTCGAGGCCGCGGGCGAGGGGATCGAGACCGGGCGCCACGCGGCGACGCTCACCGCGGGCCGCCTCGGCGTGCTGCACGGCGCGCGCACGATGGTGCTCGCCGACGACGACGGGCAGATCCTCGAAGCGCACTCGGTAAGCGCCGGGCTCGACTACCCGGGCGTCGGCCCGGAGCACGCGTATTTCATGCGCTCGGGCCGCGCCATCTACCTGTCGGCGACGGACGACGAGGCGATCGCCGCCACCGACCGGCTGGCGAGGACCGAAGGCATCATCGCGGCGCTGGAAACCGCGCACGCGTTCGCGCGCGTGCCCGACGTCGCAAAGCGCGAAGCGCAGCGCCTGGGCCGGCCGGCGCGGATCGCGCTGTGCCTTTCGGGACGCGGCGACAAGGACCTGGGCACGCTCGTCGAGCGGCTCGGGCTCGGGAAAAAGTCATGACCCTGGAACGCATCGAAGCTTGTTTCGCCGAGCTCAAGCAGGCGGGCCGCCCCGCGCTGGTGGCTTATCTCACCGTCGGCGAGCCGAGCGTCGAGGAGTCGGCGGAGCTCGCGGTGGCCGCGCTCGAGTCGGGCGCCGACGTGCTCGAGCTCGGCGTCCCCTTCAGCGATCCGACCGCCGACGGACCGGTGATCGCAGCCGCCAGCCACCGCGCGATCGGCCGCGGCGGCTCGCTGCGCTCCGCGCTGGGCGTCGCGCGCCAGGTCCGCGAGCGCAGCCCGAAGCCGATCGTGCTCTTCGGCTACTACAATCCGATCTTCGCCTTCGGCGACGAGCGGCTGCCCGGCGCCGCGGCCGAAGCCGGCGTCGACGGCCTGCTGGTCGTCGATCTGCCGCCGGAAGAAGGCAGCGTGCTGCGCGCCGGCGCCGAGCAAGCGAAGCTCGCGTTCATTCCCCTGGTCGCACCGACCACCGGGCGCGACCGCGAGCCGAGCGTGCTGAGTCGCGCGCGCGGCTTCATCTACTACGTGTCCGTGACCGGGGTGACCGGAGCCGGCGCCGCGCCGCTCGAAACGGCCGGGCGCGCCGCGGCCGAGCTGCGGGCGCGGGCGGGCTTGCCCGTCGTCGTCGGTTTCGGCATCGACAGCGCCGAAAAAGCCCGCAAGGTCGCGGCCCAGGGCGTCGACGGCGTGGTCGTCGGTACCGCGATCGTGCGCGCGATCGCCGGCGCCGCCGATGCGCCAGCGCGGAAGCGCGCCGTCAGCGACCTGGTGCGCCAGTTGCGATCTGGGCTGGAGAGTTAGTCCGGCGCGTTCGGGTTCAGTTTAACGTCGATCTGGGTGACCTTGAAGCCCAAGGTCGACGTCTCGATCAGGGTCGCGTTGGCGTGCGTGCCGCCCGGCGCTTCGCCGACCGATCCGACGTTGACGATGCGCACATCGGCCACGGAGCGATCGAACGGCACGTGGCTGCCGCCGCACACGATCAAGTCGCCGGGTTCGTCCCCGAGCAGCGCGACCATCTCGTCGTCGCTCATGTCCAGGGTGAAGGGCTCGGTCGGATCCGCGGGCGAGCCGTGCACGATCGTCATGGTGTGCCCGCTCTCGATCGGCAATGACGCCAGCGGCGGCAGCTTGCCGAGGCGCGCGATGATGATCTCGCCGAGCTCGGCGTGCACTTGGCGCAGCCGCTCGATGCGCCCGCGTTCGGTCTCGGTGGTCGCGCTGAGCTTGCTCGGGTCGACCAGGGCCAGCGCCCGATCGCCGAGGCCTTGCACGCACAGCGCGCGCCGCTGGACCAGGGTCTTCCACACGGCCAGGGGTTCGGGCCCGGGGAAGCACAGGTCGCCGCAGACGACGAGCTGATCCCACCCGCCTTCGCCCAGTTCCGCGAGCACCGCGTCGAGCGCGCGGACGTGGCCATGGATGTCGGAGATGCACAGGAATCGCATCGAGCGAGGCGACCGTACGGCCCAGCACCCCGCGGGACAAGAGGGATACGCGCCGAACGGGGCGTATTCCGGCTTCGTGGCGGTGTTTTGGGGTACGAGTAGGTTTCCGGCGTGGCCACCGATCACGAGCTTCTGACGCTTGCCGCGCGTATCGACCCCGAGCGGTCGGCCGCGCTCGCCGGCGACTTCAAGAGCGGCGAGGGGAGGGCGCTCGCGGTGCTGCTCGGCACGGCATTCCCCCCGCTGGTTCCCCGCGCCGGCTGGCAGATCGACGCCGTGGCGGAAGTTGCGCGGGAAGGCTGGCGCACGGAGCGTTCGCGCGAGGACATGCTCGAGCGACTGCGCGCGAAAATCGGCAGCTTCGCCGACGCCGAGCGCGGTCTCTCGCGGTTGCGGCGTGCGGTCTGGCTCGATCGCGCACGGATTGCACTGAGGGAGCTGTTTCCCGCCGCGCTCGGCGGCGCCGGGATCGAGGTGACGGCGCGCGAGCTGAGCGATCTCGCCGCAGCGGGGCTCGAGGTCGCGCTCGAAGAAGCGCGGGTCAAGATAGCGGCCCGCTTCGGTGAGCCGCGGCGCGCCGACGGCCGGCCGTCGACGCTGGTCGTGTTCGGCATGGGCAAGCTCGGCGGCTTCGAGCTCAACGCGGGCTCGGACGTCGATCTGGTGCTCGTCTACGACACCGACGAGGGCGGGAGCGAGATCGAGCTCCACGATCACTGGACGCGCGTGGCGCGGCGGCTGGTGGGCTCGTTCGAGGAGCCGAGCGAAGACGGGCTGGTCTGGCGCGTCGACCTGCGCCTCAGGCCGGAAGGATCGCAGGGGCCGATCGTGAACTCCGTCGCAGCCACCGAGCGCTACTACGAGACCTGGGGCCGGCTCTGGGAGCGCGCCGCGCTGCTGCGGGCGCGTCCGGTGGCAGGCGACGCCGAGCTCGGCGCGCTGCTCGAGCGCGAGATCTTCGCGCCTTTCGTGTACCGGCACGCGGTCGATCCGCAGATCGCGACGGTGCTGGCCGAGCTCGTGCACCGCTCTCGCGACGAGCTCAGCAGCGCGCCCGAACGCGACTTGAAGCTCGGACCGGGCGGGATCCGCGAGGCCGAGTTTTTCGTCCAGTCGCTGCAGCTGATCTGGGGCGGGCGCGAACCGAGTCTGCGCGTGACGGGCACGACGCTGCAGGCGCTGCGGCGGCTGCGCAGCCGTGGTCTGGTGACCGATCGTGAAGCCCGCGAGATCGCGTGGGCGTACGCGCTTTTGCGCCGCGTCGAGCACCGCGTGCAATGGATGACCGGGATCCAGACCCACCTCTTGCCCGCCGCGCCGGACGAGCTCGGCCGGCTCGCGCGAAGCCTGGGCTTCGACGGGGCAACGGAGCTTCTGGAGGAGCTCGCTCGCGCCCGCGAGCGCGTCAGCGATCTGTTCGCGGCGCTGGCTCCGAGCGCGCTGCGGCCGCTGCCGGGGCGGCGCGCCGCGCAGCTGTTCAGCGACCAGCGCAGCCCGGCGCGCGAGTTCGTCGGCGGCACACCGGCGCCGGCGCGAAGCCCGCTGGCGAGCGAGATGCGCCATCCGGAAACGCTCGAGCATCTGCGCGCGCTCGCCCGGCGCCCCGACGGGCTTCTCGGCGAGCAAACGCGCGAGCGGCATCCACAGTTCGCCGATCAGCTGCTGGATGCGGTCGTCGACTCGGCGGATCCCGAGCAGGCGGCGCGCTACCTGCGTTCGCTGTTCGCGCGCTTCGTCACCACCAGCGCCTACATCTCGGCGCTCGCCGAGGACGAGCTCGCGCTGCGCCGCTTGGTGACGGTGCTCGGAGCCAGCGCTTTCGTGGGTGACGCCGTGGTCGGCCGTCCCGATCTCGCCGACGTGATCGTGTTCGGCGGCGCACAGATCAGCGAGGTCGCGACGGCGGTCGCCGCCGAGCTCGAAACCCTGCCCCGCGACGGCGCCGACGAAAGCGACCGCTACGAGCGCCGCGCCAAGTTCGTGAGCGCACTGCGGCGCGCGAAGAGCCGGATCATGGCCGAAGTCGCGGTGGCGGACCTGGCCGCTCAGGTCGGGACGCGCGCCGCGACGCGGGTGCTCAGCGACCTGGCCGACGCGATCATCGATCGCGCCGTCGACTACGAGCTCACGGGCGGGGTGCGGGGCGCGGGCGACCCCGAGCCGCTCGGGCTCGCGGTGATCGCGGTCGGTAAGCTCGGCGGCCGCGACATCGGCTACGGCTCGGACCTCGACGTTCTGTTCGTCTACGACCCCGAGCGCGCGCCGCGCGAGGTCGATCCCGGGGAATACTTCGTGCGGCGCGCGCAGGGCATCATCAACCTGATCTCCGAGCCGCATCCAGCCGGGCGCGGTTACGAGCTCGATACGCGGCTCCGGCCGTCTGGATCGCACGGGCTGCTCGTAACGTCGCTCGAGTCGTTCGCGCGCTATCACGGGGTCGCTCTCGATCCCGAGAGCCGGCGCAGCGATCGCCCGTCGGTGCTCGAGTCGGGCGCGGCCTGGGAGCGTCAGGCGCTCTTGCGCGCGCGCGTGTGCGGCGGCGATCGCAAGCTCGGTGAACGCGTGATCGAGGTCGCGCACGTCGCGGCCTACGAGCGCGGCGCGCCGCCGGCCGCCGAGATGCATCACCTGCGAATGCGCATGCAGCAGGAGCTGGCGCGTGAGCGCCCGCCGGAACGCTACGATCTGAAGCACGGCTACGGAGGCCTGCTCGACATCGAGTTCGCTGCGCAGTGGCTGCAGATGCGCCACGGCCTGGATCCGCGAGTGCGCACGACCGACACCGCGCGCGCGCTCGACGCGCTCAGCGCGGCGGGATTTCTCGACCGCGCAGACCGCGCCACTCTGCGCGACGGCTATCAGTTCCTGCGCCGTCTCGAGCAGCGCATCCACGTGCTGCACGGCAGCGGTTCGACGGTGATCGACGTGAACGCGCCCGGTCTCGTGCCGCTGGCGCGGCGCATGGATTTTCCGGACGACGCGCGCTCCCCGGCCAGCGCGCAGCTGGTCGCCCGCTATCGCGACGTCACGCGCGCGGTGCGCGCCGTGTACGAACGCGTGCTGGGACTCTAGCTCAGATGCTGCAGTCGGCGCTGTCGGTGCCGGGCGGACAGAGGTCTGGCTCGTCGCACTCGCCGTCGTTGGTGAAGGGGCAGGGATCGGTGCCGCCCTTCTCGATGCCGAACGCGTCGCGAATGCACGGGTCGATCTCGAGGCAGGGCTTTTGCGCGCAGGCCTCGGCTACCTTCAGCGCGCCCTCGTCGAACTGCTTGCTGATCTGAAGGCAGACGGCTCGGCCGAAGAGCTCGCCGCATTCCTCGCTGGTCGCGTCCACCGCATTGCAGAACTGCTTGCCGCCGGCGGTCGGGGCGAGCGTCGCGTCCACCTCGTCGACGCAGGGTTCGGTGCCGACGATTTGCATGTCAGCGCATTCCATTCCGGCGATGCACGATTCGAGCATCGACACGTATTCCGAGTTCAGCTTGCCCTCCACGGGGGCCGAGTCCTCCGCGCACCTGTGGTGGCAGTCGACTGGATCGTCCGCGAAGCATTCGACGTTGCGCAAGCACACCGTGTCGCAAAAGCTGACGAGGTCGGCTTCGTGCTCGATCGGGTCGTCGTCGCTGGCGCAGCCAATCGAGCCCGCCAGAGCCGCCGCGAACAGCCAGCGCACGATTGTCATTGGTAGTCCGCGCACGATACTCCGCTGTTTTCGCGGATTCGAGCCGGAAATCCCCGTGGCGCTGCAATCCGAAGCGCGTCAAAGTGAGCGCCCTTGACGCTGGTCACGCTCCGTACCTCGAAAGAACAGCGGCGTCCCGCTGCTGCGGGCGGTTTTTTGCCCACGACGCGCGCCGAAATGGCGGAGCGCGGCTGGGACGAGCTCGACATCCTGATAGTGACCGGAGACGCCTATGTCGATCATCCGGCGTTCGGGCCCGTGCTGATCGCACGCTTTCTCGAGGGTCGCGGCTATCGAGTGGGGGTCGTGGCACAGCCGCGCTGGGACGGTCCGGCCGACATCGCGCGTATGGGCCGGCCGCGGCTGTTCGTCGGGGTCAGCGCCGGCAACCTCGACTCGATGCTCAATAAGCTGACCGCTCAGAAAAAGCTGCGCAGCCTGGATCAATACTCGCCAGGCGGAAAAAGCGGGATGCGCCCGAACCGCGCCACGATCGTCTACTCGAACCTGTGCCGCCAGGCGTTCCCCGGTCTGCCGATCGTGCTCGGCGGGATCGAGGCCTCGCTGCGGCGCATCGCCCACTACGACTACTGGTCGGACGCGGTCCGGCGCTCGATCCTGCTCGACGCCAAGGCCGACCTGTTGGTGTTCGGCATGGGCGAGCGGGCGGCCTGGGAGATCGCGGATCGGCTGGCCGCCGGGGAGCCGCTTCAGGCGCTCGGTGACGTGCGCGGAACCGCCCACGTGAAGAACCATCCGCGCGACTGGCAGCCGTTGGTCGACGATGCGAGCCGCTTCGTGCGGGACGGCAAGGTGCTGGTGTTGCCCTCATTCGAAGAGGTCAATAGCGACAAGGCGAGCTATGCCCGCATGTCGCGGCTCTTTCAATACGAGACCAATCCGCTGAACGGGCGGCCGCTCCTGCAAGTGCACGGCAGCCAGGCCGTGTACTTCAATTCCCCGGCGCTGCCGCTCGACGAAGCGGCGATGGACGCGCTCTACGATCTGCCGTTCGTGCGCCGGCCCCATACCGCGTACACCGAGGCGATCCCTGCGTTCGAGACCGTCAAGCACTCGATCGTGACGATGCGCGGCTGCTTCGGCGGCTGCACCTTTTGCAGCATCACCGAGCACGAGGGGCGCATCATCCAGAGTCGTTCCGCGGGCAGCGTGCTGCGCGAAATCCGCGCGCTCCGCCGGATGGACGACTACAAGGGCGTGATTTCCGACGTCGGCGGGCCGACCGCCAACATGTACAAAATGCGCTGCCGCGACGAGCGCATCGAGGCGGCTTGCCGGAGGCTCTCCTGCGTCCACCCGGGGATCTGCGAGAACCTCGTGACCGATCACGCGCCGCTGATCGATCTGCTGGCCAAGGTGCGGCGCGAGCCGGGCGTGCGCAAAGCGTTCGTCGCTTCGGGCGTGCGCTACGACCTGGCGGAGCGGAGCCCGGAGTTCATCCGTGAGCTCGCTCGCCACCACACCGGCGGCCAGCTGTCGGTCGCGCCAGAGCACACCGATCCGGACGTGCTCCGTCACATGAAAAAGCCCGCGATCGGCAGCTACGAGCGCTTCGCGCAGGCGTTTTGCCGCGCCAGCGAGCAGTCCGACAAGGAGCAGTACCTGGTGCCGTACTTCATCGTCGGCCACCCCGGCTCCACGCTGAAGGACACGATCGAGCTCGCGCTCTGGCTCAAGAAGCAGAACCTGCGACCGCGCCAGATCCAGGAGTTCATCCCGACACCGATGGCGGTGGCCACCACCATGTACTACACGGGCGTCGATCCACTCACGGGCGAGGCCGTGCCCGTGGCGCGCGATCTGCGCGAAAAGCGCCGCATGAAGGCGCTGCTCTTCTGGTGGGACCCGAAGCACTGGCCGCTCGCGCGCGAAGCGCTGAAAGCAGCCGGCCGCGCCGATCTGATCGGCAGGGAGCGCCGCTGTCTGGTGCCACCCGGCTACGGCTCGACCGCGCCGGAGCGCGCCCACAAGCGGAGCAAGCGCCTCAGTACGGCTCGATGAGAGTCAGCGCGGCGAGTAAGACGGCGGGTCGCTCGCGGGAAACGACTCGACACCCGCTTCGTCTACTTCGTCCCAGCTGGGAAAATCGATGTTTCCGCGCCCGTCGCCGTTGGTTTTGCTTTCTTGCGCGGCAGCGGCAGAGCCGGACGACGGGATCCAGTGCCCCGTCACGCTGCGCAACACGAGCGCAACCCCGCCCGCGGCGATCAAGAGACCGCTCAAGCGTCCGTGCCGCAATCCGCCGAGCACCATCGACGCCCCGGTCACGGCTCCCAGACCTTGAAGGTACACGCGAAGGAGCTTGCGGGCGACCGCCACGGCGCGACCCGAGCTCATGCCGTGCCGGTCCTGTCCGCTCGAACCGGCTTGGCCGGTGCCAATTTGACGACCGGGTAGATGCCCGAGATCGGATGACGCTCCGCGCTGTCCGGCGCGTCGAAGCGCACGCACACGCTGCTGGCGCTGCCGGCGAGCAGTTGCGCGATCGCCTCGGCGGTTGCGAAAAGCTCGTGGCGCGCTGCTTCGGGCAGGTCCTCGCTGCCGGCGAGGACGACCCCGGCGCCCGGGGCGAGCGTGGCGAGCGCCGCCCTCGCTACTTCGGAGCGCGCACCGAGCGGATCGCCACCGGGGTTGCCGCGCCCGGCGGCGATCACGAGGGCATGCAGCCGCTGTCCCTTGACCCGCAGCGCGTCGATCACGCGCAGCGAGCGGGTGGTCAGGGCCTGGCTCGACTCGAGCGGGTCCTGCACGACGATGCGGCTGGCCGGCGGTGCCTCTAGCCAAGTTGGCCAGCGGCTGCCGGTCTCCATGACGACAAGGCAACAACTTTCGCTGGATTCGGGCTTGATGGAGCGTGCGGGAAACATCGTGGACCTGGGAGAACCTTGCACGCGCCTTTGCGCGAACCATGCCAAGCCCCCCTGCGCAGCCGAGCCCGCGCTGACCCAGAAACCCTCGATTTTTGTGGCTCACACCGCAGCCTGTGGATGAACTGTGGACGAATCCACCGGCGCTGCCCCGTGGCTCGCTGCATCTTTGTGGCAGTTTTCCCTGCGCTGATCAGCTCGCGGCGGCCAGTGCACGCGCCGCGTCGATGGCGCCGTACGTGAAGATGATGTCGGCGCCGGCCCGGCGGAGGCAGAGCAGGCTCTCGAGCAAGCAGCGTTCGTAGTCGATGAAGCCCTGGTCCGCGGCGGCCCGGAGCATCGCGTACTCTCCGCTCACGTGATACGCGGCCACCGGCAGGCTGGTGTGCTCGCGCACCAGCCGGATCACGTCCGCGTAGGGCAGCCCCGGCTTGACCATGACCCAGTCGGCCCCCTCCGCTTCGTCGAGCTCGAGCTCGCGCAGGCCCTCGCGTAAATTCCCGGGATCCATCTGGTAGGTCTTCTTGTCGCCGCG
>Ga0111538_10013412_pt1 | contig 10810 bp, 9 predicted proteins | sample SoiMethybrSBSTD1_FD_79669 | JGI IMG/M metagenome (GOLD analysis project Ga0111538, IMG submission 79669) | Bulk soil microbial communities from a Populus tree surrounding site in Tennessee, USA - Soil MetaG P. TD hybrid SBSTD1 (version 2)... | ecosystem: Environmental > Terrestrial > Soil > Tree... | reverse complement strand
GCGCGCTACGTGCTCGTCACGAGCCAGGACGTCGGTCTGCTCCCGTCGCTGGCCAACACGGCGCCGGAGCTGGGCGCGCGCGTGCTGAGCGCGGTCGACGGCGGCGAGCAGGCGAAGCTCCTGCCCGGCTGGTACCGCACGATCGGGGCGAGCTTGCTGCTCGGTGGCCGACCGCGCGCGGGAGCGCGCGCTGCTCCCGAGGATTCGCTGGACTTCCTGCGGCTCGTCCACGTCAGCCCGGTGGCGGATCCGAACCCGTCGCTCGCGGTGCTCCCTTCGCCGCTGCCGTCGACGTGGGTCTGGGAGCGCGTCGCAGGAGTCACGCTCGAGGCGCGTGTTCCCTCGGGCACCGTGCTGCGCGTCGCCTTCGACGTCGCGTATCCGGAGGTCGAGTACCGGCTGCGCTTCGAGCGTTCCGCCACCGCCGGCGCGGACGGGATCGCGCGACTGCGCGTGCCCTACGCCACCGTGGAAGCGAACGGCGATGGACGCGTGCGGGGCGAGGCGCGCTGGGAGCTCGGCGGGCGCTCGGGTCCGCTCGAGCTGCGCGACGCCGACGTGCGCGAAGGCCGGGTCGTCACGATCGGCGGGTGAGAGCTCGTGAAAGCGCTCACTCCGCGCCCTTCTTCGCCAGCGCCAGGCCCTGGACGCTGCGCGCGCGACCGGGAGCTCGCTCGAGCGCGGCCTCGAACTCGCGCGCGGCGTCCGCGAAGCGCGCGCGCTCGAGCAGCACGTAGCCGTAGAGCTCGTGCGCCGGCTCGACCACGCTCGGCGGACCGAAGTCGTAGCCCATGGCGTCCTCCGCGGCCGCGGCCTCTGCCAGGCGCGCGAGCCCGTCCTCGTCCGAGCCGCCGGCGAGCGCGACGAGGCCCGTGAGCTCGAGTTCGATCACGTGCGCCGCCTGCACGTCGGGGAGGTACGTGCCCTTGCCCGGTGTCGCGCAGCACGGCGCCTTGTTCGACTCGTCGGAGGGTGCGCTCGGTGCGAGGCGCTCGCCCATCGAGCGCAACGCCGTCCGCGCACCCTCGACGTCACCGCCGGCGAGCGCGTGCCGCCCGCGCACGTAGAGCTCGGCGCACGTGATCGCCGGATCGAGCTCCGCGGTGTCGACCTCGAACGCTGCCGTGGCGCTGCTCCAGGACTGCTGCGCCACGACGTCGGCCGCGCGCATCAGGACGAGGTGCAGCCGCGTGCGCGCCGATCCGCTCTCGGCCACGTCGCGGCGCATGTCCGCGAGCAGTCGCTCGGCCGCCTCGATCTCGCCCAGCTGCAGGTACGAGTACTCCAGCCAGGAGAGCGAGTGGAAGCCGCGCTTGTCGACGCCGAGCTGCTTGCGCTCGCGACGCGCGTCGGCCGCGGCGGCGGCGGCCACGTTCGCCGTCACGGAATCGGGCCACATGCCGAGCGCGACGTAGATGTGCGACGGCATGTGCAGCGCGTGCTCGGCCGCGGCCGCGACCACGCCGTAGCGGCGCGCCATGCGCAGGCCGAGCGGCGCGTGCGTGGGGTCATCGTACGAGTGGATGGCGTAGTGCAGTGCGCCGGGATGGTCGGGCGCGCGCTCGAGCACCTCCTCGGCGACGGCCGCGGCGCGCATGTACGTGGGCACGTCGCGGCCCTGCGTCGCCGTGCCGAGGATCGAGAGCGAATAGAGCGCCGAGATCTCGAGGTCGTCGGGCAGACGCGCGTGGAGCACGGCCAGCGCCGCGCAGTAGGCCCGGGCGCGTTCCGTCCGCGTCCCCTCGCCGAACAGGACGTCCACGGACTCGACGAGCGCGCGCTCGCGCGCATCGCCGGCTCGCGCGGCGCGTTCGGCCGGTGTCGGCGCGAGGCGCGTGAGCACGGCCTGCGCAGCGTCGCGATCTTCCTGCTGCCAGATGGGATGGCAGTTGGTGAGCGCCTCGCCCCAGTACGCGAGCGCGAAGTCCGGTGCGATCGTCTGCGCCTCGCGGAAGGCCTCGGCCGCGTCCTCGTACTCGAAGCTGTGCAGGAGCAGCACGCCGCGCACGAACGGCTCTTGCGCCGCCGGCGGACCCGAGTTGGGGAACTCGATGTGCCCGAGCCCTTCCATGCGCGGTGCACCCCCGGCAGGGGAGGGGGCGGCGACGAGCCCTGCGTCGACTCCCGACGCCTGGCAGGAACAGAGCGACACGAGCGAGAGCGTGATCCAGGCGCGCTTCATGCGCGCATCGTAACCGCGATGCGCGCGCCGCCGTGGCCGCGATGCGCTGCGAATGAAGCGTTTTCCACGGAGAAACCAGGAATCCTTCATGGGGAGTCCTCCACCGTGTTCCCCCCACCGGCGCTTCGCAGGTCACCGACGCGCCGTCCATTCCTCTCCAAGGAAGCATCATGTTCCGCATCTCGAGGTCGCTCGCGTTCGCGCTCTTCCTCCTTCCGGTTCCCGCCCGGGCCCAGACGTCCGCGATCCCGATCGGCGGACCCGACTCGCTGGCCTCCGGCGGCTTCGACGATCCCGGTCTGCTCGACGACGGCGAGACCGAGGCGCGCGGGCGGCTCGAGTTCACGCTCGACGTCCCCGCGGCGACGCTCACGCTCGTCGTGCAGAACTTCTCGCCCGTGGAACCCGGAGTCCCCAACCCCGTGATCACGCGCGTCTACTTCAACACGCCTTCCGGCATCACGGGCATGACGCTGCTCTCGCAGAGCGCGGCGGAAGGCGACGTCGATCCGGCCTTCGTCCTGACGTTCGACGCGGACCGCACCTCGCCGCCGAACCCGAACGCCATCGGGCGATTCGGCGCCTTCAACGCCTTCCTCGACAACGGCAACGGCATCCACAACGGTATCGCCAATCCGGACGCGGACACGCTCTCGCAGCCGGACTCCGTGATCGGGCCGGTGACGTTCGTGCTCGCGCTGCAGGGCGATCTCTCCGGCGTGGAGGCGGAGGACTTCGTCACGGAGCGCTCGTCCATCCCGCCCGGCGAAGTTTCCGTGGTGGCCGCGTGCAAGTTCCAGGGCGGCGGCGAGAACGAGAGCAGCGCCTTCATCACCAACGAGGATCCGTTCTGCAGCCTCGTGGCCGAGGTCGAGGACCTGGGCGGCGGCTGCGGGGCGACGCTCGTGTGCGATCTGCCGGTGATGGGCGAGGTGTGGGAGGGGCACATCGAGTCCGCGCCTCCGAACACCCTCGGCGTCCTGATCATCGCAGCGCTACCCGCCCATCCTGTGCAGTTCCAGGGCTGTGAGATCCTCGTGAACCAGTCGAACGCCTACCGACTGGCGGTCTTCACGACGGACGCCGACGGCAAGGGCACGATCGCCCTGCCCGTGCGGTCCTACGAGGAGCACGCGGACTGTTGCGGCATCGAGGGCATCGTCCAGGTCGCCTTCCGCACCGGCACCGTGTTCCAGGGTGCGACGAACGCCTGCCGCGTGCGGCTCGGTTCGTAGATGCTGGCGGTGATTTCGAGGGGACAGAGCGTGTGACCCGCACGCGGACGCGCGCCTAGGCAGGTCGAGGATCGAGCAGGCCTCCACGGCCTGCCCCCGGAATCTCGCAGGTCTTCTCGATCGGGAGGTCGAGGCCAATGTCCCCTCTGCTGCTCCGCGCATTTGCGCTCGTGGTCTGTCCGTACTTCTCCACCGTCGCGCTCGCGCAGTGCGAGCTCGAGACCCAGGAGCTCACGCCGTTCGACGGCGAGCCCGGCGACACCTTCGGGTATCGCGTCGAGCGCGACGGCAATGTGGCCGTCGTCGCTGCGCCCTACGACATGGATCTCGGCGTCCAGGCGGGATCCGCCTACGTGTACGAGCGCGAGGGTCCCGGCAGCGACTGGGTGCTTGCGAAGAAGCTGCTCGCCTCCGACGGAGCGGCCGAGGACTTCTTCTCCTACTCCGTGGGCGTGGCGGGCACGACGGTCGCCATCGGTGCGCTGCACCATTCGCACCCCGTGGAGGACGGCGGAGCGGTCTACGTGTTCGAACGCGACGCCGGTGGGCCGGGGAACTGGGGCGAGGTCGCGCACTTCACGCCGGAAGGAACGAGCGCGGGAGCCTTCTTCGGCTACGCACTCGCCATGCGCGGCGACCTCTTGCTCGTGGGCGCGCCGTACCAGGGCCAATCTGTGCCCGGGTTCGCGTACCTCTATCGACGCGATGCGTCGAGCGCGACCGGCTGGACGCTCGCCGACGCGTTCACGAGCGGCGACCCCGCGACGGCCTTCGAGTACGGCCACGACGTGGCGCTGCACGACGGCGTCATGGCCGTGAGCGGCACGCGCACCCCGATGTTCCCGTACGCGCCGACCTACGTTGCGCACGTGCGCGAGCAGGACGTCGACGGGAACTGGGCCGAGGTCGCGCGCATCGAGACGCCGAACTCGGGCATGGTCTGGGACTTCTTCGCCCACGAGCTCTCGCTCGACGCCGATCGGCTCGCGGTCGTCGCGCCGGGCGAGTACGACGGCAACCTCGGCACGGTCGGTGCGCTCTATCTCTACGAGCGCGACGGATACGGACACTGGGAGCGCGCCGAGCGCATCCCGCCTCCCGTGCCGTCGTTCACCGCCGAGGAAGCGGACGTGCGCGGCGACTGGCTCGTCGCCGGCCTGCCCTCGAACAACTCCGTGCTCGTCTTCCACCGCAACGCCGGTGGACCGGATGCGTGGGGCGAGGTGACGAGCCTCTCCGGCGACGAGCCGGGCTCCGACTTCGGCGTGGATCTCGTGCTCCAGGGACACGAGCTCCTCGTCGGGAACTCGTACCTCTTCGAAAACGACGAAGCGGGCGAGGTCTACGCGTTCGACCTCGCGCGCCTCGCTCTCGCGAGCTGGCGCAGCGATGGCGGGGGCGTGAACCCCGACGTGCTCACCACCGCGACGCGTCCCGTGCTGGGGACCGAGCTCGAGCTCGACGTCGCGCTGTCGGCGACGGGCCACTCGCTCGCGCTCCTGGCAATCTTTTCCGACTCCATCGAGCACGCGCTGCCCTCCGGTGCCGTGCTGCTCGGTGCCCATCGTCTCGGCGCCGCGCAGGTCGGCGATCCGAGCCACTTTGCGATCGCGATCCCCGCGGACGCGACGCTGTGCGGCCTGTCGGTGGTGGCCCAGGCCGGTCTCTTCGGGAGCGGGCTCCCGCTGGCGCTGAGCAACGCGCAGGACCTCGTGCTCGGCGCCGAGTGAGCGGACCACGCGGGCGGGCCGGGGGGCCGGCCGCCCGCGCGGCACGCGCGGAACCGTGGTACAAATAGGGTCCCGAGGCCCTGCGCTCTCACCTCGGTTCCTCATCGATGGTTTCGCCGCTCGAAACGCGCCCTCTCCCCGCTCGCCGCGCGCGGATGGCCCGCGCCCACTGAGATGGGGCTCACGAATTCCCTCGCCCGCTGGCGGCATCGCGGGGCCTGGTCGGACCCCGCGCGCAAGCTGCGCACGCTCGAGAGCTTCGCCGAGACGGAGGAGGACGGCGGACGCGACCTCGAGGTGGCCGCGCGGCGCGTGACCGACACCGACCTGCGCGCGCACCTCCTGCGCCACGCCGCCGACGAGAAGCGCCACGCGGCGCTGTTCCGCAAGCACGCGGCGGACCTCCGGGCGCGCATGGCACTGACGGCGCGCGATGCGGCCGAACCCGACGCGGCCTACGACCTCTCGCGCGGCCGCAAGGGGCACGAGGTCGACGCGCACGGCTTCTTCCGCGCCGGCCTGTGCGACGAACTGGGCGAGGTCTCCTACGTGGCGATGGTGAACGTCGCCGAGCGCAGAGCGGCGTCGGTCTTCGCGCTGCACCGCGACCTGAACGCGAACGACGCCGAGCTCTGCGCCACCTTCGAGGACATCCTGCGCGACGAGAAGTACCACGTCGCGTACACCGAGCGCTTCCTCGAGCGCTGGAGCGCGGCCGGCCGCGGCGACGAGGTGAAGAAGGGACTCAGCTCGGCGCGCACGTCGCGCTTCCTCGGCGCGTGGAAGCGCCTGGGCCTGCGCTCGGGCGCCGGCTTCTCGCAGGTGCTCCTGTTCGTCAGCTACTGCACGCTGCTCGCGCCGTTCGGACTCCTGGCGCGCTTCGGCAAGCCTGCGCCCACCCGGCGCGAGCTCCCGGCCGTGTCGGCGGAGAAGGCGCTGCGCGGACAGGGCTAGCGAGGATCCGATGCGCGTCCTCGGGATCTCCGCCTTCCACCGCGATGCGGCGGCCGCGCTCGTCGTCGACGGCGAGGTCGTCGCCGCCGCGCAGGAGGAGCGCTTCACGCGCCTCAGCCTCGATCCCGCGTTCCCGACGCGCGCGATCCGCTGGTGCCTCTCGTCGAGCGGCATCGCGGGGAGCTCGCTCGACCGCGTGGTCTTCTACGAGAAGCCGCTGCGCAAGTTCGAGCGCGTGCTCGCGCGCTCGCTGCAGCGCTTCCCGGCCTCGGCCGTGCCCTTCTCGAAGAACGCCTTCGTGTGGCTCGGCGACCGGCTGTGGATCCAGAACCGCATCGCCGACCACCTGTCCCTGCCGGCCGAGCGCGTGCTCTTCGTCGAGCAGGCGCGCGCGCTGCTCGCCAACGCGTTCTACCAGTCGCCGTTCGAGCGCGCGGCGCTGCTCCTGCTCGACGACGTCGGCGAGTGGAGCAGCACGGTGCTCGGCCGCGGCGAGAAGGAAACGCTCGAGCTCTCCTTCGAGGTGCGCCATCCGCACTCGCTGGGCTTCCTCGCATCCGCGCTGACGCAGTACCTGGGCTTCGCGCCGGGCGAGGACGAGCACAAGCTCGAGGCGCTGGCCGCTCTGGGCGAGCCGCGGCACGCGACGGCGCTGGCGGCCCTGGTATGGAACGTGGACCAGGGCTTCGAGCTGGCCTCGGCGCCCTTCCGCTTCGACGACGGAGCCGAGCGCCTGTTCACCGACGAGCTCGAGCGCATCCTCGGTCCCGCGCGCCGCTCGGGCGATCCGCTGCGCGCGCGTCCGGGCGACGCGGCCCACGCCGATCTCGCGGCGAGCATCCAGCTCGTGCTCGAGGAGCGCGTGCTCGCGCTCGCGCGCTCGCTCCACGAGCGTGCGCCCGAGGAGAACCTGTGCGTCGCCGGCCTCCTGGCCGGGAACCGCGGGATCCTCGGACGCCTCGCGACCGACGGTCCCTTTGCCAACGTCTTCGCGCCGCTCGCGCCCGGCAAGTCCGGCGGTGCGGTCGGCGCGGCGCAGTACGTGCACTCGGTGCTGGCCGGCGGCCGGTGCTCGGCGCCGATCGCATCGGCCTTCGGCGAGGGCATCGACGGGATGGCGGAACCCGGCGCGAGCGAGCTCGGCGACGCGGCGCGCGTTCACGAAGAACTCGTGCGCCGTCTCGCCGCCGGCGAGCTCGTCGGATGGGTGCGCGGTCCGATGGAGTTCGGCGTGCGCAGCCTCGGGCGGCGCGTGGCGCTCGGCGTTCCCGGCAAGGTGTCGGGAGCGCAGCTCCTCGGCGCGCTGAAGCACGTCGAGACGTTCCTGCCGTGCCGCCTGGCGGTGACGCGCGAGGCGGCGGGCGCGTTCTTCGAGCTCCCCGAGCGCGCCGGGACGCTGGCCGAGCTGGGCCACGTCTTCCTGCCGGCGCGCACGGCGTTGCGCTCGGCGGCGCCGGGGGCCGTGCGCGTCGACGGTCGCGCCTGGCCGCAGGTCGTGTCGCGCGAGAGCGATCCCGAGCTGCACGGTCTATTAGGGCGGCTCGCTGCGAGCGGCGCGCCGCCGCTGCTCTGGATCACCGACTTCGCGCTGCGCGGCTCACCGCTCGTGCGCAACGAATCGGAGGCGGTCGAGGCCCTCGGTCGCAGCGGCCTCCACGCGCTCGTCGCCGGGACGCGCGTCTACTTGCCCGGCTGACGCCGCGCGATCAGGCACACGAGGCCCGCGTCGGGATCGAGCGGTCCGCGCAGCGCCCAGCCGCCGCGCAGGCCGACGAAGCCCGCGGCGCCGGGGCGCGGCGTCCCACGGAAGAGCGCGTCGCCGTCCGCGAAGGGCGGCACGGTGCGCACCCACGAGAGGCCGAATTCCTCGAGCCAGCGTGCCACGGTCGGGAGCGGGAGGATGCGCTCGAGCGGGTGGTAGTACTGGTCGTCGATCCAGATGCGGCGCTTCTCGGGATCGACGTCGCGCGCACGCAGGATCGGATCGAGCCAGGCGATGGGCCGACCTGCGACGCGCGCGAGTCCGCGACGCGCGCAGTGGAAGAGGCGCGCCCAGGTCTCGTAGAACCCGAGGAGCAGCGTCCCGCCGGGCGCGACGCACTCGGCCACGCGGCGCGTCGCTTCCTTCGGATCGGGCGTGTGGTGCACGACGCCGCGGCAGATCACGTGGTCGAAGCTGCGCGGCGGAACGGGCAGGTCGAACAGGTCGGCCCGCACGAGATTCAGGTTCTCGATGCGCGTGCGCTCGCGGAAGCCGTCCGCGCAGGCCAGCGACGCCCGGCAGCCGTCCACTGCGAAGACCCGTCGGCGCGGCGCGGAGAGCGCGAGGAACGCTGCCAGCTGGGACGTACCCGCTCCGCAATCGAGGACGCGGGCATCCGGTGGGAGGGCCGCGTCGAGGGCCACGAGGAACGGCGCGCGGCGCGAGCGATCGAGGAGCGTGCCGGCGTCGTCCGCGGCCGCGTACCCGGGGAACGGGCTCTTCGAATAGAAGGACTCCACCTCCCCGGCGCGCACCTCGCGGTCGCGCTCGCCGATCAGATCGATCACGCCGCCGCGCCGGACGAAGGCGAGGCCGCAGGCCGGGCAGGGCGGAGCCTCCCCCAGGCGGGCGAAGCAGCGCGGACAGGTCGTAGCAACACCCATTCGAATCGACGCGGTATACTAGGGCTCGTCCTCCGGAGTTCGTCTCTTCGTGCGCCGCATCTTCACCTCGGTCCGTTCGCGTTTCGGCACTTCCGTCGAGCTCCTGAAGACACTCTGGGACGGCCCCTACTGGTGGCTCGTCCCGGTCGTCCTCCTGCTCCTGCCGGCAGCGCTGATCCTGATCTTCCTCCAGGCTGCTCCGCTCGTCGCGCCCTTCGTCTACACGGTCATGTGAGCGGGGTGCGGAGCGCTCGAGGCGGCGGCGCCCGCTGGTCTCGGTCGCGGCGCTGTGCGCAGTAGTCTTGCTGGCGGAGGGCGCACCGCGCTGGCGCCTGTTCTCGGACTGGGCGCCGGCCGTGCGTCTGGGGCACGGGCTGCGCAACCCCGAGCACTATCTGCCGAAGGAGTCCCTCGAGGACTTCGAGAAGCTGCGCGTGAGGATGATCCCGTCGGGGGAGCGCTGGTGTCCGGGGCTCCCGCATCCCGAGCTCGGCTGGGTGCGCCGGAACCTCGACCCCGCGAGCTTGCGCCATCCCGACGAGGCGCAGCTCCGCGGCCGGCGCCCGGTGCTGCTCTACGGGTCCTCCTTCGCGACGAACGACGATCCCGACGCGCCGTCGTACGAGGCGCTCGTCGAGGGCACGGAGCTCGGCCAGCGCTTCTTCGTCCTCAACTACGACTCGGCGGATTAGCGCGCCGGTGCTCGTCTCAGGAGACAGCCCACTAGTCGACCATGCGCGCGAGCTCTCCGCTCGCGAACCACTCGTCGAGCGTGTGCGCGCCGATCTCCGCGAGACGCGGGCCGAAGCGGTCGTGCGCCGTCGCCAGGTCCTCGGCGTCGAGGATGGCGAAGGCGCGGTGACCATCGAGCTTTCCGAGCAGGAGGACGCCGCCGTCGCGCGTGCGGAGCTCGCCGAGCTCGCGCTCGGCGAGATCGCCGTGCTCGGCGGTCAGGAGCACGTAGGGCCGCGCGCCCTCGCCGGGCCGAGGCTCGCGACCCGCGGCGAGCGCTGCCGCACGGGCGGCCCTGTCGCGCTCGAGCGCCGCGCGCAACGGCGCCGCCGTCTCGAGGTCGTGGAACTCGAGCGTGAAGACGCCGGCCTGCGTCGTCGGATCGGTGCCGGCCCAGCGCTCCGCCTCGGCGCGCTGCGACGTCGTCAGCACGAAGATCCCGCGCAGGCTCTCGTCGTGACGTGCCTGGCCGTAGGGACCGGCGACCACGAGCTGATCGGCCTCGGCCATGCGCGTCATGTTCGCGAAGTGACCGGCGAAGGCCTTCTCGTTGTCTTCCGCCGGGAGCTGCCCGCTCTTCGGGCCGGTCTTGATGAGGACGAGCGTGTAGGCGGGCAAGGCGGGAGCGTTCGCGACGCCGGCCGGAGTGGCGGGTGAATCGTGCGCGCGCTCGTCCTCCGTGGAGCGACAGGCCGCGAGCAGGACGAGCGGAAGGAGCAGTGCGAGGAACCGGGAGACCATCGCTCGATGGTAGAGCTGGGCACCGGCCTCGCAACAGCCCGCGGCGTCAGCGCCGCGCGGGCTCGATCTCGCGCGCCGGTCGCAGGCCGAGGCCGTGATTGATGAAGCTCGGATTGAAGTTCACGCGGTGGCTCGAGCGCGAGTACTTGGCCGGCACCTCGAACATGCCGCCGCGGCCGACGCGGTAGTCCGGGCTCCACCACGCTTCGCCGGGATGCTGCGGGCCGAGCGCCAGGCCGTCGCCCGCTCGCCGCGGCAACGCGTAGCTGCCGTAATGGTCCTGCACCCACTCGAACACGTTGCCGTGCATGTCGTGGAGGCCGAAGGCGTTGGGCTCGAGGCTCCCGACCGGTGCGTGGTAGGCGAAGCCGTCGTCGAACGCCTCGATGTCGAAAGCCTCGGAGAAGACCTCGCGGTAGGTCTCGTCGGCGACGTTCGCGAAGAATGCGACGTCGGCCGCAGCGCACACGAAGGGCGAGCTCGTGCCGGCGCGGCAGGCGTACTCCCAGCGCGCTTCCGTCGGCAGGACGAGCCCGAGGCCGGCGAGCACGGCCGTCGCGTCGTCCCAGCTCACCTGCTCGACGGGATTT
>Ga0111538_10013411_pt1 | contig 10810 bp, 8 predicted proteins | sample SoiMethybrSBSTD1_FD_79669 | JGI IMG/M metagenome (GOLD analysis project Ga0111538, IMG submission 79669) | Bulk soil microbial communities from a Populus tree surrounding site in Tennessee, USA - Soil MetaG P. TD hybrid SBSTD1 (version 2)... | ecosystem: Environmental > Terrestrial > Soil > Tree... | reverse complement strand
GTGCTCTCGGAACAACCAGGAGCGTGGAGTGACGCAGTGGTCCGCTGGTCGGCGATGACCCAGTCGCATCGCAAGGGGGAGTGGCCCGATCGAAACACAGAGTATTTCTTCTACCAGACGCTCGTCGGCGCATGGCCGGTATGCGCCGATCGCCTCATCGCGTACATGGAGAAGGCCACCCGCGAGGCGAAGGTGCACACCTCGTGGACGACACCCCATGCCGACTACGACGCGGCGGTGCGCGCCTTCGTCGACTCCTGCCTCGCCGATCCGGTATTCATGGAGGACGTCCGCGCGTTCGTCGAGTCGATCGTCGGTCCCGGCCGCATCAACTCACTTGCGCAGACGCTCCTCAAGCTCACGTCACCTGGCGTGCCCGATCTCTATCAGGGGACCGAGCTCTGGGCCTTGCACCTCGTCGATCCTGACAACCGCCGTTCCGTCGACTACGCCGAGCGGCGGCATGCTCTTTCCGTCGTGTCGTCGCTCGATCCGCCGGCCATCTTGCAGCGTGGCGATGAAGGCCTGCCGAAAATCTGGGTCACCCATGCCGCGCTGCAGCTACGGCAGCGTCGCCGTGACAGCTTCGGCGCTCGCGGCAGTTACGCGCCGGTTCACGCGCAAGGCCCGCTCGCATGCCACGTCGTGGCGTTTCGCAGAGGCGAAGACGTGATGACGATTGTTCCACGTCTCATCACCCGGGCGGCTGGTCGCTGGGATGGCACCACGATACCGGTCTCCCCGGGCGTCTGGCACAACGTCCTCACCGGAAAGCGAGTCGACGAAGGCGAGATCGAGATCTCCGAACTGTGGCAGGACTTTCCAGTGGCGCTGCTCGAGCGCACTTACCCGTAAGGCACACATGAGCGCGACAGAATTTCAACGCCGCCCGATGAGCGAACGGCTCGGAAAGGCGTGGCACATGCGCCCCGGTGAGCCATTCCCCATGGGAGCGACATGGGATGGACGCGGGACCAATTTCTCGCTCTTCTCCGAAGTCGCCGAGCGTGTCGAGCTGTGCCTCTTCGATCGCGATGGCCACGAGACGCGCGTCGACCTTCCTGAACAAACCGCGTTCTGCTGGCATGCGCATCTGCGCGGAATCGACCCAGGGCAGCGCTATGGATTCCGCGTCCATGGACCATGGGATCCGGCGAACGGGTTGCGGTGCAATCCAGCCAAGCTCCTCGTCGATCCATACGCCCGCGCCATCACGGGTGGAATCCACTGGCATGCGGCGGTCTTCCCGTATCCGCTCGGCGGAGACGATTTGCAACGAAGTGATGAAGACAGCGCGCCATACATGCCGAAAGCGGTCGTCGTCGACGACGCCTTCGATTGGCGCGGCGATGCACCACTTCGCCGGAAGCTGCACGAGACAGTCATCTATGAGATGCATCTGAAAGGGTTTACGAAGCGGCATCCTGATATCCCCGAAGGGATCCGCGGTACCTATGCAGGGCTTGCACACCCGGCAGCGCTCGAATACCTGTCGTCGCTCGGCGTCACCGCCATCGAGCTGCTGCCAATCCACGAGTTCGTGCACGAGAAGCACCTGCTCGACAACGGGCTTCGCAATTACTGGGGCTATCACTCGTATGGGTACTTCGCGCCGCACGGCGAGTACTCATCGCAGGGCGACACCGGGGGCCAGGTCCGCGAGTTCAAGCAGATGGTGAAGGCGCTTCATGCCGCGGGGCTCGAGGTCATTCTCGACGTCGTCTACAACCATACTGGCGAGGGAAATCATCTCGGACCGATGCTCAATTTGAAGGGCATCGACAATCGCGCCTACTACCGGACGGTCGAGACCGACGCGCGCTATTACATGGATTACACGGGCACCGGGAACAGCCTGAACATGCGTCACCCGCACGCGCTGATGCTCGTGATGGACTCGCTGCGATACTGGGTGCAGGAGATGCACGTCGACGGGTTCCGGTTCGATCTCGCCTCGACACTCGCCCGCGGCCTCTACGACGTCGACCGGCTGTCAGCCTTTTTCGACATCATTCACCAGGACCCGATGCTCAACGGCGTGAAGCTGATTGCGGAGCCATGGGACCTCGGTGAGGGCGGGTACCAGGTCGGCAACTTTCCCGTGAGGTGGTGCGAGTGGAACGGGCGGTATCGCGACGCGGTGCGCGACTACTGGCGCGGGCAGGGCGCCACGCTGGGTGAATTCGCGAGTCGATTCACCGGCAGTTCAGACCTGTACGAAGACAACGGCAGGCGGCCGTACGCCAGCGTGAACTTCGTCACCGCGCACGATGGGTTTACATTGCGCGACCTCGTGTCCTACAACGAGAAGCACAACGAGGCGAACGGCGAGAACAACAACGACGGCGAAAACCACAACCGCTCGTGGAATTGCGGCGTGGAGGGGCCCACTGACGATCCCGCCATCACTGCCCTGCGCTCGCGCCAGCAGCGCAACATCGTCACGACGCTGTTCCTCTCACAAGGAATTCCGATGCTGCTCGGGGGCGACGAAATCGGCCGCACCCAGCGCGGCAACAACAATGCCTACTGTCAGGACAACGAGGTCTCTTGGTTCGACTGGGAACACGTCGACAAGGAGATCCTCGAATTCACGCGGCGCGTGATCCACTTGCAGGGCACTCACCCGGCGTTTCGGCGCCGAGGCTGGTTCAAGGGACGGCCCGTCCGTGGCGCCGGCCTCGGTGACATTGCCTGGTTCAGGCCTGACGGTCGGGAGATGGTCGAGGAAGACTGGCAGCAGACGCACACAAGGTCGTTCGCCGTGTTCCTGAATGGCGATGCCTTGCGCGAGCTCGATGACGAGGGTCGACTGGTGCGGGACGACAGCTTCCTGCTGTTGTTCAACGCGCACCACGAACCGCTCACCTTCACGATGCCAGCGTCGTCGTTCGGACGCGTCTGGCACGTTCTGATCGATACCGCCGACGGACTCGAGATGCAGCCGCGGGTACTCTCGGCCACCGAGATGATCACGGTGCCCGACCGGACGATCCTGGTACTGTCGCGACGATCGGCGGTTTACTCGGCGCCGCGGTCACACGAGGACCCGCGGCGCTCGTGAGTTACGACGCGGCCGCTCGAAACCCGGAGAAGCGACCCGGCTCCGAGACGGCTGCCGGGAAATGACTGACACCAGACGCCGGTGATTGCACCGGACGGCGAATACCAAGCTTCCGCATACGAGTCCGAAGCGTGCTCGCGCACAGACCGAGGATCTTGGCGGCTCCCGTGGTTCCTTCAATTCGCCAGTTCGTGCTTTCCAGCACCCGGAGAATGTGAGCACGCTGGACGTCGACGAGTTTTTCCAACTGGTCGGGGTAGCTCGGAACTACCGGCCGGACCGAGACGCTACTGAAATTCGCGAGATCGAGGACACCATCGCGCGACAGAATCACCGCCTGCTGGATCACGTTCTCGAACTCACGGATGTTTCCAGGCCAGTCGTACTGCTGGAGCGCTTCGAGCGTCCCCGGGCTGATCCGGTCGACGGGCTTTCCGATTTGCCGCCCAAGCCGGTCGCAGAAGTGCCGAAGCAAGGCCGGCAGATCCTCGCGGCGGTCTCGCAGCCCCGGCAACGTGATCGGAAACACGTTGAGTCGGTAGAAGAGGTCCTGCCTGAACGTGCCGTTCCGAACACCGTCGACGAGGTCCTTGTTGGTCGCCGCGATGACGCGGACGTCCACGTTCACAGTACGGGCGCTGCCGAGCCGTTCAATCTGCCCTTCCTGAAGCACGCGCAGCAGTTTCGGTTGCAGATCGAGCGGGAGTTCACCGATCTCGTCCAGAAATACGGTGCCGCCATTGGCGACCTCGAATCGCCCGGCCTGCGACGTATGGGCGCCAGTGAAAGCGCCGCGCTCGCGGCCGAACAACTCGCTCTCGATGAGTGACGGTGGCAGCGCGCCACAGTTGACGACGACGAACTTCTTGTTGCGACGTGGGCTCTGGTTGTGGATGGCTCGGGCGATCAGTTCCTTGCCTGTTCCAGTTTCACCGAGCAGCAGGACGGTCGCGCTCGTGGCGGCAACCTGCTCGACCCGGTACATGACGTATTTCAGGACGTGGCTGTTGCCCACGATCGTGCGCTCCGACGATGGCGACTCGGGCCCATCGTGGACGGACGTCTGCGGCAACGGCAGCGCGATTGCGCGATCTAGATCCATATGAAGCGTCCTCGATGCAGGGGGCTGCCTGGGAGGAAGATCGGCCTTGGCAGCGTTATCGGGTCGACACGGAAACTATCAGGCCGCCGCAAAGCGCAGCAAGTCAGACCTTGGTCGTATATCAAACCCGATTGCCATCGCATGTATCCTTCCCATATTCTTCTGACCTTCACACGACGGTTACATGCCACCCTCCCCGTTGACAGTGATCGTCGTTGACGATGACGTCGATATTCGCCGCGCCGTGGGGCGCTCACTGCGGTCGTACGGCCATCGAGTACATCTGTTCGAATCCGGCGAAGAGTGCCTGGCGCAGAATTGCGATGGCGACTGCGCGATTGTCGACATCGGCCTGCCGGGGGTCAGTGGATTGGAGATGGCGGAACGGCTACGGGAGCGTGGCCGTGGCATGCCCGTCGTGTTCATCACGGCACAAGACGATGCGGCCAACCGCGCGGGCCTGAGAACCCGCATGCCGGTCCTCAAGAAGCCGCTCGACGAGCGCGATCTGCTCGAGGCGATCGACCAGGTCACCGCCTCATCGCTACGAGCGGCTAAGGCGGGAACCCAGTAACCGTACCAGCGCCGGGACGGAGTCTACGTCGAGCTTTCGCGTCAGCCGCCCACGATGCACTTTGACGGTCTTTTCGCTCATTCCCAACTCGTACGCGATCTGCTTGTTGAGCATACCCGCCGCGACGAGGTCGCAGACTTCCCGTTCCCTTTTCGTGAGCCGCCCAAGCCGCTCCTCGGCATCGCGCTCCCGATCGCGCTGCTCGCGTTGAGCCGCCGACATGAGGCGCGCCCGATCGATGGCCGCCAGCAGTTGCCCTTCGTCAATCGGCTTCTCGAGAAAATCGATCGCGCCCTCCCGCATCGCTCGCGCCGTGGACGGCACATCGCCCTGCGCGCTGAGGAAGACGATCGGCATCGGGATGCGCTTGCGGCTCATCTCACTCTGTACGTCGAGGCCGCTCAGACCTGGCATCCTCAGATCGAGCAGGAGACATCCGATCCCGTCGTACAACGGCCGCTCGAGAAACGCTGACGGCGACGCGAAGGTCTCCACCGGGATGTCGTTGGCGCGCAGCATCCGCTCGAGCGCCCTGAGCACAATTGGATCGTCGTCAACAACAAACACCCGCAGATCTGGAGTCATGAACTGTTCTTGGATGTTTGACAGTCTACAGTGCCTTCGCACTTCTCGGCATGTCAGCTTCGCGATCAGTAATTATACGGAGAAGACTCATCTATTAGGAATCGACATCCCGCCAACGTGTCATTGGGCTATGATTCCCGCTCCAGATCGCGTGCGGTGAGCGTACAGCTATCCAATCCCTGAACGGCTCGGAGCTGCCAGATGCCGGCTTGTCGACGTGCCGTGTCGACGCACGAGCCGCTCTCTCGCTTTTGCTCATTGCCATCCGTCATAGGGATACTGGAGCGCGCCGGCAGGCGCTTACCGACCGCGAAGCCAGGGCGGATGTCACCGGGCCTGTTACGATGATCGGCGATGTGATGTCTCCATCGCCAAGGCCACTCGCATGCGCGGCGCGCGCGTTTCTGTGTTCAGCGAGGCGCACATTCTGACGCGCACCCGACTGATCGCGCTGGTCCTGCTCATGTGCGCGGCATCCCCCGCGCTGGCGCAGGGCCCGAATCATGGCGGCCAGGCCCGGGAGGAGATCGATCCATCGCGCCTACCTTCCGGATCGGACATTCGCTTCCGCGTGGCCACACCGTGGGAACAGTATCGCGGCTACATTGTCGGAGGCATCACCCTTCTGATCGTACAGGGCATCGTGATCGCGGCGCTCGTCGTCCAGCGATCGAGGCGCCGCCAGGTCGAGGCGCGGTACGCCGCCATGCTCAGTGCTGCCCCCGACACGATGTTGCTCATGACGCGGGCTGGCGTGTGCCTCGATTATCACGCCGGTGGATCACAGCTGTTTACGACACAGGCGGCGTGTCTGGGACGCCACATCAGTGAGGTCCTGCCGGACAACGTGGCGGCGTCATTTTCTGCCGCGTTCGAAAGACTGACGCGTGAACCCGGGCCGCTGATCGTCGAGTGTGTGCTGCCGATGAATGGCGGCGAGCGCCACTACGAAGCGCGCCTGGTACCGTGCCGAAGCAACGAGGTACTGGCGGTCGTGCGCGACATCACGGACCAGAAACAGTCGCAGCAGGCGCTGCACGAGACGCAGTCCGACCTGTCGCGTTTGTCGCGACTGACTGCGCTCGGCGAATTCGCCGCGTCCATCGCCCATGAGATCCGGCAGCCGCTCACCGGGATCCTGGTGAACGCGACCACGTGTCTGCGCTGGCTTGGCAGTTCGTCTCCAGACCTCACCGAAGTTCGCGCCGCGCTGTCGGACGTGATTGAGGCCGGACAGCGGGCCAACGAAATCATTCGGCGCAATCGCGAGCTGTTCCGACATCACACCATCCAGATGACGCTGCTCGATCTCAACGCCATCATTGGCGACGTCGAAGCTCTTGCCCGATCGCGCCTGCAGGCGGGCAATGTCACCTTGATCACCTCTATCGAGCGCGATATGCCAGCCGTCTACGGCGACCGCGTCGAATTGCAACAGGTCTTGTTGAACTTGATTGGCAACAGCATCGATGCCATGGAAGGCGTCGAGTCCACCTCCCGACGCATCGTGATTTCCTCGGGTCGCTCCGCGAATGGCGACGTGATGGTCTCGGTGCGAGACAACGGTGTCGGCCTCGCCGGGGTCGATCGAGAGCGGATGTTCGCGCTTGCCTACACGACCAAGCCGTCGGGGAGCGGTGTTGGCCTGGCGATCAGCCGCTCGATCATCGAAGCCCACGGCGGCCGCCTGTGGGCCGAGGACAATGTGCCATGTGGAGCGAGCTTCAGCTTCACGCTTCCCATCCATTCGACTGCGATGGTCACCTAGAGACCGCGACTGTTCGACGGCCGGGCTTGCGGCGTTCCTGCCCGAGTGTTTGAAAAACTTTCCTTTGACGGGCTGGCAGACCACTCATCGCAGCGCTCAGCGCTGAAGAACACCTCTGCAAATCGCTGGCGCACTGTATGCACAAGCCGGACAGCGCATCGGATGCCGCTGGCAAGCAGAGCGGTGGGCCGCTGCCAGGTTTCGATGCGTTTCAGATCTTCGTCGCGACGGACCTCTGAGTTTCCCGGGCCATGCTCGCGGTACCGATCTGTTCTACTGTCGCTGCTCGCACTGGTCACCGTAACTATCGCCGGGTGCGATTCGAAGACTACGTCCGAAGTCACGACCGCGCCAACGCCAGCGAAGTGTCAACTCACGGTAGCCGGACCGCCCAATGTTGTCGCTGATGGCGGCACCGGGACCATATCTGTCACAGCTCAACCCGAGTGCGCATGGACGGTATCGACGCAGGCGAGCTGGTTGTCTCAGTTCTCACCCGCATCGGGACAAGGCAACGGCACGGTTGCGTTCCGAGCGGAGCCGAATCCGGCACCGTCGACACGAGAAGCCGAGATCGTCGTCAACGACAGCCAGTTGCGCGTCATGCAGGAGGCAGCGCCGTGCCGCTTCTCGCTCGCTCCAGAAACACAATCAGTAGCAGCGAGCGCAAGCAATGTCAGTGTCTCCATTTCGGTGTTGAACGGATGCGCCTGGACGGCGCGAAGCAATGCCGAGTGGCTGACGATTACGTCTCGGGCAGACGGCAACGGCAGCGGCACGTTGACGTTCCGTGTGGCAGCCAACGGTGGCGGACCACGAACAGGAACGTTGACCATCGGCGATCGCACGCACACAGTCAGCCAGCAGCAGGCTGGGGAGAATCCGCCAACTCCGGCTCCGGCACCACCAGCACCGGCACCACCACCGGCACCACCTGCGCCTCCTCCGCCGCCGGCGCCGACGTGCACCTACGAGATCAGCCCCGCCAGTCTTGACGTCGCGGCGACTGGCGGTGCCATCAGCCCCGTAGCAGTCACGGCCCCTGCCGGCTGCAACTGGACGGCGGCCGTCAACAACGCGTCCTGGATCACTATCACGTCCGGCGCGAACGGCAGCGGAAATGGCTCTGTCGCGATCACGATCGCCGCCAATACCGGTGCCGCTCGGACCGGCACGGTAACAATTGCGAGCCGGGCGTTCACTGTGACGCAGGCTGCGCCGGCGCCGCCACCGCCACCACCGGCGCCCACGTGCACCTACGAGATCAGCACAGCCAGTCTCGATGTCGCCGCGACTGGTGGTGCCATCAATCCTGTAGCCGTCACAGCCCCTGCCGGCTGCAACTGGACGGCGGCCGTCAACAACGCCTCATGGATCACCATCACGTCCGGCACGAGCGGCAGCGGTAATGGCTCTGTCGCGATCACGATCGCCGCCAATACAGGTGCCGCTCGAACGGGCACGGTGACGATTGTGAGCCGGACGTTCACAGTGACGCAGGCTGCGCCGGCGCCGCCACCGCCACCACCGGCGCCCACGTGCACGTACGAGATCAGCCCGGCCAGTCTCGACGTCGCCCCGACTGGCGGTCCGATCAATCCCGTAGCAGTCACAGCCACCGCCGGCTGCAACTGGACGGCGGCTGTTAACAACGCCTCGTGGATCACCATCACGTCCGGCGCGAGCGGCAGCGGCAATGGCTCTGTCGCGATCACGATCGCCGCCAATACCGGTGCCGCTCGCACGGGCACGGTGACGATTGCAAGCCGGACGTTCACAGTGACGCAGGCTGCGCCGGCGCCGGCGTGCACCTACCAGATCGACCCGACCAGTAACTCAGTGTCCGCTATCGGAGCAACGGGCTCGATCACTGTGAAGGCCGCTGCGGGGTGCGCATGGACTGCCACCAAGACAGCGGACTGGATTACGTTCTCCGGTGCTACCAGTGGCAGCGGTAACGGCAGCGTCGGCTACGTCGTGCTCCCGAACATCGGCTCCGCGCGTTCGAGCACCATTTCCATTGGCGGCCAGACGTTCACCGTGAGCCAGGCGGCGCCACCTCCGAGCTGCACGTACAAGCTCAATCCGGAAGGCGCCACCGTGCCAGCGGCGGGGGGTACCGGCACGTTCACGGTAACCGCAGCAAACGGATGCGCGTGGACGGCTGTCCCCACCACGCCGCAGTGGATCACGATCACCTCCGGTGCCTCGGGTAACGGCAACGGGACGGTGGCGTTCTCGGCGGCCGCGAATTCAGGTGCACGTCGGTCGGGTACCATTGTGGTCGCTGGCGAGACATTCACGATTACGCAGTGATCGCCACCTCCTGGCGGCGCAGGCCCCGGTGATGACGACCCTTCGGGCGGACCCGGCCACGGTGGCGGCGATGACCAGGGGAGCGGCAGCGACAAAGAGAAAGACAAAAACAAAGATAGAGACAAAGATAGGGAAGAAGAAGGTTGAGAACGCTGAGGTGAGGCGATGACGATGACTTGCGGCCGAACGACGTGCGGCCGAACGAGACTGGTGGCGTCGGTGGCCACGTACGCGCTGCTAGGGATCTCCATCACGCCCGCCAGCGCCCAGCAGACGACCGTTGACGTGCTGTCATTTCTGTTGACGAACCGGACGATCATCACGGGGGATTTCGATCGTGATGCACAGGCGTCTGCCACCACGCGCGACACGATCGCGACATTCCTGACTCAGGAACTCGCGACGCTGCCTGTGTCCTCCTCGTCCAGTGGCTTCACGTATCGACTCGACAACTCCCTCGGCACCGTTATTCGATCGAGCGACAGCTTTGGCCCGTTCTACACCGAGCGATCGCTGACGGACGGACAGAATCGCGCCTCGTTCGGTATCGGCTATCAAAGCACGATGTACCAGAGCATCGATGGACGTAACCTCCGCGATGGGACCCTTGTCTCGACCGCCGCCATCCTGCGAGGCGACTCGCAGCCGTTCGACGTGGAGACGGTCTCTTTGCGAATCCGCACCGACGCGATGACGGTCACCGGGAACTACGGCATCACCGATCGTCTCGACGTCGGTGTCGCGGTGCCCTTCGTGCGACTGAACCTGCAGGGAGAACGGTTCGACACGTATCGGGGACAGTCGTTCCTGCAGGCGACCGGCGCCGCCTCGGCCTCGGGAATTGGCGACATCGTCGCACGCGTCAAATACAACGTGTATCGCGAAGGAGCGAGCGGAGTGAGCCTGGGCGCCGAGACACGATTTCCGACCGGCGATGAAACGAATCTCCTGGGCGCGGGCGAACTGAGTTTCGCCCCTCGCATCATCGGATCGGCGGAAGGCGAACGAGTGGGATTTCACGGCGAGATGTCGTACGTGCTCCACGGAGTCTCGAACGCACTCGGCTACGGCGCGGCGCTGACGGTCGCGGCGGCACCCCGTTTCACCGTTGTCGGTGAATTCTTCGGGCGTCGTGTCGAGGGATTGGGACGCCTGGTATCGACCACCCTCCCACACCCGCGCCTCATCGGCGTCGATACGGTGAGGTTGACGGGAGTCGAAGAAACCACCGATCGCATAGTCGTCGTGGCGGGCTTCAAGTGGAATGTGTCGGGAACATGGCTGCTCACGGCCAACGTGCTGCGGCCGATCACGGATGTCGGTCTCAACGCGAGCTGGGTACCAACGGTCACATTCGACTACTCGTTTGGTGGTTGACCGATCAGAATGACACCTGAAGAC
>Ga0111538_10013408_pt1 | contig 10811 bp, 9 predicted proteins | sample SoiMethybrSBSTD1_FD_79669 | JGI IMG/M metagenome (GOLD analysis project Ga0111538, IMG submission 79669) | Bulk soil microbial communities from a Populus tree surrounding site in Tennessee, USA - Soil MetaG P. TD hybrid SBSTD1 (version 2)... | ecosystem: Environmental > Terrestrial > Soil > Tree... | reverse complement strand
GGCTTCGAGACCTCGCCGTCGGTCACGATGTCGATGCCGCACTCGACCTGCTTGCGTACGCTGTCCGCGACCGCCTTGGTGATGGTCGCGTCGTATACCTTCTGGTCATAGGGCTGGCCGGCGAACTTCGCCTTCATCATATCGAGCACGGCGTGCGGCCGCGGCAGGCTGCCGATATGCGTCGTCTGGATGCGATCGATGTTTTGTTGAATGGTCACGGACGTCTCTCCCGGTTCGGTCGTGCCATCGGAGCGCGGCACTTACCCGTGTTCTGAGAACTCTGGCGGCGGCGGAATTCCTTTCCCGCTGCGGTTCTTGGCCGTCAGATCAGCGCCATGTCGACGCCGCGGCCAAGCACATGGTTGCAAACGGTTGCGATTGCTTCGAGCGGAGCATGCTGCCGGGCAAAGCTCTAGGCCGCCCGTTGCTTGTGCGCACCGTCGAAGGCGGGCGCCACCTCGCGCATGAAGCGCTCCATCTCGTCCTTCACCTGCTGGTGCGGCTTCAGCCCGACGTTGAAGTAGAGGATCACCTCGTGAAATCCGGCGGCTTCCACCTTCTTGAGCGTGTCCGTGATGCGCTGGGGCGATCCGATCAGCACCGAATTCTCCGTGAGGTCCTCCGGTCGGACCTTGTTCAAGCGCGCCACCATGTCGACGAAATAGCGATAGCTCGGCGGCGCTGTTTTCGGATCGCCGGGCAGCGCCGGGATCACGCATTCGCGGTAATAGCGGATCTGGCGCGCGCGCTGGGCGTCCTCCTGCGCCTGATTGTCGGCGAAGTGGGTGAAGTAGCTGCACATCAGGCGGCCGGGCTTGGTGCCGTATTTGGCGCAGGACTCGTGATAGAGGTCGGCAACCTGCTTCAGACCGCCGAAGCTCATGGCGGCGGCAAAGGGGGCAACGATCAGGCCGCAATTGAGCCGCGCCGCCAGCTCGATCGAAGGCTTGGAAAACGATCCGACATAGGTCGGTATCGGCTTCTGCACCGGCTTGGGCGTGATCCGCACATCTTCGAAGGAGTAATGCTTGCCCTGATGGGTGATGCGGTCCTCCGCGGCCCATAGCTTGCGCACGACTTCAAGGCCTTCGTCGAAGATGCCCTGATTGTCCTCGAACGAGACGTGGAACGGCAGGTATTCGCGCTGGTCGTAGCCGCGGCCGGTGGCGAAATCGACTCTGCCGTTGCTGAGCAGGTCGAGCGTGGCCCATTGCTCGGCCACCCGGATCGGATGATGCAGCGGCAGCACCGTCACCGCCGGCGCGAGCCTGATGTGTTTGGTGCGCGCGGCGATATAGGCGAGCACCAGATCCGGACAGGACAACACGCCCAGCGAATTGAAATGATGCTCGCCGATCCAGGCCGAATGCATGCCCAGGCGATCGGCGTGCAGTGCCTCTTCCGTGATGTCGGAGACGAACTGGTTGGGCGTCCGCGCGTTGTTTTCGTAGTGGTTGTCGCTCAGGGTGAAGTAGCCGAATTCCACAACACTCCTCCCATGTTCTTCGAGCCTGCAGGCCGGTTCTTGTTGGCCACCAGCATAGATGCATTTGCAACTGTTGTAAATGCAACCAACCGCAGTCGCTGCCTCCACCCATTATGCATCGAACCGACGCCCCCGTCAGCGGGAGAGCTTTGACATGGCGGGCACTCGCCCATAAAAGCGTGCGCGCATCGATGTTCAGGATTTGCAGTTCGTGCCCAGCCGTCCCAGCCTCGATCTCGGCGAGTATCTCCCCTACCTGATCAATCGCGTCGGTTCGGCGCTGGTGATCGATTTCGGGCGGAGCACGCTGGCGCGGCATCGGCTGAGCATCGCGATGTGGCGCGTTCTGGCAGCGCTCTCGAGCGACGACGGCCAGCGCCAGATCGATCTCGCCGCCATGACCAGCATCGACGTTTCGACGCTCTCGCGCGTGGTCACCCGGCTGGTGCTAATGGGTCTGGTGACGCGCACGCGCTCTGCGACCAACAGCCGCGAGGTGGTGGTGCGCCTCACCGGCAAGGGCACGGCGAGCCTCGCGCGCATGATCCCGCGGGCGATCGCGGCCGAACGCCGCGCGATCGCCGGCGTGCCGGCCAGGGACCTCGCCGTGGTGCGGCGCAGCCTGCGCCGCATGTACGCCAACCTGGCCGGTCCGTCGGCGGGTTAGCGGGCGGACCGGCGCGCCGCGATGGAGCGGCGCCGTGGCTTGGGTCGCTTCGCCACGCCTGTGACGAGGAGGCGCGCGAATTCGGCGCTGACGCGATCGATCGCCACCTCCTCGGCGCGATACCAGTTCGCCACCGCGTTGGCCATTCCGAGAATGCCGAGCACCGCCAGGCGGGTATCGAGGTCGGAGCGGAACTCGCCCCGGCGCACGCCTTCCTTGAGCACGCTTTCGAACGCCTGCTCCAGCCCGCGCGACCATTTGCCGATCCGCCGGCGGCTCTCGGGCGGCAGGTGCTGGCGCTCGTTCAAGAACACCCGGACAAAGTCGCTGCGATCGGTGAGCGGCGAGAGGTGCGACTTGATCAGGCGCGTGAGCTTGTCGGCGGCGGTGCCGGGCCCCGACGCGATCGCCTTGGCCACCTCGAAGAAGCCGCCCACGCCCTGCAGGCAGACGAGTTCGAGCGCACCTTCCTTGGACGGGAAATAGTAGTACAGGCTCGCCTGCCTGATGCCGAGGACGTCGGCGATGTCCTGGGTGGTCGCTCCGTGGAAGCCGCGCTCGGCAAACACGCGCGCGGCGGCCTCGATGATTTCGGGCTCGCGCCGACGCGGGCTCGGTCGCGAACGCCGAGAGGACGGAAGGGTGACGACCGTCATGGCCCCCACATGGTTTCTCGCACCAGCCGAACAGCGGCGGCCGGGGATTGTGTTGTGCCACGGTGGCGACCTAAATTCTACCTATTGAGCTATAGACAGCGCCGCAAGACTCGGAGCGACGAAGCATGAGCATGTCCCCGAACGGCCGCCCGCCGTTTCGCGCCGATCACATCGGAAGCCTTTTGCGTCCGCCCGCGCTGCGCCAAGCCTTCCGCCGCCGCGCCGGCCACGAGATCGGCGAAGACGAATTCGTCCGCATCCAGGATGACTGCGTGCGCGCCGCCGTGCGCATGCAGGAGGGGACCGGGCTCGAGGTCGTCACCGACGGCGAATTCCGCCGCGGCTCCTATTGGGGGCGGTTCGTGGAGCGCACCGAGGGCCTCGAGGTCCGTGCCGCGCTGCTGAAGTTTCGCGACGACCATGGCCACGAGGTCGATTTCACCGCGCCCTACGCGACCGCGCCCCTGCGACGCACGCATGCGCTCGCGCTCGACGAATTCATGTTCCTGCGCGACGCCACCACGGCCACCGCCAAGATCACACTGCCGGCCCCGTCGACCATGCATTTTCTGCGTTTCGCCGACTTTGCCGATCGCAGCGCCTATGCCGATGTCGATCTCTTTTTTGCCGACCTGGTTGCGGTGTTCGCGCAGGAGATCGCGGAGCTGGTGCGCGCCGGATGCGGGTACGTGCAACTCGACGAGATCGCCATCGCGCTCCTGTGCGATCCCGCGATCCGCGAACGGGTGGCGGGCGCGGGCGGCGATCCCGTGGCGCTGGTCGACCGCTATATCGATGCCATCAACGGTGCGGTTGCGGGATGTCCGGACGAGGTCGTGGTCGGGGTGCACATGTGCCGGGGGAATTTTCGCGGCCACTATCTCGCCGACGGCGGCTATGACGCGGTGGCCGAGCGTTTTTTCGCCCGCACCGACGCCAATCACTTCCTGCTCGAATACGACACGCCGCGGGCCGGCGACTTTGCCCCGCTGCGCTTCGTGCCGAACGGCAAGGGCGTGGTGCTGGGCCTCGTCAGCAGCAAAACTCCCGCGCTCGAAAGCCTGGACGGCTTGCGACGCCGCGCGGAAGAAGCCGCCGCCTATATCGATCTCGATCGGCTTGCGATCAGCCCGCAATGTGGTTTCGCCAGCAGCGCCGCCGGCAATCCGCTGAGCGAAGCGGATGAGCGCGCGAAGCTGCGGCGGGTGGTGGAGGCCGCGCGTGCGATCTGGGGCTGAGATCCGCCATCGTGATTCCTGTCGCGCCATGTTCATATCGAACGCGCGAGCGCTGCGTGTGAGATTCCGACAACTTTGTGACGTCACCGGGTTCCTGCGGTGAATAGCGGATGAACACGTCGTCCACGCGCCGTTCCGAATCGACCCGCTAATGTCCATGCCGTCAGTCGGATACTGGTGGATGCCAAAGGGCACGCCGACGATCCGCGTACTGATGAATGGAAACACCCGCCGACTTGCGCGCGGAAAATGCTCGTGCGCAAGCCAAGGGAACAACAGAGGACCTACCCAAATGCTGACTCGACGCGTTCTCGTCACCTCGGCGATGCTGGCACTTCTGTCCGCTCCTGCCTTCGCGCAGGGGATGCAGCCGACCGCGCCCGCTCATCCCGCACCGTCCGCGGCCGCGCCGGCAAAGCCCACGACCACCGGCGCCGCAACGAATCCCGTCGCTGCCAAGGTCAACCTCAACACCGCAACCGTGGCCGAGCTGGACAAGGTTCCGCAGATCGGGCCGGCGCGCTCCAAGGCGATCGTGGAGGCCCGCGCCAAGGCGAAGTTCAAGAATTGGGATGACTTCGTGGCGCGCAAAGTCGTTCCCGCCGACGCCGCCACGGCGATGAAGGACGTCGTCAGCTTCTGAGCATGATAACGAAGATCAGGCGGCCGGTTGCGGCCTGATCATGGGATGGAGCTCGAGGCGCCATGGCGCGCCTCGAGCTCCCCGACGCTGCGCGCCTCAAGACCCGTCAAGGTCGGATGTCTCCCGCGGATGCTCGGGGACGCCCGCTACGGTCTCGCGATATGCGGCTTCCTGGTAACGTTTGCCCGGCCGCAGGCGCAGTCCCTTCGGGAAGCTTTCGAACAGCGCCAACTGCCGTCCGTTGCGGCGGCGCTGCCGAATGTCATCGTCGCTGCGCGGCTGCAGCGCCGAAGGGCCGACGGTGTTGCCGACGAGTTGTCCGATGCGCAGCGCCAGCGAATTGCCGTGATCGGACGGCGCCGCGAAGGTGACGACACGACCGCCATGCCGGCGCTCGACGAAAGGATAATCGTCCAGGGTGTAGAATACCCGCCCGCACCATGCGCTGCTGATATCGCGCTCGCCGAGGGCAGCGAGCGCCGGAAACACCCGTTTGCCTTCGGCCAGCGTACGACGGGCGACCTCGCGCGTGATCTCCGGCGATGTTTCCGGCGTTTCCTCGTAGCCCATATAGAGGCGCCTGCCGTGGCGGCGCGCGTAAAAACACGGCTCGCGCGTATCTGAGAGCACGGTGCCCGACGTGAGGATCTTCGCCCCTTCGGGAAGCTCGACCGCTACGACGTAATCGTATTCGAAGATCGCGCGCTCCAGCACGTCGCCGTTGATGTGACGGGCATAGGCATTGGCCATGAACAGCGTGTTGGCGCGGATGTTGGCCCCGTTGCCGCAGAACACGCTGACCTGGTTGTCGGAGAATTCGAGCGCTTGGGCCTCCGTGGCTTGAAAGAAGCGCACCCCGCGCTTCTGCAGCGCGCGCGCCAATCCGATGAGGAACTTGCGCGGACGAAAGCTGCCGCCGAAGCGATCGATCACACCGCCCGCGTAGAATCCCTCCGCCGTGCCGTATCGCCGCTGGATCTGGGCGGCGGACAGGATTTCGAAAAAACGTGCGCGGCGTTTGTCGGTCATGGGCATGAGCGCGCGCAAATTGCTCTCATCCATGAACCGATAGGCCGCGCGCAGGCCCGCCATATCGGCCTCGTCCACCGCCGCCATGACCGCGCCGTGCTGCACGGATGCGCGCAGGTTGTAATGATGGTCGAGGGCGGCGAGCCGCTGGCATCCCTCGACCGTGCGACGCAGGAACGCCCGCACCCGGCGCTGCGCGTGCAATTGCGCCTGGTCGAAGGCAAGCCCGCGTCGTAGCTCCTGCTGCGCCAGCTCCGCCAGCATGACGTCCACCGGTTTTGCCCACCCGGTCAGGAATTGTCCCGCATTGAGTCCGGACGCCGCGTCTTTGCCGAAGGCGCCTTTTTCGATCACGATGACGTCAACACCGCGCCGCAGGGCTGCTTCCGCCGCGCTCAAGCCGGACAGGCCGCCGCCGGCGACCAGGAGATCGCAGGTCAGGCGTTCATTGGTGGCGGACGGCGGCGAGAATTCTCCGCCCTCCTGGTCGTAAGCCGAACTTTGCCGCATGTGTCCACACGTAATTCAGCGGGCTGCGCATTCAATGTGTGTCGGCGGCGATGCGCCATACGAATTCGCCTGGACCAGCGGGGGCAAGGCGCTCAAAAGCGCGGCCCGCGCCCGTCGTCGTGCTCCGGAGCCGTTTGATTCATATAAGGGCGTTGCCGGCCTTCGGAGAGAGGCCAACGGGCGGCGCTCGCTCAGCCGGCGAAGCCGCCGGCGTCGAGAAAGGCCTGCTCCTCCGGCGTCGTGACGCGCCCCAGTATCGGGTTACGATGGGGAAAGCGGCCGAAGCGGCGAACGATGTCGGCATGCTGCTCGGCGTATGTCATGAATTCGTCGTCGCCGTAAGCGCGCGCCAGGTCCAAGCATCGGGTTTGATCGGCCAGCATTTCCGAGTGCATGAACGGCAGATAGAAGAAGCGGCGCTCGTCCTGCGGCACCTGCCGGTCGAAGCCGCGCTCGAGCGCACGATCGGCGACGGCGCGCGCAACCGCATCCGCCTCGTAGGTACGCGCTTGCCCACGGAACATGTTGCGCGGGAACTGATCGAGCACGATGACGAGCGCGAGCGCGCCCTCCGGCGTCGCCTCCCAGCGTGCGAGCTGGCCATCGGCGGCGGCGCGCCAGATCGCACCAAAGCGTGTCGCGATCTCGCGGTCGAAAGCAGGGTCGCTGGTGAACCATTTGTCCGGCCCGGCCGCGCGCCAGAACGCAAGCACGTCGGACGGCGGCGCAGCGGCACCGGCGGCCGGATCAGCGCTCACAGCCGCAGCCCTCCCGCCTTGATGTCTTCGTAAAGCGCGGGGTCGACGCGCACGAAGGCTTTCTTGCGGGGGTCGTTGAAGTAAATCGGATCCTGGGTGAGGCTTGGGTCGAAGCCTTGCTTTACCAAGTTGATTTTCTTCGACTTGAAGGTCGAGGTGACATCATTGGCCCCACGCAGGCGCAGGAACATCGGCCGGGCATATTCCGGCAGGTGCCGCGCCAGATGATCGCGAAGCCCGGCCAAGTTGAGGTAGTCGTTGGCCACCACCGCGGCCATGCCGGCCCGACCGTCATAGCCGGGCACTTCGACGCCGTAGACATTGGCCTCCTTCACGTCGTCGAATCGTCCGATCGCTTCCTCGACCTCGGTGGTCGAGACGTTCTCGCCCTTCCATCGGAAGGTGTCGCCGACGCGGTCGATGAAATAGAAATAGCCCTGCTTATCCTTGCGCATCAGGTCGCCGGTGCGAAACCAGATGTCACCCTGCTTGAACACGTCGCGCAGGATCTTGCGGTCGCTCTCGGCCTTGCTGGCATAGCCCTCGAACCGCTGCCCCGGCTTTGAGGGATCTTTCAATATCTTGCCGATGACCTCGCCCGGCTCGTCGACACCGCATTCGATGCAAAAACCACGCTCGTTGCGGACCGGCTGCTGGCGCTCCACATCGAAGCGGACGATCTTGGTGGGGAAGCGGCCGGCAACCCACCACGGCAACCGGCCGACGGCGCCTTCCTTGCCCTCGAAATTGAACAGCGAAACATTGCCTTCGGTCGCGGCGTAGAACTCGATGATCTGCGGGATTTGGAAGCGCCGCTTGAATTCCGGCCAGACATCGGGGCGCAGCCCGTTGCCGCAGGCGAGGCGAAGATGATGCGCGCGCTCGTTCGGACTCGGCGGCGAATTGATGAGATAGCGGCACAGCTCGCCGATGTATTGAAAGCAGGTGCACTCCCATCGCACGATGTCGTCCCAGAACTCGCGCGCGGAAAACTTGTCCCGAATCACCACCGAGCCACCGCGGACCAGCAGCGCGCCGGTCGCCACCACGCCGCCGGCGGTGTGATACAGCGGCAGACAATCGTACATGCGATCGCTGGCGCGCGTGTCCATGACGCCAGCGAAGGCATTGCTCGCCAGCATCACCCGGTAATGGTTCAGGTTGGCCGCTTTCGGCAGCCCGGTGGTGCCGGACGTGTAGATGTAAAGCGCGCCGTCCTCGATGGTCAGGGCCGGGCGCTCGGACGCCGGGAGATTGGCGTCGGACAGGCCCTCGATCTCGCGATCGATGCGCGCGAAATTGGCATCGGCATTGCCATGCAGCCAGATCTGCGCGTCGCCGGCGATGTGTGCGCGCGCGGTCTCCAGCGATCCGAATAATTCCGCGGCCACGATGATATGCTTGGGACTGACGGCATTGATGCAATACGCCAATGCCGACCCGGTCAGATGGGTGTTGATGAGGGCAACCACCCCGCCGACGCGGGTGATGCCGACCCAGATCGCGAGGAATTCCGGCCGGCCCGGCATCATCAGGCAGACGGTATCGCCCTTGCGCAGGTCCTGCGCCAACGCCCAGCGCGCGTAACGGTTGGAGCGCGCGGCAAGCTCGCGGTAGCTGAAGCACTCACTATCGGACAGCAGCGCAGGCGCGTCACCGTACCGGTCCGCCAACTCCAGGATGACTTGCGGGAACACGCGCGTCGGATGCCTGGCGATCGGCGTGGTCATCCTGAGGGTGCGCAACGCGCCCCGGAGGGAGACCGCGTCCGCCGTCAGCCGCTCGATCACTCCCATGACTGATCCTGGCGGCCCTCACCCCACCCCTCTCCCTATGGGAGGAAGCGGACCGAGCCCGCGGCAGCAATTTCCGATCCAACGCGTGGCGCCGCGACTCGGCGCGGCTCCAGCATCGGGCACCGGCCGAAGAGTGGCAAGGCGTCAAAAGCGCCCGCGAATTCGCGGTTATTATCGATATCAACGATCGGGACCGCCGAACGGGACCAGTGGATTGCCCAGCAGCGCAGCGCGATCGGGCTGATCGGGAGCGCTGGCGCCAAGGAAGGCGTCGAACAGGCGCTTGACCGCGTCCGGGTCGAGATCGCGGGTGATCAACACGATGCGGGTGCGCTCGTCACCGTCGGGCCAGCGCGTTAATCGCACCACCGGATGGAAGATGTGCTGCACACCGTGAATGACGACGGGGCTCGCCGGCGTCTCCGCCAGCTTCACGATGCCCTTGAGGCGCAACAGGTTGGGGCCGTGCACCGAGCGCACGAGCTCGAGGAACATGTCGAACATCGCGGCAGGAATCGCGGCGTCGGTGGCGAAGGAAAAGGCGCGGATGCGATCGTCGTGTCGGTTCACATCGTGGTGGTGTTGGTGGTGACCGTGATCCCCGACGCCCTCAGCGTAGGCATCGGCTGCGAGCCAGCGCTTGACGTCGGGAATTTTGCGGGCGGGGTCGAACAGGCCGCAGGTCAGGAGGCGCTCGGGCGAGGCCTCGTTTGCTGCGGCATCGAGGATGGGAGCGGCGGGATTGAGACCGTGCAGGCGTGCGACGAGGGCTTCGCGGCCGCGCCGGCCATCCGGTGCGGTGAGGAGGTCGGTTTTGGTGAGCACGATCCGATCCGCGACCGCGACCTGTTTCACCGCTTCCATGTGGGCGTCGAGCGTGGCCGCGCCGTTCATCGCGTCGATCACGGCGATCACCCCGTCGAGTCGGTAGCGCATGACCAGATAGGGATGCGCCATCGTGGTCTGCAGCACCGGCACGGGGTCGGCGAGGCCGGTGGTCTCCAGCACCACGCGGCGAAACACCGCACGGCCATTGTCCAGATCGCGAAGCAGCTGCTCCAGTGCGTCGACCAGATCGCCGCGCAATGTGCAGCAAAGGCAGCCGCTTTGCAGCAACACCACGCCTTCTCTGATCGGCTTCACCAGCAGGTGGTCGAGCCCGATCTCGCCGAACTCGTTGATGATCACCGCGGTCTCGGCGAGCGCCGGATCGGTGATCAGCCGATTGAGCAACGAGGTCTTGCCGGCGCCGAGAAAGCCGGTCAGCACGGTCAGCGGAATGGGCTCGGACGGGCCCAGGGCATTTTCACGGGGAGCGGGCACCGGTTTTTTCCCTGGAAGATGCCGCGTGCTCGCAGGACCAGGGCGCGCCGCAGCAGCGCGCGGTCATCTCGCCGGCAGGGTTTGCGACGTTTGCTGGGCCGGCGGGCTGAGATCCGTCGCCGCGGGCTTCGGCGCGGGTTTCTTGGGCTTTGGCTTCGGCGCCGGGGCATCGCCGACGGCTCCTGCGGCGGCGGTGGGCGACGCGCCATCCTTTGCGGAGACCTTCGGCGCCGGCGGCCTAGGCTTCGGCTTTGCGCCGTCACCGGTTGCCGGGGAAGCGCCGTCCTTGGACGTGTCCGTGGCCGCCGGGACCTTCGGCTTGGGTTTCGGCTTCGGCTTAGGAGCGGTCGCGTCGCCAGACGGCGCGGCGGCGGTCGCGGTGCCGTTCTTGGCGGCATCCTTTGCCGGATCCTTGGCGCTATCCTTGTTCGCGTCCTTGCTGGCCGAGGGCTTGGCGGCAACGGCCTTCTTCTTTGCGTCGCCCGCGGCCAGCGACCCCGGTGCCGGCGGCTTGGTGCCGGTATAGACCAAGACCGGCTCGCCCAGCTTGATGTCCGGCATCAACGCGGCGGCGCCCTTGGCCTTGGGCGGGCGCAGGCTGGAGAGGAAGACCCCGTAGGGGGAATCGGGATTGTTGTCGACCCCGATCACCTCGTCCTCGTCCTCGGTGGCGGGGCGCTTGCGGTGCGGTCCGCACATTTCATC
>Ga0111538_10013407_pt1 | contig 10812 bp, 11 predicted proteins | sample SoiMethybrSBSTD1_FD_79669 | JGI IMG/M metagenome (GOLD analysis project Ga0111538, IMG submission 79669) | Bulk soil microbial communities from a Populus tree surrounding site in Tennessee, USA - Soil MetaG P. TD hybrid SBSTD1 (version 2)... | ecosystem: Environmental > Terrestrial > Soil >... | reverse complement strand
CGTAGAAGGCGAGCGTCTCCTCGATCGAGAGCGCCGGCAGGACCGGAATCGCCAGGAGCAGGCGTGGATCGGACATCAGACGGACCTCAGGATCGCGCGCACCGGACTCGCGTCGAAGCCGGCGAGCTTGAGCGGCAGCGCGATCAGCTCGTACTCTCCGTCCGCGACGCCGTCGAGGACGAGCCCCTCCAGGATCGACATCCCGTGTGCGAGGAACCGCTTGTGCGCGAGCAGGTGCGCGTCGGACTTCAGATCCACGCTCGGCGTGTCGATGCCCACGAGCTTCACGCCGCGCTCGTGGAGGAGATCGACCGTATCGGGTTCGAGCGCCGCGAAATCTTCGTTCCACCGGTTCGGGTCGGGGTACGTCCCGGTCGCGATGAGGACGCGCTCGGCGCGCAGTTCCTTCGGGATCGCGTCGGGCGCGACGCGCGTTCCGCGTGGGGCAGCGATCCGAATGACGCGACACCGACCGATGTACGTCTCGAGCGGCATCTTCTCGATCGTCGGCGCTTCCAGCCCGTAGTGGCTCGGCGCATCCGCGTGCGCGCCCAGGTGCACGGTCGCGCGCAGCGTCGAGAGCGTGACGACATCGCCGCGCGCGAGGTCCATGAGCACCTCACGCGACGCCGGCGAGTCCCCCGGCCACACCGCAAGCGAGGGGGTGACGGCGGGCGTAATGTCGAGGATCAAGAAGTGGGCTTCACCTTGCCAAGCTTCGCGAGCCTGAAGAACTCCATCGTCTTCAGCACCGGCCACGCGGGATCGAACTCGGACTTACGCACGGAGAACTTCGGGCTCCTCGGCGCGCCGTGGTGGTTGTTGTGCAGCCCCTCGCCGCCGGTGATCAGCGCGATCGACCGGAAGTTCCCGGCGGTGTTCTTGAAGTTCTTGTAACCGCGATGGTGGCAGAGACCGTTGATCGAGGACGACAGCACGAAGATGTAGAGGAACCCGGCGACAGCCGCGATGGCCAAGCCCCACCAGCCGAAGATCAGGCAGAGGATCGTCGTCCCGACGATGATGCCGAAGTTGCTGTAGTCGAAGAAGAGCCGGTCCCACCAGTCGCGCTTGATGTCCTTGGCGTAGGTCGCGACCGTCTCCTTGTTGCGCGCCTCGCGGATGTAATAGAAGACGTTCCCCCACTGGATGGGCCAGAACCCCTCGAGCACCGGGCTGTGCGGGTCGCCGTGCTCGTCGGTGTGGGCGTGGTGCTTGCGATGCACGGCCACCCACTCGCGCGGGACGATCCCGGTCGTGATCCACAGCGCGAAGCGGAAGACCCACGCGGCGGCGGGATGCATCTGCATCGCGCGGTGGGTCGCGTAGCGGTGGAGATAGATCGTGGTCGAGAAGACCATGATCTGGAGCACGATCACGGAAGCGATGAGGGAGATCACGATCTCGATGAGCACGGGCACCTCGCGAGAAGGTCTTGCAGACACCACCAGGATAATGGCTCCGGGACATTCATAGCCAGTGGGTGTTCACCTACAGTTCGTGACGGATCGCCCAAAGGTCCGGAAAGATCGGCTTGAACAAGCTTTGTTTCAAGAACTCGACCCCCAGCGAGCCGCCCGTCCCCTTCTTGTTGCCGATCGTGCGCTCGACGAGCTTCACGTGCCGGTACTTCCACTCCTGAAACCCCTCGTCGAGATCGGTCATCAGCTCGAAGAGGATCGCGAGCTCCGGCTTCGCCTTGTAGAGCCGCAGGATCTCGCGCTGGAGCGCCTCGTTGGGAACGTTCGCCGCGGTCACATCCTTGGCGCGGAGCTCGGCCGGGACCGTCGCCCCTTGCTTCTCGAGGAAATCGTAGAAGTGGTCCACGAGCGAGCGCTCGGACAGCCGCTTTTCGATGGCGGCCCGCGCTTCGGGCCCCGCCGCGTGCCGGAGCATCTCGGGGCGCTTGTAGCCGAGCGCGAACTCGAGCTCGCGGAACTGGAACGACTGGAACCCCGACGCGGTGTCGAGGCGATCGCGAAACGCCGAGAACGACATCGGCGTCATCGTCTCCAGGATGTCGAGCTGCCCGACGAGCGTCTTCATGATCGTGCGGACGCGTTTGAACGTGTGGATGGCGCCGAAGAGATCCCCCGCCGTGAAGTCGCGCTTGACCTTCTCGACCTCGTGCAGGACCTCCTTGAACCACAGCTCGAAGACCTGGTGGATCACGATGAAGAGCATCTCGTCGTGCTCCGCGGGCTTCGAGCGCGGCTCCTGGAGCGCGAGCAGTCGGTCGATGTGGAGATAGCTGGCGTAGGTGAGGTCGGACATGACTACCTCGTGAGCAGGACGACCAGGGAGACGGCGAGGATGACCGCCGCCGCGGCCGCCGCGAGCCGCACGGCACGCCATTGGCGCTCGGCGCGCCGGACCGCGTCGGCGTAGGGCGTCCGCGAGAACGTCACCATGTAGTAGAGGGGCACGAAGCGGCCGGGGAGCAGCCGCGCGAGGGTCTTCTCGATCTTCTTGCCGAGGAGGAACGTCCGCGACGCCGTCTTGTCGCGCATCTCGATGAAGTTTCCGAGTGCGAGATCCGCGAGTGCGTCGGCGTGCTCCTTGCGGCGGCTCTCGTAAACGGCCAGCGCCGTTCCGACGTTCGCCTCGGACTTCAGAGCCTCGTCGAGGACGATGCAGTCCTCGAAGGCGGCGTTCGCGCCCTGGCCGTAGAACGGGACGATCGCGTGCGCCGCGTCCCCGAGGAGGACGACGCGGTCCTTGAAGGTCCACGGGCGGCAGCGCACGGTGACGAGCGAGCCGACCGGGTTGAGCAGGAAGTCCTCCTCGAGCGTCGGCATGAGCGGCACCGCGTCGGGGAAGACGCGCTCGAAGTAGGCGCGAACCTCCGCCTCGGTCCTCAGGGTGGCGAACGAGTCCGGCCCCTCGAACGGCCAGAAGCAGGTGCAGGTGTACGAGCCGTCGACGTTGGGGAGCGCGATCATCATGAATTGCTCGCGCGGCCAGATGTGCAGCGCGTCCCGCTCCATGCGGAAGGAGCCGTCCGGGGCCGCGGGGATCGAGAGCTCCTTGTACCCGTGCGGCAGGTACGACTGCGTGTACTCGAACCGGTCCGTCTTTTGCAGGGCGCCGCGCACCTCGGAGTAGGCGCCGTCGGCTCCCACGACGAGATCGGCGGAGAGCTTCTCCCGTTGTCCCGTGTCGTGGTCCTCGAGCTCGCACGTGGCGTTCTCGAGATCGACGTCCACGCATCGCAGGCCGAACCTCACGCGGACGTTTTCCATCGCCTCCGCCGCCTCGACGAGCAGGCGGTTCAGGCCGGCGCGCGACACGGAGTTGATGACGTGGTGCGCCTGGTGACCATAAGGTTGAAAGGTCAAGGTGCCGTCGGGGGCGTGAAGCATGCGCCCCCGCATCTTGACCGCGACGTCGAGCACGGCCCGGTCGAGACCGACGCGCTCGAGCGCCGCGAGGCCGCGCGTGGAGATCGCGAGGTTGATCGAGCGTCCGCGGCCTCCGCCTCCCTTGCGCGGATCAGGCCGCCTCTCGACGATCTCGACCTGGTGTCCGGCGCGGCCGAGGAACACTCCCATGAGCGCTCCGCCCAGGCCGCCGCCGACGATCGCGACCCTCATGGCGCCCGCTGGATGATCTGCGCCGCGCGCCACACCTCGTGGAAGGTGTTGTAGAGGGGGACCGGTGCGATGCGGATGACGTCGGGCGGGCGGCGATCGACGACGATCTCGCCTCCCTCGAGCGCCGAGAGCCCGTTCCTCGCGCGCAGCGAGAGCTGGCAGCCGCGCTGCTCCGAGTCCTGCGGGGTGAGGACCTCGAATCGAGGATGCTCGGCGCGCGCCAGGAGCCACTCGAGGTAGGCGGTGAGGACGATCGACTTCCGGCGCAGCGAGTCCATGCCCGCCTCGTCGAAGATCGCGAGCGACTCCTTCAGCGGCGCCATCGCCAGGATCGGCGGGTTGGAGACCTGCCACCCGTCGGCGCCCGCGCGCGGCGTGAAGGTGCGCGCCTCGTCCATGCGGAATCGCGTGCCGGGGTCGTTCCCCCACCACCCGGCGAAGCGCGGGAGCGAGAGGTTCTCCCCGTGCCGCTCGTTCACGAAGCATCCGGCGATCGCCCCGGGGCCGGAGTTCAGGTACTTGTAGGAGCACCACACCGCGAAATCGACGTCCCAGTCGTGGAGCGCGAGCGGCACGTTCCCCGCCGCGTGCGCGAGGTCCCACCCCGCAAGAGCACCCGCCGCGTGCGCCGCGGCGGTGATCCCCGGGATGTCGAGGAGCTGCCCGGTGTAGTACTGCACGCCGGGGAGCAGGACGAGGGCGAGCGAGCCGGCCTCGCGCTCGATCGCCGCGACGATGTCTTCGGTGCGGAGGAGCGTCTCGCCGTCGCGCGGGGCGACGCGGACGATCGCGTCGGCGGGATCGAGCCCGCGCGCCTTCACGCGCGATTCGACGGCGTAAGCGTCCGACGGGAAAGCGCCGTCCTCGATCAGGATCTTCCGGCGCTCCCCCGCGGGGCGGTGGAACGTCTCCATCATGAGATGGAGGTTGACGGTGAGGCCGTTCATCATCACGACCTCTCCCGGGACCGCTCCCACCAGGCGCGCGCCGCTGTCGCGGAAGACCTCGTGGTACGAGTACCAAGGCGTCTTCGCGCGGAAGTGCGCGTCCACGGCGAGGCGCGACCAGTCCTCGAGCTCCTGATGGAGCGCTTCGTGGACCGACTTCGGCATGAGCCCGAGCGAGTTCCCGTTGAAGTAGATGACCGGCTCGCCGTCCGGCCCGGCCGGGATCTCGAAGCGCTCGCGGAATCGCCGGAGCGGGTCGCGCTCGTCGAGCCGCTGCGCGAACCCCTCGCTCTCCTCGAACATGGGGATCATGAGAACCTCGACCGGTCGATCGCCAGGAACTCGAGAGCGGTCCCGCCGAGCAGGCGGGCGCGCGTCGCCGCGTCGAGATCGTCCATCGACTCGATGAGGGCGCCGGGGATCGCTTCCCCGAGCGGGAACGGGTAGTCGGATCCCATGGCGATCCTCTCGGCGCCGAGCAGGCGCAGGAGGTAGCGGAGCGACTCGGGGTCGTGGACGAGCGAGTCCACGTAGAAGCGTCCCAGATAACGCCGCGGCGGATGCGGGTTGTCGATCGCGCAGAGGTCGGGGCGCGCGTGGAAGCCATGATCGATGCGACCGACCGTGCCGGGAAACGACCCGCCCCCGTGCGCGAAGGCGATCCGGAGCGCAGGCAAGCGCTCGAGCACCCCGCCGAAGATCACCGAGCAGATCGCGAGCGCCGTCTCGGCCGGCATCCCCACGAGCCACGGCAGCCAGTACTTCGTCATCCGGTCCTTCCCGAGGATGTCCCAGGGGTGGACGAAGATCGCCGCACCGAGATCCGCCGCCGCCTCGAACACCGGGAAGAGATCGGGATGGTCGAGGCTCCAGCCGTTGATGTGCGTTCCGATCTGGGCCCCCGCGAGCTTCAGGTCCTTGATGCACCGCTCCAGCTCGTAGATCGCGAGGTCGGTCTTCTGCATCGGGAGCGTGCCGAGGCCCACGAAGCGGTTGGGGAAGCGCGCGCAAACCGAAGCGACATGGTCGTTCAAGAGCGTCGAGAGGTCGAGCGTGTGCTCGGGCTTCGCCGCGTAGTTGAACATCACCGGCACGGTCGAGAGGACCTGGACATCCACGCCGGTCGCGGCGCAATCCTCGAGGCGGCGCCGCGGGTCCCAGCAGTTGTCCTCGATCTCGCGGAAGAGCGCGCCGTCCAGGATCATCCGCGCACAGCCGGGCGCGTGATGGTCGAGCTGGATGAACCCCGGCGTGCCGTAGCGCTCGGTGAGGTCCGGGAGGTGCTCCGGCAGGATGTGCGTGTGGAGATCGACCTTGAGCGGCCGCTGATCCCCGCCCCCGGTCACCCCGTTAGACCGCCTTCGCGGGCTGCGGCGGCTCGAGCACCGTCCCGCACTTTGCGCAGGTGCGCTTCTTCACGTCCGCGAAGAAGCCCTCGATGATCGGCTTGAGCTGCGTGCCCAGGTCCTTGCAGTGGAACTGCGCGTCGTGCAGCAGGTTCCCGCAGTTCTCGCAGAACCAGCGGAGGTGGTCGATCTCCTTCTCCTCGCGCATCCGCTCGACGACCATGCCGACAGTGCCCGCGGGACGCTGCGGCGAGTGCGGGATGTGGGCGGGGAGGAGGAAGATGTCGCCCTCGCGGACGACGACGTCCTTGGGCTTTCCGTCCTCGATGACCTTGACGACGATGTCCCCTTCGATCTGGAAGAACAGCTCCTCACCGTCCTCGATGTGGTAGTCCTTCCGCGCGTTGGGGCCGCCGACGATCATCACTTGGAACTCGGTGTCCTGCCAGACGAGCTTGTTCCCCACCGGGGGCTTCAAGAGGTGGCGGTGCTCGTCGATCCAGCGCTTGAGGTTGAACGCGGCCAGGGCCATGGTGGATCCTCCCGGCAAATCACCGGGATTGTAGCGCCTCGATCAGCTTCGGGCGCAGGAACCATCGCATCACGGCATCGCCCGCGTCCAGCGACCGCCAGGTCGAAGCGTCGGTCTCGAAACCGATGAGCCCGGCCGTGGGGCACGTGAGGAAGCCGGCCTTCGCCCCGGTGAGGACCACGGCCAGCTCCTCGATGCCGGGGTTGTGGGCGACGAGGAGGCCCACGTCGGCGGAGGCGGGGAGCTTCCCGAGGACCGCGATCCACTTCGGCCCCGAGGCGTCATAGAGCACCCGGTCCTCCCGGATTGCCCCCTTGAACCCCATCGCGGCGGCGGCGTCCTCCGCCGTCTCCTTCGCGCGGGCGGCGGGTGAGGTGACGATCGCGTCGGGGACGAGCTTCATCGCGGCGAGCGCCTCGCCGACGCGCTTGGCGTCCTCGTGGCCGCGCGGGGCGAGCGGCCGGTCGAAGTCGCGGGCGAGCGAGCCCAGGGGCTCTGCCTTGGCGTGACGGAGGAGAAGGACCGTCTTCATCCCTCCGAGAGTACACTCTCGCGCCGCCGACGGGGAACCGATCGCATGATCCGCACCGACGCCTCATTCGTCGCTTCCGTGGAGCGCGCGGTGCGCGACGCCGAGCGCCAAACCTCGGCCGAGCTCGTCGTCGTGGTCGCGGCGCGCTCCGGGACGTACCGGGACGTGGCGGTCCTCGCCGGTGCCGTCGCGGCGGCGGCGGTGCTCCTCATCGCGCTCTTCGCGCGAAGGATCTTTCCCCCGGTGGCGGTCGCCGTCGAGGTGCCGGCGGCGCTCGCGCTCGTCGCCTGGCTGGTCCACCGGCTCCCGTCGGTCCTCCGGCTCTTCGTCTCCGAAGCGCGGGCGAGGCGGCAGGTCGAGCGCGCGGCGGCGTGGTGGTTCGTCGAGGAGGCGGTGCACGGCACGAAGGCGCGGACCGGGGTGCTCGTGTACCTCTCGCTCCTCGAACAGCGCATGGCGGTCGTCCCCGACCTGGGGCTCTCGGCGGCGCTCCCCCACGGGATGCTGCGCTCGATCCGGTGCCGCACCGGCGACGACGTCGTGAAGGGCATCGCGACGCTGGGCGCGCTCCTGCACGAGCGGTGCCCCGGCGCCCCGTCCGACGTCAACGAGCTCCCCGACACGCCGCGGATCGTGTCGTGATCGCGTTCCTCGCCGCCATCGCCCCGGCGCTCGCGCGCGTGGGAGGCGGCGGCGGTTATTCGGGCGGTGGAGGCGGCGACGGCGGCGGCGACGCCGGGATCGTCTTCGCGCTGGTGCGCCTGCTGCTGTGGCTCGTCTTCCGGCATCCGCTGATCGGCATCCCGGTCGTCATCATCGTCGTCATCGTCGTCCTCAACATGGCGCGCTCGGGCCGGCTCCAGCTCTCGACGCGCGAGCGCCCGCAGGTCTTCGAAAAAGGGTCTGACCCCTTTTCTGCGAAAAGGGGTCAGACCCTCAATCTCACTCCGGTTCGTTCCTCCGACCCCTATTTCTCCGAGCCGGCGTTCCTCGAGCTGGCGCAGCTGATCTTCGTGCGCGCCCACGAGATGCGCGGCGCGGGAAAGCGCGAGCCGCTCGAGCCGTGGATGGCGCCGGCGGCGATCGACAAGCTCTTCGCGGACCGCGTGGAGCTTTCCGAGGCCGGCGACGTGATCGTCGGGGCGGCCCGGATCGAGCGAGCATCCACCGAGCGAGGGTTCGTCGTCATGGAGGTGTCGTTCGAAGCGAACGTCACCGAGACGCGGCGCGGCGCGCGCTCCCAGGTGCTGTGCGAGGAGCGTTGGGCGTTCCGGAGGAAGGCGGGGGTGGTCTCCCCTCCCCCGTCGCGCCTGCGGGCGCTCGGCTGCCCGGGCTGCGGCTCGACGCTCGAGCCGAAGCCCGACGGGACGTGCGCGAGCTGCGGGGTGCCGCGTCGGGGCGGCCTCGCGATCTGGGAGGTCGCGAGCATCCCTTACGCGAACCGCCGGCCGCTGACCCCGCCCGAGCTCCGCACGCGTGGCGGAGGCGTCGAGGAGGGAACGGAGCGTCCGACGCGGTACGACCCGCGCCTCCAGGCGTCGCGGCGCGCCTTCGACGGAAGGCACCCCGATCATGCGTGGCCCGCGTTCGAGGCGCGCGTGCGGGACGTCTTCCTGCGCCTTCAAGCCGCATGGTCGACGCAGAGCTGGGAGGGCGCGCGCGCCGACGAGACCGACGCTCTGTATCAGACGCACCGCTTCTGGATGGAGCGTTACCGCGCGTTCGGACTTCGAAACCGCGTCGAGAAGGTCGAGGTGTCGCGGGTCTTGCTCACGCGCATCGACGTGGACGCGTTCTACGAGTCGATCACGGTGCGGATCTTCGCGCGGGCGCTCGACTGGACGGAGCAGGCCGACGGCACCGTCGTCTCCGGCGACAAGAACCGGGCGACGAGCTTCTCGGAGTACTGGACGTTCCTGCGGGCGACGACGAAGGACGAGGCGCCCCGCGCCTGCCCGTCTTGCGCGGCCCCGCTCGACGCGTCGATCGGACCCGCGGCGGTCTGCCCCTACTGCGGCGCGAAGCTCGAGGCCGCATCGGCCCGCTGGGTCGTCTCCCGCATCGAGCAGGACTAGAGCTTCACGCGCTGGCCCGCGCGCAGCGCGTCGAGCGGGTAGAACGTCCCGCGCCACGTGACGCCGCCGTCGGATAGGACGCGCCACGCCGAGCGCAGCACGAACACGCCGAGCACGAACGCCCCCCAGCCACCGAGGAGGAACGGAAGCACGGAGCGTTTCGTCCGCACGGCGACGACGACCGCCCCGGCCGAAAACAGCAGGACCGCGACCGCCCCGAGGAGCGGAAGCCACGGGCGAGGCGGAAGGAACAGCGCCGCGACCGGAGCCGGGAACAGGAGGAGCGCGAAGATCGCGAGGGCGACGAGCCGGCTCACCCTGTACCGGCAGAACGCGCCGAACATATTCTTCTCGAGCCCCTTCGCCATCGCCGGGAGCGATTCGTACCACGCGACGCGCACGTCGGAGAGCCCGACCGCGAACGCCGACCTCCCTCCCGACCGCTTCATCATGTAACCGAGGCCCACGTCGTCCAGGACCTCGAGCCTCAGCCACTCCCACCCGGGCGTCGCCGAGAGTGCTGCGCGACGCACCAGGTTGAACGCGCCGACGCCGACGAACGCGCTGGAGCCGGGCTTCGACACGTCCACCGCGCGCGTCCCGAACAGGAACGACGACGCGAAGGCAGCACCCACCGCGTCGTGCGCGAGGTCGATCGGCTCGATCTCGGGCGCGACCGCGAGATGATCGAGCTTCGCGTGCATCGCGTGCGCCACGGCGTGCCTCAAAGCCCCCGGCGCGAAATGGACGTCGGCGTCGGTGTAGAGGATCCACGACCCGGTCGCGACCTCGGTCGCGCGGTGCATCGCGTGGACCTTCCCGAGCCAACCCGAAGGGAGGCTCGCCACGTGGATCGCGCGCACGCGCGGCTCCCGGGATGCGACCTCGTCGACGATCCGGCCGGTTCCATCCTTGGAGCGGTCGTCCACGACGACGATCTCGAGGTCGGGATAGTCCTGCCGGACCAGCGTCTCGAGCGCGGGACCGATCGTCGCTTCCTCGTCGCACGCCGCGACGACCACGGTGAGGCGCGGCCATGCGGCCGGCTCGGGTGCGGGAAGCTGCCGCAGCGTCTTGAAGATAAGCGCCGAGCGCAAGCCCGCGAGGCCGAACGCGCACCAGAGGGCGGAGAAAACCGCCGCCCAGATCGCGAGGGCGCTCACAGCGCGCGCCTCAGCGTGACGAGGAGCGCCTCGGGCGGGCACGCGAAGCGGATCGGGAGGCCCGAGACGCCGAGGCCGCGGCTGACGATCAGCTCAGTACCCGGCACGCGGTAACGCCCCTCGTCGAGACGGTACCGGCTCATGCGGACGAGGACGGGGCGTCCGGGGATGCGGACCTGGCCGCCGTGCGTGTGGCCCGCGAGCACGAGCGCGACCCCGTGACGCGCGGCGTCGAAGAATGCGTCGGGGTTGTGCGAGGCGAGCACGATCGGAGCGTCGGGCGCTTCGACCCGCGCGCGGAAGAGCGCCTCCTCGAGGCGTGGACGCCCGATGTTCCAATCGTCGATCCCCGCGAGCGCCAGGCGCGACCCGCCGCGCTCGATCGCGGCGGCATCGTTGTGGAGCACGCGCACGCCGCAGCTCTCGTAGAGCTCGCGCAGGCCCTCGAGGTCGTGGGTGTAGTGGTCGTGATTCCCGAAGACGGCGAACGCGCCGAGCGGGCCCGTAAGCGCCGCGATCGCCCGCGCGTGCACGCGGCACTCCGCGACGTTCGACGTCGCGAGGTCGCCGCCGTGGATCACGATGTCGGCCCCGAGCCGGCCGAGGCGTCCGAACGCCTCCTCG
>Ga0111538_10013406_pt1 | contig 10813 bp, 10 predicted proteins | sample SoiMethybrSBSTD1_FD_79669 | JGI IMG/M metagenome (GOLD analysis project Ga0111538, IMG submission 79669) | Bulk soil microbial communities from a Populus tree surrounding site in Tennessee, USA - Soil MetaG P. TD hybrid SBSTD1 (version 2)... | ecosystem: Environmental > Terrestrial > Soil >... | reverse complement strand
CGCCGTCTATTGCCCGGTCCTTTGGCACTATGTCTTCACCGACCGCCGCCGCGAGCGTCGGGAAAAGATCGACCTGATGGACGATCTCGTTAGACACCTGACCCGCGGGAATGTGTCCCGGCCAACGTATCATGCAAGGCGTGCGGATGCCGCCCTCCATGGCCGTATTGTAAAAGCCGCTCCATGGACCGGCCGATCCTCGCCACGGGCGGCGCGCTTCCGCCCCATTGTCGGTGCACCACATCACGATCGTGTCGCGTTCGATGCCGAGGCGCTTGATCGCGTCTAGTATTAGGCCGGTGTTGTAGTCGACGTCTGCCATTGCATCGCCGATATCGCCCGCACCGGTTCGTCCGGCAAAGTCAGGGTGAGCAAGTGTCGGGAAATGGATCTGAGTGATGGGATAGTAAAGGAAGAAAGGTTTGCCCGCCTTTGCGTTCCGCTCCATGAAATTAACGCCTTTCAGAGCGGCTTCGCGATCGACGGTTCTTCGGGTTTCGAGATCAAAGGGCTTGACCTTTGTGGAGGGCTCGCCTGCTTTGCCTTCCCAGATATGCGGGACCTCGGTTTTTCCCGGTTCGGAACTCGGCAATGTTGTCGTCTGGGCCTCGTTGCTGGTCATTGGGATGCCGTACCATTCGTCAAAACCCTGGTCGGTTGGCGCACGTCCAATCGTTTGCCAATTCAGCCCGCCAAGATGCCATTTGCCGAACAATGCCGTTGCGTAGCCCAGCGACTTTAGGGCCTCGGCTATCGTGACCTCCCACTTGGTGATTCCCGAGTTTTGAACAGCACCGGTGCGCACCGCATAACGCCCTGTGAGCAGCGCGGCCCTTGAGACTGTGCACGAAAACTCCACATTAAAGTTATTAAGCCTGATGCCCTCGGCTCCGATCTGGTCGATCCGAGGCGTTGGCACGCCTCGGACACTGCCGTAGGCCCCGACCTCGCCCCAGCCAAGGTTGTCCGGAAATATCAACACGATATTTGGCCGCCGTTTTTGCGCTGGAGCGCTGCGCCGGTGGCCGAGGTCCGGAGCAATGACCTTTGGCAGGCGAACGCGGTCTGCGTAAACGACGTGCGTCGCGAGCAGGGCCACAAAAACAAGGATCGTCAAAACGCGGGTCTTCATGCTGGGGTTCATAATGAATCCATTCATATGGCAGTATCCAACCGATCACAACGCCGGGTCAGTTTTAGCGAACCCGCTAATAAGTTAATATCGGTCAATAGTTCTACGGGTCATTGACTATTCGCTTTCGAGAAGATGAACAACAATATAACCGACTTTATCAAGCACCACTATCGCCATTTCAATGCTGCGGCATTGATCGATGCGGCCGAAGGCTACAAGCGGCATCTCGAAAACGGCGGGAAGATGATGATAACGCTTGCCGGGGCAATGTCCACCGCGGAATTAGGGCTTAGCCTTGCTGAAATGATCCGTCAGGACAAGGTACATATCATCTCGTGCACCGGTGCGAATCTCGAGGAAGATCTTTTCAATTTGGTAGCGCATGATTTCTATGAGCGGGTGCCGCATTATCGCGACCTTACGCCCCAGGACGAACAGGCGCTCCTCGATCGCCACATGAATCGCGTAACTGATACCTGCATTCCCGAGCACGAGGCGATGCGGCGACTCGAAAAGGCGATGGTTGAGGTTTGGACACACGCCGAGGCCGAAGGGCAGCGATATTATCCGCACGAGTTCATGTTCCAGGTTCTGAAAAACGGTTCGCTGGAGGAGTATTACCAGATCGACCTCAAGGACTCCTGGATGTACGCTGCGATGGAAAAGAATCTCCCGATGATCGTACCCGGATGGGAAGATTCGACGATGGGCAATATGTACGCAGGACACGTGATCACCGGCGATGTTGAGAACGTCCACACGGTCCGCACGGGCATCGAGTACATGACGATGCTCGCCGATTGGTATACGCGTGAGAGCGAGAATTCGTCGATCGGCTTCTTCCAGATCGGCGGCGGCATCGCGGGCGATTTCCCGATCTGCGTTGTGCCGATGCTCCACCAGGACCTCCAGCGTGACAACGTCCCCGTCTGGGGCTACTTCTGCCAGATATCAGACTCGACCACATCTTACGGATCCTATTCCGGCGCCGTCCCGAACGAAAAGATAACCTGGGGCAAGCTCGAAGCTTCTACTCCAAAATACATCGTCGAATCCGACGCCTCGATCGTCGCGCCGCTGATATTCGCGTACATTTTGGGGTGGTAGGCTAATGGCGAATTATGAAAATCGTCTTAGCAAATGTGGAGAACCCACGACTCGAGTTTCGAAATTGCGAGAAGTTTTCCGACGATTCGGGGTTTAAGACCGATCTGTATGTCCGCTCGGGAAGTTTCGCTCTCGAGACCACTTTCTATTTTGAAAGCTTTCCGCTGACAGAATTCATCAAGGGTCTTTCCGAAATGGCTGAAAGTCTGAAAGGCTCGGCCCTTTTGAAGCCGATGTGGGAAGACGACTTTCTCAAGTTTGAGATGTTGGACTTAGGCCATCTCGCGGTTACGGGAGAATTCACCCAACATACCCCCTATGAGCAGAAACTGAAATTTGGTTTCGAGACGGACCAAACGGCGATTCTTCCCTTCCGTGACGATCTGAAAACCTTGTACGAAATGGAAGGGGCAAAATAGTGAAAACAATAGTCACAGGCGGGGCCGGGTTCATTGGCAGCGCGCTAGTTTGGCGGTTGAACGAACTCGGCCACGATGACATTCTCATCGTCGATCGTCATGACGAGACAGGCAAAGAACGCAATCTTGAGCCCCTGAAGTTCACTGACTTTGTCGATGCCGATGAATTCATCGGCGACCTCGCAAAATACAAAAACACCGACGCGATCCTCCACATGGGGGCGAATTCGTCGACGACCGCGACGGACCGCGAGTACATGATGGGGAACAATTTTGAATACACGCGTCGGCTCGCGGAATTCTCGGTTCAGAACGGAATTCGATTCATTTATGCATCTTCGGCGGCGACGTACGGAGATGGATCCGAGGGAATGGAAGACGGCGTCGAATCGCTTGACAAACTCAAGCCTCTAAATCTTTACGGCGAATCAAAGCACCTGCTGGACAAGTATGCCGCCGAAAAGGGATGGTTTGCCCAGATCGTGGGACTTAAATACTTCAACGTCTTCGGCCCGAACGAAAATCACAAGGGCGACATGCGATCACTGGTGAACAAGGCGTTCGACCAGATCAATGAAACCGGGAAATTAAAACTTTTCAAAAGCGCGAATCCCGATTACGCAGATGGCGAATTCGGGCGTGATTTCGTTTATGTAAAAGACGCGGTCGAAATGACATTATTTTTTTTGGATAACAAGATCGGAGGTCTATTCAACGTCGGTTCCGGCCGGATGTACAGTTGGAATGCCCTCGCCGATGCCATCTTCAAAGCTCTTGATCTCTCCAAAAATGTCGAGTTCATCGACATGCCTGAAAACCTGCGTGAGCGGTATCAATATCACACCGAGGCAGATCTGCAGCGAATTCGCAATGCTGGGTACACCTCCGAAATCACGCTACTTGATAAAGCTGTTGCCAATTATGTTCAAAATTATCTAAGACCGCGGCGTTACCTCGGCGAAAGATGAATTGGAATCTCTTACGCCCACACGTAAATCACCTCACCTATGAGGCCTATGTTACTGTAGCGCGGATTGTAAACGCCATTGTTGCCCTGCTCATTGACTCGTCCGTCCCACGGATCGAGGAACGAAACGGCGTTCCTCGTGCAGCGGCCTACTACCACGAAGTGACCGCCGCCGCCGTTCCAGTACACTAGTACGATGGCGGGCTTGTCGATGGCGATCTTGTTGTGCTCGATGGTGCGCGCGTTACCATCGGCTCGGATGCCCTGATGCTGCGCGTGTAACCCTTCAGCACGGATTCCTCCGGCCAATTGGGCAGCAAAGAATCCGAAGTTGGCAATCGTCGACGCCATGCTGCTCTGGTCGCTCGGGAAGGCCCTCGGATCGAGCGACATTGGTCCCGAGGCCGACACACCCAATGGCGCCAGTGCGCTCTGCACAGCGCCGCGGTAAAGCCGCTGCGCGAGATCCCACTCCTCTTCGGCAAAGCTCATGCGCCTGGCGATGCCGCGCGCCATCCACACAGACGCGACTCCGCAGGAGTTCATCTGGTCCTGCTTCCAGATCTGGTAAGTGCGTCCGTGGCTGTCTGTTTCGATGTTGATCATACCGATCCAATTGGAAGAGCCTGACAAGAACAAGGCTCCGTCGCCCTCCTAAAACGATCTTTTGGGCACCGGAATTGTAGCATATCGAAAAAAGGTTCGGACATGGATCCAACTTTTCCGCCAGAACTCCGGTTAGGCTAATATCTAACTCGTTACGATGAAAATATTCCACGGGACTGAGAATGCCAATATACAAAAGCCCACGGTACTTACGTTGGGAGTTTTTGATGGACTGCATTTGGGCCATCAGAAGATAATGCGTACGGTCGCCGAGCGTGCTCGAGCAATTGATGCAGTTGCGACGGCCATTACTTTCGATCCCCATCCGCGAGCTGTACTTCATCCTGAAACGGCTCCCCCGCTGCTTCAGACGCTCGATCAACGCCTGGCAAATTTCGACCTGCTCGGCATAGAACAGGCAATCGTCATTCATTTTGATCCGGATTTCGCGGCCCAACATGCCGAAGATTTTCTCTACTCGATCGTCCACGACAGGCTGCATGCGAAAGAGGTTTATCTTGGTAAGGGCTTCGCCTTTGGAAAAAACCGCGGCGGCAACATTGAGTTGCTCAGGAAAATGAGCAAAGAGCTTGGCTTCCTTGCGGACGAGGTGGGAGAGGTGCGTCTTCGGGGACAGCGGGTTAGTTCGTCCAAAATACGGGAGTTGCTTGCAGCAGGGCGTATTAATCTAGCCCGCCGAATGCTTGGCCGGCCGTACGGTGTCGAAGGTGTGATCGTTCGCGGTAACCGCCGCGGGCATACGATCGGCTTCCCGACGGCAAATCTGCATCCGCATAACCGAGTGATCCCAAAGTTTGGTGTGTATGCGACCGCAACGCTGGTCGATGGTATCTGGCGAAGGAGCATCACCAACATAGGCGTACGGCCTACGTTCGGCACGGATTTTGAGCCCTCGATCGAATCCTACATTTTCGATTTTGACCGGGAACTTTACGGCGACGTAATTCGCGTCCGATTCCTCCATCGGATCCGCGACGAGCGTAAGTTTACCGGAATAGAGGAGTTAAAGGCACAGATCGAACGAGATACGGGCCGCGCTTTGAACTATTTCTCGCGCCCCGGCGTAAGGCAAATGCTGGAGATATTGTGAAAACACCGGTATTAGTGTCCATCACTTTCGTAAACTAAGAGACAAAGGCGAGGTTTGTTGGCGCATCGAAAATTCCTTTGCTGCCCAACTTAGGTAGCCGCACTGATCCAGGAATTTGATGAAAGCTTTAGAAGCAGAAGACAGGTTGGCGTTAGCAGAGTTGAAACAGGCACCGTCCGGTGCGTTGGTGCCGATCGATCACGGACCCATTGCGACGGTACATGACGAAACCCTTGTCGCCGAAAAAGGTTCGCTTGTAACCGAGGAAGCGAAAGTCCAGAGGAAATACACGGGTCTTCGCGGATACTTGCGCATCCTCGAAGTGACGCGTGTCATTGCGAAGCTCTCGCTCTATCTCTATCTTGATCAGTACGAAGTACATCGGGCAGCCGCCCAAAAACACCAAACCGTTCGGATGAACAAGGCGATCCGACTCACACGTCTTGCTTTCTACGGCGAAAAGCTCTACCAGGCCCGAAAGTGGTTCTTCTTTACTTTCGTTGGTAGTGTCCGACGCATTTACCTCGGTGCAGAAACAGATCGCGAGCGAAACCAGGAGAAACAGGCTCGGTGGCTTAAGGATAAGCTTATCGAACTCGGCCCTACCTTTATTAAGATCGGCCAATCGATGGGAACCCGCGCAGACCTTCTTCCGCTGCCTTTCGTCAATGAGCTTGGCACCCTTGTTGATCAGGTCCCGCCCTTTCCAAACGAGATCGCTTTTGCCCGCATCGAAACCGAACTCGGCCGCAAGATCGCCGACGTGTACAAAGAATTTGAGGTTACGCCGGTCGCAGCAGCCTCCCTCGGACAGGTCTACCGTGCGTGGTTGCATACGGGCGAAGAGGTCGCGGTCAAAGTGCAGCGCCCCAATCTCGAAGCGACGGTCGAAGGCGACCTCGAGATCCTGAAAAAGGTGGCGAACTTTGCCGAGCGCTTTCCGCAGCTTAACGAAAACGCAGACTGGACCGGCATGCTTCGTGAGTTTAATCAGACCATTCGCGAAGAGATGGACTATGCGGCTGAGGGCCGCAACGCCGAGGTTTTCCGTGAAAACTTCCGACGGTGGGAGAACATTCACGTCCCGAAGATTTATTGGAACGCCACGACATCAAAGGTGCTTACGATGGAGTTCATCCACGGCACAAAGGTCGTCGATCTTGAAGAGCAGCACCGACTGAACATTTCACCGGCAAAAGTTAATCGCTTGCTGATAAAGACCTACCTAAAGCAGCTACTTGAGGATGGTTTTTTTCACGCCGATCCGCACCCCGGAAACCTGCTTGTGATGCCAGATGGCCGGCTCGCTTTCTTCGATTTCGGAATGGTCGGCCGCATCACGCCCGAACTTCAAACAAAAATGATCGACGCGTTTTTCCACGTCGTCGGAAAGGACCCGGCCGGGATCGCGCAGGACCTGATCGATCTCGACTTCCTGAAACCGGGAACCGATCCGCGTGTTGTACGTCCGGTGGTCGAGAAGATGTTCGAATATCATCTCAACCTGAAATTGAAGGACGTCAATTTCAAAGAGTTGACGTACGATCTAGCGGACGTTATGTACGATTACCCGTTCCGTCTGCCGTCAAACTTTACGTACATCATGCGCGCGTTGATGACGCTCGAGGGCATCGGCATCATCACCGATCCGGAATTCAATTTCTTCCTGACGGCGAAACCTTATGCGAAGGAGTTTATGCTCCGCCGCGAGGGCAAAGACTTCCGAAAACTGTTTGTTGATAAATTGATGGGCCGCGATCGCGAAGGCAAGATCGATTGGGACCGCACTTGGAAGCTCGCCAAGATGGCCTTCAAAACCGTACTTAACACATGAACTCGAGCATCACAGACCGCGTCGGCTTTGAGCGGGCCCGCGATCTCGTGATGCGCTACGGTTGGAACACCACCTGTTTTCAGATCGTGAATCCGGGCATCGAATACTGGTTTGGCGATGACGGACGGTCAGTGGTCGGATTTGTTACGAGCGGAAACGTACGTGTAGTCGCCGGAGCGCCCGTATGCCGTGGTGAAGATCTTGACGAGGTCGCTGAGAGCTTCGAAAAAGTCGCGGCTAGAAGCAACGAAACGGTTTGCTATTTTGGGGCAGAGGCGAGACTTGAAAGTGTCTACCGCGATTCAAAAGAACATGCCTTCGTGCTCCTCGGTGCTCAGCCGGTGTGGCATCCGTCGGAATGGCCATCGATCGTCGCGAAGAATTCATCGATACGTGCTCAGCTGAATCGTGCTCGCAACAAGGGGGTTGTGATAAATGAGTGGTCGGTCGAGCAAGCACGAAACAACGCCGATCTGCATGAGTGCCTGCACCTTTGGCTTGCGTCAAAAGGACTGCCGCCGCTTCATTTTGTAATAGAACCTGAAACGCTTGATCGGCTTGAGAACCGGCGCGTTTTCGTTGCGGAAAGGGACGGTCGAGTTGAGGCATTTCTAGTTCTTTCGCCAATTCCCGAACGCCACGGCTGGCTGACAGAACAGTTCCCGCATCGTCCAGGCGCTCCAAATGGAACCGTCGAGTTGATGATGGATGCCGCTTTTCGCGTTCTTGCGGAGGACGGCTTCGAATACATTACGCTCGGTTTGTCGCCGCTATCGAAACGAGCAAGGATCGAACCGTTCGACAATCCGGTGTGGCTAAGGATCCTGCTCGCGTGGATGCGTAAACACGGCCAGAGGTTCTATAATTTCGACGGGCTTGACCGGTTCAAATCGAAGCTCGCTCCGGAATACTGGGAACCGGTTTTCGCGATCTCGAATGAAAAGGAGTTCTCGGGCAAGACGCTTTTTTCGATCGCCCGGGCTTTCTCCAATGATCATCCCATCAGGGTGATCGCGGTGGGCTTGGTAAAAGCGATCGCGACCGAGTTTTCGACGCTGAAACGAAACATCGGGGGTCATTTCGCTAATGAGCGAGACCAATGATCACGCGTTCTTTAATGCTCTTTTTGACCTTATTGGTCGCCGTCGTCGGCGATCCTGCACAAACTATGTCGGGACCTTCCAGGCCTTCACTGAAAATTAGGTTTGCAGTCACGGATTTCGCGGTTTCCGATACTTCGAACGTCGCCTGGAATAAGGCCGACCGCGTGAAAATCGATCGCTACTGGTCGGGCGAGAAGGCGTCCGACGGGCGACGGGTAAGGGCTCGGCTGCTCTGGTCGAAAACGGCTCTTTATGCTCTGTTCGAAGCGAATCGGGGAGAGCCGCTCGTGGTCAGTGATAAACCTGACCTGACGAAAAAGGCGATGGGCCTGTGGGACCGCGATGTTGTTGAGATCTTCGTCGCCCCTGAGAAGAAGGAGCCGAGGAAATACTTCGAATTCGAGGTTGCTCCGACGGGTGAATGGCTTGACGTGGCACTCGATCTGACAAGCGGTACGCGGGTCTCTGATTGGAAATACTCTTCTGGAATGGAGTCGTTCGCCGAGATCCAAAAAGACAGGATCGTGGCGGCTGTCAAGATCCCGTGGTCGGCGTTCGGTAGAACACCGAAGCCGGGTGACGCATGGGTCGGAAATATCTTCAGATGCGTCGGCACCGATCCCGACCGTGGTTATCTTGCCTGGCAACCGACGTTTACTGAGAAACCAAATTTTCACGTTCCGGAAAAGTTTGGTGACTTTCGGTTCCTTTGATAAAAACTCAGACAGACAGAACGTTCTCCCAAACGATCATCAGCCCAAGGCCCACGCTGAAAAGACCCGCGAACAATCGGATGCCTGAGTTGATCATGTTGAATCTATCCGCGGTGAAGTGAAGGGGAAGACCGATCAAGAAACTCATCGCCATCATTCCGATGATAGAGCCAATGCCAAAAACTAGAATGTAGAGCAAGGCAAGTGCAGGCGAAGGTATGGTCGGGATCAATAGAAGCATCAGGGCCGCACTTCCGGCGAGGCCGTGCAGCATGCCTATGAATATCGATCGCGGGCCGAAGCGATGGTGCGAATTCTCTACTTTGTCCTCGTGCGTATGGAAATGAAGGTGCTCTCGCTCGCCATGCGTATGTGTATGAGCATGAAACTTCCTCGCCTTGAAAAGTTTCCAAAGAGCGTTCGCTCCTAGGAGTACGAGCATCACGCCCACGCAGGCTTCGAGTGTCGTTTCAAACCCTTCGGGAATTTGGAGCTTGAGAATGATGACTGCCAAGCCAACGAGAAAGAGAGAGATGGTATGTCCAACGCCCCAGAAACCGCCGACCACCGACGCCGCGAACAAGCTCTTCTTTTCGCTCACAATCGTCGAGACGGCTGCGAGATGGTCAGCTTCGACCGCGTGTTGAAGGCCAAGAACAAGGCCGATAAGCAGCACAGCAAAGGTAGAAAGTTGGGGACTGATTTCCATTTTACGCCGTCATTCCCCCGTCAACTGCAATGGTTTGCCCGGTGATATAACTCGATGCATCCGATGCGAGAAACACTGCCACTCCCTTTAGCTCACCGGCATTTCCAATGCGCGGGAGCATATTATTCTCCTGTATAGAGCCCTCGTAAATGTCTATGACGCGGTCCGCAAGCCGAGAATGAAAAAATCCGGGCGCAATGGCGTTAACTCGGATGCCCTTTCGTCCCCAGCTGGCGGCAAGCTCCCGTGTCAATCCGATCAATCCGGCCTTGCTTGCAACATAGCCCGCATAAAAAGGACCATTTGCCGAGGAGGTCAATCCGGCGATCGAGGCAATGTTTATTATTGAACCACCCCCACGCTTTAGCATCTCACGCCCAACCGCTTGTGCCACGAGAAAACAACCGGTCAGATTAACGTCGATCACGTTTTGCCATTGGTCAAGCGTCATTTCCTCAGGCATCGCTCCCCAGGAAACGCCGGCATTGTTTATAAGTACATCGAGTGAGCCGAAATGCTGTATCGTTTCGTCTACCAAACCTTGTACATCTTCTAGTTTGGACACATCGCACGTTTTTCCCTTGACACTGAATCCACGGGATTGAAATTCTTGCACGGTTTCGTCCAGCCATTCAGCGCGACGCGCGCATAACATCAACTGGGCCCCGGCCTCGGCAAGTCCCTCGGCCATTTCTTTTCCGATTCCGCGCGAGCCGCCCGTGACGATCGCTGTCTTGCCCGTTAGGTCGAAAAGATCTTGTACTCGGTTTGTCATCGATCGGATTTCAGATTATCACAGCGGTTGCCGATGAGCCTTTCGGTGCGATTAAATGAAGGCATGCCCAAGACGCACAAAGAACTTGCGTACATCCACGACCTCTACGTGACGTCCGAATGGACCCGCCGTTTCGCTGAGCTTGCGGATAAGCATCTTGAACTCGAAGGTGTCGAGAATGTTCTCTACATCAATGCGGGAACGGGTGACCACTGTTTTGCAATAAGGGAAAAGATCGACGACAAAACCGCAGTTTTCGCCGTTTGTGAGAATGCTGATTTGTTGGCTATCGCTCACGACAAGGCGATCGCCGTGAGATCAGACGTCGATTTTT
>Ga0111538_10013405_pt1 | contig 10814 bp, 7 predicted proteins | sample SoiMethybrSBSTD1_FD_79669 | JGI IMG/M metagenome (GOLD analysis project Ga0111538, IMG submission 79669) | Bulk soil microbial communities from a Populus tree surrounding site in Tennessee, USA - Soil MetaG P. TD hybrid SBSTD1 (version 2)... | ecosystem: Environmental > Terrestrial > Soil > Tree... | reverse complement strand
TGAGGACGAAAGGTGTGCTTTTTCGCCAGCCTGGGAGCGCGTGCGTCCCGCCCGCCACGGTATTGCGTGAAGCTCCAACCGCGGGGCAGACCTCACACGGCATGCGGGCGGAACGCCCACGCTTCCAGGGGCGCCACGCGGCATGCACTACATGTGTTCATCAATTTACTTTTCCTTCGTACGGTTTCCCGCCTCGCTGCCTCAAGGTGACGATAGTATCGGGCTTGATGCCGTCAAAGACCTCTCGCGTTCCTCCAGGCCAGTGCACAACAACACCTTGGAGATTCGCATCGGGTCCCAGTCCGAAATGAACCCGACTGTCATGGGCGCTCAGGTAGCTACCATCCGTGTGGGCACGCCGCCAGAGGGGTGTTTGACTCCTGCGCAACACCGCGACCCTTGCACCAATGCCTTGGCAGTTATCGATAACTCCTTGAAGGCGGACCTGCAGCCAGTGGTTCTTCACTCCACCCTCATTCAGCAAAAGCCGGACCGGGCCGTTGTTGTTCGGGACAAGAATATCCAGATCACCATCGTTGTCGATGTCGCCAAACGCCGCCCCACGACCGACATGGAGTTGTTCAAACGCAGCACCTGCTACCGAACTCATGTCAGCCAGTGGCTTGTCACGACCGTCATTGCGGAAGAGTTGATTCCGCTGCCGATAGGGATAGGGACTTCCGCGCAATGCCTCTACAATCGTTACTGCACCGTTGGCCGCAAAGAGATCGAGCCTTCCGTCGTTGTCGTAGTCGAACCAGCCAACCCCGAACCCTGTGAACGGGAAACTGGCTCTCGCCAAGCCCAACTCCAGGGTCACGTCGCTGAACGAACCTCGATGGTTACGATAGAGAGTGCTTCCTTCGGAGGCAAGATTCGTGACCAACAAGTCTTCATCTCCATCATTGTCGAAATCCCCAGGAGCCACACCCATTCCAGCTCTTGCCACGCCATCCATGCTGTAGGCTGCGCCAGCCAGCAAAGCCGACTCTTCAAAGGTTCCGTCGCCCTTGTTGATCCACAACAGATTGGCAGCGCCATCATTGGCGACATAGATATCTATCCACCCGTCAGAGTTGAAGTCGGCACAGGCGACGCCTAGTCCCGGTCCGTAGGCCTTTCCGATGCCGGCGGACTGAGTGACATCGGCGAACTTGCCTTTGCCGATGTTGCGAAAGAGGCGGTCGGGCACAGGCCGATAGGCCGCTGGAGTACAGTAATCTCGTTCACCTGTTGGAGCGAAGCACTTCTTGTTTCCTTTGATTGTGAAATCGACATAGTTGGTCAAAAACAGATCCAGGTTGCCATCGCGGTCATAGTCCAGGAAGGCCGCGCTTGTGCTCCAACGAGGGTCGTCGACTCCAGCTTCACGAGTCACATCGGTGAACGTGCCATTGCCATTGTTGCGAAAAAGGATGTTGGAGCCGAAGTGAGTGACGTACAGGTCGGGATCGCCGTCATTATCATAGTCGCCAACCGCGGCTCCCATTCCATATCCCTCATAGCCTACGCCGGCCTCGCTGGTGACATCGCGAAAGCTCAGTCGTCCTTTGGGTATCAACTCATTGCGGAACAGGTGATGGCCGGGTTGCTGAGCGATCGGCGGGAGAAACAACGCCTCCTTGAGACTCTTGCTCTGGTCGAGAAGGGTCCCCTGAAGCAAGTAGACGTCAAGGTCTCCGTCACTGTCGTAGTCGAGCAACGCGGCCCCCGCGCCCATAATTTCGGGCATGAAGAATTCGCCAGTTGCTCCCGTAAAGTGCTGGAGCCGCAGCCCAACCTCGGTCGCGGCATCACGGAAGATAGGAGAAGACTTGCTGGGATGTGGCGCCATCGTGAAAGGGCAAGCAGCAAGCGAAAGGATGAGGGACAGCGCGAGTCGTTTCAATTGGGTCACTGACCTCTTGCTGTCCCCCGCGACGGCGGAGATGCCGTGCCTGCGAGACTGAAGGTGTGAAAAGTCCCCCCTTTTTTCGAAGGGGGCGGCGGCGTAAGGACAGCGGTCGCGTAGTCGTCAGGGGTTGTCCTGTGAATGGGAGTCGCCGTGACTCCTTCTTCGCCAGTTCTCTACGCTTAATCCCAACTACTTTCTGCTCTCACTCTGCTCGAGGATTCTCAAATCTCTTTCAATACTGCCCAGCAGTTGTCTTTGACCCAGAGCAGCGGCTCTTCGCTGTGCCTGGCGGATATACTCCAAGGCGCTCTGACGATTTCCTAGCCTGGCATAAGCCGCGCCCAAAGCATAAAAGTAGCCAGGGGTGCTGTCATCTTCATCGGGGCCAAGCGTCTGTTGAAAATGCTTAATGGCTTCATCGGTTTTGTTTTGATGCAGCAAGATCCGCCCAAGATGAAAATGCGCTAGCCGGTAGTTGGGTTTGTTGTCAAGCGCAGCCCGAAAGTGCCTCTCAGCCTCCTCCAATCGTCCCTCGTTCAGCAACAGGAAGGCATAATTGTTGTGAGCCTCGGCGTAAAACGGGCTAATCTCCAAAGCCTTGCGAAAGGCGTCGGAAGCTTCCTTATGCCGGCTCTGGCCTGTCAATAGAACCCCGAAATTGTAATGGGCTTCTGCAAGGTTTGGGTTGACGGCGAGCAAGGTTTTGTAGTGCATCTCGGCTTTGGCCGGCTCGCCTAGTCGACCATACAAAGAAATGAGGTTAATGTGCGCCTGCTCGAGCTTGGGGTCAATCTCGAGTGCTCGCTCATGCTCGGCAGCAGCTTGTACTATGTGCCCAGCTGCTTCCAGGCTCACGCCCTGCTTGAGGTAATGCTGCGCTCCGGTGTGCAGCTGCTTCACAGCGTCTAACAAGGGATCATCCAACGAAGGCCAGCCGAGCTTGTCTTTCTGGTAAAGCAGAAGATGCTCTCGTGCTTTCGCTGTCTCTCCTAGGTCGCGGTAGGCGAGAGCAAGAGCGTAATGGGCGGCGCCGAAATTTTGCGTAGTTGCACAGGCCTTGCCATAGTGGTCCACTGCCGAAGCCAGCTCACCGCGCGCTGATCTCACTCTGCCCATCCCATAGTGAGCCAGTGCAGATTCAGGACTTTTTTTCAAAATAGATGCATAGGTCTGTCCACTCTCCTCTGTTTGCCCGGAACCCAGCAAAGATTCGGCCAGTTTCAGCTGGGCAGGGAGGTAATCGGGCTTCTGACTCAGACCTTCTCGCAACGTGAAGACCGCCTCCGAATGGTTGCCTGATGCTGCTTGTACAGTTCCCAAATAGTAAAACCACTTAAATTCCTTGGAGTCGAGAGCACGGGCGCGCTCGAAACAAACCGTTGCTGCTTCATTCTGCTGGTAAGCATGCAAGAGCATTCCTAGTCGTCCGTTGGCGGTTGCATCCATCGGATTCGATCGGACTGCTTCGTAGGCTTTTTGAATCTCCTGGCGGATGGGCGGAGCAAAATTTTCCAAAGACAATTGAGGCAGGTCTGGAAGACGCGAAGCACCGAGGCCTATTCCTAGAGACCAAATTGAGAAAACCAGGATTGCTAACATACTAAGAAGCAGAAGATAGCTGCAAGACGCTAAGAAAAACGAAGCCCCTCGCCCCAAAAGTCGATAGGAAAGGTCCCGGGGGCTGCGAGGCTGCTTAGAAACTCAAGGAAAACGTTATAGAGCGGCGAGAGCCAATCGAGCGAGATGGGTTGGAACTTCGAAGCTTCTGTTCGATCAGGTGAACTGCGCGAACCGCGCGCTGCCTCTGTGGCAGCGCGCGGCTTGAACACGGGCTCAGAAGCTGAGCCGCAGAGCGAAGCGGAAGTTACGCTGATCCTGTTCGGCCGTACTGGTGATGTAGCCGAAGTTCGCTGATGCGATATCACCCCACGGATTCGAGAAGTGGGGCGTGTTGGTGAGATTGTAACACTCAGCTCGGAACTCCAGCTTGAAACGTTCTGTGAGCGTGAAGCTCCGGAACAAGCTAAGGTCGAAATTTGCGGCCCCAGGCCCTCGCAATCCGTTCCGTGCCGACGTTCCGATACGAGCCCCAGTCACCGGCGCGTAGGCGGTTCGGTCAAAGAAGGGCAGCCCGACTCCTGCGCCTCCCAGTTTCGCTACTTCTGTCTTCACTTGATCAGCCATCTGGGCACTGCTGCTGATACCGGTCAATGTGGGGAAGTTGACACCTCCGGGCGCATTTAAGGAAGCTGCGGAAGCAGTGACGGTGAAAGGAACGCCAGTAAAGGCCGAGAACCCCGCGTTGACCTGCCAACCGCCAGCTAGAGCATTCGCCACCGAACCGCCGTTCAGAAATCTCCTGCCCTTTCCAAACGGCAGCTCAATTACGGCAGCGCTCTGAAACACATGAGTTCGGTCAAAGTCTGTGACCGACCGGTTGCGTTGCATTTCTGAGGGGATGTAAATAGACAAGCCATTGTCACTATTCGCATTGACACCTATAGTCTTGGACCAGGTATACGCGGAAGAGACGTAAAGGCCGCCTGTAAACCGGCGCTGCAGGCGGGCCTGGAGGGAGTTGTAGTTGTTGGTTCCAAACGGCAGGAACATGTTGGTGTCAACGCTGCGGCCATATCGCTGGAAGAGCGGCCGGCCATTGACTCCAGCGCCTGGGACAAGGCCCGCGTTGATGTTGTAGTAGGTGAGAGCCTGGCGAATGCTGCGCGTACCCACATAACCCACCTGTGCTGTGAATCCGGCGCCGATGAGGCGCTCAACCGTCAAGTTGAACGATTGAATGTAGCCTCGGCTAAACTTTCCGCCGGGCAGCGAGTTGGTAGAGACTGTGTTGGGAATGTCGACGATACCACTACTGATGTCCACAGACTGGAACGGTGGGATGCCTGTTTCAAGGCTTCCTACAGGGATGAAACTGTTTGCCCCGAAATACTCGTTTATTATCACGGCTGGATAAGGGCTACGCAGCGGCCTACTGATGGGGTAAGGATCATACGTGATCCCGTAGCCGCTTCGGATGACGGTGGCGCTCCCCATGCGGTAAGCCAACCCCACGCGGGGTGCAAACAGATGTTTGCTAACGGTTGTTCCCGCATCTCTGGGCACTGAACCTCGTCCGCCAATCAACACCTTGTTGGTATCGGGATCGTATCTTTCGATACCAAATTCACCACGGCTCATCATCGGGAAGTACTCATAGCGCACACCCAGCGTGGCCGTCAGATTGCGTGTCACTTGCCACTGATCACGAACGTAGTAGCCGTGCTGCCACTCGCGGGTCCGCATCGGATCATAAAACTGGAAGGCTTTTCCGGTGTTGTTTGACAAGCCGAGCAGGAAATCGGCGAAGTTGTTAAACTGGTTGGGAGCCGGGCCGCCATTCAAGCTAGTTATTCCCCCTCTGAAGTTAAAACGACCTCTGGGACTGTAGCCGTTCAATTCCGGCTGCCAGTGGTTCATCTGATGGTAGATCAAATCGACGCCAAAGCGCATGTTGTGCGCGCCCTTGTTCCAGCCGGCGTTGAAGACCGTGGTATAGACCCGATCATTACGCTCCACTGGACTCCAGTTGTTTGGGTTGCCGATGGTTTCGTAGCCGCTAATGTCAAAAATCGGGAATCCACTCTGACGAGGGTCCTGACCATTTGTGCCAGGGATACCCAAGATGTCCGAACCGATGTTCTTCCCATAGTCCGGTCCCTGCGTGTCATGGTGGAGCCGACTTCCGCCAAAATTGCCGTCAATCAGGAAAATTGGCGAAAACGTGTGGGTAAAACCAAAACCAAACACCTGAGTTCGGTTGAATCCTGTTCCAACACCAGCTGACGCCGAACCGCTGACGGCGGATCCCCCGATAGCTTCCCCTAGTACTCCATCAGAGCTTACCGGAGAATCCATGATGCTATATTTGCCGAACATCGTCGTTCGCGAAGAGATGTTCCAGTTGATTTTCACGTCCAGGCTGTCTCGATCAAACACCAGAGGCGCCGAAGCAAACAGATTGCTGCTGGCGCCTGATCGATTAGGCAGCGGGATCATCGCCAGGATTTTTTGCGCAATAGGACTCAGCCGCTGAGTTGGAATTCGATTACCCGGAAACGCAGTACGGCCGCGGCCGTCTGGCGTCCCCGTTTGCGGATCGTAAATAACGGTGCTGATCGCCGAGAAGTCTCCAGAACGTATGTCTGCCGTGGGCACATTCACGAGCCGTCCGAAATTCTGCCGTTGCCTCATGCCTTCCCAGCTCGTGAAGAAGAACAGCTTATCCTTCTTGATGGGTCCACCCACAGCAGCACCGTACTGGTGTTGGATGTTTTTCGGTGTTTTCTTGTTATTGTCGAAGAAGTTGTTAGCCTGGAAAACGTGGTTGTTGTAGAACTCGAAGAGAGCTCCATGGAGCTCATTGGTCCCTGATTTCGTGGTGACGGTGATCGCGGCACCGCCGGCTAGGCCCTGCTCCGCGTCGAAGTTGCTTGTAGAGATGCTCACGGTTTCGATTGATTCGGCTGGAGGAACGTAAAGGACATGGTGCGGTAGCCATGTGAATACGCTGGTAGCGCCATCAATTCGGGTGTTATTGCTGTTTCGGGCCGTGCCGTTAATGTTGGTGGTTAAACCCCGCGCTGGAGTATCGGTGATGGCATTCTGAAAGCGAGCCGGCATGGCGCCGGGCACGAGGTTGATCAGACTCTGGTAGTTCCGATATCCGGCGAGTGGCAACTCGCTCACCGCTTTGGCGCCCAGCTCATAGTGGACGTCAGTCTTGTCGGTCTGCAGAATGGCTGCACTGGCTTCCACCGTAATCGTTTCGGCGACGGCCCCTACGTCTAACTTGACGTCGATCCGGCTGACGGTGTTAATCGTGATTTCGATTCCCTTCTCAACATATGGCTTGAACCCGGAAACCTCGACCTTGAGGTCATAATTCCCGGCCTGGACATTGGGAACCGAGTAGCGCCCTGCCTCATCCGTACTTGTCGAACGAGTCTGCCCGGTAGCTTTGCTTGTGATGGTTACCGCAGCGTTCGGAATCACGGATCCAGTCTGATCTATCACTGTGCCCACCAACGAACCATAGAGAACCTGTGACCAAGTCTGTTGGGAACAGAGTGCGATTACCAGCATCACGATTGCGAAGCTAGGCAATCCGGACTGTCGACCCCAAGTAATACGCAGGTATTTCATGATTCTCCTCCTTCACAGCGATAAGGACATAACGATTCAAAAGGGCAATCGCCCCTTTGCAAGCGCCTAAGGTCTGGTCCAGAGCTTCCCGGCGACTAGGAAGAAGATGGAACCATTGCCTACTAATTTTCTTCGTAAGTTGTGTTGTGAAAAAACTAGTCCCGCCGTGGACCGCTGTCAAGCAGATTGTGGTTAAGACTTGCTTGGCACTGGCGTTGAGAGATTTCAATCAACGGGCTGTGGAAACCCGCAAGTGGTGCATCTACACTCACAGGTTCCGCCTCAAGTTCAGCGGCTGGTGCCGCGATGGCCGAAGTCAATGCTTGAGTAGGACCTCGATCGGCGCGCTCAGATGGAGGTTTCCCCAGGCAACCTTGAGGGTGACGCTGTTGACGTTCTCCTTTTGATGGGACAAAAGCAGGGTGAGTTTGTCTACCATTTCCACGCCTTTTTCCAGCTTGACCGGTACTTTGAATGCGATTGGAGCCTTATTGATCTCAAACGCGTCAAGCTTGGAGCTTCGAATCTCAACGGGATTTAGAAAGGCAAGACTCCAAGTGGCTCCGTCTTCTGAACGATGCAAACCCAAATAGTAGTAGCCAATCGAAAGCTCTCGTCCTGCGATTCTGAGGGGAAGGCTCGTGTCCAACGTGGTCCAAAAATCCTTGCCCAAACGCCAGACTTTTCCACGGGTCATCTTGTCGAAGGCTGCAGGATCTTCATATTCCTTCTTCCAGGCTGGACGACCGTAGTCGATTGCAAATTCACCAATCGCCCTGTCGGTTTCGTACAGCATTCGAGTAGAGGCCCGTTCATCAGGCTGACCGCCAAAAACCTGAATCGTGTTCTGCTGGTTTTGCGCCACGCCGGGTTGAGAAAGTAGAAATAGCAAACCCAAGATCAAGGAGAAATTGTTCAACATATTGAGTCTCCTCTGAGACGCTCTGAATGTGGGAGTTCAAACAACAGCGAGAGGGCTTTTTCAAGCTCATCCACTCTACACCGTTGCAAACCCAACGCGCACATGTGCGCAGACGAGCAGCGTCGGAATTCGAACTTTTTCAGGGAAGGTACACCTTCTTGCCATGCATTCGCAAGAAAGGAAGGTTACAGGACGAACGGTTGTTTGGCTCCCAAGCCACAAAGCGTCTCGCTTTGCGCGTCCGCGCAAACGAGGTTCAGCACCCTTTTCAAGAGGTGGGGCTATGCTTTTTTTTGGTCGAACACCACTGTAGGAATCTCTCGGTATAAGAAGACTGAGACGGAGAGAAATTGTAGGCGACCGCTGAAATGTAAGGCTTAAGTTGTCGAGCCCAATAGTGCAGATACCCGGCCTCTCGAATCTCTTTCAATGTTGCCGCGTAATTCGCCAGCAAGGTACTGGCGAAAAGCACGCCCGTCTTTCCTGCGGCTGCAGTCGCACACTGTGAAAGCCAGCGTGCTCTTGCGGGCACTTGAGTGACGGCCGAGAGCGCCATGAGCGAAGACAGCTCAAATACCGAACAGTTTTGCCGCGTGGCTTCCTCTTTGAGCTCACGCCACGAATGTGTCAGTTCTTCTTTTGAAGGCATTTGTTTCGGAGCCAATCCGCGGGCCTCGCGCTTCAGCATCTGCCACTCTCGTCGTAGCGTCTCGACTTCGAAGGGTGGCATGTTCAGATTGTCGGCCAGGCGGCCCGAGGTCTTTTCAAGGCCGTTTAGAATCTCATCGACGGTTGCAAAATCAACGCCACTTTGTAACAGCCCCTTTTCCACCAGAGAAGCTGCTATTTCTCGAACCAGAAAACGGCCCGTGCTGGAGAGATCCGACAAGGCTGCCAGAATCCAGACCGGGGAGAAACGAAACAGCAGGATGCCAGCCATCTCGATTCCGTTGCCGGCTGAACGGCGCAAGGCAAAGTCGGACGGTAGACCGGACGCCAGATCACTGGTCCTTTGGGCTTGACCAACCTGCTCGGCAAAAAAGCGAAGGGTAACATCCACGAGGGAGCGGTAGAGCCTAGTCCTTCGGAAGCTAGATGGCAGCACAACCTCGCTGAGTTCCCGTGCCAAGCCGCCAGCCAAAGCGCTGGTCGAGCGCAGACCTCGCTCGGGCAAAGAGATTATGTAGGGTAGGGGCAACGCAGAGGCCAAGCCGGAGATCTTTCGACGCTTGTTCGGCGAGAGAGAAAGTTTGGCCATGCAGTCAACATTTTCAGGGAAACTTTGGAAAGCGCCGCGGAATGATCACGAGCTAGTCATTTTCACCCGCTCTTTGAAGCGCTGCATTGAGTGTAGCATAAGGGAGAGCAGGCCGCGGCTCAGTAGGTAGCTAAACCTAAATGATAGGCCGGCAATGGTGAGAATGATGATTGTGTTGCTGAGAAATTGCACTGCTGTCCTCCGACCATGGGGTTTCAGCTCCACTGGCAGAGAGCAAGAGGAAGACCACTTCTGGAATCGATGCAAGTGCCTTATTTTCTAGAGGATTGTTAAGAACGAGGGACCCCAACCTGCGTAAGTTTGCACTCTTAAATGCAATTTTTGTCGATCGGGACGGGATCTAGCCTACTTGCCCAAGAAGATTTGGGTGAAGAAACCACCTTTCGGGTCGACTGCCGACTCCGATTCCAGTCTTGGTAAACTTCTCGTTCAGGATGTTCTTTAAAGGGCTCCCGTGCCAGCCAAGCGAGACTTGCGCGTGAATGTTTGTGGCGACGGTCGCTCCTTGAAGTCGTGCCCGAGAGAGTCGGTGCGAGAGAGGCAGCCGGTTGCGTTCATGTTGGGACTGGGCGGCTAAGCGCCATTGCGACAAAGTTCATGGCTCAGACCGGGGCGTGGGACAACCCCTGGCTGGCAGGATCCTCTTTGTGATACTCCAGCTAACTGATTTAGTAAGGGTTACTAGTTTTCTTGGGAGAGGTGGCACAATCAGAATAGGGTTTTGGGTCTGCAGAGTTGAAAATTGCTCTCCAGCGAGCCGGGAATTGGCCAGTCGAAGAATCGTAGAGCCCCAGGAGCGAACCGCCTGAAGGCTTACGGCAAAGGTTGGGCGTTAAAGAAACCGCTCGTGTTTCCGGTAGGGTTGTAGACACGGGAGACGGCAATGATGGGAGTTCCCGCGAGTGACCTGAGTTCAACCGGGCCAAATGTCGAGCTAGCTCCAATCTCAGACAAGATATTCTCGCTGACAAAGTGACCGTTGGCTGCAATGGTTATGACGCGTACACCTGTGACAGCGCCATTATTTGTGGAGTTGCCTTCGCGCGCAGTGATTTCGACTGAGGCTGGGGAGGCGTTCGGATTCACGATCGCCAATGTCGAACGAAAGCTGGAATTGGCTGAGGACTTCAAGAGCAAATTGGAGCTGCCGCTACTGACGCTGTTTTCAATGCTCGGGTCGTTAGTTAGATTGTCAATCTGCGTCGCAAAAGCCTTGATTGGAGAATTGGATGTGAGTTTGAGATAGCCCTGCTGATTGGTGACAGGAGCATTGCTTGAGCCGGACAAGAGGTATCTTAGGATATTGTTGACTTGAACCAGTCCTTGAGGGGAAACAGACAGCGGTGAGGTTGTGCTTGCCAGGATCGTGCCGTTTGCTCCAAACAGTGACACGTTGACGCTGGCGTTTGTTGTTCCGAGATTGTTGATCCCGAGATTGGTTCGGAACGAGTTTGTGTCGATGGCAAATGGAATGATCTCAACCAACTGGCCAGAGTCCGATGGAAGAGCTGGAAAGA
>Ga0111538_10013404_pt1 | contig 10815 bp, 10 predicted proteins | sample SoiMethybrSBSTD1_FD_79669 | JGI IMG/M metagenome (GOLD analysis project Ga0111538, IMG submission 79669) | Bulk soil microbial communities from a Populus tree surrounding site in Tennessee, USA - Soil MetaG P. TD hybrid SBSTD1 (version 2)... | ecosystem: Environmental > Terrestrial > Soil >... | reverse complement strand
GAAGATCCGGCCAACATGGACGCTGACCTTCGTGAAGGAGGGATCGCAGGTCACACGGCTCGATATTCGCGATAGCGGAGAAGTCATGAGCGGACGGAGAGTCGATTGAAGAGCGGTTGCACAGCGCTCAGCAAGCCGCTGTCGGAACGCTTGGACGCAGTCGCGATCGGAGTGCTGGGGCTTTCTGTGGTAACTGCTTGGATGATTTTCCCGGTCCCGACTCGCGAGGAGCTGACTGAGGTTTCTGGTGTATTGGCCTCGTACAGCATAGAGGCCGATCAATCTTAGTTCGTTGACCCCGCAAATGTACGTCGCATTTTTCTCGCGCAAGCGTGACGCTGAGCTTTTATCATCGCGCGTTCCCAATGATGTTCGGGCAGCTTGTCAACGGTGATGGGGAGAAGACCTACGGGCTTACGGTTGACGGCAAATAGGTCCAATCCGTGGATGATGCGGTCAGGCACGACGCTATCTGGCTAGGGACGGAGCCGGACTGGAGTTGAGGCCCAACCGTTTCCAGCGGGGGCTGCAAAATGAATATGAGACTGCTGGAAAATAGATTCCATGCAAATGCAAACTGGGAGAAGCCTCTGAGGCTGAAATCAGTTCCGGGTCCTGAAATGGTCCGGCTGTTCGACCAGAACGGATACAGGCTCACCGACCTCGAAGTTCTTTATGCAGAGGCAAACGAACAACTGACTGTCGCCCACCGCAACGAAAGGGCGCTGAAAAAGGAATGGTTCTTCCAGGAGAAAAGAACCACCGGGCCCATATTGAACCATGCTGCGCTGTTCGAGCGGAAAGGATACGCAGGCAGGGCACTTGAACAGTTGAGCAGCTGGGCCAGGGAAAATCACACGCTTTTCATGCTGGTCAAGTACCGCCCCAAATGGGGCATCGACTTCAGCATGGATTACGTGGACGGGGACGGCAACGCAATGGAGTTGCTGCACTATGAGTTCGACAGTTTCGATTTCGAAGAAATCCAGCAGATGAAGCTCAAGCTGGAGCCAATCCTCGCCGGCATGGATTGGGAAGATGCGGCCAGGGAATTGCTAAAGAGAAAGAATGAATGGCATGGGCTGGATTTCTTTACCCAGGCGGATTGGAAATGTGCCTTCTTCGGACTGCGTCCGGAAAGGTTCAAGATGGTTGCATGGGAATAGTGGTTCTGGCCGGAAGCAAACATTGCAGCGGCGAAATCGGAGCCGCTAACTGATGATCATCGGCCGACGCCAAACGCCGGACTGCGAGTGAGTCAGGGCGACGAGCGCCTGGCGCCATTCACCGATCTGCGCCTTGAGCTCGACGACCACCGGCAGCATCGATTTCGCGAGCGCATCGTCGTTGCTAGCGAGCGTGGCGCTGCAATAGCTTCGAAAGTAGCTCGCATAAAGCTCTTCGTATTCGGCGAGCGGAGCTTCGAACAGCGCGTCGAACATCACGTGCGATCCGACGTGACTTGAGCACAGATAACTCGCTGCACTACGCACGTAGCGCCCATGCTCGGAAACGACCGCGCTCGTGTAATCGCGATGGGAAAAGAAGTGCGCCATGACTCGCTCGCGCCTGATCCCGCGAACCTGCTCGTCGCGCAGGTATTCGAACAATGCCTTGCGATGGATCAACGAGAGCGAAATATTGAGCAGCTCGGCTTTTTGAACGCCGGGCAGGCGCTCGGCCGCGATGCGACGCATGAGCGCCGCGTGTTCGTCTTCCCACCGGCGGTAATCGCGCGGGCAATCAAGAATGCGCGTCGCGACACGTTCCTCACTAGGCGGACCGGACAGCACGGCGTTTGCAAGGCGGCGCTGCGATTCCTGCATGAGTCGGTCGTGGCTCAAGCGTCGAAACTCGTTGCTCGGCCCGCAACTACCAAAGCGATCCCGCAGCGTCGATGCCAGTCTAGAAGCCGGCTCATGGTTCATCGTCATCCCCCGCCGGCGTCAGGTCGGCCCGGGAGCAAGAGTGCATTGGCGCACGTTGAGGTTGCAACTGCTATTGTCCTGAAGCTCGGCGGTAAGTGATTTTCGGACACTAGCGTAGCATCCGAAAAGACCTGCGCGTCGAATCCTGCTTCACGCAGACAACCGCCCCAGAACATGCTGATAGCCTCTTCGTCCTCGACGATCAGTGGTGGGGCGCGAAACATCCATCCTTGCAATGTGCCGCATCTTACCGGGTACGAATGTGCGCGAGCGTACAGTCCAGGCGCTGGATACCAAGTACGCTGGCTCATCGTCTGCGATGAACTGCCGCTTACCATGAGTTGCTCTCCGTGATGCTTGGCTTGAACCGTGGAACATGACTCGACCGATGCGTTCTCAGCAGAGGTGCGATCGCGCTTCGGCGTACTGCCGAACTTTTTCTGTACCGCGGCGAGTGCACCCGGCCTCATCCAGCAGCTCTGGGGCTTCGCGAAGGCGGGCTACCTGGACAACCCGTTACCCTCGCTGTTCAAGGAGCGCCTGTTCGTTCATTTGTCGCGGTTCTGCGAGATCCGATATTGCATCGTTCGTCACGTCGGATTTCTCGTCGGTCAAGGGCGACCCGCTGGCGACGCATGGGCGCAGCCGCAGACCATCGAGGAAGTCATCGCGCTTCTGAGCAGACCGGTCCCCGACGCGGAGGGGTTGGATCGTTCTCTCGCGTTCCTCGAGAGCACCCCGGGGCCTGTCGCAATTCCCGAGCCTGAGGCCGGGATCGAAGGGCCGCTGTTCGATGCGCTGACAATCATGTTCGTCGATCCGCGAGGGGCGGAGCGCGCTCAGGTTGCCATTGCGCATGCCGTGGGCGAGTCGACGTTCGAGATCCTCACTGCATTTCTGGCGTTCATCCGCACCGCGCACTACTGGACCGAAACTCATCCCACTCTGGGGTATGAAGCGGACATGGTCGCAATGCTGCGGGATCACCCGGTTCTCGCACGCCTCATGCTCGATACATCGGAGGCCGAATGGGCGCATTCACGTCGCGCGCTACGCCGCGCCCTTGAAGATCTGCGCATTACGTCGGGCGCGCTTCGTTCGAGCGAAGAGCGTTTTCGTGTCCTCGTGATGGCAACCTCGGACATGTTGTATCGGATGAGTCCCGACTGGGCTGAGATGAGAGCGTTCGACGGCAGAGGGTTCTTGTCGGATACGAGCGCGCCGGACTCAAATTGGTTGCTACGGTACATCCCCGAAGGCGAGCAAGCGCGGGTCACCGCGGTGATCCGGGCAGCGATCGCTGCGAAAGGTGTGTTCGAATTGGAGCATCGGGTGATCCGCGATGACGGCGGACTCGGCTGGGTCTGGTCCAGAGCGCTGCCGATCCTGAGTGACGAGGGCGAGATCGTAGAGTGGCTCGGTGCGGCGCTGAATCTGACTGCGCGCAAGAACGCCGAGGATGCACTGCGCGACGGCGACCGACGGAAAGATCAGTTTCTGGCTACGTTGGCCCACGAACTGCGCAATCCGCTGGCTTCGTTGCGCAGCGGGCTGGAGACACTCAAGCGAACCACGCCGGACAGCGAGGCCTATGGCCGAACGGTGAAGATCATGGATCGGCAGTTGAACATGCTGGTCCACCTGGTCGATGACCTGCTGGACGTGAGCAGGATCACGTCGGGAAAGATTCAGCTTCGTCGCGCGAAGGTGTCGCTGCAATCGGTGCTGGCAGCGAGCGAGGAGGCCTCGCGTACAATCATCGACGCTCGGACGCACCACTTGGTGATGGGTGCTTGCGAAGATGAGCTGATCGTCGACGGGGATTTCGATCGCCTGGTGCAGATCTTCTCGAACTTGCTGTCCAATGCTGCGAAATATACGGACAAGGCCGGAACGATCGAAGTGAAGCTACGTCGCGAGGGTGATCGGGCAGTCATCACAATATCCGATAATGGCATTGGCATTCCTGCAGAAGATCTGTCGAATATCTTCGAGCTCTTTGCGCAAGTGCGCTCCCATCACGGACATGCGGACGGCGGCCTGGGAATCGGGCTGTCATTGGTTCAACAGTTGGTGGAGATGCATGGGGGCTCTGTACAAGCTACTAGCTCGGGTGCCAGCCAGGGCAGCAAATTTACCGTGTCGCTGCCGACGCTACGAAACGCGTGAAGGGTATCTCGACGGTTGTCCTTGCAACCGCGATCGGCCACTTGTACCATGGGTACAAGTGGTACATAGGAGCTGGCCGCGACGATGGAAATCACCGTCGACATCGATAATCCCGTGCCCCAGTTCGAGCAGCTCATCGAGCAGATCAAGGCTGCGGTCACCGCCGGCGTTCTGAAACCCGGCGACGCGCTGCCGTCGATCCGCCAGCTGGCCAACGATCTCGAGCTCAACAGCAAGACCGTGGCAAAGGCTTACCAGCTGTTGGCGCGCGATTCGATCATTGAGACGAAGGGCTACCGCGGTACCTATATCCACCCCAAAGCCAAGGCGAACTGCAAGTTCAACCTGCAGCAGTGGACATTACGCAAGCTCAGCGAAACCGTCGCCGAGTTGCGCGAGGCAGGTGTCACCGATTCGGAGATCCGCAATGCGTTTGCCGGTGCCATCGGCCGGCAACCCACGGCCAAGTGAGGCGCTGTCATGATCGAAGCCTATGCGTTCCTTGCGATGTTCACGGTACAGATACTGGCAATGTCAGTCCTGTATCCCGCGTGGTTCATCAGGTACTGCCGCAGGCAGGCGACGATCATCCCCGCCGACCGCCTCGCGCAGCTCTACCCGGGTGTCGACGTCAGTCTTGCTCGCGCACGCTTTCTGACTCGATACCGCGTGCTGAACGCGAGCATCGCACTGCTTGGCTTGTTGCTGCTGGGCTGGCTGTTCAGCTACACGCAGCGCCCGGACTGGGATGACGGCCCGGTGGAGGTCGTGGTCACTGTCTATTTCATGGTGCAGGCGTTATTGCCGCTGGGTCTCGTTGTCTGGTTCGGAGTCAGATTCAAGAAAGGGCGCACGGGCTCATTGCTGGAGGGAAAGCGCAAGGCAAATCTGCAACGCCGCGGGCTGTTCGATTTCATCTCGCCATTCGTAGTCGTCGTTGCCGGCGTGAGTTATCTCCTGTTCGCCGCGTTCGCGATTTATCTCCGCGAGCACCCGTTCCTCCGATTTTCCGGTCTCGTCAGCATCATCAGCGTCACGCTGGTCTACGCACTGAATGCATTCGTCGTGTACGCGACGCTGTACGGCAAGAAACCCAATCCGTTCGAGACGCACGCAGGCCGCGCGCACACGATCGGTCTGGTAGTGAAGTCCTCCATCTACTCGTGCATCGCCTGCGTCGTGTACTTATCGCTCAACCTCACGCTGGTGCTGCTGGATCTGCAGAGATGGGAGCCGTTTGCCCTGAGTGTCTTTTTCGTGATCACCGCGCTGCTCAGTCTCATGGGCATGATCGGGCCGCCGCGCAGGCCGGAAGCGAATGGACTCGGCTCGGACGGGGGGGCTGTTATTGGCCGCGTGCCGTAGCGGCCCACTCCCTCGTGGCGTGGCATGTTGCCATCGCCCGCTTGTAGGCTTCGCGACTGGTGGTGCGGGCGACATAGTCCCCTCTGCCTCGCCGAGCGCGGCCGTGCCGCTTCGTTGCGCTAACTCGAGAGCGTAGGTCACCGAGATATCGGCTGCCGTGAAAGTATCGCCCGCGAGATAAGGCGAGCGCGCGAGCCGTCGCCTCACCAACCTCAGTCGGCTTTCAAATACTTCCAGCGCCTTCTCGGCAAGATCGCGGCTGACGACGACGAAGTAGATCGAGGCCGCAAGGCCGGCTTCGCCGAGATGGAGATACTGCTGGTGTGCGGGGAAGGCAGGATCGTGCGGGTGCGGCGCGAGCGGCGTCGGCCCGTGGCGGCCCATCAGATACTCCATGATCGCAATCGACTCGACCATGGTGACGTCGCCATCCTGGAGCGCGGGGATGAACCCCGCGGGGTTGATGGCAAGGAACTCCGCGTCGTTCTCAACGCAGGCCAACAGATCCACTGGCCTCAGCCGATGCGGAAGGCCCATCAAGAGTGCCTTTCCCGACAGCCTCACCTACTTCGCGAAGCGGTTCAGGTCGAAGATCAGCGCCTCGCCAACGCAGAAGGGGCCTGGCACAAATACACACAAAGAACCCGTATCGTCTGTGGAACCGACCAACAGCCAGTTGTTGGCCAGCCCGATCGAGTGGGCCGCACGGGAACCGGCACCTAGTACGTAACCTCGGGCGAGTCCCCGCGCCGTCAGGGTCGAGCCGTCGCGTGCATACGTGAATGTGACCCCAAGAATAAGCTGGGCGTGGTTGTCTGGATCGGCCGCAAATTCCTGTTCGGCTGCGTCGATCACTACGTACTTGCCCATCATTGCGATCCTGTGCCCGAACTGAAAATAGTTGGAGTGCTCCTCCGCTCCCGGCCGCAGCTTGAATACCTGCACGTACTGCCCGTTGAACGGCACGAAACCATATGCCGCGCCACCAGCCCCTGCATTGGAGGGACCCTCGTGGACGCAAAAGACTTGATCAGCATCTACGCAATCATGGTCAAAAACTCCGACAATGATCATGCCTTGATCGATCGCAACGGCCGCTCCGAACGAATCGATCGGCGAGCTGTCCGCCCCAACGAGTTTCTGAGTTCTGACCCAGGTGCCGTCGCTCCTGCGCCGGAACACATACACTGCGTTGTCGGCGCCGCCGACCACGAGGGTGTTCCCTGCAATGCCGACAGCCGCACCGAAGCCCGGCGAGCCGCCCGGTGCCCTCAGCGTGGCGCGCTTCACGAACTTGCCGTTCGAAGCCAACTCGTAGACCTGGACCACACTGCCACCAACGGCAGAGTTCAAGCCTATGGCCAGAATTCCGTTCTCGTATCGCATGGCGCTGATTGTCCACAGATCGAAACGCGTGGGACCTGGGTTCGGCGGCAGTTCGAGCTGCTGGACGTCGGTCCACACACCATTGCCGCGCCTGAAGACGTGCACGAACGTATAGCTGCCTATCACCGCCAAGCCGTCCCGGAAAGTGAGGGTGCGACCAAAGCCGTTGCTGCGGAAGGGGACCGTTACGGCGTCGGGTACGGAAAGCGTGGCAGTGCGCACCCACCCACTGGCCGTTTGACCGTAGACCGCGACGTGCGCGGTCGGGAACGCCTCGGGTATGCCAATGAGCGCGATGCCATTGCGAATGGCGACGGCAGCCCCGAAATGAGGCTCGCCCAGAGGAACCTCCTCATCCCCATCCCAGAGACCGAAGCGCGACTCTACCTTCGTCGGGCCAAGCTGCGCGACTGTCACGTGCGTCGGCAGCTCCGCGATTGCAGGAAAACTCCAGAGTGCAGCCAGTGTGATCGAGGCGCATATCCGTGCAGGACGCTCATCCATGTTTATCTCCCCGCTCTCGACATTGATCAGGTCTGAGGACGGGACACACTACTCCCGATGGACCAGCTGTTGTGCCGTCAACCGACGAACGGGCCGCTGCGCAGCGCTCAGCTGCGTTATGACGGCACAACGACTCCTTTTGTACGGTTCCACCTACCGCGCGATCGAACTTCCCCACGGTTTCATCGGTCTCAATGTCCCGTGAGCCGGTATTGGGAGGTGGCAAATGACTGGGGCTGCTCGCACATCCGTTCAGACCACGATCGCAGCCTTCATCCTCTGCTGCGCAGCGATGCCAGGCACCGCCGCGGAACAGGCGGTGAGCAACAAAGACGTCGCGAAGTATCTCACCGAAGCGAAGGATCTCGCCCGCGGCAAGCGGTGGGATGCTGCCTGGTCCGCATTGGAAAAGGCGGAGCGTGTCCCCGACACCTCTCCCTATACCCACGACAAGATCGATGAGTTCAAAGTCTACGTTCTGACTCAGCAGCAGAAGTACGCCGAAGCAGGCGCGCTGTTCGAGCAGCTCGCAAAATCTGAATCGGCCACGGCTGATGAGCGCAACGACCGTCTCAAGAAATCTTCGCAGCTCTACCTGCGCGCGAAACAGTACGACAAGTCGGCGCGTGTCGCGGAGGCAGCTCTGGAGAAACAACCGAACGATCCCGCGCTGCTGGAGCTTGCCGGTCAGTCCAGGTACCTCGCCGGAGATTTTCGCGGCGCAGCCGCCAGGATCGCTCAGCTCGTGGCAGCTACCGAGCGCAGAGCAGGGCAGCCGCAGGAAGCGTCGCTGCAAATACTCCTGGACTCGTACTACCGGCTGAACGATCGGAAGGAGGTCGCGCAGACCTGGGAAATGCTCCTGCGACACTATCCGAAGCCGGAGTACTGGCGGAACGTCCTCGAGCTGCAGTCCGCCCGCCCGCATTCCGAACGGGTCGATTTCTACTATCTCGCTTTGAAGTTCGATGTGGGCATGCTCGATCGACCTGCGGACTATGAGACGCTCGCGCTGGGAGCAATCGATCTCGGAATGGCGGACGATGCCGTTCGCGTGCTCGAATCAGGCTTGCGCAAGGGTGTTCTTGCGGGTAAGGACGAGCCCCGTTTTCGACGAATGCTCGTTCATGCACAGGCAGAGACTGCCAAGAGCGCGGCCGGGGTGAAGGATCTCGCTCAGCAGGCGCAACGCGCCAGCAGCGGACAGCCGGATGCAGCCATCGGACGCATCTACCTCAGTCAGAGAATGTATGACCAGGCGATCGCAGCGCTGCGCAAAGGTATCCAGAAAGGTGGATTCGAGCAGTCGGACCAGGCGCGCATCGACCTTGGAGTCGCCTACCTGAAGAGCGGCGAGAAGCAGCAGGCTCGCGAGACCTTCGCCGCAGTGAAGGCGGACTCCGAGTGGCGCGGTCTCGCGCAGCTGTGGTCACTGCGCCCAAACGAAGTCTCGCAAGACACGAAGCAGCCCTAAAGATTCGGGTGCGGTGGCGATGCGTTATGAGCCAGTGAAAACCGCCAATTGAGCGGCGAAAGCACGCTGGTACGCAGGCCGCGCTTCGCCGCGGGCGACATAGGCGGCGACGTTCGGAAATTCTTCGAGCAGACCCGATCCCCCCAGCCGGCGCAGGACATGCACCATCAGCACGTCAGCGACGCTGAAGTCAGCGTCGAGCCAGTCGCTACGCCCAAGCCGACTGGAAAGTTCGCCCAGCCTTACACGGACGCGCTCATCGAGCATAGGCAGCCGCTCCTCGTACCAGCTCTTGTCGCGCTCCAGGATCATCGCCATCGAGCGCTCGACAATCGGCGGCTCCACGGTACTCAGAGCGGAAAACATCCATGCGATCGCGCGCGCCCGGGCATTCGCATCAGCCGGCAGCAGCCCCGCATGACGCTCCGCGATATGCAGCAGGATCGCTCCGGACTCGAAGAGAGTGAGGTCGCCTTCCTCATAGGTCGGAATCTGCCCGAAAGGATGCAGCTTGCGATGCGCCGATTCCTTCATCGTCTTGAATGAAAGAAGACGCACGTCGTACGGCTGGCCCACTTCTTCGAGCGCCCAGCGAACGCGCATGTCGCGCGCGAGTCCGCGGCCACGATCGGGCGATTTTTCAAAAGCGGTGATGGTGGCGGTCATCGGAGCCCTCCTGTCGAAGCTTAGCTTCTCAAGGACGGTCGAGCTCCACCAGAGCCGACACCATCACCGTGATCGAAAATGGATCAGTCGTGAATCGCCGGGAGCTTCACGAGAGCGGTCGTGCAGGTCTGCTTATTGGCACTGCCGTTGCTGAAGGTGCCGGTTCCCGTACCCCCGCCATACGGGCAAGTCGAGGCTCCTGCCGGACAGAACTTGATGTGGTCCGAACCAATGGTGCCCGAACCGAGAAACGCCGGGTCGGTGCTGGAAATGGTGAGCTCCAGCGATTTGCCATCGGTGGAACGGCACGCGGTGCCCGCCGAGATCGCGATGACGCTGCTGGCGGTTTTTGTAAAGCCCGACCACGGCACGCACAGGCCTGCAGCCGGCAGGACAAAGTTTTTACCTACAAACGTCGAGCCGCCCTTGCCGAAGCCGCCGTTCGTCGCGATGCAGTAGTCTGCCGCATTACTGCAGAGGGGCGCGACCAGCCCAAGGACGAACATCACATGCGATGGCTTGATGCGAATCATTCATTGTCTCCTGGTGGTTGCAAGGGTCAACGCAACCATGTCACGGAGGCAGATTCGTCTTCAGTGTCCGAAAGGCTCGATTGCCCTCAAGGACATGCATGCGACAGCACCGCTATTCCTTCTTCTGCTCCGCCTGCGTCCGTTCCTGCTCGCGTGCGCCCGCCAGCATGCCCGGAAGAGCGTAGTTGCCCTCGGCGCACGCGTATTCGTAAATCGGTTCGTTGATGCGGTTGAACGGCAGCTCGCCGCTGTACGCAGCGGTGAGCGCAGATGGGTCCTCCACCGTGAACTTGTAGTTCAGGACATCCGGACCCGTGCGCGTGATGCGTTCGGTCACCTTCAACTGGTCGGATGCCGCGCGATACGGCCCCAGCGGCGACGACTCAGCCAACTGCGTGGGATGGATGTTCGTCGTCTCCACGACGAGCGTGTCGCCTTCCCAATGCCCGATCGAATCGCCGAACCAGGAGTGCACTTGCGCGGGCGCATGCTTGGTTGCTCCCAGGCGGATGATGCGCGCGTCATGGACCATCTCAGTCATGATCATGACGTGGTCCTTCGTCTGCACGATGGTGTAGTTGTTGTTGTAGAAGTAGTTCGGCAGCATCGGCGGCCCGGCATTCGATCCGAACGAAGTGAGGCAGCGATCGGAGAGCGACCTGACTTCGGGGCCGTCGAACTCGCCGACCTTCTTCTCGAAGCCCATGCGTTCCGCCATGCGCTTTTTGCCTGCGTCGGTCATCGCGGGGATCCGTCCGTCGGCTGGATCGACGACGATGGAGCTGCGCGG
>Ga0111538_10013403_pt1 | contig 10815 bp, 5 predicted proteins | sample SoiMethybrSBSTD1_FD_79669 | JGI IMG/M metagenome (GOLD analysis project Ga0111538, IMG submission 79669) | Bulk soil microbial communities from a Populus tree surrounding site in Tennessee, USA - Soil MetaG P. TD hybrid SBSTD1 (version 2)... | ecosystem: Environmental > Terrestrial > Soil > Tree... | reverse complement strand
TTGTCGAACTTCCAGCTCCAGGCAACCTGCAGGTTCTTGACGGTGTCGCGGTTGATCTGATCGAGTGGGGAGTAGCGGGTGCTGCCTTCTTCAGCGCCGTACGCGCGCCATTCGCCGTTTGGCGACCCCTTCTGGGCGCGGCCAGTCAGAGGCAGAACAAGAGCCGGAATCAGCAGCGCAAGGCACACACGCCAGCGGGATCGTCGCATCAAGGAGTCCTCCGGGCCCCGTCGGGCAACCGCTCGGGCGATGTTCGCTTGGGGCGAGGCGCGTGTCAAATCCCAAATCCCAAGCCCCAAATCCCAAATCACAAGGCCGAATCCGTCGGCGAGCTGCGATTTCGTTGGCGTGGCGTTCCGTTTGGGTTTTGGGATTTGGGTTTTGGGTTTTGGGATTCGATAATGCCAACATGCAACTGCTCTTCGGCTATCTCCGCCAATATCGTTGGCTCGTCGGCGTGGCCCTCGTGCTGGCGGCGATCAATCAGACGTTTTCGCTCCTCGATCCGCTGATCCTTCGCTACGTGATCGACCGCTACGCGACCCGGTTCCAGGAATACACGACCGGCGAGTTCTTCCGCGGGGTGAGCCTGTTGCTGGCGGCCGCGGTTGGCGTGGCGTTCGTCTCGCGGGTGGCGAAGAACTTCCAGGACTACTACATCAACGTGATTACCCAGCGGCTGGGAGCGCAACTCTATTCAGACGGGATCCGTCACTCGCTCGAGCTGCCGTATTCGGTGTTCGAAGATCAGCGCAGCGGCGAGACGCTCGGGAAACTGCAAAAGGTCCGGATCGACGTCGAGCGGTTGATCACGCAATCGATCAACGTGCTGTTCGTGTCGCTCGTCGGGATCATCTTCGTGATGATCTACGCGTTCACGGTCCACTGGGTCATCGCACCGGTCTACTTCCTGACCGTCCCGATCCTCGGGGTGATCAGCTCCGTTCTCAGCCGTCGCATCAAGCAGATTCAGAAGGTGATCGTCGCGGAAACGACGGCGCTTGCCGGGTCGACCACCGAATCGTTGCGCAACATCGAGCTGGTGAAGAGTCTCGGTCTCGGGCAGCAGGAGATCGAGCGGCTGAACGCCACGACGCGCAAGATCCTGACGCTCGAACTGAAGAAGGTGAAGTATCTGCGCAGCCTGAGCTTCATTCAGGGAACCTGCGTCAACCTGCTGCGCACGAGCATCATGTTCCTGATGCTCTACTTGATCTACTCGCAGGCGATCACGGTCGGGCAGTTCTTCTCCCTGTTCATCTATTCGTTCTTCATCTTCGGGCCGCTCCAGGAGCTCGGGAACATCATCAACATCTATCGCGAGACCGAAGCGTCGCTCAATGTGTTCCAGGACATCATGCGCACGCCGCGCGAGCCGAAGCCGGCACACCCGCGTCCGCTCGCCGAGCTGCGGGCGCTCGCGTTCGAGCACGTCACGTTCCAGCACCAGTCTGCGACCTCTCCGGCGGTCACCGACATCGGCTTCGACGTCGAGCGTGGCGAGACGATCGCGTTCGTCGGACCATCGGGAGCCGGAAAGACGACGCTGGTCAAACTGCTGGTCGGTCTCTACCAGCCGCAGTCCGGACGAATCCTCTACAACGGGGTCGCGGGCTCCGACATCGATCTCGATCAGCTGCGCGAGCGGATCGGGTTCGTGACGCAGGACACGCAGCTCTTCTCCGGCACGATTCGCGAGAACCTGCTGTTCGTCAACCCCAACGCGAGCGACGAGGAGTGCTTCGAGGTGCTCCGCCGCGCGGCCTGCGACGGCCTGCTGGCGCGCGCCAACAAGGGCCTCGATACCGTCATCGGTGAAGGCGGCGTGAAGGTCTCGGGCGGCGAGAAGCAGCGACTTTCGATCGCGCGCGCGCTCCTCCGTCGTCCGCATCTGCTGGTCTTCGACGAGGCCACCTCGTCGCTCGACTCGCTCACGGAGGAAGGGATCGTCGACACGATCCGCGACGTCGCACGGACGGGAGACGCGATCACGGTCCTGATCGCGCATCGACTGTCGACCGTCATGCACGCCGATCGGATCCACGTGCTCGAGCGAGGGCGGATCGTCGAGACCGGCCGCCATCACGAGCTGGTCGAGCAGAAGGGTCTGTACTACGCGATGTGGCGGCAGCAGATCGGCGAGCGGCGAGGCGCCGCGGGCGACCTCCGGCCTGCCGCCGTGGCCCGGGTGCCGGTGCCCGCCGTCTAACCGTTGGCGCGGGCCAAGGTTGGTCGTCGCAGAGGCTCACTCAGCCCTCAACGCGATAACGGGGTCGACCCGTGAGGCGCGACACGCGGGGATGATGGCAGCGGTAATGGTGGTCACGACGAGCACCACGCCCACGAGGGCGAACGTGAGCGCGTCCTCAGGCGCGACTGCGAACAACAGGGACCGCAACGAGCTCGCTGCGATCAGCGCCGCAGGGACGCCGGCAGCCAACCCATGGCCGAGAAGCCGCAGCGCATCACCGACAACGAACCGAAGCACGACATTCCGGCGCGCTCCAAGCGCCATCCGAACGCCGATCTCTTTTGTGCGCTGCGCCACGAGATACGCGACGACGCCGTAGATTCCTACCATGGCCAGCAACAACGCACCGCCGCCGAACAGCACCACGAGATTGGTCTGAAATCGCCTCAGGGCAACAGAATTCTCGACGACCTGTTCCATCGTCCGCGGCGGCGGTACGCCAACGCCGGCGTCGACCCGGTGAATCGCAGCGGCGAGCGCGCCTCCGAGCGGTTGCGCATCCTTCGCGGTGCGAACGGCGATCGAGACGCGGGTACGGTTTCCGGGTACCTGTAGCCAATAAGGGAAATAAATCGTGAGCGCCGGCGCCTTTTCAAGGCTCGCGCCATGGATGTCACCAACGACCCCGATGACCTCGACTCGCGGCCCGTCAGGGCGCCCCACGCTGAAGCGTTTCCCAGTCGGGTCCTCACCGGGCCAGAGCCTTGCCGCCGTGTTGGCCGAGACGAGTGCGCCGCGCCGCTGCCGATCTGCTGAATCGAATACCAGGCCCTTCATCAGAGGAATGCCGAGCGTCGCAAAGTACGCCGGATTCACGATTCGTATGTCGGCAGCTGGCGGCACACGAGAGGAATCGGCAGGTGCGCCTTCCACAAAGATCGAGTTGTTGGCGCCTTCGCCGTGGAGCGGAAGCATGTTCGAAACGGCGGTCGCCGACACGTCGGGCAAGGCGCTGATTTCCGTAATGGCCGCATCAATGAAGCGAGTGGTCGTGGATACGCCCGAATAACGCGTGGCGGGTAGGCGGAGTTCGACCGTCAAGAGGCGTTGGACATCGAATCCTTTGCCGACGCGCAGCACCTCGATCAGGCTATGCAGCAGGAGACCGGTGGCGACGAGGCACACTGCGGTGAGCGCAATTTCTACTGTCACCAGAAGCCGATGCAGGCGTGCCCGCGAAGCGAACCTTGTAGTACGTCCGAGCGCGGCGATAGCCGCCCCGCGACCCACTCGCCACGCGGGGAAGAGTCCCACTGCACACGCGACGAAGGCCGAACTCGCGAGCGTGAATGCGAAGACGCGCACGTCGATGCCCATGTCGGCAGTGGGAGTCAAATCCACCGGTGCAGTCAATCTGACAATGGATGTCGCGCCCCAGGCGACGTACACGCCGATGGCGGCGCCACCGCACGCAAGCAGGAAGCTCTCGGCGAAGACGTGGCAGGCGAGCCGGCCACGGCTGGCGCCGATTGCGCTTCGAACCGCAAACTCGTGCTCCCGAACGACAGCACGCCCGATCAACAGGTTCGTGACGTTGGCGCAGGCAATCAGAAGGACGAGCGCAACCGCGGCGGCCAGCATCCGGAGTCCGTTCCGTGTGCGACCGGTCACCTGGTCCTGCAGCGGAGTCACGGCTGCCTTCATCTCGACCACGCCGGGAAGCACACGTGAGGCGAATGCAGCCTGGATGCGATCGAGGTCAGCGCGCGCCGCATCGACGGAGGTCTCTCCGCGGAGGCGGCCGATGGCCGCCGAGTTGAAGTCACCGAAGGGGGACCGCTCCATATCGGTGAGGGCGAAAGGCTTCCAGATCTGCGGCGTGTCGTCCGCAATCGTGATCGGGTACAGCTGGTTCAATCGCGGAAACCTGAAGCTGGGTGGAAGCACACCGACGACGTCATACGGCTGACCGTCGAGCATCACGTGCTGCCCCACCACCCTGGGGTCGGCGCCGAAGCGGCGACGCCACAGGGTGTCGCTCAGGACGACGACGCGATCGCGTCCTGGATGATCCTCGTCGTCCCGCAACACCCGGCCGAGTTGCGGTACGACACCGAGCATCCTGAACAGGACTGGCGAAACGCGTGCGGCTTGGACGCGCTCCGGTTCCCCCGTTCCCGTCAGGTTCATGCTGATGCCGTTGACGAGCGCGAGCGCATCGAACGATCGGTTCGCGGATCGCCACTCCTCGAAGTGGACGGCGTTGACCGGCGCCGAGACCTGACTGAAGGTCGGGAGGACTTCGTGGATGACGACCAGGCGCTCGGCGCCAGAGTACGGGAGCGGTTTGATCAGCACCGCGTCAACGACGGAGAAGATCGTCGTCGCGGCACCCATCGACAGGCCGAGCGTGACGAGCACGGTTGCTGTGAAGCCGGGCGTTCGGCGCAGCGACCGCGCCGCGTACCGCAGGTTCTGCCACAACGCCTCTCGCATGAGGAACCCGTCCAATCAAGTTGTGTGCCGCGCGATCTTCGCGTCACGTCAAGGGAGAACCCGTGTGCGGCGTCCGGTCGTGGGATCGCTCGTCCCGCAGGCGAACGCCTCTCCGGCGGCCCGGACTGCATGGCACCGGTCCGCTTGGACCATGGGCAATAGACCAGTAGAATTCCCGCGGAACTGGTTGGTGGTTGGTGGACGGTGGTTCGTGGTGCAACGAGCCACGTCCGAAGCAACCACTCTCCACGAAACACCATCCACCATCTTCAAGAGGAGCGCATTGTGCGGAGACTCACGATATTCTTCGCATCGGCTGCCACGTTCGCGGTCGCTGCCGTGCTAGTCACCGCGCAGCAACCCGCGGCTGGCGGGCCGTTCACCGCGGAACAGGCCGCGGCCGGCCGCACGGCCTACATGTCGAACTGCGCCAGTTGTCATGGAGCGGACCTGAGTGGTCCTCCAGCGCTGGCCGGTCCGGCGTTCATGTCCACCTGGGCATCGCGGACCACGCGCGACCTGCATGGGTACCTCTCGACGACGATGCCCCCGGAAAGCCCGGGCCGGTTGCCGGCGGACACGTACGTCACGATCACCGCGTTCATCCTGCAGGCGAACGGGCGAACGCCAGGGAATCAGCCATTCACCGCGACGACGAGCGTCCCGATCGGCGGCGCCGCAGGTGGCGGTCGCGCAGGTGGCCCCGCTGCCCAGGCGCAAGCTGGTGGCGCTCAAGGCGCGAGGCAGGGTGCGGCCGGTGGTGGAGGCGCCGCAGCGCAAGGTGGGCGGGGTGGCGGCCAGGACAATCCGATCCCGCCGGGACAACCATTGCCGGCGGGTCAGCCGGTGACCGGTGAGGTCAAGACGTTCACGCGCATCACCGAAGAGACGATGCGCAACCCGCCGCCGGGCGACTGGTTGATGATCCGGCACGATCAGTCGGCACACAACTTCAGCCCGCTGACGCAGATCACGCGCGACAACGTCGAGCAGCTGCAACTGGCGTGGGTCTGGCCGATGAATGAAGGCGGCACCAACCAGCCAGCGCCACTCGCGCACGACGGCACGATCTACTTGAACAACACCGGCGGCATCGTCCAGGCGCTCGACGGCAAGACGGGCGAGTTGGTCTGGCAACGCAATCTCGGCGTCAACATCGCGCAGCGCGGGATGTCGCTCTACGACGACAAGCTGTATCTGGCGACGAGCAACGCGCATCTGGTCGCGATCAACGCACGCAACGGCACGATTGCGTTCGACGTCGCGATGCCCGACGGCAATGGCAGCTCCAGCGGTCCGCTGATCGCGAACGGGAAAATCATCCAGGGGATGGGCGGCTGCTCGCAGTACACCGAGAAGAAGTGCTTCATCAGCGCCTACGACGCGCACACCGGAAAACAGCTGTGGCGCTTCAACACCATCGCGCGCGATGGCGAGGAAGGCGGCGACACGTGGGGCGCGCTCACGAACCTGTTCCGCGCCGGCGGCGAGACGTGGATCACCGGCAGCTACGATCCCGAGCTCAATCTGACGTTCTGGGGCACGGCGCAGGCGAAGCCGTGGATGCCGGTCAGCCGCGGAATGAAGGGAACCGACAAGGGGCTCTTCACCAGTTCAACGGTCGCGCTCAATGCGGATACCGGTAAGCTCGCCTGGTATTTTCAGCATGCGCCCGGCGAGGCGCTCGATCTCGACATCGTGTTCGAGCGCGTGCTCGTCGACTCCAACAACCAGAAGTACCTGTTCACCGTCGGCAAGGACGGGATCCTGTGGAAGCTCGATCGCAGGACGGGCAAATACGTCGGGCACGTCGAGACGGTGTTCCAGAACGCGTGGGATCACATCAACCCGAAGACCGGTGAGCCGCAGTATCGTCCGGATCTCTATGAGATCGCCGTCGGTGCGTGGGTCCAGAGCTGCCCGAGCAGCGAGGGCGGACACAACTGGCAGGCGATGAGCTACAACCGGCCGACCAACGCCCTCATCATCCCGCTCAGTCAGAGCTGCCAGGAGATGAACGCACAGGCCATCGAGCAGAAAGCCGGCGGTGGCAGCGCGGGTGGTGCGAACCGTCGCTTCTCGGAGATGCCGAACAGCAACGGCAACATCGGCAAGCTCGGCGCCTTCGATGTGAACACGTTGAAGCCGCTGTGGTCGTTCCAGCAGCGCGCGCCATTTCTGACGTCGGTCGTGTCGACCGCCGGCGGTGTGGCCTTCGTCGGCGATCTCGATCGTCGGTTCAAGGCCGTCGACGTGAGGACCGGCAAGATCCTGTGGCAGACGCGGCTCGGGATGTCGGTGCAGGGATTCCCGATGACGTTCACGGTCGACGGCAAGCAATACGTCGCGGTGACCACGGGTCTCGGTGGCGGCAGCCCGCGTCTCGTGCCGTCACGGCTGGCACCGGAGATTCGCGTGCCATCCACCGGTCAGGCGCTTTACGTGTTCGCGCTCCCCGAAAAGCGGTGAGCGCGAACGGTGTCGTTCACGCTTCTCGGTTCTCAGTTCTCGGTTCGTGTTCATGGTCGGTGCTTGGTTCGCGATTCGCGCTTCTGAGTTCGTACTCGGTCGAGTGGCGACATCGAGGTGAACCGCGAACGCCGAACACCCAACTTCGAACCGAAGCTGAAGACGAACCGAGAAGCGGGAACGAAGCCGTGTGAACGACTGTTTCGCAGTTCAGGAGATTCGCATGAAATGGGTTGTCGCGTTGTTGAGCATCACATTCACAGCAGTCGTCGTCGCGCAAGGGCCGCCGCTGCCACCGGTCAACTTTCCGATGCCGGACGTGCTTCAGAAGTACGCGCCGGTCACCGAGGCGAGACTGAAGACCCCGGAAGACGGCAACTGGCTGATGGTCACCCGCACGTACGACGGCTGGGGCCACAGTCCGCTGAAGCAGATCACGACCGGTAACGTGACGAAGCTGAAGCCGGTGTGGTCGTTCTCCACGGGCGAGACGCGCGGCCACGAATCGGCACCGGTGATCAACAACGGCGTGATGTTCGTGACGACGCCCATGAGCCAGGTGATCGCGCTCGACGCGAAGACCGGCGCGCTCCTGTGGCGCTATCGTCGCGTGCGTGAACCGGGGACGCTCGTTCCGCACGAAACGAACCGTGGCGTCGCGCTGTATGGCGACAAGGTCTACTTCGCGTCCGGCGACGCGGTGCTCGTCGCGCTCGACGCGAAGACCGGCAAGGAAGCGTGGACGACGACCGTCGCCGACAACAAGTCTGCGTACTACATCACGCTCGCGCCGCTGGTCGCCGGTGGAAAGGTGATGGTCGGTGCCTCGGGCGGCGAGTTCGGCATCCGTGGTTTCATCGCGGCATTCGATCCGGAAACCGGCAAGGAGCAGTGGCGCACCTACACGATCCCCGCTCCCGGAGAGCCAGGCAGCGAGACGTGGCCGAAGGGCGAACAGTGGAAGACCGGTGGCGGATCGGTGTGGGTGAGAGGCAACTACGATCCGGCAACGAACACGGCGTATTGGGGCACGGGCAACGGCGGACCGTGGATGGGCGATCAGCGTCCCGGAGACAACCTGTACACCGCGTCGACGCTCGCGCTCGACGTCGCCACTGGCAAGATCAAAGGACACTTCCAGTACACGCCGAACGAATCGTTCGACTGGGACGAGGTCTCGCCGCCGCTCGTCGTCGACTACCGGCGCAACGGGCAGATGGTGAAGGGGCTCATCGACGTCGCGCGCAACGGCTACATCTACTTCCTCGACCGCGGTGAGGGCGGGCCGATCAAGTTCGTCGACGGAAAGCCATACGTGCTGCAGACGGTGTTCAAGGGTCTCGACCCGAAGACCGGGCGTCCCGATATCGATCCCGAGCGGAAGCCGGGCACCGGGCGTGAGAACGTGGCGATCTGTCCTTCGATCTCCGGCGGCAGGAACTGGCCTCCCGTCGCGTTCAATCCGGAGACGCGACTGCTCTATATTCCGGCGAACAACAACATGTGCTCGACGCTCACCGGTCTTCCGGCCGTCTACACCGCAGGTCGCGGCTTTACCGGCGTTCGCATGGGTCCGCAGGCGCCGGCGCCGAACGCGACACAGGTGGGCGAGCTGCAGGCCTGGAACGTCGACACGCAGCAGAAGGTATGGACGTCGGCCGTGGGCCTGACGGTCAATTGGGGCGGCGTGCTGACGACCGCGGGTGGGCTGGTGTTCAATGGCGGCACCGCCGATCGCAAGATCCACGCGTTCGATGCGAAGAGCGGCAAGATGCTCTGGGACTTTCCGCTGAACTCCGGCGTGATTGCGCCGCCATCGACGTTCATGGTCGACGGCAAGCAGTATCTGGCGCTCAACGTCGGGTTCGGTGGTGACGCCCGTGGCGTCCAGGGTGCGCTGGCGCGCGCATTCCCGGGTCAGACGCCAACGGAGGTTCCTGAGGGCGGAGCGATCTGGGTCTTTACGTTGGAATAAATCGTCAAATCCCAAACTCCAAATCCCAAATCCCAACAACCGGTTTGGGATTTGGGACGTGGGATTTGACGCTCGCGAAAGGCTATGGCTATGAAACGCGTTCTGTGGCTTTTCTCACTCGTGTTGCTCGTCCCCGGCCTCGCAATGGCCTCGAACTGCGAAGACCTTGCGTCGTTGAAGCTCCCTGACGCGACGATCACGTCCGCGCAATCGGTCGCGGCGGGCGCGGTCGAACGCGCGAAGGATCTGCCGGCCTTCTGTCGCGTCGCGATCACGAGCAAGCCGTCGAGCGATTCCGACATCAAGATCGAAGTCTGGCTGCCCGCATCGGGCTGGAATGGCAAGTTTCAGGCGGTCGGCAACGGCGGGTGGAACGGCACGATCGATCAGAACGCACTGGCCGGTGGAGTGCGCCGTGGCTACGCCGTCGCATCGACCGACCAGGGTCACAGCGGCAACGGCGGACCCTGGATGCAGAGCGCGGAAAGGCTGATCGACTTTGGCTACCGCGCGACGCACGAGATGACGCTCAAGGGCAAGGCGCTCGTTGCGGCGTTCTACGGTAACGCTCCGCGGCTGTCGTACTTCACTGGCTGCTCGGCCGGCGGCCGTCAGGCGCTCAAGGAAGCGCAACGCTTCCCCGAGGACTTCGACGGCATCGTCGCCGGCGCACCGGCGCTCAACACCACGGGACGCGCGGCCTTCTCGATGTGGATCGCGCAGGCGCAGCACAAGGACGAGGCGAGCTTCATTCCGCCGACGAAGTTCCCGGCTATCCATGACGCCGCGCTGCAGGCGTGCGACGCGCTCGACGGCGTGAAGGATCGCGTGATCGAGAATCCACGCGCGTGCGCGTTCGATCCGAAGGTGCTCGAGTGCCGCTCGACTTCGCTCGCGGCAGGCAATGCTGACGAGGTGAGCTGCCTCTCGCCGGCACAGGTCGAGACGGCGCGGACGATGTACAAGCCGGTCGTCAATTCGAAGAGCGGCAAGAAGATCTTTCCCGGGCTCGAGCGAGGCAGCGAGGCCGGATGGACCACGTTCGGCAGCGCGCAGCCGTTTGCGATTGGGCAGCAGATGTTTCAGTTCATGGTGTTCAACAATCCGAACTGGGATTACAAGACGCTCAACTTCGATGGCGACTGGGCCAGGGTCGAGGGGATCGAGAAGGGGAACATCAACGCGATGGATCCCAACCTGAAGCCGTTCTTCGCGCGCGGTGGCAAGCTGATTCACTACCACGGCTGGGCCGATCAGCAAATCCCGTCAGGGAGCAGCGTCGACTATTACCAGACCGTGCTCGAGACGATGGGCGGCGCGAGCAAGGTGCAGGAGAACTATCGAATGTTCATGGTGCCGGGCATGGGCCACTGCGGCGGCGGCGACGGTCCGTCGACGTTCGACATGCTGACGGCGCTGGAGCAGTGGGTCGAAAAAGGAAAGGCCCCGGAATTCATCCCCGCATCACACGTCACGAACGGTCAACCAGATCGCACGCGGATTCTGTGCGCATATCCTCACGTTGCGACCTACAAGGGATCGGGCGATCCGAACGACGCATCGAACTTCGTGTGTAAGTAGACAGGAATCAGGAATCAGGAATCAGGATTCAGGTATCAGGATTCAGGGCTGGGCCAGGAATCAGGTCTTCGAGGAATCAGGCAGGAGGCACTCATGCGACACG
>Ga0111538_10013402_pt1 | contig 10815 bp, 11 predicted proteins | sample SoiMethybrSBSTD1_FD_79669 | JGI IMG/M metagenome (GOLD analysis project Ga0111538, IMG submission 79669) | Bulk soil microbial communities from a Populus tree surrounding site in Tennessee, USA - Soil MetaG P. TD hybrid SBSTD1 (version 2)... | ecosystem: Environmental > Terrestrial > Soil >... | reverse complement strand
TGTAGCGGGCATGTTCATTTCCTTTCAGGTTGGTAGGTTGCTCAGGTGGGTTGGTTGGTCGGATTCGTGGTGTGCGTCGCATCGGAAGGCCGGCGCCTGGCCAGCGACGGCACGATCATCGAGACGCGTTCGCGGTAGCGCCGGTACTCATCGCCGAACAGTTCGGTGAGGTCACGCTCTTCGAGGAAGATGCCAACAAAGATGTACGTCGTGGTCACCGCGGCAAACAGCAGGTGCCCGACCGTCATCGTTGGCGCCGCCCAGAACGCGATGATGAAGCCGAGATAGATCGGGTGGCGCACCAGCTTGTAGAGCACCGGAGTCTTGAACCGCACCGGCGGCATGTCGTGGCCAACCAGATTGTTGGCCACCTGATGCAAACCGAACAGCTCGAAGTGGTTGATCAGGAACGTCGAGGTCAGAACCAGCAGCCAGCCGACGAACGACAGGCCCATGATCGCCATCGCGATGTTCGGATCGGTGACTTGCCAGATCACGGTCGGGATTGGCCGCCATTGCCAGAACAGCAGCACGAGCGCGAGGCTTGCGAGCAGCACGTAGGTGCTGCGCTCGACCGATTTGGGGACGAACTTGGTCCACCATTCCTTGAACTGGCGGCGCGCCATCACGCTGTGCTGGATCGCGAACACCGACATCAGCAGAACGTTGACGATCAACGCCTCGGTGAGCGGAACAATCACACCGCTGTCGATCGACTTCGGCACCATCAGATTTTCGACGAAGCCGATGGCATAGAGGAACGTGACGAAGAACACGGCGTAAGCTGCGAGGCCATAAAGAAACGCGATGAACCTGCTCATAGGATTTCTCCGCTGTTGGGTTTTCCAGGTTGAGTGGAGCGCCTAGCCGGGCTGCCAACACAATGGCCAAGGCTCCATGATGTTTTGCCGAAACACTTGAGCGGTTATTCGAGGCGATCCGCCCCGCAGATCGGCCGTTACGAAGAGCATGTCGGCGGTCACCGGCCGGACGACGCGGTAATCTGCGCCACCGCCACCGAACCGCGCGGCGCGACGGCCGACGTGGCTGCGAACAGCGTCGCGACGCAGAGCACACCGACCGTCGCAAGCACTCCGATGCCGGCGCGGCGCATGGTTTTCGCGTCGCGCATCGCCTGGCGGCGCAATGCGGTCGCACTCTTGCAATAGAAATCGAGGTCGATAGAGCCGTCGGGATGGCGGCGAACGGTATCGGTCCGAGTCATGGCCCACTCCTTGTGGCGATCGAGGATCGCGTTCGAGGTGAGCCGAAGATGCGCGCCGGCCGGCTAAAAGACTTTGCGGTGCGCTTGATTTGTCCTTGAGAACCGCTTGATTATGGCTTGAGAGGCGCTGGTATGCGGGGCCGCAGACGTGCAATTTCACTTTGAAAATCACGTACTTGATCCGGATCGCCGCGAGTTGCGCCGGGGCGCCGAGATGATCGCGGTCGAGCCCCAGGTGTTCGACCTGCTGCTTTATCTGGTGCAGAGCCGCGACCGCGTGGTGAGCAAGGACGACCTGATGGCCGCGGTCTGGGGCGGACGGATCGTCTCGGAATCGACTTTGACAAGCCGCATCAACGCCGCGCGCAAGGCCGTCGGCGACAGTGGCGAGCAGCAGCGGCTTATTCGCACCATCGCGCGCAAGGGATTTCGTTTCGTCGGCGATGTTGCGGCACCGGCAATATCTGATCGGCCTGCGGCCGCGACCGAAGCGCCAGCAGCGGCCCGAAGCCCACAGCAGGAGATCCGTTTCTGCACGGCTTCCGACGGCGCTCGCATCGCCTACGCGCTCGCCGGCGCGGGCCCGCCGCTGGTCAAGGCCGCCAACTGGCTCAATCACCTTGAATATGATTGGCAAAGCCCGATCTGGAGCCACCTGCTGCACGCGCTCGCGTCGGAGCATCGGCTGGTTCGATACGACGAGCGGGGTAATGGCCTGTCCGACTGGGATGTCGACGACATTTCGTTCGAGGCCTTTGTGCGTGACCTTGAGAGCGTGGTCGACGCTGCCGGCCTGGAGCGGTTCGACCTGTTTGGCATTTCGCAGGGCTGCGCGGTTTCGATTGCCTATGCGGTTCGCCATCCCGAACGTGTCAGCCGTCTGATTCTGCTCGGCGGGTTTGCGCGCGGCCGAAACAGGCGCGACACCGAGCAGGCGGCTACGCTGACCACGCTGCTCACGCTGATGCGGCAAGGCTGGGGCCGCGAGAACCCGGCATTTCGCCAATTTTTCGCTTCGCTGTTCCTCCCTGAAGGCACGGCGGAGCAGATGCACTGGTTCAACGACCTGCAGCGCATCACCACCTCGCCGGAGAACGCGGCCCGCATCCTGAATGCCACGGCAGACATCGACGTGTCGGACCTGCTTCCGCGCATCAAGATTCCGACCCTCGTGCTCCATTGTCGCAATGATGCGGTGCAGCCGTTCGACGAGGGACGCCGGCTCGCCGCCGGCATTCCGGGCGCGCGCTTCGTGGGGCTCGAAAGTCGCAACCACCTGGTGCTGGAAAGCGAGCCGGCCTGGAGCCGGCTGCTCGACGAGATCAGAGCATTCCTGCGGAGCTGATCGGTCCCGCACTGCGCCGCCCGCGAAGCCAAGAGCGGCCTTTGAGATTGCTTCCAGCCAAAGAATTTTCCGATTATTCACCAACGTCTGGCACAATGCCCGGATGCTCGACCGCGTCGACCTCGAACCCGTGTTCTTCGCGCCCTTCGTCTCCTCGGTGATGAAGGTCGAACCTGCCTGGATCGACTACAACGGCCATCTCAACATGGCCTATTACAATGTGCTGTTCGACCGCGCGGTCGACGAGGTGTTCGAGCTGCTCGGCTGCGGCGTCGACTATGTGAAGACCGGATTCTCGACGTTTACGGCCGAGGTCCATGTGCGCTACCTGCGCGAGCTCAAGGAAGGCGACCCGGTGCGCGTCACCTTCCAGCTGCTCGACTACGACGCCAAGCGCATGCATTATTTCGAGCAGCTGTTTCACGCCAATGAAGGCTGGGTGTCGGCGACCTCGGAGAACATGTCGCTGCATGTCGACATGAACGCCAAGAAGGTGGCGCCGCTCCCAGCTGCGGTCAGCAAACGCCTGGCGCAGATGAAGGCCGCGCATTCGCGGCTGCCGGTGCCGGAGGCCGCGGGCCGCCGCGTCGCGATGCCGGAGAGGTCTTAGCGGCAGACCGCGCTCGCGTCCGGCGGCGTGGCACGTTCAGAGGCACGACAAGCATGGAGCGGCTGACGTTTGGCATCGGGGCCGCCAGCCTCATTGTCCTTGGCATTTGCATGGTGATCTGGCCCGTCTGGATCGCTGAAATGAACCGTGACCCCGGCAACACTCGCCCGCCGAGCACCAGTCAAATCCGGCAGATGCGAATCCTCGGCATCGTGCTCGCCGTGATGGGCGCTTACGCTCTCTACGCCATCGTCACCGGCATGCCGGGCGCGGAGTTTTTCCCCGCCTGACCTCCAAGCCAGAGACGCCTTCAGTACACCGTCCACAGTCCCGGCGTCGCCAACTCCAGCAGGTGTCCATCGGGGTCGCGGAAATAGATGCTACGGCCGCCGCGCGACCAAGTGGTTTCGCCCTCGATCGCGACGCCGTGCTCGGCGAGTTGCTGCCGCCACGCCGCCTCTTCGTCCTTGCCGGTCGCGAACGCAATGTGCAGCGGCCCCGCACCGTCATGCCCCGGAATGGTGCCGCCCGGCATGGTCACGGTCTGTGTCGAGCCGCCGCGTCGGAACAGCAGCAGCACACTCCGCGCTGCGACACCGTAGGCGGTGAGCCTTTTATCCTCGAAAATCGGAGTCAGTCCTAAAACACCTTCGTAGAACGCCCGCGCCCGCGCCATGTCGTCGACGTAAAGCGCGGTCTCCAGGATGCCATCGAGCTTTGGCATGGCATGCTCCTGATTGGTTGCGATTGACACTTTTCCGGGTCGCTCTAGCATTCCCGCCGACGTCAACGAAACAAGATCGCAGGAGGGCAGCCGTGGCAGTCGAAAAAATCACATATCAGGCCGGCAACATCACCGCCCATGGTGCGCTGGTGTGGAACGAGAAGGTTTCGGGCAAGCGCCCGCTTCTGCTGGTGATGTCGAACTGGCTCGGCGTCACCGACTTCATCGTCAAGCGCGCCGCCACCATGGCGGGCGACAAATACGTCGCGTTCTGCGCCGACATGTACGGCGGCGGCAAAACCTGCGAAGGGCCGCCGACCTCGTTGGAATGGATGACGGCGGTGCGCCAGGATCGCGTCGAGGGACGTAAGCGCGTCAACGCCGCGTTGCAGACCATGATCGCCGAGGCCAACAAGCGTGGTATCGGCGACTCATCCAAAAAGGCCGCGGTCGGTTTCTGCTTCGGCGGCGGCAACGTGCTGGAGCTGGCGCGCTCGGGCGCCGAGCTCGACGCCGTGGTTTCGCTGCACGGCGACCTCACCACCACGATGCCGGCCAAGAAGGGCGACATCAAATGCGCGGTGTTCGTGCTGCACGGCTCCAAGGATCCGGTTGCGCCCAAGGCTGACCGCGATACGCTCGAGGCCGAGCTCGACGGCGCCGAGGCCAACTGGCAGATGCTTGATTTCGGCGGCCGCATCCACTCCTTCGCGGAGCCCGAAACGAAAATGCCGGGTGTCGCCGAGTACCACGCCGGCGCCGCGCATCAGACCTACCGGATGCTCGACGACTTCATCCAGGACGCGTTCAACAAGAAGCTTTGATCGCGAACCGTAGGGTGGGCTAAGGCGGCGAAGCCGCCGAGCCCACCAATTCACGGCACAGGCCTGAAGTGGTGGGCACGCCGCTACGCGGCTTTGCCCACCCTACCGTCGAACATAAAAATTCTTGTCCTGCAGCGGCAGCGTCACCGAATTCCCGGTCGACATCGAATACTCGATCGCCAGCGTCGCCTCGAGCGTGGCGCGCGCTTCCTGCGGCGTTGCCAGCACGCAGGGCTTGCCGAGCGCGAGGTGATCGAGCCAGGCCCGGGTCTCGTTGGCGATCGGGCCCCAGAACTCGCCCAGCGCCCAGTCGCCCGGGGTGCCGCTCTGCAGGAACACCATGTTGACCGAATGCCCCGGCAGATAGACGTGCGGCACGCCCTTCTCCGAATACATCAGCTGGTCGGTGTGGTCGTCATCGAGGATCATCACGCCCTCGGTGCCGAGCAATTCGACACGGGCGGCGTGACCCAGCGCCGGATATTTCTCCGGCAGCGCGTAGCAGATGCCGAGATTGATGATCGAGCCGTCGTCACACGTCACCACCGCGTAGCTTATGTCGGGCACGTCGTGGCCGGCGCGCTTGAGCACGCCGGTCTGGCCGCGCGAATAGATCTCGACAATGCGCCGGCCCTCGAAAAACCAGTTCATCAGATCGACGTAATAGGTCAGCGCGTCGACCACCGGCGTGGCATGCGGATCGCGCTTGAGCATCGCCAAAGCTTGCGAACGCGAATTGAACACCCGCGCGGCGCCGCCGGTGAGCGCGCCCATCCGGCCCTGCGCGATCTGCTCCTTGGCGATCAGGTAGCGCTCCTTGTAGCGCCGGCTATAGCCGACCCGGACATTCGAGCCGTGTTTTTCGATCGCGCGCAGCACATCGTCGGCGTCGGACAACGTCAGCGCGATCGGCTTCTCGACCAAAACCGGCAAGCCGCGTTCGATCGCGGCGAGGATCGGTTTGACGTGTTCGCCCTCGCTGGTCGAAACGATCACGGCATCGACGTCGGGCCGACCGATGATTGCGTCGTTGTCGCCGGAATGCACCTTGGCGCCGACCGTTTCGGCCAGCGTCTTCGCTCTGGCGGGGTCCTGGTCCGACACCGCGATGAAGCGCACCGCCGGATGCCCGCTGGCCAGCTTCGCGCGTAAGGTGCCGATCCGGCCCGAGCCGACGATCGCCAGACCGATCTGCTTCGCCATCGCTACTGCACCTTGCCGATGGCGCGCACGGTGTCCTCGGTCTTTCGGCTGTCCTCGTCCCACCACGGCCGGAATGCGTCGCGGTCGAGGTAATCGATGCTGGTGCCCATCTTGGTCATGGCCTCGGCGAAATGCGGATCCTTGACGGCTTTCGCCACCGCCTCGCGCAGGATGGTGATGATCGGCTCCGGCACCTTGGCCTGCGTGAACAGCCCGTTCCATTGATAGTACTGGGCGTCGTAGCCGAGCTCCTTCAAGGTCGGCACTTCAGGAAAGCTTGCGACTCGTTTGTCACCCATGGCGCCGAGCGGGCGCAGCGTGCCGGCGCGCACCTGCGGCCCGCCGACCGCCGGATGCGCGGCGAGCAGCGCGGCATGATTGCCGAGCACAGCGGTCAGCGCCGGCCCGCCGCCCGCGGTCGGCAGATGCCGCATCTTGATGCCGGCCGCCTTCAGCATGATCTCGATCGCGAGATGGGTGGTGCCATAGAGCCCGCCTGACGCGTAGATGATTTCGCCCGGCCGCTTCTTGGCGTCGTCGATCATCTCCTGGAGCGTTTTCCAGGGCTGACTGGTGTTGGCGAAGATGATCGAGGGCTCCGCCGAGACGAGCGCGATCGGCATGAACTGGTCGCGGGTGAAGCTTGGCGGCCGGTCGAACAGCCGGTCGATCGCCGGCAGCAGCGACAGCTGCGTGGTCGCGACCGTAATGGTGTAGCCGTCGGCCGGCGCGATCGCGACCTGCTGGGTGCCGACCTTGGCGGCCGCGCCCGGCCGGTTCACGATCACCACGGGCTGGCCGAGGATTTTCTCAAGCACCGGCGCCAGCGCCCGCGCCGTGGTGTCGGTCGAGCCGCCCGGCGGGTAGCCGAGCAGGATGGTGATCGGCCGGCTGGGGTATTTGTCCTGCGCGGATGCCGACACGGCGACCAGGCCGGCCAGGAACAGAAGCCCCAAGGTGAGCGCTCGCATCGGCGTCTCCTTCACATCGCGTGCGCAGCATGGTGTAGGGTTCGCGCCGACGCAATCCGGAGAATGTCTATGGTTCAGTCCGAAGCGGCGCGCTTCTCGCAAGTTCCGGCCGAGCAGTTCAACGAGACGCAGAAGCGCGTCGCGGAACGCGTGCTGAAGGTATCGAGCGCCGGCTTGGGCGGGCCTTACGCGATCCTGATGCGCAGCCCGGTGCTGCTCGAACGCTATCTCGGCATGACCGACTATCTCCGGTTCGAAACCTCGCTGCCCAAGCACCTCAACGAGTTCGCGATCCTGATCGAGGCACGGCTGTGGGATGCGCAATACGAATGGTGGGCGCACCATCCGATCGCGCTGAAGGCCGGGCTGCGGCCGGAGCTGGCCGAGGATGTGCGCAACGGCCGGCGCCCGGCCGACATGAAGCCCGACGAGGAGATCGTCTACGACGTCGTCATCGAGCTGCTGCGCGACCGCAGCATCACCGATGCGACCTTCGCGCGCGCCACCAAAATTCTGGGCGAACAGCAGACCATCGATCTGGTCGCGGTGGCGGGGTTCTACACGATGGTGTCGGCGGTGTTGATCGCGGGCCGCGTCAGCCCGCCGGACGGCACCAGGCCGCTGCCGACGCTGATCAAGAGGTGACCGCTATGCCGCAAAACCCCGAGACCTACGACTTCATCATCGTCGGCGCCGGCTCAGCCGGCTGCGTGCTGGCGAACCGGCTCACGGCATCGGGGCAGCACCGCGTGCTGCTGCTCGAGGCCGGTCCTGCCAACAAGCACTTCTGGCTGCACGTGCCGCTTGGCTACGCCAGGCTGTTCCAGAACACGCGCTACAACTGGTGCTACCAGACCGAGCCGCAGGCCGAGTGCCACGGCCGCAACGTGATCGCGCCGCGCGGCAAAACGCTCGGCGGCTCGTCCTCGATCAATGGACTGATCTACATCCGCGGCCAGGCCGAAGACTTCGACCATTGGCGCCAGCTCGGCAACACCGGCTGGAGCCACGACGACGTTCTCCCCTACTTCCGCAAGGCCGAGGACAACGAGCGCGGCGCCGACGAGCATCACGGCGCCGGCGGCCCGCTTGGCGTGTCGAACGTGCGCGACCAGCATCCGCTCGCCAAGGCCTTCATCGAGGCGGCGGTGCAATGCGGCTATCCGCGCAACAACGATTTCAACGGCGCCGTCCAGGAGGGCGCCGGCTTCTATCAGAACACCATGCGCGGCGGCGTACGCTCGTCCACCGCGGCCGCCTATCTCAAACCGGCACTCCAGCGCGGCAACCTCAACGTGGTCTCGGAAGCGCTGACGACGCGCATTCTGTTCGATGGCCGGCGCGCTATCGGCGTCGAATACCAGGTCGGCGGCGAGACCCGCACCGCACACGCCAATCTCGAGGTGCTGGTGTCCGGCGGAGCGTTCAACTCACCACAGCTTCTGCAACTGTCCGGCCTCGGGCCCGCCGACCTGCTAAGGCAGCACAGAATTCCGGTGATCGCCGACCTGCCCGGTGTCGGCGACCATCTCAACGATCACTACTTCGCGCGCATCATCATGCGCTGCACGGAGCGGATTACGCTGAACGACGCGGCCCACAACTGGATCCAGGGCGCCAAGGCGGTGCTGCAATACGCCCTGACGCGGCGGGGCTACTTCGCCATGGCGGCGATCTCGGCCGGCTGCTTCGTGCGGGCGCTGCCGTCGGCCGCGACGCCCGACATCCAGTGCTCGATCGCGCTCTATTCGATTCACAATCTCGGCGACTGGGTCGATGGCTTTCCAGGCTTTACCATTACGGCCACGCTGCTGCGGCCGGAGAGCCGCGGCCACGTCCGTATCAAGTCGGCCGATCCGCGCCAAGCGCCGGCGATCCATCCGAACTATCTCGCCGCACAGAAGGATCGCGACACGCTGGTCGCCGGCGTCAAGGTGCTGCGCAATTTCGCCAAGGCGCCTGCGTTGTCGCGCTACATCGCCGACGAGGTCGACCCTGGCCTGTCTTGCGCCAGCGACACCGACATCCTCGACTTCATCCGCCGCCGCGGCTCGACGGTCTATCACCCGGTCTCGACTTGCCGGATGGGCCAGGACGCCAAGGCCGTGGTGGACGAGCGGCTGCGTGTCCGCGGTTTCGAGCGGCTGCGGGTGATCGATGCCTCGATCATGCCTGCGGTGGTGTCGGGCAACACCAATGCGGCCACCATCATGATCGCCGAGAAGGGCGCCGACATGATCCTGGAGGACCTGCGGGCGAAGCCCGTCGCGCTGTCCCCGGCGGCGTAGCCGCCCCTCGCAAATCCAGCCTGCGAGTGCCATTTTCTATCCATGATTCTGATGGACGGACTGCCGCTTGGCTGATCCCGCAAAGCAACCGTTCGATTCCGTGGAGCCGCCGGCGCCAGCGTCGGGCGGCATCGCGGCGCGTGCCGCAATGGCGGCCCGCGGCGGGGCGTCCTATCTGGTCGACCTCAATCCGGAACAGCGTCAGGCGGTGGAAACGCTGGACGGCCCCGTGCTGGTGCTGGCCGGCGCCGGAACCGGCAAGACCCGGGTGCTAACCACCCGCATCGCCCACATCCTCAGCATGGGCCGGGCGCGACCCGCCGAGATCTTGGCCGTCACCTTCACCAACAAGGCGGCGCGCGAGATGAAGGACCGCGTCGGCACGATGGTCGGCCAGGCGGTCGAGGGCATGCCCTGGCTCGGCACCTTCCACTCCATCGGCGTGAAGATCTTGCGCCGCCATGCCGAGCTGGTCGGGCTGAAAAGCGACTTCACCATTCTCGACGTCGATGACCAGATCCGGCTCTTGAAGCAGTTGCTCGAGGCCGAGCACATCGACGAGAAACGCTGGCCCGCCCGAGTGCTGGCCGGGCTGATCGATCACTGGAAGAACCGCGGCCTCACGCCGGCGCAGGTGCCGGCCGGCGAGGCCGCGAGCTTCGCGAACGGCCGCGGCAAGAAGCTCTATGAGGCCTACCAGGAGCGGCTGAAGACTTTGAACGCCGTCGACTTCGGCGACCTGCTGCTGGAGATGATCCGGCTGTTCCGCGAGCAGCCCGACGTGCTGCGGCAATATCAGCAGCGCTTCAAGTTCATTTTGGTTGACGAATACCAGGACACCAACGTCGCACAGTATCTCTGGCTGCGGCTGATCGCGCAGAAGCCGGTCGCATCCGGGAGCCTCATCCTTCGAGACGCCGCACCATCAGCGCGTGGCGCGGCTCCTCAGGATGAGGACCAAGAGCAGCGCGCGCTGAACCAAGCCCCTCACCCTGAGGAGCGAGGGCAAAGCCCGAGCGTTTCGAAGGGTGAGGCTGAGGCGTCACAACAACCGCCCAAAAACATCTGCTGCGTGGGCGACGACGACCAGTCGATCTATGGCTGGCGCGGCGCCGAGGTCGACAACATCCTGCGGTTCGATCACGACTTCCCGGGCGCCAAGGTGATCCGCCTGGAGCGCAATTACCGCTCGACTGGCCACATCCTGGCGGCCGCATCGCATTTGATCGCCCGCAACCAGGGCCGGCTCGGCAAAACGCTGCGCACCGAGGACGTGGCGGGCGAGAAGGTCACCGTCACGGGCTCCTGGGATTCGGAGGAGGAGGCGCGCTCGATCGGCGAGGAGATCGAGGGGCTCCAGCGCGACGGCCACTTACTCGACGAGATCGCGATCCTGGTGCGGGCTTCGTACCAGATGCGCGAGTTCGAGGACCGTTTCGTCACCCTCGGCCTGCCCTATCGCGTGATCGGCGGCCCGAGATTCTACGAGCGCGCCGAGATCCGCGACGCGCTGGCCTACCTGCGCGTGGTGCATTCGCCGGCCGACGACCTTGCGTTCGAGCGCATCGTCAACGTGCCCAAGCGGGGGATCGGCGACGCCACCATCCAGCTGCTTCACGACCATG
>Ga0111538_10013401_pt1 | contig 10815 bp, 5 predicted proteins | sample SoiMethybrSBSTD1_FD_79669 | JGI IMG/M metagenome (GOLD analysis project Ga0111538, IMG submission 79669) | Bulk soil microbial communities from a Populus tree surrounding site in Tennessee, USA - Soil MetaG P. TD hybrid SBSTD1 (version 2)... | ecosystem: Environmental > Terrestrial > Soil > Tree... | reverse complement strand
GGCCTGGCATCCGCCACCGCGACCCACGACGTGCCGCTCCGATCCTCGACGATCCAGTAGATGTCGCGTCCAGGGAGACCGTCTTCCGGGCCGAAGGTCCTCTCGGGAGACCGGCCGAGATCGCGGAGCCAGAGGAGGCCGCGCCCGGTCGCAAGCCAGTAGCCGCCCTCCCGCGTCCGGCTCAACCGGGGTCCACCCCACCCGAGGTAGGTGAGACCCGCGGGAAGTTTCACGTCGAGTGCTGTGGAGCCTTCGGCCGTCAACCTGTGGAGCCGGTACCGCTGCGCGGCGACCGCCGCGAGCGCGAGCATGCCGTCGTTTTCGTCCGGGATCAGCGTGACCAGGATCGACGCGCTCTCCTCGACCTCGGGGTAGCGACGGAATCCCGCCGGCACGATCTTCATCGCGCCGCGGGCGATCGTGCCGATCCACAGACTCCCCGCCGCATCGAACGCCAGAGCGCGCACCGCGTCGGAGAGGAGGCCGTCCCTCATCGTGATGCCGCCGGCGACCTTCCAGACGCCGCGCGCGTCCGGCGTCAGCCGCGCGATGCCCGCGACCGTTCCGGCGAGGATGGCGCCGGATCGATCGGCGACGATGTCCGTCGTGTCCGCGGACGGGATGCCGTCCCGGGTCTCGAAAACCATCTCGACCGGGCTATCGCCTCGGTCCGGGCTCGGGGACAGGCGCGTCACCCCGCCGAAGTAGGTGCACCAGATACGGCCGTCCGGTCCTTCGAGAAGGTCACGGATGAAGTTCAGGCCGTGAACGCTCCCCGCGAGATGCCGCACGCGGCCATCGACGGGATCGACCCGGTAGAGGCCGTCGGCCTGCGTGCCGGCCCACACCGCGCCGTCTTTCGACTCGAGGAGCGCGAACACGGCCACCGTGCGCTCCGTGGGGCCGACGTGCTCGAGCGGGACGACCTCCGTTCGATCGCCCGTCATCACCGCGAGACCGTCCGAGCTCGCGATCCAGAGCCGGTTTCGCCGATCCAGGAGCAGCCGGCGTATCGATCCGCCGAGCGGCAGCGTGATCCGCTCGAAGGTGCGGTCGAGCCGGAACAGGCCTTCGGCCGTCCCGATCCAGTGGACCGCGCGGTGCTCGTCCTCGACGATGTCGTTCACCGCGCGGCCCGAGAGCCCTTCCGCGACGCCGTAGCTCACGACATCGCTGCCGTCGAAGCGCGACAACCCTCCCTCGGTGCAGAACCAGATGAACCCGCTCGAGTCGGTGACGATCCTCCGGATGCCCGCATGCGCGAGACCGTCGGTGACGCCGAGGGTTCGCACGGTGATCCCGGGATCGGACCGCGCTGATGGGGCGACGAGGGCCGCCACGATCAACGCAGCGGCCGGCCGCATCAGGCCGTCTCACCCGCCGGGGCGCGCGACAGGCGCCGCGCGCGCAGCTCCGCCCACATCCGCTCGACCGCTCCCCGTAGGCGATCGGTCAACGCGGCGTCCCCGGCCGCGGCCTCGGGCGGCAGCGGCTCGCCGATCGCGAGCAGCACGCGGCTCCCGCTCCAGGGGAGCAGCGCGCGCCAGCGGAACGGGCGATTGCGCGGCCACACGTCGAACACGCCGTCGATCGCGACCGGGACGATCGGGACGTCGAGGTGGCGCGAGAGGATCGCCGCCCCCTTCTTGAACGTCTTCACCTCGCCGTCGATCGAGCGCTCGCCTTCGGGGAACAGGATGAGCACCTTGTCGTTCCGCAGGCCGAACGCACCGGCCTGCATCGCTCTCACGAGGTTGGTGTCGGGGTCCACGGGCACGACGTGAATTGCTCGGGCGACGCGAAGCATCAAGGGCGTCACGAAGTACTCGCTCGCTCCGACGAAGAACATCCTCTTGAAGTGGCGGTACGGGAGGCACGCGCAGAGCAGGAACGCGTCGAGGTAGCTCTGGTGGTTCGGGCTCAGAATGAACCGGCCGGACGCCGGGAGGCGGTCGAGCCCGCTGGCGCGCAGCCCGACGCCGAGGCGCGCCGCGAGCCGGAGGAGCCGCGCGAACACGAAGAGCCCGAGCGTCGCGACGGGGCGGTGACGGAGGAGCGATCTGATCGCCGGATCCTCCGGCGGCGCATCGGCGAGGAGCTGGTCCCACGCGGGGGCGGAGCGGGACGCTTCCCCCGCGGGCGCTTCACGCAGAGCCTCGACGAGGTCGCGCACGGTGTAGATCCGATGCGATACCTCGTCCTCGACCTTGACACCGGTCGCCTGCTCCAGCCGCACGAGGAGCTCGACCCGCTCCATCGAGTCGAGGCCGAGGTCGAGCTCGAGGTTCGCTTTCGCGTGGACAGGTGCTGCGCCTTTGGCGGCTTCCTTGATGAGCGCGACCGCGCGCGCGACGAAGGGATCCGTCAGCCATGTGGCGTCGGCCGGATCCTCCACGGTCGAGGCGACCGGCGCCTCCGTCCCGGACGCGAGAAGCTCCTGCTCGACCTGGAAGCGCTTCAGCTTCCGCGTCGTGGTTCGCGGGAGGTCTTCCAGGCGGATGTCGTAGCTCAGGATCCGCTTGTGGCTCGGGAATTCCACGGAGAGCGACTCGATCTCGAAGCGGATCTGCTCCCGCATGTTGACGATCTTCCGCTCCCGCATGACGTCCTGGTCGGGGACGACGATCGCGTGCAGCCGCTCCGCGGCCGGGTCGCCGGGTCGCGCGCGCCCGACGACGCACAGCTCCTTGATGAACGGGGAGCGCGCGTAGTGCGCCTCGATCTCCTCCGGGTAGATGTTCTTCCCGCTCGCGAGGACGATGACGTCCTTGCTGCGACCGGTGACGTGGAGGCGTCCCTTCGCATCCACGAAGCCGAGATCCCCCGTGTGCAGCCACCCCTCCGCGAGCGTCGTCTTGTTCGCGTCCTCGCGGTGGAAGTAGCCTTCCATCACGATGGGGCCACGGAGGAGGATCTCGCCCTCGGCGATGCGGATCTCCACTCCGGGAAGCGGGCTCCCCACATGATCCAGATCGAGGTCGCCGGGCTTCGTGACGGTCGCCGCTCCGCAGCACTCCGTGAGCCCGTACGCCTGGCGGATATCGAAGCCGAGGCGGACGAGGTCGCGACCGACCGCGGGGTCGAATCGCGATCCACCCGTGATGAGAATGCGCATGCGGGCGCCGAGCGCACGGTGGACCGGGCGGAAGAAGACCTTGCCGAGGTTGACCCCGAGGCCGCGGCGCAGTCCAGCGTTCCCCGCGAGGAGCGCGCGGAAGAGCGAGCGCTTCAAGAGACCGGACTTGGCGACCTCACCCAAGACCCGGTCGCGAATCAAGTAGAAGAACTGCGGCACGCAGCAGAAGACGCTGATGTCGCGCTCGCGGAGCGCGCGCATCAGCTCGGTCGTATTCACGCTCTCGAGGAAGACGACGCGCGCGCCGACCGACAGCGGCAGCAGCAGGTTCGCGAGGAGCGCCAACGCGTGGAAGAGCGGCAGCACGCTGAGGATGCCGTCGTTCTCGTCCACGTAGACGACCCGGAATGCCGCTTCTTGCTCGGCGAGGAAGTTGCCGTGGGTGAGCACGACGCCCTTCGGGTCGGACGTCGTGCCGGAGGTATAGAGGATGACGGCGGGATCGCTCGGTCCGGCGGGAGCGTCGGGGAGCGACCCCGGCTCGCCGCGCGATTCCGTGATCTCGTGCACGGCGAGGAGGATCGAGGCCGTCCCTTCCCCGGGACGGCGGGATCCGTACAGCAGCGCCGTCGCCCCCGAGTCCGCAAGCAGCGTCGCGATCTGGCCCGGCTTGTAGGAGGTGTCGAGCGGGACGGCGACGGCCCCGAGTCGCAACACCCCGAGGAACGCCGCGCACCAGTGCGCGTCGTTCTCCGCCAGGATCGCGACCCGGTCGCCCTTCTTGATGCCGCGGGCGTGAAGGCTCGAGGCGGCGGCGAGCGCCATCCGGTGGAGCGCGTCGTAGCTGAACGCGTCGACCGATCCCGGGCGCTGCACCTCGACCGCGATGCGCTCCGAAAAGCGCGTGGCGGCGGATGCGAAGAGGCCGTAGAGGTCGTTCACGTTAGGTACGGATGTTACCGTGGAGCCTCATGGTCGCGGTCTCCAGTATCTCCAAACAATACGGGCGCCGCATCATCTTCGTCGATGCCTCGTTCCAGCTGAACCCCGGGGAAAAGGTCGGCCTCGTGGGCCCCAACGGGTCCGGGAAGACGACCCTGTTCCGGATCCTGGCCGGGGAGGAGGCCCCCGATGCGGGCGAGGTCTCCGTCCCCAAGCGGATCACGGTCGGGTACTTCCGCCAGGACGTGGAGACGATGGCCGGAAGGCCGGTGCTCGACGAGGCGATCGCGGGGAGCGGACGGCTGGGTGACCTGCATCACGAGCTGATCGACCTCGAGCGCCGCATGGGCGACCCGGCGGAGGCCTCGATGGACGCGATCCTCTCACGGTTCGGCGAGGTCCAGCAGGAGTACCAGGAGCGCGGCGGGTACGAGCTCGAGGCGCGCGCGCGCGAGGTGCTTCACGGCCTCGGCTTCGAGGATCAGCAGATCGACGGCGACGCGGGGGCGCTCTCGGGAGGCCAGAAGATGCGCGTGGCGATGGCGCGCGTCCTCCTCGGGAGCTTCGACGTGCTGCTCATGGACGAGCCGACCAACCACCTGGACATCGAGTCGATCCTCTGGCTCGAGCGGTTCCTGAAGGACGCCCGCTGCGCGGTGCTCATGACCTGCCACGACCGCGACTTCATGAACCGCGTCGTCGATCGCATCGTGGACGTGGACGGCGGCGAGCTCGTCTCGTACTCGGGGACCTACGACTTCTACGTGCGCGAGCGCGCCCTGCGCGCGACGCAGCGCGAGGCCGCCTATCAGCGCCAGCAGGCGATGCTCGCCAAGGAGCAGCGCTTCATCGAGCGCTTCGCCGCTCACGCCGCGAAGGCGGCGCAGGTCCAGAGCCGCGTGAAGAAGCTGGAGAAGATCGAGACGATCGAGCCCCCACGCCGCCGCAAGCTCGTGGAGTTCGACTTCCGCACGCCGCCGCGCTCGGGGGACGACGTCGCGATGCTCGAGGGCGTCGGGAAGCGCTACGGCGACCGGACGATCTACGACGGGCTCGACCTGACGATCCGCCGCGGCGAGCGCTGGTGCGTCATGGGCAGGAACGGCGCCGGCAAGACGACGCTCTTGAAGCTCGTCGCAGGTGCTCTCGCCCCCGATTCCGGCACGGTGCGCCTCGGCGCCTCGCTCACGATGGGGTACTTCGCGCAGCAGTCCCTCGATCTCCTCGATCCGGACCTCACGCTCTTCGAGCAGATGCAGAAGGACTTCCCCCTCGAGGGCCAGGGCACCCTGCGCGCCCTGCTCGGCGCGTTCCAGTTCTCGGGGGACGACGTAGACAAGCCCGTGCGCGCGCTGTCGGGCGGCGAGAAATCGCGCCTCGTGATCGCGCACATGCTCCTCGACCCCCCGAACTTCCTCGTGCTCGACGAGCCCACGAACCACCTCGACCTCGAGACGAAGGAGATGCTCGTCGCGGCGCTTGCATCCTTCGAGGGGACGATGCTCTTCGTCTCGCACGACCGGACGTTCCTGCGCGGCCTGTCGAATCGCGTCCTCGAGCTCCACCCCGATGACGGGGACCGGCGCCCGCGAACGTACCTGGGCGGCTACGCGGAGTACGTGACCTCGACCGGGTGCGAGGCACCCGGCGTCCACGCCTAGAAAAAGGGGACAGTCCCCTCTTCGGTTAGCTCCTCCGGCCCGTCGCCTTCACCAATCTCTCGAGGTACTCGGGCGCGATCATGTGCCCGGACGCGAGGGCGCGATGCACGAGGTCCCACGCCTTGTCGTACTGCGAGGTCGCGTCGATGTAGACGTAGGCGAGGGAGTTGTAGGGCTCGCACGAGCATCCGTCGGCGATGACCGAGAGCTCGACGGATTTCTCGAGCTCCGCCGCGGCGACATCGAATCGCTGCTCCCTCATGTGGGCTTGTCCCTGCGTGCAGTGCAGCTCCGCGAGGCGCAGACGCCCCAAGCGCGGCTCCAGCTCCATGACGTGCGTGTAGTCGGCGACGGCCTCGTCGATCCGACCGGTCTGCTCGTCCACCAAGCCCAGGTAGTCCCACGCGCCGGCGTGTCGCGCCTCGCGCTCGACCGCCGCGGCGAAGTCGAGGCGCGCCGCGTCGAACCAGGCCGCCGGATCGGGATCGACGCCTTGGACTTGCGCTGCGCGGTCGTAGTGCGTGAGCCCGCGCTGGAAGCGGACCTCGGCATCGGCCGGTGCGAGCGCGACCGCGCGATCGTGGTCTTCGACGGCGAGTGCGAAGAGCCGTACGTATTCCGCCCGATCGACTTGATGGCGCACGAACGAGAGCCGCCCCTTGTTGGAGTACGCGCGGCCGCGATCCGCCAGCGCCGCGGCGCGCGCGGCGTCGGTCGTCGCGGCCTCGATCGCCTTCGTCGCCTGATCGATCTGGCCCTGGTACACCTGCACCATGTCGCAGCCGGTCGCCGCGAGAGCGAGCATCAGAGCGAGAATCGTCCCAGGCCGCACGCCGGCAATCTAGGTCGCGAGAGCGGCGCAGGCACGCCCTCCTCCTGGCCCCTATATTCGTCAGGTGCGAATCCCGGAATGGTCGTGGCTGCGGCGCCCGCGGGACCTCCGACGCCTGCTTCTCCGAGCCCTCGCCGGCACGGGCCTCTTCATGCTCGTCACCTTCGCCTGCATCGACCGCTCGATCGTTCACCGCTTCGAACTGCGCACGACGACGCTCCCGTCCCGCGCCTACGCGAGACCGTTCACGATCGCTCGCGGCGAACGGGTGGACCAGACCCGGCTCCTCGCCCAGCTCGCGCGGCTCCGGTACACCGAGGTGCGCTCCGACCCCGGGGCCCCGGGGCAGTTCCGGAGGCAAGGCAACGACTGGGCGATCTTCCTGCGCTCGGCGATGACGCTCGACGGCGCGCGCGAGGCGATGCCGGTCGAGCTCAAGGTGAGCTGGGGCAAGTTGCGACGCATCGAGAATCGTCGCGACGGGGAGCGCGCCGAGAGCTTCGCGCTCGAGGCCGAGCCGCTGAGCACGTTCTACGACAAGGTGATGGAAGAGCGGCGCTGGACGCCGCTCGCGGAGATCCCGCCCGACTTGCAGCGGGCCGTCGAGACGGTCGAGGACCGCCGCTTCCGCCGGCACTTGGGCATCGACCTCGTCGGTACCGTTCGCGCGCTCGCGGCGAACGTGCGGGCCGGGCACGTCGTGCAAGGCGGAAGCACGATCACGCAGCAGTTGGCCAAGAACCTGTACGGCCCCGCGCAGCGGACTTGGCACCGCAAGTTGATCGAAGCCGCCGCTGCGCTGGCGCTCGAGCTGCACTACGGCAAGGACGAGATCCTCGAGGCCTACCTCAACGAGGTCTACCTCGGGCAGGTGGGGCCCGTCGCGGTGTCGGGCGTGGGTGATGCGTCGCGCTTCTTCTTCGGAACCGACGTGCGCGACCTCGACCTGCCCCGATCGGCTCTGCTCGCCGGGATGATCCGCAATCCCGGCGGCTACAACCCGCGCGGCCACCCGCGCGAGGCCCGCGAGCGGCGGAATCTCGTGCTGGGGATGATGGAGGAGCGTGGGACGATCGACGCGGCGCAGCTCGGCCGGGCTCGCGCGGCTCCGCTCGGCACCGCCGAGCGACGCGAGGTCGGCGACCGGTCGCCGTGGGTCGAGGACTATCTCGCCGACGCCATCGCTCGCTTCTCGCCCGAGGCGGTGCCGTCGCGCTCGGGGCATTCGGTCTTCACGACGTTCGACCCCGCGATCCAACACGCGGCGGAGGAGGCGCTGTCGGCGGGGATCGAGCGGATCGAGCGTCGGCTCGGCCGCGCCGCGACCGGGCCGCCCGAGGGCGCGATCGTCGTCCTCCGTCCCGCCGATGGGGCGCTGCTCGCGCTGGTCGGGGGCCGGGACCACACGAGGAGCCAGTACAACCGGGCCACCCAGGCGCGCCGCCCCCCGGGATCGACGTTCAAGCCCTTCGTGTTCCTCGCAGGGCTCGAGCGCGCCCGCAACGATCCGAGCTTCGACTTCGACGCCGCTACGGTGCTCGACGACGAGCCGCTCATGCTCCAGGCGGGGGGCCGGCCGTGGACCCCGTCGAACTTCGACAGGCGGTATCGGGGCCAGGTCACGGTCCGCGAGACGCTCGAGCAGTCGATCAACGTGCCCACGGTCCGGGCAGCGCTCGACATCGGTCTCGACCGGGTCGTGGAGGTTGCCCGTCGCTGCGGCATCGAAAGCGAGCTGCAGGCCGTCCCGGCGCTCGCCCTCGGCGCCGAAGAGGTCACGCCGCTCGAGCTCTCGGCGGCGTACGCGGCCCTTGCCAACGGCGGGTCGCGCGTCGTGCCGCATGGGATCGTCGGGCTCCTTGACCGCGACGGCACGCCGATCGAGGTCGCCGAGCCGCAGATCGAGCGCGCGGTGGACAAGGTCTCCGCTCGCCGGATCACCGACATGCTCGAGGGCGTGCTCGAACACGGCACGGCGAGCTCGGCGGATTCCCTCGGCTTCCATGGCGTCGCGGCGGGGAAGACAGGGACGACCAACGACCTACGCGACGCTTGGTTCGTCGGCTACACACCCGATCTCGTGGTCACCGTATGGGTCGGCTACGACGACAACCACCCGCTTGGCTTGACCGGCGCCGCCGCCGCACTACCCATCTGGGTCGACGTGATGCAGCGCATCGGCTCGGAGGGCGCCGTCCCCGAGCGAAGCGAACGGGTCGGCTTCTGGCGGCGCCTGTTCGGTCGCGGCCGGTGAGATACAACAACCCGGCCACGCACAACCTCGACGTTTCGTTCCCCGAGGGGCTCGGCGATCACCTGGCCCACGGCGATACCGTCGGTCTCTGTCAGCATGGCGGCGAGTGACCCTCTCACCAGCCGTCTCTCTCGGAAGCCCGGGCGTCCTGCCCGGGCTTCTTTTTTTCTCCCCGCACGTACTACCCCTCGATGCCCACCGCCGAAATCGCCCCGGGGGTCCTTGGAGGCATCCCGCACCCCGCCATTCTCGTCGGCGAATATTCCGTGACGATCGCCTCTCTCCCGGGGGGACTTCGGCTCCCACGGCACGTGCACGAGCGCGCGACGCTGAACGTCGTGCTCGAAGGCTCTTATGGGGAGGCGGTGGAGCGACGCGCGCTCGAGACGCATGGACCGGCGACGCTCATCGCTAAGCCGGCCGGTGCCGCGCACGCCAATAGCGTCGGATCCCGTGCGGTCGAATGCTTGGTCGTCGAGGTCGCCGATGACGCCGTGGCCCGGGACGTTGTCGTCTGCCGCTCCGCCCGCATCGCGCACCTCGCGGGACGGTTGCGCGCCGAGCTCGTCGCGAGGGACGACATCTCCTCCCTGGCGATGGAGGAGCTCATCCTCGAGCTTCTCGCGGAGGCGGCCCCGTCTCCGCGGCCGCGTTCCGGCGGAGCCGAAGGCTGGAGCCTTCGCGCCCGCGATCTCCTCCATGACGAGGAGGGCCCGCGATCGCTGAGCGATCTCGCGACCCGGCTGGACCTCCACCCGATCTACCTGGCCCGCGCCTTCAGGGCCCGGTTTGGTTGCAGCGTCGGCGACTACGCCCGCCTCTTGCGCGCGGAGCGGGCCCGGCGCCTGCTCCACCACACGCGCCTCGAGCTGTGCGCGGTGGCCGGGGAGGCGGGGTACAGCGACCAGAGCCACATGACCCGCGAGTTCCGGCGCGTGTTCGGCCGGAGCCCGGGCGTCTACCGGAGGCTCGCGCGGCAGGTTCCGTAGATTCAAGACGCGGCCCGGCCACTCTCGTACCCTCGGGCCATGATTGCGATCCTCCTCTCCCTCGCCGCCGCCACCACCGCCAGCGCCGATCCCCGTATCGACGCGATCTTCGCGTCCTACGCCCGAACCGACGCGCCGGGGTGTGCGGTGGGCGTCTACCGGTCGGGCGAGATCGTCTTCACCGGCGCCTACGGGATGGCGGACGTCGCGAACCACGTCCCGATCCGCGACACGACGGTGTTCTCGATCGCCTCGACGACGAAGCCGTTCACGGCACTCGCGGTGCTCCTGCTCGAAGGCGACGGCAAGATCAAGCTCGACGACGACATCCGGAAGTACGTGCCGGAGGTGCCCGTCTTCGGACCGCCGATCACCGTGCGGGACCTCCTGAGCCACACCTCCGGCCTGCGTGACTACTGGAACCTCTTCAACATGGCGGGCTGGCGGACGTCGGACGTCCAGACCGAGGACGACGTCCTTTGGCTCGTGAAGCGCCAGCGAGCCCTCAACCACCCCACCGGCACCGAGTTACTCTACACGAACACCGGCTACATCTTGCTCGCGACGATGGTGGAGCGTGTCTCCGGGACCCCGTACCGGCAGTTCCTGACCGAGCGGATCTTCCGGCCGCTCGGCATGACGCGCTCGGACGTCAAGATGACGATGGGCCAAGTGGTCGACGGTCTCGCCACCGGGTACTGGGGACACGACCCCGCGGAGCTTCGCGTCGCCCCGCGGCCCAACGCGTTCGCGGGAAACTCGGGTGTGGTGACCACGGTCGTCGACCTGGCGCGGTTCGCCGCCAACTTCGACGAGCCCAAGGTCGGGACGAAGGCGATGCTCGACGCGATGAGCGTTCCGGGCCGGCTGAAGGATGGAACCACGTTCGGATACGGGCTCGGCCTGTTCATCGGAACCCATCGGGGCCACCGCATGCTCAGCCACGCCGGCTCCGAGCTCGGATTCAAGTCCGACTTCATCCGCTTTCCCGACGACGACCTCACGGTCGCGGTCGACTGCAACGCCTTCGACATCCCGCCGACGCCGCTCGCGCTGCCGGC
>Ga0111538_10013398_pt1 | contig 10816 bp, 6 predicted proteins | sample SoiMethybrSBSTD1_FD_79669 | JGI IMG/M metagenome (GOLD analysis project Ga0111538, IMG submission 79669) | Bulk soil microbial communities from a Populus tree surrounding site in Tennessee, USA - Soil MetaG P. TD hybrid SBSTD1 (version 2)... | ecosystem: Environmental > Terrestrial > Soil > Tree... | reverse complement strand
GCCGACCTTGCCGGTAGTTGCCGGCGCGCCGGAAATTTTCGGTGGGCGATTGGTGCTCGACGCCTTGACGGCAATCGAGAACGCCGGCAGCGCCACCGTCGTGTGGCCGTCGCTCACCTTGATGATGATGTTGCTGTAAGTGCCGACATTGGCGCTGGTCGGCACCTGCGACAGGCGGCCGCTGCCGCCGTTGAACACCAGCCACGCCGGCTTGTTCACGATCGAGAACTTGAGCGGGTCGCCGTCCGCATCGGTAGCGGTCGCGACGAAGTTGTACCAATAGCCGACGGTCGCCGTAGTCGGCGGAGTGCCCGAGATTTTCGGAGCGGTGTTCGCCGCGTGCGCGGCGCTGGAACCGAGAGCGAGACCGAAAGCGGAAAGAGTCAGAGCAGCGGCGCGCAGGCGCAGCGGCGATGGATGCATCGACATGAAGCTCCCCATTAGAGAGGCGAGAAAAGGCGCTGCGCACGTCCCTTCAGACGACGCAGCTCGCACCCGCACACGTATCTTCCGTTCCGCCTGACTCGATCCTGGTCGGCCATCGCACGCATGGAGCTTGCCGATGCGACGGAGTTAAGTTGTGAGGCGGGGCGCAGTTAACAAAAGCTTTGCCGCGTACGCAAAATGTCTGCGCGGTCCGACAGTGTCGCCGGCATGCGGCACGCAAACTGCTTACACAATAACCCCTGATAATCGCTGCGCTTTGTTTGTAGAGAAGTGTGTGATTCCGCTTGCACGGACCCGCGGCGCGTGGTCGGTTGACTGACTTCGCGGCATACTCGAACGCAAAAAACAGGGAATCGCCCATGTCGCTTTTACGATCGGTCGTTGCGTGCAGCGCTGCGCTTGTGTGGGCGGCTGCTCTCGCTGCTCCTGTCAACGAGCATCGCCTGCTCCAGTCTGCGCAAGATCGCGCAGACTGGCTCACCCACGGCCGCACGTACGACGAGCAGCGGTTCAGCCCGCTCGCCGCGATCGATCAGAGCACCGTGAAGGATCTGAAGCTCGCGTGGTACTTCGATCTCGACACGAAGCGCGGACAGGAAGCGACGCCGCTGGTCGTCGACGGCACGATGTACGTCACCTCCGCGTGGAGCAAGGTGTTCGCGCTCGACGCGCGCACCGGCAGGCAGAAGTGGCGCTTCGATCCGGGCGTCGTGGGCGACAAGGCGATCGATGCCTGCTGCGACGTGGTGAACCGCGGCGTCGCGGCCTGGGGTCGGAGTGTCTTCGTTGGCACGCTCGACGGCCGGTTGATCGCGCTGGACATGCGGAGCGGCAAGACGCTGTGGTCGGTGCAGACCACGGATCCGAACAAGCGTTACACGATCACCGGCGCGCCGCGTGTCATCAAGGGCAAGGTCATCATCGGCAACGGCGGCGGCGAGATGGGCGTGCGCGGTTACGTCTCGGCGTACGACGCGATCACCGGCAAAATGGTCTGGCGCTTCTACACCGTGCCCGGCAATCCGCAGGATGGCTTCGAGAATCCGCTGCTCGAGCGCGCCGCGAAGACGTGGCACGGCGAGTGGTGGAAATACGGCGGCGGCGGCACCGTCTGGGATTCGATGGCGTACGACCCGCAGCTCGACATCCTGTACGTCGGCGTCGGCAACGGCAGTCCCTGGAACCATCGCATTCGCTCCAACGGCGAAGGCGACAACCTGTTTCTATCATCGATCGTCGCGCTCAAGCCCGATACCGGCGAATACGTGTGGCACTTCCAGAGCACGCCCGCGGAATCGTGGGACTACACGGCCACGCAGCCCATCGTCCTCGCGGATCTGACGATCGACGGCGCGCCGCGCAAGGTCGTGATGCAGGCGCCGAAGAACGGTTTCTTCTACGTGCTCGACCGTGTCACCGGCGAATTCATCTCCGCCAGGAACTACGTCAACGTCACCTGGACCACCGGGCTCGATCCGAAGACCGGGCGACCGGCGATGATTCCCGAGGCGCGCTATCTGCGCGAGCCGGCGATGGTCGCGCCCGGCCCGGTCGGCGCGCACAACTGGTATCCGATGTCGTTCAGTCCGCTGACCGGGCTCGTGTATCTGCCGGCGCTCGAATCGGCGAGCTACTACAAGCACGACGACAAGTTCGAGTTTCGCGATCGCACCTGGAACACGGGATTGTCGTCGACGCGCAATCCCGCCAACGAGAAGACCGTCGCCGACTCGGCGAAGAGCACGCACGGCGCATTTCTCATCGCGTGGGATCCGGTGCGGCAGCAGGAAGCATGGCGTGTCGCATATCCGCGCGCGGGCAACGGCGGTACTTTGTCCACCGCAGGCAAGCTCGTATTCCAGGGCTCGGTCGACGGCTATCTCAATGCGTACGCAGCGGACACCGGCGCGAAGCTGTGGTCGTACGACGCGCAGAACGCAATCATGGGCGGGCCGGTTACTTTCGAGCTCGACGGCGAGCAATACGTCGCGGCGCTCTCCGGACTCGGCGGCGTTGCGATGGGCGGCGCGCTCGCGGGCGGCGACCAGCAGCGCAGCGAATATGGCCGTGTGGTCGCATTCAAGATCGGCGGCAAAGCGGAGCTGCCGGCGCTGCAGGCGACGGTCGCACGAGTCATTCCCGATCTGCGGCGCGCGAATCCGACGGGCGACGTGGCAGCGGGACAGCGTAACTACGATCGTGTGTGCGCGGCGTGTCACGGCGCGAACGCGCGCAGCGTCACGTCAATGCCTGATTTGCGCTACTCGCCGGCGATCGCCGATGCGGCGACCTTCAAGTCGATCGTGCTCGACGGCGAGCGTGCGGAGAAAGGCATGGTGGGCTTCGCTTCGGTGCTGACGCCCGCGGATGCGGAGGCAGTTCGCGCCTGGCTGGTGCACACGGCGCTGACTGTGGAGGAGGCGAGGTGAGGGCCAGGCCGGAGCCTGACCCCACCTTCTTGTTGTCGATCGCTCAGAACCGATACAGGCCGCTGAGGGAGATCATGTTGGCATCGCCCCCGTCGACGTTGATCGCTTCGAACTCGGCGCGCGCTTCGAACAGGCCGAAGCTCAGGGCCGCGCCCGCGCCGAAGGTCATGTCGGACTGGCTGTCGCTCGCGTTGCCGCTGCCAACGCCGGCGACCTCGACATGCGCGTCGATGTCGTACGACGCATAGCCGAGCTTGCCGAACAACGAGAACGTGTCCGACAGCGGCAGCACGCCGACCGCCGAGACGCCGAGGCCCGAGATGCCCACGTCGAAGTTGTCGCCGACGCCGAAGCTGCCGCTCGCTTCGCCGAGGTCGAAGTAGGTCGCTTCGATCGCGAAGTTCTGGTTGAAGCTGTAGCCGCCGAAGATCTTGAAGCCGACGTCGCTGTCGTCGAAGTCGACGTCGTCGAATCCGTCGTCATCGATCTTCGTCGAGCCGAAACCGGCGCCCGCGTAGAAGCCCGGCTGCACGTCGGCCTGCGCCGCCATTGCTGCCGTCAGCGCGAGCGCGGCGAACACGCTCAATCCAAGTCGCTTACGCATTGCAAACTCCTTGTGACTTTCGCAACGCCCAGGTGCGTTACGGCGCCGGATTATGCCCACCCTCCTGCAACGCCTCCTGAACGACCCGGCAAAAGCCATTGCCAGATCAATGGATTTGAGAGCCGCGTCACAGTTGGCCCCGGCGTCGATTCTTGTTGTGGAGCCAGCCCGGAAACGACGACACTCCGGCTACCGAAAAAGACGAGGAGTCGCCGATGTCGCGCCTTACTGTCCTGGCCGCCGCTTTCCTGTTCGCCGGGTCCGCGCTTGCGCAGGACGCCGGCCAGACACGTTATGCGGTCCTGATCATGGAAAAGCCCGCGGGCATGCAGACCAGCACGCTCGCCGCCGACGGCCTGCGCACCCTGAGTTATGAATTCAACGATCGGGGCCGCGGTCCGAAGCTGACCGCGCGCGTGCGACTGGATGCTGCGGGCGTGCCGACGTCGATGGAGATCGACGGCGTCGACTACCTCAAGGCCCCGGTCGCCGAGCGCTTCTCCACCGCGAGCGGCGTCGCGCGCTGGAAGAATAATGCCGAGGCGGGTGAGCAGAAGATCGCCGCGCCCGGGTTCTATCTCAGCACGCAGGGTTTGCCGGAGGAGCTCAGCTGGCTCGCGAACGCCTTGCTGAAAGCGCCGGGGCAGCGCATCGCGCTGCTGCCAGCGGGTGAAGCGACCATCAAGCGCGCCGAGGAACTGAACATTGGGGAAGGTGCGAGCAAGCGGCACGTGACCGCATATCAGATCGAAGGTCTCGGGTTCTCGCCGAGCACGGTGTGGCTGGACGACAAGCAAAACCTGTTCGCCTCGGTCGACCGGTTCTACTCCGTCGTGCGCCAGGGTTTCGAGGCGAGCGTGCCGAAGCTGCTGGAGAAGCAGGAAGCTCTGGCCAGCAAACGCAGCGGCGAACTGGCCCGCACGCTCACGCGCAAGCCGCTGAAGCCCGTCGCTCTCACCAATGCAAACGTGTTCGACTCTGCGACCGGCAAGTCGATGCCGGGTACCACGGTCGTCATCGAAGGCAATCGCATCCGCGCGGTCGGCAAGGACGGCGCCGTCGCGATTCCGTCGCAGGCGCAACGGATCGATGTCGGTGGCAAGGCACTGCTGCCGGGCCTGTGGGACATGCATGTGCACGTCGCGCCGAATGACGGATTGCTGCACCTCGCCGCCGGCGTCACCTCCGTGCGCGATCTCGCCAACGACAACGACGCGCTGCAGAAGATGAAGCGCGATTTCGACAGCGGCGCCGAGATCGGCCCGCGCATCACCATGCGGGGCTTCATGGACGGCCGCGGTCCGTACACCGGTCCGACCAAAGTGTTCGTCGACACCGAAGCGGAAGCCCGCACCGCGATCGACTACTACGCGAAGCACGGCTATGACGGTGTCAAGGTCTACAGCTCGATCAAGCCGGAATTGTTCCCGGTGATCGCGAAGCTCGCACACGAGAAAGGCCTGCGCGTCAGCGGCCACGTACCGGCCTTCATGACTGCGCAGCAGTTCGTCGAAGGCGGCGCCGACGAGATCCAGCACATCAACATGCTGTTCCTGAATTTCTTCTTCGACGAGGTCAAGGACACGCGGACGCCGCAACGCTTCATCGCCGTGGCGGAGCGCGCCGCTACGCTGGATCTCAACTCACAGCGCGTGCGCTCATTCGTGCAGCTCCTGAAGGATCACAACACTGTGATCGATCCGACGCTGACAGCGTTCGAGGGACTGTTCACGGATCGCCCGGGCAAGATGTCGATTTGCTATGCGGCGATCGCTGATCGCCTGCCGCCTCAAGTGCGTCGCGGGTTCCTGGCCGGCGGGCTGCCGGTGCCGGAAGGCAAGGATGCGCGCTACCACGAATCGCAGCTCGCGACGCTGCGCATGACCAAGCTGCTGTACGACTCGGGCATCACGATCGTCGCCGGCACCGATGGACTGCCGGGCTTCACTCTGCATCGTGAGCTGGAGCTGTATGCGCAGGCCGGCATCAGTCCTGCAGACGTGCTGCGCATCGCGACGCTCGGCGCGGCGCGCGTCGCGAAGCGCGACCAGGAGCTCGGCTCGATTGCGCCGGGCAAGCTCGCTGACATGGTCCTCGTCAACGGCGATCCGGCGAAGAGCATCAGCGACATTCGTCGTCCGACGCTCGTCGTCAAAGATGGTGCTTTTTACGAGCCCGCCGCTTTGTACAAGGCGCTTGGTATCAAGCCGTAGGCGGTATCCGTCACCAGGAACCCGGCTCCGCGGCGACTCGTTTCTCAGGTAGCGAGTCGTATCGCAAAGAGGAGCCGAATTCATGGTGGAGAAGAGAATCGCACTGACGATTGCTGCGTTGGCCGCCATCGGCCTTGCCGGTTGTGTGACGACGCAGGGTAATCTCGAAAGCTCTGCAGAACGCCTGGAGCGCAGCGCCGAGGAATTGCGCGCCGATGCGCGTGATGCTGGCGCCAGCAGCGGCTACTATCGCGACGCACAAGAGTTCGCCGAGGAAACGCGCGATTTCCGGCGCACGCTGGACGAGCGGCATTCCGATCGCGATGACGTGCAGGACGCGTTCCGCGATCTGTCCGGTCGCTACCACGCGCTGCGCGATGAAGTGGAGCGCACGCGCGACCGCGATGCCGAGATCGACTTCAAACCCGTGACCGAGGCGTACCTGGACGTCGAGCGCGAGATGCGCCGCTACGGCGATCGCGACCGCTACGCGCGCGACTAATCCAGTTCAGCAAAAAGCGGTAAGTGCCGGCGAAACGCGCACGCGTTCTCGCCGGCATTTTTTTCCGCCGCGTTCTTACAAACATTCCTGCCGATATTCAGCCGTCACACTCTGCGGATATTTTTGTCCTGCCGCGCGGGTGTATAAGCGCCGCTCCTCATCACGCATGGGAGATGGCCATGAAAGACGAAGAGTCGAAGGGGCGTAGCGAGGAAACCGAGTCGAACCTGAGCCGGCGCTCCTTTCTGCAGGCGGGCGCACTGGCTGCGGGAGCCGCCCTTGCGCCGCTGTCGAGCGCTGACGCGCAGTCGAGCGATGCGGCGGCTGCGGACCTGACCTCGCTCAGGCTCGCCGATGACGAAATCGCGTTCAAAACGATCGGCAAGGTGCAGTCGCTGATGACGAGCGGCAAGCTGAGCGGGCAGGAGCTGCTCGACATCTATCTGCACAGGATCGAGCAGATCGACAAAAAGCTCGACCTGAATGCGATCATCCAGCTCAATCCCGACGCGCGACACATCGCGCAGCAGCTCGACGACGAGCGTCGGCGTCAGGGACAGCGCGGCCCGCTGCACGGCATTCCGATTCTGCTGAAAGACAACATCGACACCGGCGATCGCCAGCAGACCACGGCTGGCTCGCTGGCATTGGCGGGCCATCCAGCGCCCCAGGATGCGACGGTCACCAAGCGGCTGCGTGATGCAGGCGCGGTCATCATCGGCAAGGCGAACCTGAGCGAGTGGGCCAACTTCCGCGGCAACCAGAGCTCGAGCGGCTGGAGCGGCGTCGGGGGCCAATGCCGCAATCCGCACATTCTCGACCGCAATCCCTGCGGTTCGAGCTCCGGGTCCGGCGCTGCGGTCGCTGCTGCGCTCACTGCCGCGGCGCTTGCAACAGAGACGGATGGCTCGATCGTCTGCCCCGCGGGTCAGTGCGGTGTTGCAGGCATCAAGCCTACGGTCGGATTGACGAGCCGTGCGGGCGTCGTGCCGATTTCGCATACGCAGGATACGGTAGGAACTCACGGACGCCGTATCGCGGATGCAGCCGTCGTGCTCGGCGCTCTCACAGGACCGGACCCCCGCGATCCGCAGACGGCCGCGAGCGCTGGCCACTTTTTCCGCAACTACCGTCAGTTCACCGATCCGGACGGGCTGCGCGGTGCGCGCATCGGCGTCGCGCGTCAGCTCACCGGCGCGACGCCAGAGACCGATGCAGTCTTCGAAGATGCCGTGCAGGTCCTGCGCGATGCCGGCGCGGTCGTGATCGACCCGATCGAGATCCCGTCGTTCGACGAGTTCAACGCCGACCAGTCGGAGATCATCGTGCTGATCTTCGAGTTCAAGCGCGACCTGAACAAGTACCTCGCGACGCGAACCGGAGTGCCGGTGAGCACGCTGGCCGACGTGATCCAGTTCAATCTCGATCACGCGGACGAGGAGCTGAAATTCTTCGGCCAGGAGCTGATGGAGCTGGCGGAGAACGAGATCTTCAGCGAAGACGAGTATCAGCAGGCGCTGATTCGCGGCCCGCAGCTGGCAGGCGAGCAGGGCATCGATGCGGCGCTGGCCGCCCACAAGCTGGACGCGATCGTGGCGCCGACCAATACGCCGGCCTGGCCGAACGACCTCATCAACGGCGATGCGTTCCTGTTCGGCAGCTCAGGGTTCGCGGCCGTAGCCGGCTATCCGCTGGTCACGGTGACTGCGGGCTTCGTGTTCGATCTGCCGGTGGGCATCACGTTCATGGCCTCTGCCTGGAGCGAGCCGAAGCTGATCCGTCTCGCTTCGGGATTCGAAGCCACGGCTGATGTGCTGCGGCGACCCCGATTCCTGCGCACGTTCAACCCGAACACGGCGAGTCTGAGCCACAAGAGCAAGGCGATGGATGCGCTCGCTGCGCGCAGCAAGAGCAGCGTGCTGCAGCGTCACGCAGCGAAGCTGGATCCGTTCCTGGTGCCCAGACTGCGGAGGCTGATGTATCTGTAGGGAGGAAAGTGACGAGGTGACGGGGTGACGAGGAGAGTATCTTCGTCACTCCGTCACTCCTGCTCCCTCTCCGTAAACAGCTCTTCCTGCGACGGGCCCTTCTCCTGTGCCGCGTCTTCGGTGACGTTGCGATAGCGGATCACGCCGAAGATCATTTCGTCCCACGTCTGCTCGCCCCACGTCACTTCGCGGTTCGCGTCGGGGTTCGCTTTGTTCTGCGTGGAGTTGTCGTACCACTGCGAGTACACGATGCGCGTGCCCGCAGGGATCCGCATCGGCTCGATCAGCTCGTACGTGCCTTGCCAGTTGAAGTCGTAGGCGGGGATGTTCAGCAGCGTTTGCGATTTGCCGTCCGGGTAATACGCCACGAAGCGTGACGCCTTGCCGCGATAGTGCGCGTGCGGATGCAGCGTGTAGATGATCGCGTCCGCCTTCAGCGTCTGCTCCGCCTGTTCCTCGTGCCACTTCGTGTTCGGCGGAATGCGCAGCTTGCTGTTCGCGAACACCAGGCTGCGGAAGTTGTACTTCGGCGCGTCCTTGCGGAAGTACAACCCCATGCGGGTCTGGTCCGTGAGCTGTTTGCCATTCGACGTGTAGTGCGTCTGGAAGTGGAAAGTCGCGTGCGCCGGCAGCAGGATGCCCGCTTCCGGCGGCAGCTCGAGCGGTTCCACGCCCGGCACGTAGTTGTTGAGGCTCACCGCACCTTTGCGCTCGGCGCCGCCGGCGGAGGCGATGATGTGATGCACGACGCTGCGCTGACCGGGAACCCAATCGATCGCGCGCACCCACACGTCGTGATCGAGCGGATTCTCGACCTTCGTCATCTGGTACGGAATCGTGCCGGTCGGCGGCACCGTGAACGCCGGCAGCTCGACGATCAGATCCGGCTTGCCGAGCGGCCACTCCGGCCAGTCCTTCTTCTGTGCGAGCAGCGGATCTGCGCCCGTGCCGCGCGGGGCGCCGGCTTCGATCCACTGCACGAGCGTGCGCGCTTGCTCGGTCGACAGACCGCGATCGTTACCGAACACGCTGTAGTGCGGGTCCGCGTGCCACGGCGGCATGCGCTGCGTGCGCACGACTTCGCGGATCATCGGCGCGAAGCCTTTGATCATGTCGTAGCTCGACATCTGCCACGGCCCGATGCCACCGTCACGATGGCAGCTCACGCATTTGTCGATCAGCAGCGGCGCGATCGCCTTCTCGTACGAGATCTGCGCGTGCGCCGACATCTTGATCGCGCAGCCGTCGACTTCGCTCGTCGCAGTTTTCGTTGCCTTGCCCGCGACGATCGAGTCCAGCACCGCGGGCGCTGCACCGACGCCGCCCCGATACGCAACCTTCCAACCCTGCGGATTCGCGATCAATACTTCGCCGTCGCGCGTGATACCTAGCGATTCGGCGATCAGCTGCGTTTCGTCCATGAGGATCGGCAGGCCAATCCCAGCTGACTTCGCGCTGTTGGCGAGGGCTTCACGCGAGGCTTCGTCGGCGAGGTTCGAGTCGAGCAGCAGGAACGTCACGCCCTGCGGCTCGTATTTCGAGCGGAGTCCTTCGAGCATTGCGGCGGCCGCCGACGCTCCCTTGCATTCGTTGCCGTACGCGAGCAGCACGACCGCTTTCATGTCGGACAAGTAGTAGAGCTCGTGCGACGCGCCCTGCTGATCGGTCAACCGGAAGTTGTCGACCGTCTCCGGCACGCTCGCGCTGACGACGAGCGGAGCACCGAGCCAGAGCAGTGCGACAAGGGAAGGGATGCGACGCATGCGAATCACCCGCTAAAAAGCTGCCAGCAGCTGGCGCAAAGTGTGCGGTGTCGCGCGCCGGAATGTCCATGACGCTCCGCGGCTTCCGCGCGCCGCTTGATAATTCTTGTAGCCGTTTCTGCATAGCGGCCCGATGGGCGCTGCGCGGTGCAGGTATGCTTGGCGCAGGGTCGGAGGGTCACTCGATGACGATGGGGATGGCGCGCATCGTTGCCGTCGCTGCAGCAGTCTTCGCAGCGCAGGCGTTCGCGGGCGACTATCGCGCGCCGCGACTGCCGGACGGCTCACCGGATCTGCAAGGCGTGTGGACCAACGCGACGGCAACGCCGGTCGAGCGCTCCCCCGAGCTCGGAGACCGGCGCGCATTCACGGATGAAGAAGCAGCCGCCATCAGCAAAGCCGCGCTCGCCGCCGTCGCGGCCGACGCGGCGCCGAGCGATCCGAACAAGAAGATCGAAGCGATCGACTCGCTACCGCCGGTCGGCAACTACAACCTGTTCTGGACCGATCGCGGCATGACCGTTGCGAACATCAACGGCGAGTACCGCACCTCGATGATCATCGAGCCGTCGAACGGCCGCATCCCGCCGCTGACAGCGGATGGCCAGCAGCGCACGTCGGCGCGCGCAGCTCGCAATCCGAACGACGGTCCCGAAGGGCGCGCACTTGGCGAGCGCTGCCTGTTGTCGTTCGGCTCCGCGTCGGGCCCGCCGATGCTGCCCGTGATGTACAACAGCTACTACCAGATCGTGCAGTCGCCGGGCTACGTCGTGATCCTCGTCGAGATGGTGCACGACGCGCGCATCGTCCGGATTCAGCATCAGCACGCGCCCGACGGCATCAGGAAGTGGATGGGCGATTCGATCGGTC
>Ga0111538_10013397_pt1 | contig 10817 bp, 10 predicted proteins | sample SoiMethybrSBSTD1_FD_79669 | JGI IMG/M metagenome (GOLD analysis project Ga0111538, IMG submission 79669) | Bulk soil microbial communities from a Populus tree surrounding site in Tennessee, USA - Soil MetaG P. TD hybrid SBSTD1 (version 2)... | ecosystem: Environmental > Terrestrial > Soil >... | reverse complement strand
TTGTTGTTGCCGCCGGGCTTGCCGACCGGACCGCCGATCGAAAAGCCCAGATCCTTCTCGTTCAGGATCGCTTTGGGATCGCCGTTCAGCTTGTTGACCTTGGTGTTCGAGTTCCAGTCGGAATCACGCTTGACGCCGTAGAGCGAGCCGCGGAAGCGATTCGTGCCGCTCTTGGTGACGGCGGTGATCTGCAGGCCGCTCGAGCGGCCGTACTCCGCCTGGTAGACCGAGGTCAGGACCTTCACTTCCTGAATCGACTCGACGTTCATCTGCAGGAGCGGCCGGTTGCTGCCGGTGTCCATGACGCCGACGCCGTCCATCATGATGTTGGTGTCGCCGCCGCCGCCGATGCGCGACGGATCGCCCGTGGTCGTGACGCCGGGCGCGAGGGAGGCGAGCGCGGTGAAGCTGCGGTTGGCGATGGGAAGATTCTCGACGGCCGACGTCGGGATCGTGAACGACCGTTCGCCGCTCGTCGCCTGGACGGCTGCCGCTTCGGCCGTGACCTGGACGGTTTCACTGGTGCCGCCGACTTCCAGCGACACATTGCCGACAGAGGCGCGCGTGCCGGGGTTCACATTGACGCCGGTGCGCTTCATCGTCTTGAACGACGGCATGGAGATTTCGATGGTGTACCGATCGGCCGGCACGTTGACGACCACGAAGTCGCCTGTCGAGTTCGTGACAACCGGTGTGGTTTTCGTGCCTTTCGTTTCGCTCGTCAGCGTCACCGTCGCACCGGGGATGACGCCGCCTTGAGGATCCGTCACCGTGCCGGTCAACGAACCAGTGGTGATCTGTGCCCGCGCAGTTGACGTGAACATCGCCAAGATGGCAGCGGCCATCGCGACGTTGCGCAGCTTACTCGCTCCGTACATGGACTCCTCCTCCGGGACTTGCAACCGTGTGCGCCGCGCAGCAGGAATGAGGGAAACGCAGGGGCTGCCGGCGCGCACTTGTCTTACGAGAACACCCGGCTTATAACACGGCATCAAGGTTTCTTCAAATCGAGTGATGGGAGCAGGAATGAAGCCACCGACCGTATTTCTTGGCGAAATGACGAATCCGGAGGTCGAGGCCTTCCTCCAGAAGCACCACACGGTGATTATCCCGACCGGCGCCACCGAGCAGCACGGCCCACACGGCCCACTGCTGACCGACGTGCTGATTCCCCAGGAGGTGGCCCGCCGGGCTGCCCCGACCATTGGGGCCGTCGTCGCGCCGCCCATCAACTACGCCCTGTCTTACCCGCACGTGGGGTTCACGGGGCTTGTGCACATCCGCATTCCGACGTTCATGGCGCTGGTCGAGGACCTCTGCGTCTCGTTTGCCGCGTCCGGGTTCAAGCGGATCATTTTCCTGAACGGCCACTACGACAACACGTACGCCATCGCCTATGCGTGCGCGAACGCCGCCGACAAGCTGCCGAAGGACGTGAAGGCGTTCCCGATGAACTACTGGGACGGCTTCACGGCCGAGGAGTCGGCCGAGTTCTTCACGCTGAAGACAGGCCTGCACGCCAACAAGGCGGAGACCTCGGCGATGCTCGCGATCAACCCGGCGCTGGTGGACATGGATCGCGCCAACGCGGAGTTCCCGCCGTTTCCGGAGTACACGGTGAACACTGGGCCCGTGCACACGGCGTATTTCTTCACGTCGCCGGGTTCCGTGCACTGGGCGACGAAGTCGGGCACCTGGGGCGACGCGCGCGGGTCCACGAAAGAGATCGGCGAGCGGTATCTACAGATCAGCGTGAAGTCGACGCTGGCAGTGCTGGACAATCTCGAGAAAACGTTCGCGGCGATGCCGAGGCGAGACTGAAAGCGGCCCGTCGTTCTGGAGTGAAAGGCGCGGGTCGTTGGTGTGAAGGGCGCTCGTCGTCTGGCGTGACGGGCGCGGGTCGTTGGTGTGAAAAGCACTCGTCGTCTGGAGTGACGGGCGGGTCGTTGGTGTGAAAAGCGCCCGTCGTCTTGGAGTGAAGGGCGCGGGTCGGTGGTGTGAAGAGCGCTTGTCGTCTGGAGTGAAGGGCGCTCGTCGTCTGCGTGACGACGGCGCGCAGCTTCCGACGACGGATGTTCTTGGAGAATGACGACGGAGTTCTTGACCATGGACCTTGACCGAAGAAGCTTCCTCTCAGTCGCAGCGTCCCTGCTGGTGTTGCCCCGGGTGCCGGTGGCGGATCGTCGTCTGCTGTACGTCACGACGCCAGGCATCCGCAACTACTTGAACTTCGGCGGCATCGGCGTGGTGGTGTACGACATCGACGACGGCTACAAGTTCGTCAAGCGCATCCCGACGTGGCCGATTCCGGCGGGTCAGGAAGCCGACAACGTCAAGGGTGTCGCGGCCAGCGCGGCGAAGAAGAAGCTCTACGTCAGCACGATCAAACGGTTGCTGTGTCTCGATCTCGTCACCGAGAAGGTTGTGTGGGATCGCGCGCCGGAAGGCGGCTGCGATCGGCTAGCCATCTCGCCCGACGGCGCCACGCTCTATGTCCCGTCGTTCGAAGGGCCGCACTGGAACGTCGTCAATGCCGCCACGGGCGACAACATCGCGAAAATCGTCCCCAACTCCGGCGCGCACAACACGATTTACGGACCCGACGGCCGATGGGTGTACCTGGCCGGACTGCACTCGCCGCTTCTCTCGGTGGCCGATACGCGAACGCACACCGTCACGCGCACCATCGGACCGTTCACGAAGGAGATTCGTCCGTTCACGATCAATGGTGCTCAGTCGCTCGTCTTCGTCAACGTCAACGAGCTGCTCGGCTTCGAGGTCGGTGATCTCAAGACGGGGAAGAAGCTGCACACGGTCACAGTGCAAGGCTTCGAGAAGGGCCCGGTCGATCGTCACGGGTGCCCGAGTCACGGCATCGGCCTGACGCCGGACGAGCGCGAGCTGTGGCTCGCCGACGGACACAACAAGAAAGTCCACGTCTTTGACAACACGGTCATGCCGCCGAAGCAGGTCCACACTATCGCCGTGCGCGATCAGCCGGGATGGATTTCGTTCAGCCTCGACGGCCGGCACGCCTATCCGTCCACCGGCGAGGTGTTCGACGTGCAGACGAAGCAGCGCATCGCGGCGCTCGACGACGAGACCGGACGCCAGGTGGGCAGTGAGAAGCTCCTGGAGATCGATTTCAACGGAACCGGGCCGTCACGGGCGGGCGATCAGTTTGGCATTGGGCGTAAGCGGCAGTGAGGCAATGAGGCAATGGGGCAATGGGGCAATGAGGCAATGACGACTCGTCATCTGCGGATCGTCGTTGCGGTACGAATGCCGGCAGGTCCGCCGCTCACCGCAACTGGCGGAGCGGCGGTGAGTGCGCGCCCATCGAAGTGAAAGACCTGCAGTTCGCGCTCGACCATGCACTGCACCACCAGCGTGCGCGTGTCGGCGCTCCAGGCGGCGCCCTGGCACCAGTGGCCGATGGGCGCTTCGGTCACGGGCACGATCGTGCGGTTGCGAATGGCGAAGATGCGCAGCCGGCCGTGATCGCTGAGAAATGGCGAGCCCTTGGCCAGGTTCGAGCCGTTCATCACCGTGACGGCGACGAAGCGGCCGTCGGGTGAGATCGCGATCCCTTCCGGCGTCATGCCGACCGCCACCTGATCGATCGCCCGCGGCGGATCGGCGGCGAGATCAATCACGGCCACCGCGTCGGCGCCGCCGGTCGGGCCGGCGCCGATGTGCGCGACGAGCGCGAGCGCGCCGTCCGGCGTGACCTCGATGCCGTACGGTTTGAAGCCCGCGGCCAGATCCCGCTTCGTGTACTCGACACGCGTGCCGTCGATCGAGAGGATCGAAATGAGGCTGTCGAAGTTACGCGTGACGAGCGCCATGCGATCGCCGCGCGCGAACACCACGTGGCCGGGGAGGGACGTCGGCGCGCCGAGGTCGACCGTGCCCGCCGGCGCCACCGTCTTGCGGCGAATCGAGAACACCGACACCGTCCCGTCGAAGCGATTGGCGACGAGCGCCAGCGTGCCGGCCCCGTTGATCGACACGCCCGATGGACCGTTGCCGGCCTGCAGCGTCGCCAGGATCGACGCCGGGCTTGTCGTCAAGTCGATCACCGTCACGCGATTGTCTGGCGCCGTCTTCGTCGGATCGGCGGGATCGAGTTTCGTGGACGCCGTGACCAGCGCGATCGATCCGTCCGGCGCGATCGCGACGCTTTGCGGCGGGCCGATCACCGACGCCGGCACCTTCAACTCGCCGATCACCTTGGGCGACGGTCCGGAGAGCGTGAGGATCGTCAGCGTGTCCGCGACGTTCGGCACCGGTGTCTGCACGCCGTCGATCAGCTTCACTTTGCCGTCATTCGCCGAGATCGCGATCTGCGCGCGCGCGGTGGCCGCGCACGCGAACGTCAGCGCGCCAGCCGCGGCGACTCCAGCCATCGTGGAAAGACGAGCCATCGGATCCCTCCGTTACTCCGCCAGGCGCTGTCGCGGATCGACGCCGATCCCGCACAGCGCGCCGAGCAAGTACAACACGCCGCCGGCACCGGCGAAGGGTATCAAACAGCTAGAGTAGTAAGGATGTCCGCCACGCGGGTGCTCGTCACCGAACCGGAGTTCCGCCGCGCGCCCTCGACCTTCGAGGCGGCATCGGGCCTCGCGTGCCAGCCCGCGCCGTCCGACGAGCCGGCGCTCGCGCGGGTGGTCGCGCGTCATCGCGTCCGGTACGTCGTGCTCGGCCACCAGCCGTACCGGGGCGCGCTGTACGAGGCGATGCCGCCCGGCGGCCTGCTCGCGCGCTTCGGTGTCGGCTACGACGGCGTCGATCTGGCGAGCGCCACCGCGGCCGGCGTCTTCTGTACGAACACACCGGGCGTGCTCGATCAGTCGGTGGCGGAGCACGCCATGCTGCTCATCGCCGCAGCGGCCAGACGCCTGACCACGATCGCCGGCGCGATGACGTCGCGCGAGTGGGCCCCGCGCGAAGGGGTCGAGCTGGCCGGCAAGACGCTGGCGATCGTCGGGTACGGCCGCATCGGCCGCGCGCTGGCGCGCATCGCCCGTCACGGCTATCGCATGCGCGTCGTCGCGTATCGCCCCGCCGGTGGTCGGCCGCTGCCGCCGGGGGCGTTCGTGGATGCCGATGCCGTCACGAGCGAGTTGGCGGCGGCCCTGTCGGACGCGTCGTTCGTGAGCGTGCACATTCCGGCCAGCGCGGCGAATGCGCGCTTCTTCGATGCCGAGCGCCTGGGGCTCTGCCGGCCGGACGCGTGGATCATCAACACGGCGCGCGGCCTGGTGATTGACGAGGCCGCGCTCTTCGACGCCATTTCATCGGGCCGGCTCGGCGGCGCGGCGCTCGATGTGTTCGCCCAGGAACCGTACGTCCCGATCGATCCTGAGAAAGATCTTCGTACGCTGGATCGCGTGATTCTCACGCCGCACGTCGGCAGTCACACCGCCGACGCCAACCGCCGCATGGCCGAGCGTGCGCTCGCCAACGTCCGCTTTGCGGTGGCCGGCGACTGGGATCGGCTGGATCTGCTGAATCCCGACGTCCGCCGGCGCTAGGTCTTCACGTGCTGATTCGGCTCACAGACATTCACGCGGCGTTCGGGCACGTGCCGCTGCTCGACGGCGCGGATCTCCGCATCGAAGCGGGCGAGCGCGTGGCCGTGATCGGCCGCAATGGCACCGGCAAATCCACGCTGCTGCGGATACTGGCCGGCGAGATCGAGCCCGATCGCGGTGAGATCTGGCGCGCGCCGGGCCTTCGCGCGGCGCGGCTCGCGCAGGATGCGGCGTCGGTGACGTCGGAACCGGTCTTTGACGTCGTCGCCGGTGGACTCGGCGAGCTTCGCGATCTGGTGACGGCGTACCACCACGCGGCCGTCGCCGTGGCGGACGCGTCGGGCGACGCCGAGCTTGCGGCCCTCGGCCGGGCGCAGCACGCGCTCGAGGAGCGTGACGGCTGGCGTGTGGAACAGCGCATCGAGCTGGTGCTCTCGCGGTTGCAGTTGCCGGCCGACACGCCCGTGGACACGCTCTCGGGCGGCTGGCGGCGCCGCGTCCTGCTCGCGCGCGCGCTCGTGGCCGAGCCGTCGCTGCTCCTGCTCGACGAGCCGACGAATCACCTCGACATCGAGGCGATCGAGTGGCTGGAGACGTTCCTGAGCGAGTATCCGGGCGCGATTGTCTTCGTCACGCACGATCGCGCGTTCCTGCAGCGTCTCGGCACGCGCGTCATCGAACTGGATCGCGGCCTGCTCACGTCGTGGCCCGGTGACTACGCGATGTACCTGGACAAGAAGGAAGCGGCGCTTGCGACCGAGGCGACGCGCGACGAGAAGTTCGACAAGCTCATGGCGCGCGAGGAAGCGTGGCTGCGCCGCGGTGTGAAGGCGCGCCGCACGCGTGACGAGGGGCGCGTGCGCACGCTGATGGCGATGCGCGAGGAACGCGCCGCGCGGAGGGCGCAGATCGGTCAGGTGCGCCTGCGCGTCGATGTGGCCGAGCGGGCAGGCCAGGTAATCTTCGAGGCTGAGGGCGTCACCAAGTCGTACGGAGCCACGCCCGTCATTTCCGAGTTCTCCACGCGCATCATGCGGAAGGATCGCATCGGGCTGATCGGTCCGAACGGCGCGGGCAAGACCACACTCCTGCGCCTGCTCGTCGGGGAGATCGCGCCGGATGCCGGCGAGATTCACGTCGGCGCGAACGTCCAGATCGCCTATTTCGATCAGCAGCGCGAACAGCTCGATCCCGAACGCTCGGTCGCGGACACCGTCGCCGACGGCAACAGCACCGTCACGGTCGGCGGCGTCACGCGGCACGTCTTCGGATATCTCGAGGACTTCCTGTTTCCTTCGGAGCGCGCCCAATCGCTGGTCAAGGCGCTGTCGGGCGGCGAGCGCAACCGGCTGCTGCTCGCGCGCCTGCTCACGCGACCGGCCAACGTGCTCGTGCTCGATGAGCCGACCAACGACCTCGACATCGAAACACTCGAGCTGCTCGAGGCGCAGCTCGCGGCGTTTCCGGGCGCTTTGCTCATCGTGAGCCACGATCGACGCTTCCTCGACAACGTCGTGACGAGCACGCTCGTGTTCGAAGGCGAGGGACGCGTCGAGGAGTACGTCGGCGGGTACGCGGACTGGATGGCGCAGCGCGCGATGTCCGCTGCCGTCGGTGCGTCAATCGCGCCGCGCCAGGACGCGAGCGGTGCGTCACCACCGCGCGATGCGATCGCGCCTGCACGCCGTGAGAAGCCGCGCACGCGGCTCTCGTACCACGAACAACGCGAGCTGGAGGCGCTGCCGTCGCGGATCGCGGCGCTCGAGCGCGAACTCACGGACGCGCAGGCGCGCATCGCGGCGCCGGAGTTCTACAAGGAACCGGCCGCCGCGATTGCGGAGGCGTTGCAGCGAGTCGAGGCGATCGGCGTCGAGCTCGATGCGGTGTATCGACGGTGGGACGAGCTGGACTCTCGTGCGCGCTAGCGCGCGCAGCCCGCGGTGGCCTTACGAGAAGACGGCGAACGCAATGGCCGTCACGAGCAGCAGCGCCGTTACCGCTTCCGCGGTGCTGGAAAACGTCCAATCGTAATACTTGAGTCTGAACATCATCGTCTTGCTCCTGTTAGAAGTAGACGCAGCGGCGCCAACAAAGTTAGCGGCATTCTGCGGTTTTACCGTTTCTTCACAAAACTCACCGGATTGCCGTATGTCTGCCACCGGTCGGCCATGCGACGATTCCGCACGCCGGGTGTTCTACATGTCTAGAGCCGCCGCCTTGGCCGACGCCGATGTGCTGTTCACGCTGCACCGCGACCGGGTCTTCCGGTACCTGTGCCGGTTCGTCGGGCAGGGGGAAGCGGCACGGGATCTGACTCAGGAGGTGTTCCTGCGCGTCGCGCGTGGACCCGTGCCTGAGGCCAGCGAGCCCGAGCGTCGGGCGTGGGTGTTCCGGATCGCGCACAACCTCGCGCTGAACTACCTGCGCGATGGGAAGCGGCGAGGGCAGCCGGTCGAGATCGTTGACATGCCGCTCGCCGCGACGCAGGAAGTCTCGGTGGCGCTGCGGCAGGCGCTGGCGGCGCTCGACGATCGCGATCGCGACGTGTTCCTGCTGCGCGAAACAGGCGGGCTCTCGTACGACGAGATCGCCTCGGCGTGCGAACTGACGACCGCGGCGGTGCGATCGCGACTGCATCGTGCGCGTCTACAACTGCGCGAGACATTGGCGCCGGCACTCCGGCTCGACGCGAGCCGGCGCGGCGTGAGGTTGCATCATGACCGATGAGTTGGAAGTCATCTCCGCGTTCATCGACGGCGAGCGCGTCGATCACGACGCGCTCAAGCGAGCGCTCGCGGATCCGCAGGGACGCGAGTACCTCGTGGACCTTCTGTCGCTGCGCGAGTCGGTGGCCGAGATGACGCCGCAGACGCCGGTCGCACCCGGCGCAGGGCAGTCGGCCGCCGCGCGCGTTCTGCGCATATCGGGCATTGCGGCGACGCTTCTCCTGGCAATTGCCGGCGGCTACGTGGCGGGACATCGATCGGCAGGACCGCCGGCCGGTGTCGCGGAGCACGTGTCCACCGCGCCCGCATCGACGCTCGCGCCGGCGCCGACGCGCATCATCAAACTCGAGCCGGGCGTGAACTGGACCGATCACAACGGAGGCCAGCGATGACGTTCTTCCCATTGACCGTGGTTGCGCTGCTCGCGCTCGGACAGTCGGCCGGCGGCACGACTCAGACACTTCGCACCATTCCCAGTGCCATCGTCAGCGTCGGCCTCTCGGGCTATTCCGAGGGGATTGACGATCGGCCGACGTCGAGCGCGACAACCAGTTCCGGCGCGGGGCATTTCGACGCGACGGTCTACACGACGTCTGGGTGCGGCATAGGCGCCGGCACGGTGCAGCCGTCCGCGACGACGGTCTGGCGGGTCAGCGGCGATGTGCTCGAAGTGGACGACACGCACGCAGTGGTGGATCTCACGTGGCAACGCGTGATGGACAAGGGCCAGCCCTCGCTCGGAGCGGTGAACACGCAGCGTCTGACCCTTCAGGCAGGATCGCCGCAGACGCTCGAAAGCGTGGCCGTCGATCCCACGGCCGGGTGCCGGACTTCGCGGCTCGCTCTCGAAGCCCGCGTGGGCTATCCGTTCGCGGGCGCGCGTGGACGTGTCGGCGGTGGCGCTGGTGGGGGCGGCAATGTCGCCGCGGCTGGCACCGGCACGGGCGGCGGAGGAGGCGTGCGCGTTGGTGCGGCTGGCGGAGGCGGTGGCCGCGGCGCAGGCGTGGGAGCGGGCGCCGGAGCGGGCGGTGGCGGCGGCGTGTCGGGAGGGGTCGCGAACGTTCGTGATACGAGGGTCGCCGCCCTCCGGGAGATCGCCGAGGCCGTCAGCGGTTTGCGCACGATGTACGACGTCGAGCTCTGGCTCGTGCGCAGACCGGCATCCGGGCCGGAAGAAGTGGTGACGTCCACGATGCGCGCGGGCGATCAGGGAGCACGGTTCTTCTTCCAGCCGATTCACTTCGACACGTCGTCGGGCAACGTGACGGTGCTCGTGTCGGGACTCTTTACGATGCCTGTTGGCGCCGACGGTCAGAAGCAGCTGCACTTCTCGACGACGCGGGTGGTGCGCTTCATGCCGACCGGCCGCGCGGCGCGCGATCCGCTGCCCGACGTTACCGGCACCAGCGAGACGACGAGTGCGATGCCCGGTCCGACCGACGTGCTCTCGTTCGAGATGCCGCCGATCAAGATTCCGAACGGCCCGACGCTCGGCGACACGATGTCGATCCGCGTGCGGTTCTCGCCGTCGAAGTGAGTGTTGGGGTCAGACCTTGCGTTGACTTACGCCGCGCCGTACGCCAACGTAAGGTCTGAGCCCAACCCAACCCGTCACGCTCGTGACAGCGAGCCGTCACCCGGTTGACGGCCGTTGCCGATCCTGTCGGCGTCACCAATCAGGAAATAGGACACGCCCGCAAACACGGGCGTTTGCTGCGTATTCTGGCGCTGGCGATGTTCTTGCAATCTGACGGGGCATGACTGGCCCCGACTGGCTGGCGGTCAACGAAACGCAGGCGCTGCGCTTCTTCTTCGAGCGGCTCCGGGACGTCGCGGATCTCGAGCGCGCCACGGAAGCCGAACTGCTCTACAACGCCAGTGTGCTCGCGCACTTCGCGACCACGTCCACGATGTCACCCGACGTGTTTCCGGCATCGCCAACGGGACTCACGGCCGTGCTCGATCTGTTCGTGCTCGACCGCAGCCAGCACGCCGATCCCCAAATCATGGAAGCTGCCGCGTCGCAGTGCCTCGTGCTCACGGGGTTCTTCCAGGATCAGCTGCGCCGGCGGCACAACCTGCACTGGTTCGCCGCGCTCGGCGCAGACTTCTACGACCAGGCCGCGCATCTCGGCACCGATCGCCATCGCGCGAAGATGATGGGAACCATGGCCTCGCGCTTCCAATTCTGGCGCGAGCAGCAGCACCGCCTCGCGCACGAACTGCGCGACCTGCCGTTTCTGATCAAAGGTCCAAATCAGGTGATGTAGAGGGCTTGAAGAGCAACTTCGAACTAAGAACTCCGAACTAGGAACTTCGAACGTCGGACTAAGCGTACGCTGCAGATTAGCAGCGGCGTGGGTCCTGCCGCCCGAACAGCCGCCGTGGTGCTCGCTGAAGGGCGTGGGTCACGGGAGCGAGCTCCGCGCCACGTGGGCGCCCGTTCGGGCGTCACCCGCGCCGCCGCCAATTCTGCAACGTGCGCGCGCGGTCCGTTGTCGTCCGACCCGCGCGGCGAGTCTCGGACCGGTCCGACTCGGCGGGACGCGAG
>Ga0111538_10013396_pt1 | contig 10818 bp, 6 predicted proteins | sample SoiMethybrSBSTD1_FD_79669 | JGI IMG/M metagenome (GOLD analysis project Ga0111538, IMG submission 79669) | Bulk soil microbial communities from a Populus tree surrounding site in Tennessee, USA - Soil MetaG P. TD hybrid SBSTD1 (version 2)... | ecosystem: Environmental > Terrestrial > Soil > Tree... | reverse complement strand
TGCGCGTGGAAGGCTTCAACATCACCAACCGCGCGAACTTCGGCCTCCCGGCGACGTCGGTGTTCAACTCGGCGGGACGCATCGCCAACGCCGGCGAGATCACGAGCATCGTCGGCACCGCGCGGCAATTCCAGTTTGGCGTGAAGGTGGATTTCTAACCGCGATGACCGACACCGAGCTCAAACAACTGATCAAGCAGCTGTCGAAGGTCGCCGGTCTCGACCTCAGCGACGAGCGAGTCGAACGCGATCTGGTGGCGTACAAGGGACACCTCGCCGCGATCGAGAAGATCCGCACGGTCGATCTGCCGATCGAAGCCGAGCCGGCGCAGCAATTCGTGCTCAAACGGCAGGCCTGACGGCTTGCGCGACCGGAGCCACCGATGGACCTGTCACGACGTGAGTTCCTCGCGGCTTCGGTCGCGACCTCGTTCGCGCAGCCGTTCCGGGCCGCGAACCCGGCCGGCGATCTGCCGTACCTGTCGCTGGCCGAGGCCGCGGCGCTGATCAAAGCGCGGCGGCTCTCGCCAGTGGAGCTGACCGAGGCGCTGCTGGCCCGCATCGACCGGATCGACCGCGACGTCGGCGCGTTCATCACGGTCATGCGCGACGAGGCGCGTCGCGCCGCCCGCGACGCGGAGCAGGAAATCGCGCGCGGCCGGTACCGCGGGCCGCTGCACGGCATTCCCTTCGGCGTCAAGGACACGCACTACACCAAGGGAACCCGGACGACGGCAAACACGCCGGTGCTGCTCGATTTCGTGCCCGACTTCGATGCCACGGTCGTCGCGCGGCTGAAGGCGGCCGGCGGCGTGCTGATCGGCAAGATGAAGCTGCCGGAGTTCTCGTTCGGCAGCGCCGGCGAGGGCGGCGCGTTCCCGGACGCGAAGAATCCCTGGAACCTGTCGCGGACGCCGGGCGGATCGAGCAGCGGCTCCGCGGCGGCGCTCGCCGCCGGCTTGCTGACCGTCGCCACCGGCGGCGACACGTCGGGCTCGATTCGCAATCCGGCGACGTTCTGCGGCGTCGTCGGCATGAAGCCCACCTACGGCCGCGTCAGCCGTCACGGGATCGTCGTCATCTCATGGTCGCTCGATCATGTCGGCCCGATGACGCGGACCGTCGCCGATAACGCGACGCTGCTGAACGTGATGGCCGGCGCCGATCCGTCGGACGACACCTCGTCGTCGCTGCCGGTGCCCGACTACACGCGCGCGCTCGGTCGCGGCGTCCGCGGGCTGCGCGTCGGCGTACCGAAGCCGGCGCAGTTCGAGGGCTACCACCCGGATGTGATGCGCGCCTTCGACGACGCGCTCGCGGTGTTTCGCCGGCGCGGCGCGAACCTGGTCGAGATCGATCTGCCGGCGACCGCCGATCTCATCGACGACGTCCAGCAGATCGTTCGGATTGCCGAAGCCGCGTCGTATCACGAGCCGTTCCTCGCCGCGAAGGCGGATCGCTACGGCCAGACCAGCGTCCGGCGCGACGTCGAGGCGGGATCGCTCGTCACGGCGGTCCAGTATCTCCGCGCGCAGAAGGTGCGCGCGAAGTTCACGCGCGAGCTGTCGGAGACGTTTCGGCCGCTGGACGTGCTGCTCACGCCGGGCATGCCGGCGCCGGCAGGCGAGCGGGTCGACGTGAAGCAGCCGTTCCGCCGCATGTTCAACGTATGCGGCTTCCCGGCGCTGGTGCTGCCGATGGGATTCTCGACCTCGCCCGCGGGGCTGCCGCTCGGCCTGCAGATCGCGGCGAAGCCGTTCGACGAGGAGACTATCTACGCCGCAGCGCAGGCGTACGAGTCGGCGACCGCGTGGCACGCGCAGCGGCCGCCGCTGACAGCAGGCTGAGTCGAGCGCTCGCGGTGGAGGAGCGCGGCTCGGCCGCGAGCGTCACGGTCGTGCCGGCCGGCAGTCGGACCGCGTCCTGGAGGACGAGCGCCTGCGGCCATTCACGGCGGAATTCCGGGATCCACATCAGGACGTCGATCGCGCCGTCCGGGCGGCGCACGGTCAGCTCGAGCGACGAGGTCGAGGCGTCGGCTGACGGCACGATCGCCCACACCGCGGCCGCTGCGGTCAATCGGACGGGCGCCGTCACGTCGATCAGCACTTCGCCGACCCCCGTGCCAGCGGGCAGCGATTTCTGTTCGGCGAAATCGATGTCGAGACCCGGGGCGTCGTCGACGTCCTGGTCGCCGCCGCGATAGTGAAGCTCGACGATGATCGGCGCGCCCGGTGGAAGCCTGAAGGTGTGGGACGCTGGCGGCGCCAGGCGCGGCTGCCACGGCAACCATGCGCCGATCCACTGTGTGGACCCGTCGCCGCGATCGAGGAAGACGAGGGCGGCGCGCAGCAGGCCGCGCCGGTCGGGTGTGACCTGAACGCGCGCGACGTCACGCGGCCCCATGAGTCCGGTTGCGACCGTGACGCGTCGAATCACGTGCTCGTCGAGCGCCGGCACGCGCTGCGGCGGCAGCGCCAGCCGCAGATCCGGTGGCGGGCCGGGATCGGCCGCGGGCGACGCCGGCAGGTTCCCCTCGTCGCCGCGCGGCATTCCTCCATCGAGCCACGACAGGATCGTCGTCGCCTCGCGCGCCGTCAGCGCCGGCTCGTTCCGGATCCGCGCGTAGCCGCGCGCGGCGCTCCACGGCGGCATTCGCTGCTCGACGATCTCCTCGCGGATCGCGCGGCCCCAGTCGCGCACGTCGCGATAGGTCGAGAGCGGCATCGCAAGGCTGTCGGCGGCGTGGCACGGCGCGCACTTGCGATCGAAGATGCGCACGATCTCGCCGGTGTAACGCACGCTGCTCGAGACGGGGTCGTCGGTGTGCACGCGGGTCGTGGCGACGAGCGACGCCAGCAGCGGGAGACCGAATCTGCCGGCGGTCCGCCTGAAGGCGGACATTCGAGACGGCGTCATCGCGCTGCCGGCGAGGCCACCGAGACGGTGAACGCAACCGTCGACACCACGCCGCGTCGTTTCACCTGCGTCCACACGCGATAGCGTCCCGGCTTGGGCAGCACGGCCTTGAACGTCAGGTCGGGGCCCCCGGCCGCTGCGCCGCCGTTGTCGGACAGCAACTCTACCGGGTGCGCATGCACCGAGTGCAGGGTGTCCTCGCTGAGAACGAACGTGTGGCCGAACGCCGCGAGGTACGGCTCGAGGTCGGTGATCGGCGCGCCGGTTGCGGCATCGACGATGTGGTAGCGGAGCGGTTCGTCTCGGCCGGCGACGAGGCCGTCCGACGGGAGCGCCAGGGAGATCCGCATGCCGGCGACGTCCTTGGCCGGTGTGGTGTCCGGCACGAGGTGCGCGCGTCCCGACGCCAGCGTGCCCGCGAACCCGGCGGTCGCAATCGCCCTGGGAATGACCTGCGGCGTTCCGCCCAGGGGGAGGAAGTCCGAATACAGCCTGTAGAACCCCGGCTTCGGCAGCGTGACATCGACCACGTGCGAGCCGTCGGCGCGCTGCTGCGGGTGCACGTGATCGTAGTGCTCGAGATCCTGGCTGACGACGAAGAGGTGATAGGGCTTCTCGTGCACGTCGACGAAGTCGCGCACGATCGCGTGCGTCGACGGCTCGCGCACCGTCAGGCGCAGGCGCGTGGCCGCGCGGGCGCGCGGCGCGGCCGGCGTCGAGGCGACGTCGACAAGGAACTCGCGCGCGTCGTACGGGTCGGCGAGGATGAGCGCCATGCCGCAGCGCGGACACGACCCGGCCGTTCGCGCCACCACATCCGGATGCATCGGGCAGAGGTACGCGGTCGGTGCCGAGGTCGGCTGAGCCGCGGCGTGCGGCGGTGCCGCGGCCGCCCCGATCGCGACGGCGAGCACGCGGGCCGCCGTCTTGACACCACCTAGCAAAGCCGTCAAAGTTAGCCCCGCTCAATGGTAAGACCATTGGCGGCAAAAAGGAACCGCCTCAACGCGGGGAGGAACACGGTGAGCGCACGGCTTCCGGCTATCGTCTGCGTCGCGTGGGTGCTCGCGGCCGCCTCGGCGGCGGCGCAGTCCACCACCGGCAGCATCTCGGGCACGGTGCACGATCAATCGAAGTCGACGCTGCCCGGCGTGACCGTCGAGGTCCACAACGTCGACACCGGCGCGACGCGATCGATCGTCACCGACGCCGACGCCCGCTATCGCGCCCTGAACCTGCCGCCGGGCCGCTACTCGGTGACCGCCGAGCTCGCGGGCTTCGCCAAGGCGACAGTCAACGACGTCGTCGTCCAGATCGGGCGCGACGTGCCGGTCGATCTCGTCCTGTCGGTCGCCGGCGTGTCCGAGAACGTCACCGTCACCGGCGAGACGGCGCTGCTCGATCTGAGCACCGCGGTGGTCGGCGGCGTGGTCAGCACCAGGCAGATCGCCGAGCTGCCGCTGAACGGGCGCAATTTCATGCAGCTCGCGACGCTGCAGCCGGGCGTGGCGGTGAGCCGCGCCACCGAGCGCGACTTCACCGGCGGCTTCGGCGGCACGCAGGTGTCGATCGCCGGCGCGCGGCCCGAGCAGACCGGCTACCTCCTCGAAGGCACCAACATCTCTGACATCTCCGACAAGGCGCCGTCGAGCGTCGCCGGCGTGCTGCTCGGCGTCGACACCGTGCAGGAATTCAGCGTCCAGACGCACGGCTACAGCGCCGAGTTCGGCCGCGCGGCCGGCGGCATCATCAGCGCCGTGACCAAGTCGGGCACCAACCAGTTCAAGGGCACGTTGTTCGAGTTCCTGCGCGACAGCCAGTTCGACGCGAAAGGGTACTTCGACCAGGGCGACGCGCCGCCGCCGTTCACCCGCAATCAGTTCGGCGGCACGCTCGGCGGCCCGATCGTCAGGAACCGGCTGTTCTTCTTCGGCAGTTACGAGGGTCTGCGCGAGCGGCTCGGCACGACGCGCATCGCCCGCGTGCCGAACGCGGACGCGCGCCGCGGCTTCCTGCCGGCGCCCGGCGGCGGGCTGCGCAACGTCGGCGTCCATCCGGGGATCGCGCCGTACCTCAACCTGCTGTGGCCGCTGCCGAACGCCCGCGACTTCGGCGACGGCACCGCCGAGCTGAACTTCGCGCCGACCGAGCCGACCGACGAGCACTTCATCGTCGGCAAGGTCGACTGGAACCTGAATCAGACGGACAACTTCCTGGTCCGCGTGTCGAGCGATCGATCGGACAACCAGGTGTGGGGATTCGATCACCCGAGCTTCACCGACGTGACCACCACCGACACGCGGTACGTCATGTCGCAGTGGCAGCGCATCTTCAGCGCCGGGCTGCTGAACGAGGTGCGCTTCGCGTCCAACCGGACCGCGCGCGAGCTGATTCCCACGCCGCTCGTCGACGTCCCGAAGAACCTCTATTTCGTCGATCAGCCCTACTTCGGCTACATCGAGATTCCGGGCCTCCTGACGTCGGCCGGAAACGTCGACGACTCGGCGAAGTACGCGCAGAACCTGTACCAGGTGTCCGACACGGTGACGCTGCACGCCGGACGCAGCACCTGGAAGGCGGGATTCGATTTCCAGCGGTATCACTTCGACGGCTTCTCGAACTCCCGCCTCGGCGGCGACTTTCGGTTCCGCTCGCTCGAAGAGATGCTGACGCTCCGTCGCAGCGCGACGGCGCAGGCCGACCGGTTCACCGGCGTGCTGCCGGGGACCGATACCGATCGGCACATGCGCCAGAACTACACCGCGTTCTTCGTGCATGACGACTTGCGGATGTCGGATCGGCTCAGCCTGAGCCTCGGCTTGCGCTACGAGTTCGTCACCACGCCGTACGAGCTGAACGACAAAGTAGCGGGCCTGCTCAGGCTCGAGGATCTCGAGAGCGGACCCCAGGGCGTCACGCCCGGTTCGCCGATGTTCAACAACCCGTCGAAGAAGTCGTTCGCGCCGCGCCTCGGCGCGTCGTGGACGCCGTTCGGCGACAACAAGACGACGGTGCGCGGCGGCGCCGGCGTCTTCAACCAGCCGCTGACGGTGTCGTTCTATCGCGGCACGACGTTCCGGCTGTACCCGTACTTCGCCGGCGTCGACATCCGGCAGCCGACGGTGTTCGGTCCGGGCATCCAGCCGATCATCGCGGGCGGCGCCGGGACGGCAGCCGTCCAGAAGCGATCGGAGTTCATCTCCTACGACACGAAACAGCCGTACAACCTGCAGTGGTACGTGAACGCGCAGCACGAGCTGCACGGCGGCTTCGTCGCCGAAGTCGGCTACATGGGATCGCTCGGCAGGAACCTGCCGTTCTACGGCGATCCGAACTCGACGCCGTCGGAGTATCTGCCGGACGGCACCAAGCGGATCGTGCCCGGCGCGGCGCTGCGCTACCCGAGTTGGGGGCGCATCCGCACGCGGACGACCGGCGCCGAGTCGGAGTATCACGGCCTCACGCTCGGCCTCCAGAAGCGCCTGTCGCAGGGGATCCAGTTTCAGGCGAACTACACCTACTCGCGGTCGACCGACACGTGGTCGGGCGGCCTCCAGGGGAGCAGCGACTTCCTGACCGGCGCGGGCAGCGCCGTCGACTGGTGGGACATCGAGTTCGAGCGCGGCCGCTCGTCGTTCGACGTGCCGCACAACTTCGTCTTCAACGCGGTCTACGCGCTGCCGTCGCGCCAGGACGCGACCGGCGTGCGCCGCGCCCTCGGCAATGGCTGGCAGCTCTCGGGCATCGTCGCCGTGTCGAGCGGCGTCCCGTTCCATCCGGTCATCGGCTTCGACCGCGCCGGCGATCGGCAGAGCGACACCGACATGCAGCGCCCGAGCTGGGCGCCGGGATTCAGTGCTGACAACGCCGTTCTCGGCGGCGTCGATCAGTGGTTCGATCCGAAGGCGTTCCTGCTGCCCGCCGCCGGCACGTTCGGCAACGTCGGCCGCAACGCGCTGCGCGGCCCGAACCTTCGCGTCGCCGACTTCTCGGTCTTCAAGAACCAGCCGGTGGGGAAGTCGATGCTGCAGTTCCGCGTCGAGATCTTCAACCTGTTGAACCGCGCCAACTTCAATCCGCCCGCCGATCCGCGTGTGTTCAATACCGACGGATCGCTCGTGCCGGGATCGGGCCGGATCACCAGCCTGGCGACGACGCCGCGGCAAGTGCAGTTCGGCATCAAGTACTTGTTCTAGCGGAGGAGATATGGTCGCGCGCTTCGTGTGGGCCTGCTCGGTGGTGGCGCTGTCGGCGGCCTCCGCCGCGGCGCAGGTGCCGCCGGAGCTCGTCGCGTACCCGAGCCTCGTCCTCTACAACGGCAAGGTCCTGACGGTCGATCGCGCGTTCACGGTGGGCGAGGCGGTCGCCGTGCGCGACGGACGGATTCTCGCCGTCGGCACCACCGACCAGATCAAGCGGCTGATCGGCCCGGCGACGCGCGCCGTCGATCTCGCCGGCAAGAGCGTCGTGCCCGGGTTCATCGACAGCGACGGCGACAACGCGTTTGCCGGCGGCGACCTCTACAAAGACACGATGGTCAACGGCACGGTCGGCGCGAAGGTCCGCGGCGAGAGCGTGCCCGAGATGCTGAAGCAGGTCGGCGCGCTGGTGCGTGCGGCGGCGCCCGGATCGCCGGTCTGGGTGCGCATGGCCGACGAATGGGTGGCCGAGCTGTCGAAGCTGACCGCCCGCGACCTCGATGCGCTCGCGCCGGCGAACCCGCTGATGCTGTCGCTCTCGAGCTCGGAAGGGATCGTCAACACGGCGATGCTGGAGCGCGCGTTCGCCGCCGGTCTGCCGCGCGATCACATCGGCATCGTCAAAGGCCGCGACGGCGCGCCGACCGGCCAACTGTTCGGCGCGGCGATCGGGATGGTCGGGTGGAACCTGCGCGACTGGCCCGAGCTGACCGACGCGACCTTCGACGAGCAGGTGCAGATCAACGATCGCTTCCTGCGCGTCGGCGTGACGACGGTCACCGGCCACGCGAGCGGTTACACCGTCACGATCATGAGCCAGCTGTTTCATGCCGACCGGCTCAACATCCGGATCCGACCCGACCTCGACTTCGCGCGGCAGAATCCGCTCGCGGCGCAATTCCTGCGGCGGACGCCGAATCTGGTGAACTTCGGCCTCGGCGACGGCATGCTGCGCATCGTCGGCGCGGCGGTCGGGCCCGTCGACGGCGCGTCCGACGACGGTGGCATCCTGACCAACGAGCCGAAGCTGCGTGTGCACGAGGGTGTCGGCGGCTCGCCGAACGGAATCAACAAGTGGACCGGCACGTCATTCACGGGACGCCACTGGGGCGATCTGACTGCGGCCGATCGCGCGCAGACCGAGGCCGGCTCGCTGATGCTGCTCCGCACGCACGGCTGGAATATCGGCGGCAACCACAACATGGGCAGCCAGGCGACCGCGATCGTGCTGCAGACGCTCGCCGACGCGGAGAAGCAGCCGGGCATCAAGGTGCGCACGATGCTCGGCCGCCATGCGCTGGACCACAACGTGATCTGGGACGCGGCCTCGATCGGGCTCGCCAAACAGATGGGCGATAAAGTGACGTTCGGCTTGAACTCCGAGATCTGGAGTCCCCGCGTGGTGCGTGGCGACGAGATGCTCTTCGCGCAATACGGCGAGCGTCTCGCGCACATGCAGCCGGTCAAGGATCTCGTCGCCGCCGGGATTCCGGTGCACCTGGAGGGCGGCAAGCCCGACGAACCGCCGCTGTGGCGCGTCGAGCGCTTCGTGACGCGCGTGGCGCGATATGCCACGCGGAGCGAGCGGGCGCGCCGCGCCGGCGGCGCGCCGCAGCCGGCGCGGGTGTGGGGACCGGATCAGGCGGTCGATCGGCGGCAGGCGCTGCGCATGGTGACGATCGACGCGGCGTTCTTCATCGGCGAGGAGAAGATGCTCGGCTCGATCGAGCCCGGCAAGTACGCGGACCTGGTGGTGCTGAACGGGGATTATCTGGCCGTGCCCGACGACCGCATCGACGAGCTCGAGCCGGTGATGACGATCGTCGGCGGGAAAGTGGTGTTCGACGCGGCGCAGCGGTAGAATCGCGCCGCTCGCGGTCGGTCGGGATCAAAAGAGAGGACGAAAGGCCATGAAACCTGCCTCGAACGCCATCGCGCTGCTGACCATGCTGTTGCTGACCGGCATGATCGTCGCCGCGGCCTGCAGCCGCGGCAACGGCCGCGACGAGTCGGCGAACGCGGCGACGCGCACCGGCGCCGCCGGCGAGAAGTATCCGGAGCCGCGCTGGCCGTCGTACTTCAAACCGCCGAAGTCGGTGGAGGATCTGATGGGCGCCGCGCGCTCGTTCGTGCGCAATCAGTCGGGGCTGCAGGGCAAAGGGATGGGGATCCTGCAGGCAGGCGACTCGGTCCTCATCGTCGCGGCCAACGAGGCGGATCCGATGGTGCTCGAGGCGATCAAGGGCGCCCTCGTCGAGCGCAAGATCACGCCGCACATCAAGTTCGTCTACGAGATGAGCGGCGAGACCCAGGCGCAGGCAGCGGCGCGGCTGGTGGCGCGCGAAAAGAACCGCGACATCACCAAGGCCGGCATCTACCAGGCGTCGCAATGGATCGAGAATCAGTTTCCGAATCCGGCCGAGCCGAAGGCGTGGCTGAAGGCGCGGCGGCCCGAGGTTTACAAGGAGCTGTTTCCGGGCGAGACCGGCGACGTGAAATTCGATCCGAACGCGCCCAAGCAGCGGCCGCGCGGCGAGAGCGCTTCGGGGGGCGGCGGCGGTGAGGACGCCGACACCGGCGCGGCGACGAACACCGATTACCGCAGCCGCAACGCCGTCGGCGAGGGCATCAAGAAGTACCTGACCTCGCATCCGGAGATCCGGGGCGTGTTCTGGGGCCAGGGCGGCAGCACCGGCCTGCGGCGCCAGCTGTATCCGATGCAGGAAAAATTCCTCGGTACCTTCGTCACCGACAACGTCTACACGCTGCAGAGTCAGATGTCGACCTATCCGGGCGACGTGTGGCAGCTCGCCGAAGAGCAGCTGCTCGAGCCGCTGGTCTACGTCGACCGCGTCGAAGCGAAGGATCCGGAAGGACTGGACGTCTGGGCCGACATCACCGACGAAATGGCCGAGCGCTGGGCCGCCGGCGCCTACCAGCGCGGCCATCTCTACATGTTCCCGAACCAGGCGACGGGCCGCTTCGGCTACTCGTTCGTGAGCTATCCCGCGTTCCAGCAGAAGTATCTGCAGCGGGAGCCGATTGCGCGCGTTAATGGAACCATCGCCGGCACGCAGGGGCACGGTGGATTCTTCCCGCGCTGGGAAGTCACGTTCACCAACGGGTTCATCAGCGACGTGAAAGGCGGCGGCGCGCAGGGCGAAGCGCTGAAGGAATTTGTTCATTGGGAGAAGCTGAACAACCTGACGTATCCGTACCACAACCAGCCGGGCTTCTGGTACCTCTACGAGATCGCCTTCGGGTCGCATCCCAAAGCGTTCCGCCATCCGATTCCGCTGTTGAAAACCGGAAACACCAGCCCGGATCGCGTGCGCAGCGGCGTCATTCACTGGGGCCTTGGCATCCGCCTCTGGCACGATCCGGACGCGCCGACTGAATCCAAGGTGTGGCGCGAGTTCAGCGAGAAGAACAACGTGCCGTTCGATCATGGTTGGCACACGCACACGTACTTCACGACCTACAAGGTTCGCCTGCGCAACGCCAACAAATGGGTGAACCTGCTCGAGAAGGGGCACATGACGAGCCTCGACAACCCGGAGGTGCGCGCGCTCGCCTCGCGTTACGGCGATCCGAACTATCTCCTCACCGAAGACTGGGTTCCCGAAGTGCCGGGCATCAACGCGCCGGGCGACTACCTGAAGGACTACGCGCCGGATCCAGGCAAATACTCGTTGCAGCTC
>Ga0111538_10013395_pt1 | contig 10818 bp, 5 predicted proteins | sample SoiMethybrSBSTD1_FD_79669 | JGI IMG/M metagenome (GOLD analysis project Ga0111538, IMG submission 79669) | Bulk soil microbial communities from a Populus tree surrounding site in Tennessee, USA - Soil MetaG P. TD hybrid SBSTD1 (version 2)... | ecosystem: Environmental > Terrestrial > Soil > Tree... | reverse complement strand
TGCAGATGTGGAACAGCTTCTATTGGGACAAGCTCGCCATGTCGCGGTACCCTGGCGACCCAACTAAAGCGGTGATCACAAACTGGATGCTGGCGAACGACGCGGCCTACGGTCACGGGATGGCGCGGCCAGTGCCCCACAGCATCAAGAAACCGCTCGAAAATCGGATTTGGTATCGGTATCCCGGCCAGGCGACCAACAACGATCACTCACTTGGTGCGCCCGGTAACGCGCAACCCGCCAAGATCGGCCGGATTCTCGACGGCGGCGCCAGCCAGGTCACGACGATGACCTATAACGCGAACAACATGATCACGTCGCGGATCGATCCGGTTGGCCGCCAGACGAATTACACCTATGCGACGAACGGCCTCGATCTGTTGACGGTCGAACAGGTACGCAGCGGCGGGAGCGATGTGATCCAGGCCTACGCGAACTACAACTCACAGCATCTGCCCGGCACGATCACCGATGCGGCGGGCCAGGACACCGATATCACCTACAACAGCGCAGGACAGCCGCTGACGGTTACCAACGCAAGAAGCGAGACGACCACCTACACCTACGAAACCGGCACGAACAACCTACTCACGGTCGCGGGTCCCGCGAGCGGCGCGACCACGACCTACACCTATGATGCCTACAATCGACCGGAGAGCGTCGAAGATGCGGATGGATACGTTGTCGTCACCGATTACGACAATCTGAATCGCATCACGCAGCGAACCTATCCAGATGAGACGACGGAGGCCTTCACGTACGTACGCCTCGATCTGACCGAACAGAAAGATCGTCTCGGCCGCATCACGCGCAATTTCTACGACGGCTTCGGCCGCCGAATCGCGAGTCGCGATCCGGCCGGCCGGACGATCTCGCAGGTCTGGTGTGACTGCGGCGCGATGGACGCTCTAGTCGACGCTAACGGCAACCGCATGCGATGGGAGCGCGACGTCCAGGGCCGCGTCACGCGCGAGGTGCGCGCCGGCAATACCACCGACACTCTCTACAGCTTCGATCTCGCCGGCCGGCTGAAGACCATCACCGATCCCAAGAATCAAGTGACGACGCACAGCTACAATCTGGACGACAGCCTCAGCGGTACCGCGTACACGGACGAAGAAATCGAGACCCCGAACGTTTCCTACACCTACGACAGCTACTATGCGCGCGTCGCGACGATGGTCGACGGCATCGGCACGACGAGCTACACCTACAAGGCGGCGGGTACGAACGGCGCCGGCCAAGTGGCGACCATCGACGGGCCGCTCACGAACGACACGATCGCCTACAGCTACGATGAGCTGGGCCGCGTGATTCAACGCACTATCAACGGATCGGCCAATCAGGTCGACTGGACGTTCGATGCGCTCGGCCGCGTCACATCAGAAGAGAACCTGCTCGGCGAATTCACGTACACGTATGATGGCGTCACCAATCGTCTCGCGACGGTCACGTATCCGAATGGCCAGACCAGTACCTACAGCTATCTTGGCGACGAGGCCGATCATCGGCTGCAGACGATTCATCATAAGTACCCAAACACGAGCACGCTGAGTAAGTTTGACTACACCTACGATGCGGCGGGCAACATCCTGACGTGGCGGCAGCAGGCGGACTCGACGGCGGTACTGTGGCGATACGGCTACGACCCGGCGGATCAACTGATCTCCGCCGTGAAACACGCGACCGACACGCCGCAGACGGTGTTGCAGCGGTTCGCGTACGGCTATGATCCTGCCGGAAATCGAACGGTGGAGCAGATCGACGACTCCATCACTCTTTCTGCGTATGACAATTTAAATCGCTTGACGATCCAGACACCAGGAGGTGCCATGGTGATCGCCGGTTCGCTAAGCGAACCTGGCACGGTCACCATTTCCGGCATACCCGCAACGGTCGATGCGAGCAACAACTTCCGCGGCACTGTGTCAACCACAGCCGGGACCAATGCCTTCACGATCGTGGCGAAGGATGCGAGTGGCAACCAGACGACGAAGACTTACGAGATCGGCATTTCTGGATCGACGAAGACGTTCACGTACGACGCAAATGGCAATATGACCTCGGACGGGAGTAGAACGTTCGAGTGGGATGCGAGCGATCAGCTCGTCGCTGTCACTGGCGGAACTCTGCGAACCGAATTTGCTTACGATGGGCGGCAGCGTCGCGTCCGCATTGTGGAAAAGGACAACAGCGTCGTACAGTCCGACACTAAGGTCATCTGGTCTGACACCGAAGCCTGCGAAGAGCGCGCGGCCGATGGCACTACGATCCATCGACGAGCATTCGCGCGCGGTGAGCAGGCTGCGGGCGTGGCACGATTCTTCGCGGCAGATCATTTGGGTAGCGTTGGTGACGTAACGAACAGCTCCAGTACCCTGCAGGCGCGCTATGCGTATGACCCGTGGGGTCGACGCAGTCTCCAGACGGGGTCTGACGTTACGATCGTGGGATTCTCTGGACATCAGTGGCACGCAAATGGGGCTTTGTGGCTGACGCAGTATCGTGGCTATGACGCGAACCATGGCCGCTGGTTATCAGAGGATCCCCTGCGTGGGTTGGACGGTCCTAATTACTTTACATACGTACGAAACCGCCCAGTTAGCATGGTCGACCCGGATGGACGACTCGCGGTCGCAGTTCTGCCAGCGGTGATCGTCACTGTCGGACTAATCATGATCATCCTCAACATTGTTGAATGGTCCAGCACTCCTAAGGGGCCATCGCAATGTCGAGAAAATGAATGCAACAAATGTTACGCAAGTTGTCTTGAAAAATACGTCTTCGGGCCAGACGCAAATAGAAAGGCAGCCAAGAAGTGCAAGGAGGCCTACGAGGTCTGCATGACGACAAATCTACCAACTATCTTTCCTGACGGATGTGCGGTAACGGTTAAATAGAGTGCCTAGGCTGTGGCTAGGCAAGAGGCTAAGTAATGCGTAAACGTTTCGGACTTAGCAAGGATCTTACGCGGCGCGTCCGAAAAATTATGGCGGCGGTTAGAGCCGGCCGATTCGACGAAGCGATCGAGCTCGCGACAGCTGACAGGCTGCGCGCCTTGCGTTCTCATCAATACGCTGCGGCTGATCGATTTTCGTTGCTTCTTGATTCCCTCCGAGCGGCGAGACGCATCCGAACGGCGCCGCCGCGTCGACCAAGATTCGTGCGTTGTCCGTTCTGTGGGAAGAACCGGCAGGCCAGGATGATGACTCTTGGGGCGCGCACGGCAGTCTGCAGGTCATGTGCTAACAGAGCCGTGCTTTATCTGAAGCAAAGCCGTAATGCGCGATCGCTGCCGGAAGATCGGGGTCAAGAAGGCACGTGCGGCTTTTGTAATCGTGAAACCAGAGTATTCGTTGGCCGTACGCGCCGGCGAATGATCTGCTGCTCGTGCGCCGCATCCGCTGCGGGCCTATAACAATTAGACGACTGACGGAGTGGTTGAGGGCTGCGGGCCGTGGACGTACTGATTGACGGCGATAGCGTCAAGCTACATGCACTCGACCCAACGAGATGTACTACCCCAATGGGAATTGATCCGGCAGATCCACACCTTGGATCGAGCGCTTGATCCCATGTTCACGATGCGCGCTGAGCGGCGTGCCGCTTTACGGTGCAAAGTTCATGGTCAAAATGGGAAAACCCTTACGAGAGGACTGGTCTTGACAGAAGCCAACTCGTCAAACATTGCGCGGCGGAATGTGAAATAACCAAGAATTGCCTCGGTGGTAGCGCCACGGCGGCTCTCGGAGGGTGGTTAAGAGAGGAGTCCCGAACTGGATCGAGCAACTGAATGGCACCGATCCGTTCCGCGCCGACACTGACGGCGACACGGTGCCCGATGGCTCCGATGTTTATCCTCTCGATCCGACGCGATCGATGGCGCCGTCTTCGAATCCGTCGGACACCACCCCTCCGATCATCACGTTGAAGGAACCGGTGAGTGCGGTTCCGGTTCCCTGAGAGTGACTGCGATGAGTGCCCTTATGAATTATCGAGTCTCCAGTTTCCGGCGATCGCGTTTGCTGCGCATCGCGACCGCGTGGGTCATTGCCGGCCAGCTGATCTCCGGTGCGCCGATCTTCGCGCAGGAAACTGCGCGAGTGGCTGTCAAGGCGGGCACTACGGCGATCGCGAAAGCCGAGCGACACATCGCGAAGGCGCGCGTGCGCGTCAATCGCACAGTGCCAAACGTGACGCCGCCGAATATTGATCCGATGTTCGGCATGAACGTCACCACCGCCGCGTTGATGAAGGCGCGTGTGTTTCCGGAGCAGTTGATTCCGACGTCGGAACCGACTGCCGACGACAACGCAGCGTTGGCGCGCACGCTCGAACACATTGCGATTGCTCACGCAGATCGTCGGGGCGCCATCGTCGATCAGCACATTCAGGATCATCCCACTTCGCCGTGGCGTGCCTCATTGCTCGCCAACGCCGGGACACTCTACGCGCGTGAAGGCTATTTCTCCCGTGCGCAGGCCTACTGGACGCAGGCATGGGAACTGACACGCAGCAGTACCGACAAGCGCGTCAAGCTTGTCGCCGACTATGCACTCGGCGAATCGATCGAGCAGATGGTCAAGTTCGGTCAAGTCGAGAAGCTCGAGGCACGACTGAACGAGGTTGAGGGCCGCGACTTCCGAGGCCCGGCCGGGACGAAGGTCAATGATGGACGCGAGGGATTGAATCTGCTGACGAAGAAGCATCACCTCGCGATCTTCTCCGGCCCCGAGGCGCTGAAGATGTATCTCACCGTGCGCCCCATCGACGGCCTCGAGAACGCGGTTCGCACCATTGCGAAGTACCACCCGTCGATGGCCGGCACCACGATGACCGAGCTGCGAGGCTTGGCATCCAGTGCCGGATTGAAGCTGATGATGTGGCACGCGTCGGCTATCGACAATTTTCCGGTTCCATCGATCGTGCACCTGCGGAGCCAGCATTTTTCCGCAGTTGTTGATTACAAGGACGGCCGTTACCGTCTTCGCGATCCTGCCTTGGGTGGAGATTTCTGGCTGACCGAGCAAGCTCTTCGAGATGAAGCGACAGGATTCGTGATGACACCGTCTCGACCGGACGACACATGGACGCCGGTCACCGACGGCGAGGGTCAATCCGTCGTGGGGCACTGCGACCCGGGTAAGCCGAGTCTGGATGATTGGCCTCCGGATTATCCGATGTGTACGGCGCCGGGTCCTGGCTCGCCGCCGGGGAGCGGCGATCCGGGGGGCAACCCGCCGACATCCCCGCCGGCAGCGGGCCCGACGAGCAATGATCCGGGTGAAGGCGGCTGTCCTCCCGGCAGCGGCATGCCGTACTATCGGTTTCACCCGAATTCGGCGAGTCTTGTCATTGACGATACGCCGCTGAGCTATTCGCCTCCTGTGGGGCCAGGCGTGTCATTCCGGTTGTCGTATAACCATCGTAACTACAAGACGCCCAATACGTTCGGCTACGGCAACGTCGGGCCGCTCTGGACGTTCAATGCGTTGTCGTACATCGTTGACAACATCAGCAGTCCAACACCCCCGTACAGTTCAACGTCCATCTATCTGCGCGGACACGGCAGAGAGCTCTATAGCTCATCCGACACGGTTTACCCGATCAGCGGCGCTGAACTGGTTCAAATCTCCAACGACCCGGCGGAGTACGAGCGCCGGCTGCCGGATGGCTCCGTGGAAATATTCAGCGTCGCCGATCGTGCCGCCTCGCTGGCCAATCGCCGTATCTTCCTCACGCAGCGCACGGATCCTCGAGGCAACAGCATCGCCTATAGCTACGACTCGAGCTTTCGGCTGGTCGCGATGACCGATGCGCTTGGCCAGGTCACGGTGTTCGAGTATGAAAGTGCAAACGATCCCGATCTCCTGACCAAGGTCACCGACCCCTTCGGCAGGTTCGCCACGCTGAGTTATGACAGCGACGGCCGGCTCCTCGGCATCACGGACGCCGCCGGTATGACCTCCACATTTGCCTATGGAGCGAGCGATTTCATCGTCTCGATGACGACGCCATATGGAACCACGACCTTCCGCCAGGATTCCGATCCGTCCGCATTGAGCCGCATGATCGAAGCGACCGATCCGGTGGGTGGCCGCGAGCGCATGGAGTTCCACTTCGAGAACAACACGCTGCCGGCGACGGTATCCTCTGGCGAGGTTCCGACGGGGTTCAGCGCCTCAAACCTGCATCTCGATATGTGGAACACGTTCTATTGGAACAAACAGGCGATGGCGCTCTACGCTGGGGATCTCTCGAAGGCGGTCATGTTCAACTGGATGATGGCCTCGGACGGCGTCTACGGCCACGGCATGGGCCGCCCCATCCTGCACAGCAGCCAACGCCCCGGTGAAAGCCGCGTGTGGTATCGCTATCCGGGACAGTCGCCCACCAACGACCATTCACTCGGCGGCACAACAACGGTTCGACCCGCAAAAATTGGACGCGTCTTGAGCGGCGGCGCCAGCCAAGTATCCACATTCACGTACAACGAGAAGGATCAACTCGCGTCGCTCACGGATCCCTTAGGCCGCCAAACGCTGCTTACGTACGCGACGAACGGGCTCGATTTACTGCAAGTCGAACAGGTACGGAGTGGAGGCACTGACGTCCTCGCGTCATACAGCGACTACAACTCGCAGCATCTGCCAGAGACGATCACCGACGGCGCGGGCCATGACACGACCGTGACCTACAACTCATTCGGGCAGCCGCTGACGATTACGAATGCGAAAAACGAGACCACCACGTTCACGTATGAGACAGGCACGCAGAACCTGTTGACGGTGACAGGCCCCGTCTCCGGCGCCACGACGACGTTCACGTACGACGCGTACGGCCGCGTCGAAACCGCTGAGGGATCGGACGGATACGTCGTCGAACTCGCCTACGACAATCTGAACCGGCTTCTTTCGCGCACGTATCCCGACGCGACGACGGAGACGTTCACGTACAGCCGTCTGGATCTCATTGAAGTGAAAGATCGCCTCGGCCGCATCACGCGGAATTTTTACGATGCATACGGTCGCTTGTTAGCGACCCGCGATCCGGCGGGACGAACGATCTCGAACGTCTGGTGCGTGTGCGGCACGCTCGATGCCCTCGTCGACGCCAAGGGGCAGCGCACGTCCTGGGAGCGCGACATCAACGGCCGCGTGACCCGAGAAATCCGCGCCGACGGCACCACGGACACCACGTACACCTACGATCAGGTCGGGCGCCTGGCGACCGTGACCGATCCGATGGATCAGGTGACCACTTTCACTTACAACATCGACGACAGCCTCGCGAGCACGGGCTTCACCAACGAGACGATTGCGACGCCGGACATCTCTCACACGTACGACAGCTATTACCCGCGCGCCTTGACGATGGTCGATGGTAATGGCACGACGACGTACAGCTACGTCGCGCCGGGCACGAACGGCGCCGGCCAACTCGCGAGCGTCAACGGCCCCTTCACCAACGACACGATCAGCTACACCTACGACGAGCTTGGCCGCGTGCTCACGCGCATGCTGAATGGCACCGGCACCGAGATCACCTACGACACGCTCGGCCGGCTGTCGCAACTGGAATTCCCGATCGGTACGTTCGATTACACCTACGTCGGCCAAACGGGTCGTCGAGCAGGCGTGACGTATCCGAACAGCCAGACGACGACGTACAGCTATCTGGACGACGAGCACGACTTCCGGTTGCAGACGATTCACCACAAGAATCCGTCGGCAGCGACGCTCAGCAAGTTCGATTACACCTACGACACCGTCGGGAACATTCTGACCTGGCGGCAGGAGCGCGCGGGATCAGCGGCGAAGATCTACACCTTCACGCACGACCTCGTCGATCAGTTGACGTCAGCGGTGCTCACCGATACGAGCACGCCGGCCACGATTCTGAAGCGGCAGGCGTGGGCGTACGACGCCGCCGGGAACCGCACGGTCGATCAGACCGACGACGGAGTGTTCGGCGACGACGCACGATGCGATGAATCGCCTGCAATCGCGCGCGCCGGGTGGGCCGATCGTGTTTGCGGGATCGCTCAATGAGGCTGGCACCGTGACGATCGACGGCAAGCCGGCGTCGGTGGATGCCAGTAACAACTTCACCGGCACCGCGCAGCTCGCCGCGGGTACGACAACCGTGACCGTGAAGGCGAAGGATGCGTCGGGAAATGAAACGACGCAACAGTACGAGGTTGATACCAGCGGCAGCACGAGCAGCTACACCTACGACGCAAATGGCAATCTCACCGCCGATGGGACGAAGACCTATTACTGGAACGCCCTCAATCAGCTCGTCGAAGTGAAGGAAGGATCGACAACTGTCGCCACCTTCGAGTACGACGGCTTTGGTCGGCGCACGGAGAAGGTCGCGGCGGGTGTGACGCGCGCATTTGTTTACGATGGTCAGGACATCGTGGAGGAGCGAATCAGCGGGACGAGCTCGGACACAATCCGCTACTACCACGGTGCGGCGATCGATGAACCGCTGGCGCGGAAGAACTCAGCGGACGACGTCACGTATTACCTCGCCGATCATCTGGGAAGCATCGTCCAAGAGACGAATGCGAGTGGCGCTGTCACGCTGGAGCGCGAGTACGATCCGTGGGGCGTGGCGACCCAAGGTGCCTCAACATCTGGCTATGCCTTCACCGGCCGCGAATGGGATGCCGAAATTGGTCTCTACTATTTTCGCTTGCGATTCTATTCGCCCGCGTCTGGGAGATTCCTCAGCGACGATCCGATCGGCCTCGACGGCGGCATCAACCTCGGACGGTATGTATCGAATGGTCCGACAGGTGCCATCGATCCGCATGGCACGAATACCTGGGTGGTCAATGCAGGTCGAGTTGGTTGGTGGGCCGGAAATGCGGTCGGCGGCCCCGCGGGTGGCGTTGTCGGAGCAGCCGTCACCACAGGGGCAGCGGTCACCGTGGGTTGGTTCGGCCCCAAGGTCGTCGACTGGGGGAACTCGTATTTTTCGAAGCCGCCCAAGGAGGCCTATGACCAATTCGGACCCAAGGCTCCGGGGAAGCCGGGGCCGGAAACTGGCTTCAAGGACCCTAAGGGTGGTGATCGGTGGAGCAAGGCGCCTGGTTCCGAAAAAAAGGGCTGGGAAGACGCAAGCGGGAATGTTTGGGTTCCTACTGGTCCACCGCAGCACCCGAATTCACACGGCGGTAGTCATTGGGACGTCACCGATAGACACGGAAACTTTCTCGGCAGCAGATACCCAGGTGGCTTTTGCAGACCATGAAGAATAACCAAATCATCATTCCTGTCCCGGACTTCTATTCGGTGGGGGATAAGGAACACTTTTTCCAATGGCTGTATTCGTTGCGAGGCTACAAGAATGTGGTCGGCGCTGGACGAGAGCTGTGCATCACGTTTCGACGGTCAAAACTTAGTCAAAAAGATGGCTCTGAATTAGTGGCGATCTTTTCGCGATACCGGCTCGAAAAGAAGGTTCTGAGAGGGCTGTTAGGACCGGCCAGCAGATGGTCGCGCGGCCTCCACTGGTTTGGCGAAGTGTTTAAGTGAAATGATCTCGCTGATGTCGCTTGTCCAGATGGTCGGGCAGTGACATCTCTCGCCATGGTCGACGTGGCCGCGTTGCAATGGCCGAGGACGAAGACGGGGACAACGTGCCTGCGCGCGGTTGTCCTCAGCCGTGACGATTCACGGCGGCCACGACGACGGTCACTCTCGCCCGCCGATCGCGCGATCTGTTTCGGCGCGGAGCGAAAATAGGAGACGGCAGCTCCATGGACGCCATGCTAGCTGACGGCTCGCACGTGCAGAAGGTATTGGACCGGCGGACACAGCGGCAGCGGATTTCCGTGGGGAAATACTCGATGCGACGGATCGTAAAACCGCGCGCGATCTACTCATCAAGATCCAAGACTCACTTAGTAGGGTCATCGGCGGGAAATCATGACTGATTTTTTGCGCATTGGCATGCGTGTCGAACAAGTTCCCGTCTTTCTGTCGGAAAGCGTTACGGGATTCAAGGCGTCCGTTGAGTATCAAGAGTTGCGGGAGTATGAACGCGAAAACCCAGGTGTGATCTGTAGCGCTTTTGCCAAGTATCTGTGTCGCATTGCTCAGGAGCAATTTGCCGAAGGCACCGACACTCCTTCGATTTCCTCAGCGCACGCCGCAATGGACGCCATGGCGGCTTCACCATCCACGGCAGTCCAGAGTCTCCTTACTGACGAAGTATTCGAGAACTTAGATTGCGACATCGCGGTAGTTGAGTCGATCAGGAGAAATCTAAAGCCGAACGCAGCCGAATTATATACGCACTGGATCGCGCGGATGTTGTGAGCCTTGGCACGTGAGGAGTCCATTCGACAGGTCAGTAGTCGCACCATCTCCAACGTGTGGTGCGTCTGCGGCACCCTCGATGCCGTCATCGACGCCGAGCGGCAGCGCACCTCCTGGGCTTGCGCCGCCGAAGCACGCCAGTGCGAAGGCGCGAGCGCGACGTGCAGGGCCGCGTGACGCGCGAGATCCGAGCGGATAACACGACCGATATCCTCTACACCTACGATATCGCCGGGCGCCTGAAGACGATCACCGATCCAAAAGATCAGGTGGTGACGAACAGCTATAACCTTGATGACAGTCTCAGCGGCACTTCGTACACAAACGAAGAGATCGAGACGCCCAACATCTCCTACACCTACGACACATACTATGCCCGCCTCGCGACGATCGTCGACGGGATCGGCACAACGACGTACACCTACAAGGGCGGCAGCACGAACGGGGCCCGCCAAGTCGCCACTGTCGACGGGCCGCTCAGCAACGA
>Ga0111538_10013394_pt1 | contig 10819 bp, 8 predicted proteins | sample SoiMethybrSBSTD1_FD_79669 | JGI IMG/M metagenome (GOLD analysis project Ga0111538, IMG submission 79669) | Bulk soil microbial communities from a Populus tree surrounding site in Tennessee, USA - Soil MetaG P. TD hybrid SBSTD1 (version 2)... | ecosystem: Environmental > Terrestrial > Soil > Tree... | reverse complement strand
GGTAGTCGCCTTTACTATCGTGGAAATTTTCTTGTAGTGAACGTGGCAAACATTTGGAAACAAATGGTGCTCGACCTGAAAATTTAATCCGCCGACATACCAGGAAAAAAATGTGCTGTTATTGGCAAAATTAGTGGTGGTGTGAAGCTGGTGGATAGCCCAACTGTTATCCATTTTACCGTTTTCATCCGGCATCGGGAATTCTGTACCATCAATTACGTGGGCCGGTTGGAAAATTATTGCCAGGATAAAACCTGCAACGTAGTGCATCGCTACAAATCCGATGAGCCACTGCCACCATGCGATGGACAATACCATCATTGGAATAACAAGGATATACCCGATGTAAATAAGCTTTGTGGCGATCAAGATGACCCACTCCTTCCGGATATCGGCTTTTTGTTTTTTTACCATACCATCTTTATGGTATCGTGTTAACCGGACAAAATCTTTAACAATGACCCATACCAAGGTCATCAGGCCGTAAATAAACCAAGCGTAGATATGCTGAAATTTATGAATCGATTTCCATTCACTGTGTGGCGTCATGCGAAGTATGCCACGCGGACTGATATCTTCATCCACATCATGAATGTTAGTGTAGGTATGGTGAAGTACATTGTGTTGGACCTTCCAATTAAAAGCTCCTGCACCCATTACGTTGAGTGAGTACCCAACAAGGTCATTTATCCAGGACTTGTTTGAATAAGAGCCGTGGTTCGCGTCATGCATCACAGCCAGTCCAATGCCGGCTACACCGGTCCCCATCAAGAGGCACAACCCGACCATCGCCCAGCCATTGGTCACCGTTTCAGTTACCATTAAAACGTAGGGAGCGAAAAATAGGGCGAACATGAACACTGTCTTGATCCGCATCTGATTGTTCCCATAACGGCTTATGTTATTCGATTTAAAATATTCGTTAACGCGTTGGTTGAGTGTTGAAAAGAAATCCGCTCGGTTTGACGAAAACTTGATCGCGCTTGAATTCTTCATGTTATGGGAGTAAAAGTAAAATGCTCAAAAAACTTTGGCAGGTGGTAATAAACTGATTAATAGAATTTTAAAGGTAGAGAGAATAACACAATTAACGAGTGTTAGGCCCTAACAATAAATAATCCCAAGGAATTGTTGGCAGTGACAATTCGCTGCAAAAGTAACGACGAATGTTCGACGAGATTACAGTAAATACCAATTAATCTTACAAGGACTTACTTTTGAATAAATTTTTTTAAGGCAACTCAGCTATGATGGTGCGGCCCCCTTTTGTGATGTCGCCAATGGAAACAGCTACTTTGGCGTTTAGGGGAAGAAATATGTCGACACGCGAACCAAATTTTATGAACCCGAACTCCTGTCCCTGATGAAAAGGCTGACCAGTCTTTACGTAGCACTTTATTCTTCTTGCCAGGGCGCCAGCAATTTGCCGAAATAAAATTTCCACACCGTTGTTCATCTTCACCACGACCGTAGTTCGCTCATTTTCAGTGCTGGATTTTGGGTGCCATGCAACCAGGTACTTACCAGGATGATACTTGAAAAAACTCACCACGCCACCTACTGGCATTCGATTGACGTGTACGTTAACGGGTGACATAAAAATTGAAATTTGTTTGCGCTTGCTTCTTAAATATTCATCCTCCACGGTTTCTTCAATGACGACGACTTTGCCATCAGCCGGCGCCAGGACATGTTTATCATTTGCTGTAATGGAGAAAACCGGATTTCTAAAAAATTGAAGGATTAGCAAATAGAAAATTACACTGGCTAAGATGACGCTGTTTTGGATCAATCCACTTTCTGGAAAGTAGTAGAGTATTGCCCAATTCAATGCAAAAAGGATAACAAGCAATACAAATAATAATAAGCGTCCTTCCTTGTGTATGGTCATGACAAAAACTAGTAACTAAACTGAAAAAATGTGATCACTTAAAATCAACACTGCAACACTACAAAAGTTAACTGAAATAGCGAATATCAAATTCGATTTGATCGGTTGGAAGTTCTTTGGTCTAATACCCGCCGCGATATTTATACGTCTTCGAGACTTTATCGATTGCAAGCATGTAGGCGGCGATACGCAATGGAACTTTATACTCCTGCGCGACCTTGTAAACATTTATAAATGCATCCTTCATGATCCGGTCTGATCTTCTATTTACACGGTCGGCCGTCCATTTATAACCCAATCGGTTCTGCACCCATTCAAAATATGAAACCGTCACACCACCTGCATTGGCGAGAATGTCTGGAACGACGACAATCCCTTTTTCATTGATGATATTATCAGCTTTAGATGAAGTCGGTCCATTGGCACCCTCAACAATTAATTTTGCTTGAATATTTGCAGCGTTGGTATGTGTTATTACATCTTCCGTGGCTGCAGGTACCAGCAAATCGAGGGGCAGCGTGAGTAATTGTTCATTCGTTATTTTTTGGGCACCCTCAAATCCATCAAGTGAGCCTTTGTTTACCTCGCGATATTTTATCGCGGCGGCGATGTCCAATCCCTTTTCATTGAAGTAAGCTCCCGAAAGGTCGCTGACTGCCTGGACAATTAACCCTCGTTCGTGCAACAGCGCTGCAGCCCACGAGCCAACATTGCCAAATCCTTGAACGGCGCAAGTCGCTTTATAGGGATTGATCTTCAATTTCTCCATCGCGGCCATGGCCGTAACCATAACCCCCCGGCCTGTTGCTTCAGTCCTTCCCAGCGAACCGCCCATCACCAAGGGTTTTCCGGTGACCACAGCGTGTGTTGTCATGCCCTGATTTCTTGAAAACTGGTCCATCAACCAAGCCATTTCACGGGGCCCTGTTCCCATATCCGGGGCAGGAATATCGCGGTCCGGGCCGAAGACATCAGCCATAGCCTGGGTATAAGCACGCATCAACCGCTCAATTTCCCCAGTGGACATTTCTCGCGGGTTGCACGTCACACCACCTTTTGCGCCTCCGTACGGTATGTCCACAACGGCGCATTTCCAGGTCATCCAGGCGGCCAATGCCTTAACTTCATCGAGGTTGACATGGGGATCAAACCGAATACCTCCTTTGGATGGGCCCAAAATGGTAGAATGAATTACGCGATAACCTTCGAACACTCTTATGCTTCCATCATCCATTGTCACGGGCAGGGAAACAATCACCTGCCGGGCCGGATTTTTTAAAACATTATAAATTTCTTCTTCCAGTCCCAGGATTTGTGACGCCTTGTGGAAGCGCGACATCATGGCCTCAAATGGATTTTCTTTATCTTTTAATGGAGCGGGTTCGATGTATGCCATACCTTATGATTGTGATTCGTCAGAAGTTAAAAAATAATTTTGGATGTATCCGGGACCGTCATTAGCAATGGGACCAGAAAAGCATCCGAAAACGGTTGCAAAGATAGAAAAATACAGGATTGCTTTCGTTTTTCAATACAAAAGCGTTTCCGGCTAAGACATTGTGTTATAGAATTTGGGGATACACCTTTTTAGGAAAATTTAGTAAGGCGTTTGAGGCGCCCAACCAAAACGAAACCAACGACTATCCGTCCTGAAAGGACGAAATCGCACCAGCGCTGGACGCAGGTCCTGCGCAACTCATGGCCATGTAACGATCTCAGAAAATCTCTAAGTAGGCAACGATAAAGGGAGAAGAAATGAAAAGTCCGTCAAAGCGATCAAGAAAACCACCATGACCTGGTATGCTTGTTCCAGAGTCTTTGATTTCAATACTCCTTTTGAGAAGGGATTCCACCAGGTCGCCAAATGTGCCTCCTACAATTACAATAACACCGATAATCAACCACTGGATCTGGGTCAACGAATGAAAATATCTGGAGAGGCCATAGGCAAAAATCATGGCCAGGAATGCTCCGCCAAAAAAACCTTCCCATGACTTTTTTGGAGAAATCCGTTCAAAAAGTTTACGTTTCCCCAAAAATGTTCCGGCAAAATAGGCACCCGTATCACTGGCCCACAAAATGAATAGTAACCCAAAAATGATTTCAAAATTATAAAAGCCATTCTCAAAGACGGCGACATTTAAAAGGGCGAACGGTACGGCTACATAAAATATTCCCAGAAAATTAAAGGCAATGTTGGTAAAAGGCTTGCGCTCAAATTTTTTATAAAGTTTGATCATGTAGATACATGATACAATGGGAAAGATCAGGAAGTAATATCGATCTGATAAATTTCCCCTCTCGATAAAAAAAGAGAGAATAAAAATCAACACTCCACATAAAGTCCCAAAACTTTTTTGAGGGACATGGCCGTCGAGGCCCACAAGTTTGTAAAACTCCAACAAGGCAAATAAGCAGATGATAAAAAAGACTGCGCCATACAACCACTCACTGATACAAATAGCAGTGATTATGCCGGCTGATCCGAGCAAGCCTGTAATGATTCGCTGGGTGAGGTTATTATATTTAGAGATCGGTGATTTCACAAAACGTTTACGTGAATGTTGTCAAACAAAAAGTCAATATGATGGATCAGAAGTTTGTCCCGGCTGTTGTCGATAGTGCCTCCAAATATAATACAGTAGCCCTGCTGTTAGCGCAGCATTCAAGATTACGTATTGAAGCGGAGCAGCGACATTGTCTTCCACGTTGAGTTCCGTGATCTCTTGGCGGTGAAGATAGACCATAATAACGCCAAAAGCATTGTTGAAGAAGTGAGCAAACATGGGAATCAGTAAATTCCCTGACCAATAATATAGGTACCCAAACAACGCGCCCAATAGTAAGCGCGGAACGAACCCATAGAACTGTAAATGAATAGCGCTGAATACAATTGCTGCCATCCAAATGGAAAGGTGAATGTTTCCGCTTCCTCTAAAAAATTCATTTTGAAACAATCCCCGGAAAACTAACTCTTCTCCGATGGCTGGAAGCAAAGCAATTACGATTAATCCCAATACCAAATCGCCAACCGACGCGAAACTTGTCATGGCCTTGGTTAATTCTGCCGCCTTGTCTTCAGCTTCCCTGGCCCAACTTTCAACGCCCTTTAGAAAATTTGGAAATTCCATGTTCATGTTCCATTCAGCCAGCGGCGAAATGGTGATGATAAACGTCAACCCGAGGGCCATAACCAGAAATAAAGCAAATAACGTTTTGTGTTGATGAGGAAAGAAAGGGGAAATGCGTTTTCGTTCAATCGCGACCAGGTGCACTATAGGAAAAATGATGAAGCCAATCAAAGTACCGCTACCCAGCATGATTAAAAGCGGAACGTATATACCGGGACGGTTAGATTGGATGTCGTTCAAAAGGTTCCCGTCGTAAAGCAGGGAAGCCATTTCTATTCCTAAAACCTGGCCAACCACAACGCCCAAAAACACATTTAATAGTATGATCAACAACGATAGCAGCGGGGATCGGTCAGAAACTAGATTTGGAACAGACATTGAATAAATCCTGATTATCTTTGCGCCAAATATGGTAAAAATAGGTCATATAGAATTGGGCGATTTTCCCTTATTACTTGCTCCGATGGAGGATGTGAGCGATCCGCCGTTTCGCGCTGTTTGCAAAGAAGGTGGCGCAGATTTGATGTACACCGAGTTCATTTCTTCTGAAGGGCTTATACGGGATGCGGCTAAAAGCAGGCAGAAACTCGACATTTTTGAATACGAGCGTCCGATCGGCATCCAACTTTTTGGGGGTGATATCGGAAATATGGTGCAATCGGCCGAGATCGCCACCGAGGTTAATCCTGATTTAATCGACATCAATTACGGATGTCCGGTTAAGGCGGTAGCGTGTAAAGGCGCGGGCGCGGCCCTGCTGCAGGATATTCCGAAAATGGTGAAAATGACCGAAGAGATTGTCAAATGCACTCATTTACCAGTCACCGTGAAGACACGGTTGGGCTGGGATGATAAAACAAAAAATGTTGTGGAGGTTGCCGAACGGTTGCAAGACATCGGCATCAAGGCACTAACTATTCATGGACGCACCCGTGTTCAAATGTATAAAGGCTCGGCAGATTGGAGTTTGATTGCCGGGATCAAAGAAAATCCTCGGATGCATATTCCAGTTTTTGGTAACGGAGATATTGATTCACCTGAGAAAGCGATGGAGTATAAGAATCGTTATGGTGTCGACGGCATTATGATTGGCCGCGCAGCAATTGGGTATCCCTGGATCTTTAATGAGATAAAACATTACCTCCGGTCTGGTGAAAAACTTTTACAGCCTTCGATGGCAGAGCGGGTCCGCGCCGCTAAAAAACATCTTGAATTTTCCATTCGCTGGAAGGGCGACCGACTGGGCATTTTTGAAATGCGGAGACATTATTCAAATTATTTTAAAGGCATCCCTGATTTCAAACCTTTTCGAACCCGTCTTGTGGAAGTGGAGACTTTTGGTGATGTAATGGCCATCCTCGATGAAGTGACCGATACATATTCGAGTTCATTATTAGTTGCCTGACCGTCAGCGAATATTCATACTAACCATTACTGGCAAGTGGTCTGACGGATAATATTTTCCATCGTTATCGGCAATTACCCGGTACTCCTTTGAACTCAAAGCCTGAGAATGAAAGATGTAGTCAATTCCCTTGCACGTGATGGAGTTGAGTTTGAAGCTGCAAAATGTTCCCTGCGGGTTTGCGGGTGCCGGGTCCGTTAGCGCTATACCACTTGGATCCATAATGGTAGTATAAGGGGGTTCTTCTCGCGTGCAGTTAAAGTCGCCCGTTATGATCAATGGAAAACCCTTCGCAATCTCCGATGCTTTTTGTTTCAATAATGCTGCGCTGTTTTTGCGCGCCTCTTTTCCGATGTGATCGAAGTGCGTGTTAATCATCAAGAATTCTTTTTTAGATTTTAAGTCTTTGAATGTACCCCATGATGCTACGCGTGTGATGGCTGCATCCCAACTTTTGCTCCCCGGCACCTGAGGACTTTCGGACAACCAAAATGTATTTTGCTTGAGGGCCTTGAATCTGTCTTTTTTATATAAGATGGCTGAATATTCTCCTTTTGTTTTCCCATCGTCGCGTCCTACACCGATATAGGTATACGCAGGAAGATTTTGGAGCAGGTCCATCAGCTGATGATGCATCACTTCTTGAAGTCCTATTAGGTCAGGATCGTATTTTTTGATTAAAGCATATACTTTATCGGCTCTCTTTGGCCATTGATTCACACTATCCTGCGGTGTATCATACCTTATATTGTAAGTCATTACTTTGATAGGTTGCGCCTCAGACGAAAGGATTGCCATAAAAAATAAAAATGCAAAAAGTGCCCGCATGATTAGAGTGGTTTTATTAGAATTCTAAATTATTAAATTGTTAGCATATCGTTGTCAGAACAGGATTTTTAAAGATTATTAGCTGGACAGGATTTCCTCTGAGGTTGATGAGCTCACGCATAAGATAATAGGTTGTGCGATGCAAGTGCATAACACACTCGGAAACGGGTTTCAAGAGGTCATTTACCAAAGGGCACTAGCGCAAAAGGGACTTTCGTTTGAAGAGAAAAAGAAATGCCAATCCACTATCATGATCAGCAAATCGGGACAAGACGAGTGGATTTTTTTGTGGCGAAGTCAGTTATGGTTGAATTAAAAGCTGTTGAAAAATTAGAAAACGTTCATAAAGCTCAGGCAATTAACTATTGTGAGGCTTACAATATACCGGATGGACTGCTCATAAATTTCGGACGATCGTCGCTCGAATTTAAACGAGTGTACAATAAAAATCTAACGAAGCCAATGACTAAATCCAAATTACATCAGTGATAATCAATATGTGTTTCAATCCTGTCCATCCATAAATCCTAAGAATCCTGTTCTGACTTAACGTGCCGATGCAGCATTAATCACCGGCCCATAAAACACTGCGTTCATCAACATCTTATTCGTTCCAAGCCAGAAGGCCCTAAAGCATAGATTGTCGGTAAAACCAATTACTCTTCCTTGACCGAAAACGGATACACCAGCGAACGCGCTATTTTGCAACTTGCTGTAATTTTGTTTGGAAATATAGCCGCTAATCAACGGTGATGAAGAGAAGACCACTGGATTGCCATACGCACTTTTGGCTTTTTCCATGAACAGGTTATTGGATTTGAAGACGGGCATAGCCGAATTGTAATAACCATAAAGAAGTGGATTGGTCAGATCCACGGATACATTGAAAATAGCACCGCTGGTTTCCTGGGCACCTGTAAACGCTTCAATCGAACCATACGGCCTTGCTGGTGTAGGATCTTTTTTCTCTTCTTCTTTTTTCATATCAAATTTGCCTAGGCCAACCGTATTAAGCCAATTTAATGCATTTTCTAATCCGATAACTACCCCACCGTTTTGTACCCATTGCTTCAATTTTTCTTTGCCACTTTCGGAAATTTGGATTGATCCAACAGTAGGCGGAATAATGATTGTGTTATAACGCGCAATGGCCGACCGGTTAAAAACATCGACAGGAATCAGCGTCAGCGGAATGTTGAAACGGGTGTCAAACAGGTGCCATACCTCGCCTGCATCCGTCGGCGAAAATCCGTCCCCTACCAACATGGCTATTTCAGGTTTCTTCAAGGTGAGAAAGGAATTGCTACCCAGGCTTGTGCCTTTATAGTCGAGACCGGAATGGAACGCGTACACATCAATTCCATCATTTACCATAATTTCCTCGATTAGAAATTCGATTTGATCCACGCTTTTATCCTGATCACTCAACGGCAAAAGAATGGCACCCTGTTCAAATTTTTTTCCATCAGCGTTATAAAATGATTTCGTGGCAACTTTTATTCGAAGGTCATGACTTAATAGCCTGTAGATAGCCCGCGGCGCGTAATAACCAATCGATTCAAATACATAAGCATACTGACTTTTCCCCCCGATAAGATTTCCCCTGGAAAGTTTTCCAGCGTTCATCTTTTCCCCTAACGCAGGTATTGTTTTTAGTTCATCATATTCAACGCCAAACGCGAGTGGTAATGTCCAGCTCGAGATGTCGTAAAAAAGACTGTCTTTAAATTGCAATCGTTTTTCAAACATCCCGTTGATCAATCTATACTGACGCTGATTCATCGGCACTATATAGCTTGATGTGGGTTCATAGACTTTTCCATTGATAGTCTGACTCGATTTGATTCGGTACACATCGATATCCTGTCGCATCAGAACTTCCGATAGCTGAAATGCACGCGCTACATCTTTAGATCCAAAAATGTATGCTTTGATGGCACCTTTAGCGGCATCCGCGGCTGCATCTTTGTAAAATTGCCGTTGGTAATCCAAAAGATCGACGCGCAGCGCGCCGATGGACTTCAAAGAACTCAATGCAGTTACGAACTGATTTCGGATTGTAAATGGAAATCTGAGGATACCGTTGCTGCTCTCCTGTGCGTGGCCACGAGAACTGCCCTGCTCAAATAAGATTCCGATTGCTCCCTGGGCATCGGGGAAGCTGGATCCCTTGCCGTAGTAAAAATCATCGAAACTTTCCTGCGTGAAATAGAGGGAGCCTAATTCATCCAAAGCTTTAGCATGAAATTCTCCCATTTTTTTGGTGAGCTCAAGATTTTTTTCCGGGGTGAGGGGATGCATGCGGGAAGGAACGCCGGGTTGAAAGAAGAACGAGGAATTTGTTCCCATTTCGTGATGATCGGTCAAAACATTAGGCCTCCATTTTTGAAAGCTCTTAACCCGTGCCTGAGATTCAGGATGTTGGGCGACAAGCCAATCACGATTTAAATCAAACCAGTAGTGATTAAACCGTCCGCCCGGCCAGGCTTCATTATGTTCCGTGTCGAGCGGATCCACCGAGGTGATTTTACTTTTTCGTGAATTTACCCAACTGCTAAATCGCTGCATACCGTCGGGATTATAACAAGGATCAAACAGTATGATGGTGTTATTCAAATAGTTTTCTATTTCTGGGCCCTTGGCAGCGGCTAAATGATAGGCTACCAAAAGGGCCGCGTTGACACCACTTGCTTCATTGCCATGAATGCTGAAGCCGATGTAAAATACAGCAGGCATGTTTTTCGTGTCCAGCGCGGATGATTTCTGCGGATCGGTAAGTTGGTTGTGCTGGTTTCGAATGTTTTCAAGGTTTTGATGGTTCTTGGGCGACGTTATCGTCAGCAGCATAAGTGGTCTTGCTTCGTGGGTATATCCTGTAATCTCAAGACTTATCCGGTCTGATGCTTTATCCAGCGCATACATATAGTTAACCAGCCGGTCGTGGGTTACATGCCATTCTCCAACGCCATGGCCGATGACCGATTGAGGAGTAGGAATGTTGGAATCATACGTTACATTTTCAGGCAGGTAGTACGACAAGTCTGGTTGGCTTTTTATTTGGAATGCAATCGAAAGAAGCGAAAAAAATAAGGGAAAGGATATCCTCATAATCTTTTTAAAATTTAGAATTCCTGAAACTGGAGGCCAACAATTTACTTCTTATAAAACAATTCGTAACAGATTTTTTACACTAGAAAATAATAGTGTTAAGCGATTGTAAACAATTTGTGGAAATATTTAAAGGTGGTTTAAAGTTTAAATGTTTCACTTCTTATACTTTTGGTATACTCATTCACCTAACCTAAATTTTATGCGAAAAATTTTACCGTTAACACTTTCAATACTCTTCGCCTGCACGACGGCTTTGTTAGCCCAAGTAACTACGTCTTCCATGAAGGGGATTGTCACCGATAATAGCGGCGCACCATTACCGGGAACCACTGTAATAGCGATACATACTCCTTCCGGAACCCAGTATGGCACAACGACCCTCACCGATGGGCGATACAACCTCCCGGGTATGCGTGTTGGTGGTCCCTATTCCGTGAAATTCACATACGTTGG
>Ga0111538_10013393_pt1 | contig 10819 bp, 5 predicted proteins | sample SoiMethybrSBSTD1_FD_79669 | JGI IMG/M metagenome (GOLD analysis project Ga0111538, IMG submission 79669) | Bulk soil microbial communities from a Populus tree surrounding site in Tennessee, USA - Soil MetaG P. TD hybrid SBSTD1 (version 2)... | ecosystem: Environmental > Terrestrial > Soil > Tree... | reverse complement strand
GCGTCGCGGCTCAACCACTTTTTCCATAATGAGCGCCTCACGCTTCTGTCGAGCGGCGCGATTGCCGGTTAGCGCCACATCGACCTCGTCACCAAGTTCGAACCAACTATTCAGGAAGGCATATTCGTCGGCGAGATAGGCACCTCTCGCCAGTAGCTTTTCGAATGGGCCAGCAGCTATCGCACGCCCATCCAACATCATTTCGAGCAACGAGGTCGAACTCATGAGTTCAGGTTGCACCGATGGCAGACTTACGGCTTCAAGAAATTGCAATAGTCCAAATGGTGGCATCGAGCCGGTCTGATGCCCGAGGGCCAGAAAGTGACCGACGGCAACCCGGATGAATTCTGTCGGAAGCGCAAACTGATCCATTAGGCTCGTCTCAAAAAACGCCCGTTCAATTTCCTTTGTCTTCACCCCTTCCTGCGCCCACGCATCACGAACACCAAAACCGAGCTTGAGCACGAGGCTGCCCAGAACATTCTTACGCCGGTTGCGGCAATGCGCGAGAACTCCAATGGCGCCGGAGCCGTCGACACCAGTGCACACGAGTTGCCGGACCTCAACATCGTCCCATTGAGCCGGCTGCACTCCCTTCCGGCGCGCTGTCACAATGCACGCGTCAAGCGCAGCGCGACTATCCTGCGGCAGCCAATTGCGCATTGCGATCATGCGGCGCAGCATCGTTGGCGTGACCCTGTCTTTGCGCGCGGCGTCCTCAAGCTCACTTGCCAAGGCTTGGCGAACGGCTGCCACCGGGTCTAAAAGCCAACCAATCGAAGCCTCAGCGGCTGCTGGCTCCTCGGAAAACAGCAAAGTCGCGGCCATCACACCGCGGTAATCGGTTGGCATCCCTTCCGAATTTTCCCCCAAGACAGAATGGAGCGCGAATGGATCGCCGTCTGTTTGCTTCACGAGATCGGCCACAAAGCCAGAAAGATCAGCATCCGTGGGATCGAAATCATCAGCATTGGCGTTACCGACCTCTTCGAGCAGGTGCTCGACAACTCGACGCAAGTCTTGACCAGGATCGAGTTTGGCGGAACCAAAACACTGAATGAGAAGCAATAGAGCGGAAGGACTGACAGCACCGGTCTTGCTCGCGGCGACTAATCGTTCGCGAGCACATTCCGCGAGTTCCGATGCGGTCTTGTAGCCTGACTCGATGTCGAACCGCAGAGCCTCCAACGATTGGCTAAACAGAAAACCAAACGAATCAAATAACGATTTATCATTTTTGGTGGCCTCCTCCAACGCGAGGTCAAGAAGATCGACCGTCACATTCTGATAATCAGAGAGCACCTCAACAGCCTGTAGGGCGCTCTTGGATACGTGGCCAGCTGCGACATCCGGCTGCACCAACCGCGCCAGTCGGACGAGCTCCGCTTTCGTCGCTTTCATACTGGCATCTCCAGCGAATCGTGGGCATGTTCGCCAAGCTGCTGTATTGGTAACGCAGGTTCATCGGCCCAAGCAACGGGATGCGCTCCATTGAGATTTGGATAAGTACGGAAACTCACGGCGAGATGGATGGCTTGTAGCTCATTTGCCGTGGTGCCGTGCCACCCGGGGATGGAGATTGGACCTCGGTCAACCGCCGGATTCGGTACCTTGAGCGCACCAGCGCCGGCGACCGGCCCGGTTCTCCGACATCTAATGACCCACGCGCGCAAACTCCCCCCAAAACTGATCACGATGCGCTCAAGGGGTCAGTTTCGGCCCGCAGGGACTTGCCCGATGGACCTGCCAACTGGCTCGCTCTGGAGCATCTTCTTTTGCATTGCGAGGCGCATTGGCGGCTTCAATCGAGGCTTAAGCTCAAGCCCGAAAGCGCCGCAATTTTATCCGCACAAAGGACTGGACTTCGGCTGCGAACGGAGCGTCAGTGTCGTCGTGCAATGCGGGCCCGTTGGGCCCTGACTGGATCCCGCCCCGCTGGCGATATCGCCGCTGTGGGGCTTCGGTGGTGACGGCGCCGGTGCCGTCGCAACCGAAAGGATCTCAACCGCAACACATCTAGCAAGACGAAGCGCGCGCCGGCCAAGCGCGCGAAGAAGCCTACAAAGCTTGCAAGCATCGCCTCGGGTTCGACCCGCGGCGGGACTAAACAGGAGATGGTGCTCAGCCTGCTCCAACAACCCAAGGGAACAACGATCGCCGCGATCATGAAGGTGACCGGCTGGCGGCAACATTCGGTCCGCGGCTTCTTTGCCGGCGTTGTGCGCAAGAAACTGGGCTTGACGTTGATGTCGGAGAAGACCGACGGTGAACGCATATACCGTGTAGCATCCGCAAGACCGATCAAATCCAAGTCGAATCCAAGCATTCCGACACCACCTGCTGGCTAGCCATGGTTGCCATGAATGCACGGGCGATCGAGCGCGAGCTCGATCGCATCCGTTCGCTCGGTCTCTTTGAGCTGCGCCTCGAATGGCGGCGCATGTACGACAGCGATGCGCCGCGCATCAGTCGCGATCTTCTCGTGCTTGCGCTCGGTTACAGGCTTCAGGAAATCGAGCACGGCGGACTCGGCAAGGCGACGCGGCGCAAGTTGCAGACGATGGCGAAAGCCCTGCGGACAACGGGGCGGGTCACCCCTACGCCGAGCCTTAGCCTGAAGCCGGGCGCGCGTCTGGTTCGCGAATGGCACGGCCGCACTCATATTGTCACGGTGACAGACGACGGTTTCGAATACGCTGGGACGAGCTATGCGTCCCTTACCAAGATCGCCAAGAAGATCACCGGTGCGCACTGGTCAGGTCCTCGTTTCTTCGGTCTGGCCGCGGCAAGTACCGGGCGCCCAAGCGATGGAGGGGGGAATGGCTGAATCGGAAAAGATGCCGCGACGGCACGCCAAGAAGATCCGTTGCGCGATCTATACCCGGAAATCGACAGACGAAGGTCTGGAGCTGGCGTTCAACTCCCTCGATGCCCAGCGTGAGGCCTGCGCAGCCTTCGTCCTGTCGCAGAAGCACGAAGGCTGGATGGTATTGCCGGCGTTGTACGACGATGGGGGCTATTCTGGTGGCACCATGGAACGACCGGCCCTGCAGAGGCTGATCGCCGACATCGAGGCGGGCAAGATCGACGTCGTCGTGGTCTACAAGGTCGACCGGTTGACGCGGTCACTGTCCGATTTTGTCAAGCTGGTCGAGATCTTCGATCGCTGTGGCGTCTCGTTCGTCTCCATAACTCAGCAGTTCAATACGACAACCAGCATGGGACGTTTGACGCTGAACATGCTGCTGTCATTCGCCCAATTCGAGCGCGAGATCATCGGCGAGCGCGTGCGCGACAAGATCGCTGCTTCCAAAAAGAAGGGCATGTGGATGGGCGGCATGCCGCCGCTCGGATACGAGGTCAAAGATCGCAAGCTGGTCGTCAATGAGGTTGAAGCCCAGATCGTGGTCGACATCTACAGGCGGTATCTGGCGCTCAAGTCGGTTCGTGATCTCAAGGAGGAGCTTGCAGCCAGGGGTATCAGGAGCAAGCGTCGAACTCGGCCCGACGGCACCGTGCACGGCGGCCGCCCAATCGCCCGCGGGGCGCTCTATCTCATGCTCCAAAATCGCGTCTATCGCGGCGAGATTACCCATAAAGGCAGCTCATATCCGGGACAGCATCCGGCAATCGTCGAACAGAACCTGTGGGATCAGGTCCAGAATGTGCTCGCCCTAAATCGGGTCGCGCGGGCAACCGGCACACGCGCGAAGCAGCCAAGTCTCCTCGGCGGCCTCGTGTTTGACGCGACCGGCCAGCGGCTATCGCCAACCTACGCGATCAAGAAAGGAACGCGTTATCGCTACTACATATCGGCGTCCCTCATGCGGGAGGCGGGAACCGATCGTTCAGCTGGCTGGCGTATACCGGCCCGCGATCTAGAAGGAATAGTGATCAACAGGCTTCGCAAGTTTCTTACGGATCCTACCGCAATCCTCGATGCCGTCGACGACCAATCGCAGAGCGATTCAGGGAAAGGCCAATTGATCCCACGTGGCCATCAGGTTGCGGACGAGCTTGGAGCCCTGCCGCTTGACAAGCTCAAGGCAACGCTCCTGACGCTGCTATGTCGGGTAGAAGTCCATTCTGATCGCATCGATATCAGCCTTTCTCGGCAACGCCTTGCCATGTTGCTTGCCGGCCGATCTATCGACTTGAATCAGATGCTGGACCGCTCGTCCGATGATGCCTTGACCTTGACGGCACCCGCCTGCCTCAAACGGGTCGGTCGTGAGATGAGGATGCTGGTCAATGGCTCCGATGACCCAGCGGCCGCCGATCCGAGCTTGTTGAGGATTATTGTGCGCGCCCACGATATTCAAGGACGCCTCAGTCAAAATGCCAAACTGACCGTGCATGATATCGCGCGCGAAGAAAGGGTGACGGCAGCCTACCTCTACAATCTCCTGCGCCTGCCCTGGCTGGCGCCTGACATCACCACAGCCATCGTCAATGGTCGGCAACCGCGACAGCTCAATGCGATGACGCTGATGCGCAAAGCCTCACGGCTGCCCGCCGACTGGGCTGCGCAACGTATGCTACTTGGATTCTGAAAATCGCCGACTGGGCCCCGACGATTCTCTCACGCACGCTTTGCATTCATGGGTGCTTGCGCGCATCGTGCGCTCTCAACAGCAGCAAAAGAGTCAACCACGAAATGCCCGCTGAGAGATTTCGTGCTCACGCGCGCTAAGAGAACGACGCACATTCGTCTCTGCGTTATGCGGCACGCAAGAAATGCCCGCGGATTCGCGGCAAAATGCCTGAAGACAAAAATTGCTGTGATATCAATAGCTTATTTGGCTGGGAGAACAGGACTCGAACCTCAACTTTGCTCCAAATATGTGTTTGATAACTCTACAGAATTCACCGATTTGGCTTCCAGAGACGCCTCATACTGATCTTGGCGCCACGCGGGTGGCCGAGCGCCGCGAGCCCGCCGTCGCGGCCCATGCCTCCGTCGCCGCGCTCACAGATGCTCCTCCGTGCGCAGCGACAGCTCCACCATGCGCTCCAGCAGCTGGTCGGCGGGGAGCCCCACGAAATTGTGCAGCACCAGCTCCTTGGAATAGAGCCGCACGAGGTAGCGCAGCCGCAGCGACTTGCTGCGCGCCGAGAACACGAAGTCGCGGTGCGCGTTGTTGACCACAATTACGTTGCGCTCGCGGTCGAAGCGCGAGCGCCAGGGCTCGCCCGGCGCGCGCTCGAAGGTGTAGCCGGGCAGCCCCTGCATCGAGATCGTGGTCGCGCCGAGCTGGGTGAGGAGCTCGTGCGCCACTGTGACCAGTCCCTCGCCGATTGCGACCACATCGCGCTGGCGCACGGTCACCTGCACGCGCGCCAGGCCCGGCTCCTCCGGCGCGTGATAGGTCACCGCCTGGTCGCGCACGCCCTCGAGCTTGCCGGGGCCCTCTACGATCCGCCATTCGAACGCGAGGTCCTCCTCGACGCGGCGGCGTGATCGATCGCGCGGCAGCGCCCGCAGCTCTTTCCTATCGCCGACCCGCACCACGCTCGAGGCGGGCGAGACCACCACGCTGAACAGCGGCCCGGCGAACTCGAAGAACTGGCGCTGGCGCTCCTCGCCGGGCGCGGGCTCCGCCATGCCCGGAATGGCGTCACCGCCGCCGTCCCCCGACGCGCTCGCGTCCGCGGCAGCGGCCGCCTCCGCCGTCGGGCGGAAGGCACGGGCGTGGATGTCGAACCAGTCGTATTCCTCCGCCGGCAGCGCGAGCAGCGCCTCGCGGAAGGCGCGCTGGATCGCTTTCAGCTGCTCGCGGCTCGCCTGCTCCTCCTCAGCGCGGCGCTGCTCGTCGATGATCTCGACGAGCTTGGCCTCGAGCGGCTCCAGCGCCTCGCACAGGCCCGCATAGGCGGAATCGTGGATGACGCCGCTGCGCGTGCCAGGCGTGAGGTTGACGAACGGCGCGTCGACGTGGCCCTGCAGGAAGCGCAGGGTCCACGGCGGGCGCGCGAAGCGGTCGAGCCCGGTGAGGTCGTCGATTACCCGGGTGCCGCGCCGATAGAGCGCCACGCGGTTGGTCTCCGCCGGCTCGTTGAGATAGAGCTCAACGTAGATATCGCCGAGCGGCCTGCGCAGCGCCGGCAGCTGGTGCAGCAGCCGGCCCTCGTAGAGGCGCGGCTCGACCGCATACTGCTTGCGCGCCAGGCGATCGATCACGCTGATGCGCACGCCGGTCTGGCGGATGCGGTCGCGCAGCTCGGAGGCGAGATACCACTGGATCTTCTCGCCCGACAGCGCGCGGATGCCTTCGAGCAGCGGCGCGATGCGCACCTCGGTGCCGCCCTCGCCGAACAGGATGCGCCGCGGCGCCATCGCGTAGCTCGGGTCACCCTTGCGCATCACCATCTGGTAGGCGCGCTGGTCAGCGCCAGTCGAGGTCATGGTGAGCTCGTCGCCAACCGTCCAGAAGCTGAGCAGGCCGATGCCGAACTCGCCCTGCAGGCCGGCGCGCCCATCCGACTTCAGCCGGCGCTTGACCGAATCGCAGATGTGGGTGGCGACGTAGCGGAAGTCGGGCCGCCCCTCAGCGTCGCGCGGCACGCCGTCGCCGTCGTCACGGATCGAGAGGAAATGCCGGCCGTGATCGCGCCCGCGCGTGATGGTGACGGTGCGGGCGCGCGCGTCGATGCTGTTCTCGACCAGTTCGGCGATCGCCTTGAGCGGGCTGCTCTGCGAGAGCGCGATGATGGTGATCGCGTTCCAGTTGTCGCCGATCCTCAGCCGACCGCGCGCCGCCGTTTCCACGCCCTTCTTCCGCTCGAGATCGCTCACGAACCGCCCTCGGCCCGGGGCGCGGTGGTGCGTCGCCTCGGGAGGCGGTCAATCTAGCGGGGATGCGCGGAGGGGGGAACGGCGGGATTTCGAGGATCGGGCGGCGTCCACAAGCGGCGGCTGGAACCGGCGCTTCTCTCACTCAATGAGCTGATCGAGACCGAGTTCCTCCTTCAGCTGCCGATGAGCCTGCTCGAGATGGTATTTCTTGTCCCGACATCCTGTGTTCGCCGATGAGCCAAGCCTCATCACCGGGAAGATGCCGCTGGCCCTTGTCCCTGATCCGATGCGGTGGCCCGTCGGCGACCGCAGCGGACTGCGGCAAAATGAGCTTCGAGCTTTCCTTTCGTGCCGCTGCGCCAACTGATCATGCGCCATTTGCCATTGGTCGCCATCTTTTCGGCCGGCATCGATAGAATGTCTGGGAGCGTGCCGCTGCCGGCGTCGGCCGCGCTTGGCCACCGCCAGATCATCAGCACATCGGCAAACTAAACCTTCAGGTGGCGCCGAACTTACCGCAATGCCATCTCATCAGTGCGACAAACTCACGTGTTGCGCTTCGAGTCCAACTCGACAGAATTTACCGATTTGGCTTCCAGAGACTGTCAGCCGGCTTCCGTAGCGAATTCCGCCGTTTCTCGCACGAAGAGATCGCTCGCCTTGGTCAATTCGTACCCTAGCGCTCGATACCCAGCCTCCCGTCTAGTAGCCATTTTGGCCAACAGAGGCTCACGCTCATCTACGTAGTCGTAGATAATGACCTCCCGCTTGGATGCGTGGAGCCGGTGCAATCTGCCCGCATACTGTGCGAGCGTTCCGCGCCAAGAGATAGGCATCGCGAGAAACAGCGTGTCGAGCCGAGCATCGTCGAAACCCTCACCAAGGTAGCGGCCGGTCGCTACGATCACGCGCTCTTCACCGTCGGGGATAGACTCCAGGGCCTCGATCACTTGATGGCGTTGCCTCGCTCCCATCCCGCCCCTCAAGACGATAACGTTCTTGGCAAACTTCGTGAGACGCTCCGCAATTGTGTAGAGATGGTCCTTGCGCTCCGTGATTACGACCGGGGATCGTCCCGCTTCAAGAGCCAAGAGTATATCATTGAAAATCATATCATTGCGCGCAGCGTCGCGGGCCAGAAGGCCGTAGAGCTCCTGAATTGAAACTGGCGCATCCGGATTTTGACGCGCGACATGGAACGCTGTCCTTGTGATCACGACCCGATGCGTAAATGGCCTTGCAGCCGCTTGTTCCTTCGCGTCGACACGATAACGGATCGGACCGCATTGCATGAAGACGATGGGATGATGCCCGTCCTTTCGCGTCACGGTTGCGGATAGCCCAAGCACATATTTCGCCTTGGCGGCGCGAGCGACCGCCTCAAAGCTAACGGCGGACATGTGGTGGCATTCATCCACCACGAGATGTCCGTAGGCGGCCACGAGATCGGATACCTCGCCCTTTCTCACCAGGCTTTGGATTGTCGCAACATCGATAATCCCTGTCGGCCGCTTCCTTCCGCCTCGAATCACTCCAACCTGCGCGGCGTCGACGTCGAGAAAGGCGCATATCCGGGCCGCCCATTGATCTAGCAGTTGCTGGCGGTGCACCAAAACCAGCGTGTTGGTGTTGCGCTCTGCTATCAGTCTGCAGGCCACCACGGTTTTTCCGAAGGCTGTTGTGGCTGCGAGCACACCAGTGTCGTGAGACATCAAAGCAGTTGCGGCTGAATGTTGATCCGGAGTAAGCGTTCCGAGAAAGCGCGTCACTATAGGCGCGCCACTATATCGCTCGTCACGCAACTCAGGCCGGATCGCGTTGCCGTTGAGAAGGTCGATGGCCGCATCAAGACAGCCTCGCGGGAGTGCGATGTATTTAGTGAACAGCTCTGCGCATGAGATAATGCGCGGTTTGCCAAACGTCGGCAGCCGCATCCCTTGCGCGGCGTAGAATTCAGGGTTCTGAAACGCTGCGAGGCGGATCAGACCATTCACCAGCGCCGGCGGCAACGTGCTCCGATTAATATACACCTGATTGCTCAAGACCACCTCGACGCTTTCCGGAATCTCTCCGACCACCGGTTGCGCAGCTCTTCTCCGCGACGGCGGAGCCATCCAAGGCTCGTCATCATCGCCATCGAGGGGAAGGCGTAGACCCACAATCCGTCCTTTAGCTGATGCCCTATCTACCAAATTGGTAACCTCGGCTCGGCTCATGCGCCTCAGGGTCGACAAGAAGGCCCACTGATCGTCGTATGGTCGCAACTCGTCATCTGTGAAGACGCTGTTGCCGTTCTGCCGTGGTCCGTTCTGTAGCGGCAGTGCGATCAGGTTGCCGAACCCGCCGGCAGGCATGGTGTTCTGACTGGGAAAGAACCGATCGTACGATTCGAACCCCAAATCGGGACAGCGTTCCATTGTCTCGGTCACTAACAGGGCGCCCAGATTGCGCGCCTCTGATGCTGGCACTGGTTCCGAAAAGAAAATCCAGATATGACCCCCATTACCAGAGCGGGAGCGTTCAAGGGCTGCGGGCACGCCTTTCTCACGGCATGTTGCCAGAAACGCCAACGCGTCTCGTTGCCAAGACTGCTGGTCGAAATCGGTAGCCAGGAACCAGCAGGTCTCATCAGCCATCAGCGGATAAACGCCGGCGACGAACGGTTTCGGTTTTCCGAGATTGGCGACGTCCCGGCCCTGAAGATGGCTTCTTATGACCTCTTCTGACACGGGCACAAATGCTTGATTTGGGCAGTTGCTGCACCTGATCCGGGGTTTTTCACAGATGCCGCGAATCCATTCGTTGTGACAGGCAGGGGCGTATCCGGACTTACCGGTCTTTGAGTTTTCCCACCTCCGTGGGAACACGTCTTCACGGCCTCTGAAGAGCGAGCGAAATAGGACAACCTTGTCCGAGTTAGACAAAACTGACGGACTCGCAATATTGTCCGCCGCTTGAGTAATTGTCGGTTGCCGATCTCCAGCTGATGTTTCCTTCAGTTGCTCGAGCCTAGCAAGAACGCTTGCTCGCTCTCGCTCGAGATCGGCGAGACGCTTCTCGAGATCTGCGATCTCCCTGCTCGGGGAATCGTGAACCGACATGCGCTTTCACACCCTTGCACGCCAATATGATGCATCAACAGCTCACGCAGGCGCAATCAACCGCAAGTCTAACGCGCTGTGTGCCCTGCTGCCATTCCCGATGAAGCTAATGCTAATTAGCTTTCCGCCCTTGGCCGTGATCACTCCTGAATATCGGTCAGACTTTGCTCGGAACACTCATTGCTTCCGTGAATTGCCGCGTGCAATCGTTACCGCTTTTCGAGCCGACATCAGCCGTTACGCGCAAAAAGTAAACCACGAAATGGCGCCCGAGAGATTTTCGCGCACGTTCTGCACGAGAGAACGGATGAAAACTGTCTCTCCTGAATGCAGACGCCAGAAAAGCCCGCAAATTGGCGGCAAGAAAGCCTCGCTAAAAAAATACTGTAATGTCAACCGGTTAATTGGCTGGGGCGGGAGGACTCGAACCTCCGAATGGCGGAATCAAAATCCGCTGCCTTACCACTTGGCTACGCCCCAAAAGCTTAGGAGACGGCGCGGACCATAGCGGCGGGACCTCGACCGATCAACGGCCGGTAGCGTCGCCGCGCCGAGCGGGCTAGTGTCGGCGCGCGTGCGAGGCCGAACGGTTTCGCAGCCGGTCAGGTTCCAGCCGGGCGCGCCACAAGAACCCATCACGAGTCGGAGACCACAGCATGACCTACCGGGCGCCGGTTGCCGACATCGCCTTTGCGCTCCAGCATCCGGCGGGCTTCGGCGGCGCGCTGGCCGAGGGCCTCTACGGCGACCTCGGCGCCGACACGGTCGAGGCGGTGCTGGAGGAGGCCGGCAAGTTCGCAACCGACATCATCGCGCCGCTCAATACTGTCGGTGACCGCCACGGCACGCCGTTCAAGGACGGCGCAATCACCACGCCGCCGGGCTGGAAGGAGGCCTATCGCGCCTGGTCGCAGGCCGGCTG
>Ga0111538_10013390_pt1 | contig 10820 bp, 8 predicted proteins | sample SoiMethybrSBSTD1_FD_79669 | JGI IMG/M metagenome (GOLD analysis project Ga0111538, IMG submission 79669) | Bulk soil microbial communities from a Populus tree surrounding site in Tennessee, USA - Soil MetaG P. TD hybrid SBSTD1 (version 2)... | ecosystem: Environmental > Terrestrial > Soil > Tree... | reverse complement strand
GCCCGGATCACGGTGCCACGCACCAGGCAGAGAACGATCGTCTCGGCAGGCCCGAGCCGATAAGCGGCGTCTTGGAGTGCCGCCCCTACGTTTCCGGTGAGCCGGTAGGGTCGATCACGCCTTCGGCGATTGCGGTGTAGGACAGGGCGCGAAGAGGTGAGGGCGCCAAGTCCTAGCGGGGAGGCGTAGAACGCCTCTGAGCTGGTGAAGCGGGGAGGCGTAGAACGCCTCTGAGCTGGTGAACAGCCCCGGGACCCTGACGTGTTCGATTCGATAGCCGGCGGGCCCGGCTCAGCTGCTGCGGCAGAACGGCAGCGGCGGCGGGAAGCATCCTTCGGGGAAGACGACGTCCTTGCAGCCGCGGCCGAGGCGCTCGGCGGCGGCCCGGAAGGCGGCCACGAACAGGTAGTAGACCACGCGCATCTCGCGGCGGGCGCGCTTGCTCGCGGCGTGGACGAGAGGCGCCGGCGAGCGCGAGCTGCTCGCCGGGTGATCGTGAGGATCCTGTCGGAGGACTCCAGCTCTGCCAAGCGGCTTGCCGCCCTCGTCGTGATGCCGCGTCGCTGCCTCACTCTCGATCTCGGCAACCAGCTTGGCAATGCGGCGCTGCACCTCGAGTTGCGGCAGGTCTCGCCAGCACGGGAGCGGTGCGAGTGAGAGCTCGTGGTGGGTGGAGAAGTCGTGGGGCGGCTTCTCTTGACCGCGCACACGCGCGAGCCATTCCTGGTGACGGTCGAACCAGATCCCCGCACAGTTCTCGCCGGTGGTGAGCGCGTCCGCGCAGTGAGGGCCTGGCCAGTCGCGGAGCTTCGCCACCAGCCCCTCCTTGCAGCCGTGCGCGAGAAGGTATCGGAGGCGACCAATCTGCGCGTCTTCCTCGCTGCTGACGGGGATCGCCTGGTAGCGGCGTTGAAGTAGAGGCCCACGCCAGCGATGCAGTCGGCCCGCTTCTTTGGAGAGATTGGTGTTGACATAGCAGCAGAAGCGCGCGAGCTCGCGGGCATCCTTGGGGGTGACGAGAGCGTGCCAGTGGTTGGAGAGGCAGACGAAGGCGTGGACATGCACTTCGTACAGCGCCACAGCCCGAGCCAGGATGCCGACGAAGATCTCGCGTAGTCCCGGCGAGGGTCTCAGCAGATAGCGGCCCTGCAGGGTCCGAGTGGTGAGCTCGACCATGGGCCGATCTGGGAAGTAGCGAAGGCGGCGTCCCACGCCCCTACAGACGAAATTGGTCGGCAGAACCTTGCAGCCGCCGGCGTCGGGCTGCTTCCCTGAGGCTTCCCTGAGACTGGTGCGTGGCACCGGGAGTGGGGGGGCTTCCCTGAGGCTTCCCTGAGACTGGTGCGTGGCACCGGGAGTGGGGGGTCGAGCGGCCCGTGCCGATCACGTCGAACGGCCCCCCTCTCAACATCCTCATCGTGCAGAATCTCCGCGATCCCGCCACGCCTCTCGAAGGGGCGCGGCAGATGCGCAAGGCCCTCGGCCAGCGGGCGCGTTTCGTCAGCGTCGACCAGGGCGGCCACACCGTCTACCTACTGAATCCCAATACCTGCGCCAACGAGATCGTCACCGCCTATCTGGCGGAAGGGACTCTCCCCGGCGGCGACGAGTTCTGCCCGGCCGAATCGCCGGCGGCGGCGCTGCAGTCCGTCGATGCGCTCCGCGCTCAGGCGATCGAAGAGCTGGCGCGACGGGTGCGGGGGGTGATTCCGTGACGCGGTGATCGAACAGGGCCAGCTATCCCGAATTGGCTGGCCGCCATCCGTCCGTCCGTCCCGGGCCGGAACCTCTCCAGCCGAGCTCAGGGCCGCCGTACAGCGAAGTCTCCTCATGGGGCAGCCTTCGTGCTGCCAAGCAAAAGCCACGGTCGTGCCACGCTTGGCTACTAGCCTGGAGCTCTGTCCGGCCGGTGCGCACTATCCGCGCAGCTGGGCGGCAGAGCCTGGCCATACAGCCAATCCAAGGAGCACTCTCTTGGTCACAGCGCTCGTGCTTGCAGCGGTCCTCACAGCCAGCGCGTCGATGCCAGGCGAGCCGACGTTCTCGGGCGCCTACCTGAGCCTGGATCGTTTGTGCTTCGACAGCCCCATCCCGGTGGACTGGGAGGCTTTGGCCAGGCGGGAGCTCAAGGCCTCCGAGCTCGAGGTTCTCCGCCAAGAGCAGCTCGAGCCCCATATGTTCTGGGACGACTCAACATTCATGTTTACCGCGGACGTGCCAGAGGACTTCAGGCCTCTGCACTTCTATCTGCTGACTGAAAGGGGAATCCAGCCAATCACCCCAGAAGGTCTGCGCGTGTGGGGAACGATTAACTATCACCGGTACGCGGCCGCTGCCTCGCCGACAGAAGAGGTGGTTCACGGCGAGGTCTGCCTACCCGTGCCACCCGCGGTCGAAGACGCGGGCTTCGTGGCCGCAGTCGCTCGACCCGTGGAGTGGCAGCTCTTCCCGGCAACCATTGACCGATCGGGTTCCCGCACTCTGGTTCGCCGCCCGAACGGCGATTGGACGCTCCCGTCAACCGGTCACGACACCTACGACACGGAGGTGAGGGCAGCCTATGTGTTCTCGGCAGCTGGGCTCCCGGCCCAGTACCTGTTGGTCCGCCGCGCCGAGAGCTGTCCGCCCATCTGTTGCCGGTTCCCCTACGACGTGTACCGGTGGGAGCCGGGACTTCCGGTCCTCGCATCGAACGCGTGCGCCGGTGCGGTCGGGCCGGACGAGCTGCTCGTGAGGGGAAGAACTCTGATCGACGACAACTGCGGCGACTGTCACGGAGGGACGCGGAGCGGGCTCGAGGAAGGCCTCGCCGCCGTGAAGAAAGCGCTCGACCTCGGGCTCGCCGATAGGGTGGCGGCGCACAAGGCGCTCGCTGACGGCTACAACACGCTCGCTCTCGTCTACGCGGTTCCCGATTCGGAGGACCAACGCCTCATCCTCGGGCTACAGGCAACCTCGTACCAGCGGCTGATCGAGCTCGCGCCGCGCGATCCGCAGGTGCGGTTCGACTACGCGCTTTTTCTCTCCGATCCGACCCTGAGTCTCGAGCAGCTCGAAGAGGCGACCAGGCTCGCGCCGAGTTGGGCGCAGGCCCGATTCCTCCTGGCGATGGCACTCACCGAAACGGGAGCGTGGGATCGTGCGCTCCTGGAGGCGCGGACGGCGATCGCTGGTGCACGCCGCCACGACGTCGAGCATTACGGTCAGCGTCTCGCCGAGATGTTCGAGCTCGAGGGCCGTTCCGCAGAGGCGAAGTCTCTGCGGAACGAAGTGCGGCGGAGGGCGAACTGAGACGATCCTCTCCGCTGGCTGATCCTCGGCGGCGAGGCGATTCTCCGCGTTGGTTGGTTACCTCTCCCGGTCAGTTGTGCGATGTGGTCACGGTGAGCTGGAAGAGGGAGTCAACTTGTTGGCCGTCGACCGTCGCTGGTGAGTAGCGCCAGCCGCGGAGCCACCACAGTGCTTGAAATCGGTAACGTGGCGGAGCATTGCTGAAAATGAGCAGCGGCTGTCGTGGTGTTCCATGCGAATCGACAAGGAACTCAACGACCATGCGAGTCATGCCTGCTCGAGGTGGACGCATCCAAGATGGGGGCTTGGTACGCTCGAGCAATTGGACGGCGCCACCCTGAACCTTGGTGCCGTTCGGAAGCGTGACCTTCCCCTCGTCGGTCGTGCCAGCATTGGCGGTACTGGACGTTCCTGGAGTGCGCGGCGGTGGCAGCCTCAGCAGCAGCCCCTGGCTCCGCAGGCCATCGAGCAGCCCGAGCGCGGTCGTGAGATCCATCGCGGTCGCAGTAAACCACCACCAATCCGCGCTGTCTTGATCTCCGGCCCCACTCGAGACGGCGGCGCAAAGCGCGGCCACCTCGGCGAAATGATCGTTGTCGAGCTTCGCCACGTCGTACCGCTCACCCTCCCTCTTGGGGAGCCGATCGCAGTACTGCCCTCCTTCTGACCAAGACTCTGCGGCGAGCAGCTCGCGCAGGTGAGCCTCGGGTGCCAAAGCGAGCGCACCCCGGGTGGTCACGACCAGCAGGATCGAGACGACAGAGACTCTGAGCATGATTCGAGAATACGCGGGTGGTGTTCGGCTCGTCTAGCCGGCCACGCCAGGCGGATTCTCTGCCGGATTCTCTGCCGATCGATCACGGTGCTCGATCACGGTGCCACGCACCAGTCAGAGAACGATCGCCGTTTGCCACCGTCATGGGGTGTCCGGTGGTGGGCTCGTCTCGCGGGCCCACATCTGTGAAAAGGCGAGATCCTCTCCCGTCGGTGGTCCGACGTTGTTGGCGAAACATGGTTTGGAGTTGGCGAAGTATCGCCGGACTATGGAGACGTGCGTGAATCCGGAACGACCCAGGTCTGGCGTGAGCTGGCTCAGCTCCAGCTGTGTGGGCCTCGTCGCAAAGCGGTTCCCATAGATCCGCACATAGAAGTCGTGCTCGCGAGTCGCCAGCACGCGCCAGACACCGTAGGTGCAGTCGGAGTTGGTGACGGAATAGAGGTCGCCAACGACGGGCTCGCGCGGTGACCTGCACATCTCGGCCAGAGCGCTCCGAGCCGCTTGCGCAATGGCGCCGCAGAGTGCCGCCGATTTCTCTGGACACCGCTGAGTTGCGTTGCGGACGATGGCATTCAGGTCCTCCGGGTCGCTAGTGACATCGATGTGTCGAAGTACGAACTCTCGGAACTGCGGATCCTTCTCGATGTCGTGCTCGAGATCGGCCAGCACCTCCCACCGCTGGGCTAGCCTGACCGTCACGTACTCGGAGACGAGCTTGCCAAGTACGCAGTTCTCGCAGGCCGAAAACGCTATGCGCCACGACCGCAATGTGGCCCAAGTCGAGTCGGCGAACAAACCCGCGGAGGCGTTCTCGACACCGGCGCAGCGTTCGCCCGCTGCTGCGGTGGCGGCAGGAGAAGAGATCAAGGCTCCGGCGACGATGAGGAGAGGAGCGACTCTTGCTTTGAGAACCATGTTTGACCCCGATCCGCTCAGGTTCCGCACTAGCCCTCGGCTCACGAGCGTACGATAGAGGAGCCGCGACACCGCGGGCGGCCGCCGCGCAAGCCGGCTCACCTGCTAGATTCCAAGCTGCTTTGTTCGCCACCTCTGCTCGGCGGCTGTCAGTGGCGCGAGGCGCTGTCGAGGCCGCTCGCCCGTCGAGGTCACAATGAGCACCGGCGACAGTTGGGACGCGCCGACCGAGCCCGGCCTCGGCTCGGCCTCCCGTGGCTCGCGCGGGCGCAGCGGCGATGGGCCAGGGGACGGCGAACCGACGCCCCCGAGCAGCGAAGAGCTCCCCACCGCCGCCGCAGGCGCGAGCACGGCGGACGGGGAAGGAACCTCGCTCGTCTTCGGCCCGACAACCGGCGTCCCCGGCCACGCTGGCCCCTACCGTCTGCTGCGCCACATCGGTCGCGGCGGCATGGGCAGCGTCTTCCTCGCCGAACGCGCAGACGGAGGGTTCGAGCGTCGCGTCGCGGTCAAGTTGGTGCGGTACGGTATGGACAGCGAGGAGATCCTGGCCCGCTTCCGCCGCGAGCGGCAGATCCTCGCCAGCCTTCGTCACCCCAACATCGCGGCGCTGCTCGACGCCGGCGTGACCGCCGACGGGCGGCCGTACCTGGTGATGGAGCACGTCGAGGGAACGCCGATCACCGAGCACTGCGACGAGCACCGCCTGACGGTGACCGAGCGGCTCGAGCTGTTCTGCCACGTCTGCGACGTCGTCGGCTTCGCGCACCGCAGCCTGGTGGTTCACCGCGACCTCAAGCCCTCGAACGTGTTCGTCGACACCGAGGGGCAGGTGAAGCTGCTCGACTTTGGCATCGCCAAGCTGCTCGGCGAGGAGCGCGGCGCCGGGCTCACCGACCTGCGCGGCGAGCTGGTGGCGGTGATGACTCCCGAGTACGCGAGCCCGGAGCAGGTCCGCGGCGAACCGGTGACCACCGCCGTCGACGTCTACCAGCTCGGCCTGCTGCTCCACGAGCTGCTGACCGGCCGCCGCGCGCAGCACCTCGCCGACGGCAACCGTGAGCTCGAGCAGGTGGTCTGCGAGCGCGTGCCGCCGCGCCCATCGGTCGCGGTCGCGCAGCGCGGCCAGGCGCGGCGGCGGGACGGCGTGCTGGAGGAGGTGGTGCCCGCCGACATAGCCGTCGCTCGTCGCAGCACGCCCGAAAGGCTCAGCCGTCGGCTGCACGGCGACCTCGACGCCATCGTCGGCACCGCGCTGCGCAAGGAGCCGGCGCACCGTTACGCGTCCGTGGAGGCGCTGGCCGCCGACGTGCGGCGCCATTGCCGGCAGCAGCCGGTGCTCGCGCGTCGCCCCGCGGTGCGTTACCAGGCCGCCAAATTCATCCGCCGGCATCGCGGCGCTGCCCTGGCCGCGGCCGCTGTGATCGCGTTGCTCGCTGGCGCCGCCAGCTTCTACACCGTCCGCATCCAGACCGAGCGCGACCGCGCGCGGCTGGAGGCGGTCAAGGCGTCGCAGAGCGCCGCCCTGCTGGAGCGGCTGTTCGAGACCTGGAACCCTCTGGGGTCCGACCCGCAGATGCTGCGCCCGCAGGACCTGCTGCGGCTGGCGGCCAACGCCGCCGAGCATGACGTGACGGGCAGCGCGGACGAGCGGGCCGCCATGCTCAGCCTGCTCGGCGGGCTGCACACGCAGCTCGCCGACTACGACGAGGCCGAGCGGCTGCTGGGGCGAGCCCTCGCCCTCCAGGAGGCGGCACCCGCAGGGTCGAGGCTGGATCTCGCGGCGACGCTCGGCCGGCGCAGCCGGCTGCTGCTCCATACCGGGCACCTGGCGGCCGCCGAGCAGACCGCGCGGCGCGCCGTCGACCTCTACCGCCGCGAGCTCGGCCCGGCGGCAATCGAGACTCTGCGCGCGCAGGCGGACCTGGCGACGGCGTTCTATTGGCGAGAGCGCTTCACCGAGGCCGAAGCGGAGCTACGTGGGATCCTGGCCCGGCTACCCGCCGGGTCGGAGCCCTCGCCCCTGCTCCTACGCGTCGAGCGCGACCTCGGCTTCATGCTCTACCACCAGGGGAAGATCGACGAGTCCGTCCCTCTGCTGGAGGCCGCGCTCGCCCGTTCCCGCGCCGTTTTCGGACCGCTCCACGCCACCTCCCTGGTGGCCGCTCGACAGCTCGGCTGGGCATATTGTGATCAGGGGCGCCTCGCTGCGGGGGAGAAGCTGCTGGCCGAAGCCCTGCGGGGCTCCATCGCCCTTTACGGCGAGGACCACGAGGAGACCGACTGGGCGCGCCACGGCTACGCGATGCTCGCCGTGCGCCAGAACCGCTACGCCGAGGCGGAGGCCCTCGCCCGGCGTATCGTGCGCGCGGGTGGCCGGCAGCCGGACAGCACCTGGCTGGCCTCGCGGCTCTACCTCCTCGGCGCCATCCGCCTGGACCGCGGGGACGCCGTCGAGGCCGAGCGCCTGCTGCGCCAGGCCCTGGCCTCGTACCGCGCCGCCTATCCCGAGGGGCACCAGGACGAGCGCGATGTCCTCAACCGCCTCGCCTGGGTGGTGGTAGCGCGCGGCGGCAGTGAGGGCCCGGCGCTGTACCGGGAGGCGCTGGCGACCCACCGCGAGCGCTTCACCTGGCTGCCCCACTTCATCTCCGACGCGCCCCACTTCCTCGCTGCTGCTGCGGCGGCGCTCGGAGAGCGCGACGTGGCAGAGGCCGTCTACCGTGAATCGGTCGCGCTGTACCGGGGGAAGCTGGCCCCCGGCCACCCGCACATGGCGTCCGCGCTCACCGGGCTGGGGGAAACGCTGCTCGCCAGCGGCCGGCCGGCGGAGGCGGAGCCCTACCTCCGCGAGGCGGTGGAGGAGTGGCGGCTGGGAGGCGGAGCCGGCACCGAGCTGGTGGAGGCCGAGCGAGCCCTTGCCGGCTGCCGGACCGAGCTGACCGAGCGGCAACCGCCGGGGACACCGGCGCGGCGCTGAGCCGATCTGGCTCATTTCGAAAGCCCGGCCCCAACCCGCTAGTAGCCCCGGTAGTACCACGCCCCCCGTGCGTAGTCCTCGTTGTCGGCCTCACCGTCGGGGCCTTCGTCCCAGAGGTGCAGCGGGTCGAGCCGCCACCGCAGCACGTAGATGCCGCTTCTCTCCGGCGACATGCAGGCGATGCGCTCGCTGTCGGCCTGCGGGAATCTCATCCTCTCCCCGGCCGGGATCGTGGTCCCAATCGTCATCTTCCCCCAGTGGAACTCGCCGCACGTCGGCTGCGAAGGGACGACTTCGCCGTCGTGCGCGAGGAAGATGTCGAACATGTGCCCGCCCTCGACGGTCGTCGCGCTCACGGTGCCCTTCTTGGCCACCGTGGCCGCTTCTTCGAGCACGCTGTTCAGGCGGAACTCGATGTACTGCCCCTGCGCCGGATCGTCGAAGGGCATCAGCCCATTGAACAGCGGCGACGAAGCGAGGGGGTACTTCACCACCGCCCAGTTCGGGAGCGTGGAGCCCGGGCCGCCGTTGCCGCCGCCCGGTGGGTCGAAGAACCCTCCGCCCCAACCGCCGACCTCGGTCGGGAAGTTGCAGCCGTACCAACCGTTGTGGGTCGGCACGCAGGTCCTGTGCTCGGCGCCGCAGACGCCCACCGGCTCGCACACGCTGGGGTCGTTCTCCTCGGGGCTCGGAATGCCCTCGTCGACGATCTCGCCGTCCTGGTAGACGACCCAGGGGTCGAGGTAGAAATCGGCGACGTCGTAGAACAGGTCGAGCGACACCAGCGCGGCGCCTTGAAGGGCCGAGAACCCCGCCGCGCGGAGGGCGCCGCTGTCGATCGAGGCGGCGAGCGGCAGTTCGATCTCGCCCCCTCCGTCGCGGTTGTAGAGCTCCCACGCGACCGCGAGCTGGCCGTGCCCGTCCTCGCGTGTGCGCACCTCGAGCCGCTGCGGCTCGCCGCGCCGGCCGGTGGGGATGAGCGTCCACAGCGACTCGTCGTGCAGCGACTGCGCGAGCGTGAACTGGAGCTGGTAGCCGAAGTAGCGGCTCTTCAAGACGAAGACCGCGATGCCGTCGACGACCTCGGTGACGGTCATCGACATGCACCCCTCCGCCGGGGAGAGCCGGGCGCGCTCCGCCGCGGCGACGCAGTGGTCGTCGATGCGTACCACGTCGAGCCGGTCCCGCCTCGTCTCGGGGTCGATCGAGACGACGGCGTCGAGCAGGCTCGGGAAGCCGATGTTGCGCGGCCGGCCGTGGAAGGCCCTGGCGCTCAGCCCGCCGGGGCGGGCCGCGACCACGTCGATGCGTACGGCGTTGGGAGTCTCGGGGAAGTCCTGGACCTGCAAGTCGGGGAAGAGTGACGTGCTCGCGCCCAGCGGTCCGGCGGCGGTGAGCAGCAGCGCCGTGGCCAGCACCGGCAGGCAGCGTCTCGTCACGATCGCGAACGGGCTCTTCATGGGTGGATCTCCGCGGTCGGTGAGCGGCAAACGACCGCTCGTCTTCTCTATCGCGAACCGCCGGCAAATCTGGTCACCGCCGTCGCCGTGAGCCGGCTTCGCCGGCCGCCGACTCAGACCCCGCGGGCCGATCCCGGCTCGAGGGCGTTCTCTATTCCGGCTTGCGAAACGGCCGGCACCTCTGCGGAGCGGGGCTCACTTCAGCGTTCCCACCTCTGTGGGGGTGCCGTTGGTGCCGTTGGCGTCGATGACGTTGTCGCCGTAGGAGAGCATGCCGCCGGGGAGGATCCCGGTCCCGTTGTGGGTCACGGTCACGGTGCGCAACCGCACGGTGGCGTTGCCCTCGGAGTGGACGCCGATCATGCCGTTGCCGACGATGCCGGTGCGCTCGATCATCACGTCCGAGAGCGGAACGCTGGTGACCTCGATGCCGTGGCGGTGGTTCTGCGCGACCATCGAATCCCGCACGCTAGCCATCACGCCGTCGCCGCCGCGCAGCGACACGACGCCCATCCCGACGTCGTTGCCGACCAGACTCACCCGCTCGAGGGCGAGACGGATGAGGCCGGCCTTTTCGGCCACGAGCCGCAACCCATGGCCGTCGTTGAGGGCGAAGTTGCGCACCACAGTGTCGGCGATCGACACCCGGCTTTCTCCCGTCGGCAGCAGGCGGATCCCGTCGGGTCCTCCGGTGCTGCTAAGGATGCCATCGATGACACAGCCCTCCACCTGGAGAGTGCCACTTCCGCTGAAGGAGATGCCGGGGCGAATAGTGGCGTTCACCACCAGCCCGCGCAGCACCACCACGTCGGCGTCCTCCGTCTCGACGATGATCAGGGGGATGACCGCGTCCTTGGCGGCCTCGCCGTCGACGGTGATCGACTTGGAGATCTCCAGCCCGGTGTAGAGACCGCCGTCGAGGATGTTGATCTGGCCGCCCGCGACGGTTTTGTCGTACGCCGAGTTCAGCGTGCGGCAAGGCTGCTGCGGGGACGAGCAGATGTTGGCGTCGTCTCCAAAGGAGCCGACGAAGGTGACCGCCGAGGTAGCGCCGGCCGGCGTCACACCGGCGAGGGCCAGTGTGCCCGCGGCGGCGAAGGCGGCCAGGGTGGCGAGGCGGGACGAGCGGACGGTGGATCGCATGGAGGCCTCCTTGGAGATGGACGGGTTGGCACCGCGGCTGGTTGATCGGGTGCTCTCACTTGTCCTATCGGGAAGCGCCCCGAAACCTCCTCACTCGACCACCGTGCGTCCCAGCGCGGTGATGCGACCTAAGCTCTATTTCGACGTCGCCACCGTGGCCGACCTGCAGAAGCACGACCAGCTCGAGCTGCTCGCGAAGCGCATCCGACAGATCGGCCCCCAACGCATCCTCTACGGTTCCGATGCAGCCTTC
>Ga0111538_10013389_pt1 | contig 10820 bp, 8 predicted proteins | sample SoiMethybrSBSTD1_FD_79669 | JGI IMG/M metagenome (GOLD analysis project Ga0111538, IMG submission 79669) | Bulk soil microbial communities from a Populus tree surrounding site in Tennessee, USA - Soil MetaG P. TD hybrid SBSTD1 (version 2)... | ecosystem: Environmental > Terrestrial > Soil > Tree... | reverse complement strand
GTCGTACTTCTTGTCCTTCACGTAGTGGGTCAGGAAGTTCATCGAGTCGCGGAAGCGCTTGCCGGCCTCGAGCGCGTTCTTGGTCGCGTCGCTCTCGACGCCCTCGCGGCCGCCCCAGAACACGTAGACCTTGGCGCCGAGCTCGACGCCGAGGTCGATCGCGTTCATCGTCTTCTGCAGCGCGTACGCCCGCACGCGCGGGTCGTTCGCCGTGAAGGCGCCGTCCTTGAAGGCCGGGTCGGTGAACAGGTTGGTCGTCGCCATCGGGACCTTTATCCCGGTGTCGGCCAGAGCCTTCTTGAAGTCCTTTACGATCTGGTCGCGCTGCGCGGGCGTCGCGTCGATCGGCACCAGGTCGTTGTCGTGGAAGTTGACGCCGTAGGCGCCAACTTCCGCGAGCAGGTGCACGAGCTCCACCGGCGAGAGCACGGGCCGCACCGGCTCACCGAACGGGTCCCGCCCGGGGTTGCCTACGGTCCACAGACCGAACGTGAACTTGTGCTCCGGCTTCGGCGCGTACTGATCAGTCATTTCGAAGGACTCCTTTACCAACCCGCTATTAGACAACAGCCGCCGGCCACCTGGGGGGTCTGGGGGGCGAAGCCCCCCAGTTTGAAGAAGGAAGCAGCCAGCCTGGCGTTTCGTGTCCCTCCGAGAGCCGCTCTTGAGGAGTCGAAGGCCGGAAGCCAGGCCTGTCCACGCTGGCCGGTCACTTCTCGGTCACCTCGAGCTTCACCGTGGTGAGCTGCTCGCTGCTCGTCCCGACCATCACGTCGAACGCCCCGGGCTCGACGACGCGCTGCAGCTTGTCGTTGGTCAGCCGGAGCGCCTCCGGCCCGAGCGACAGCTCGACCGTGGCCGACTCGCCCGGCTTGAGGCTCACGCGGCGGAAGCCGCGCAGCTGCTTGACCGGCCGCGTCACCGAGGACACCTGGTCGCGGATGTAGAGCTGGACGACCTCGTCGCCGGAGCGCGCGCCCGTGTTCGTGACCCGGGCGCTGACCGTCGCCTTTCCGGCGACCGGGATCGTGGCCGGCGTGACCTTGACCTCGTCCACCCGGAACGTGGTGTAGCTCAGGCCCTGGCCGAACGCGAAGAGCGGCGTGCGCGGCCCGTCGCCGTAGGGCCGGAAAGAGGTCGGCTTGCGGCCGTAGTAGACGGGCAGCTGGCCCACCGAGCGCGGGAACGTGATCGGAAGCTTGCCGCCCGGGTTCAGCTCGCCGAAGAGCGCTTCGGCCGCTGCCGTCCCGCCCTCCTGGCCGAGGTACCAGCCGACGAGCAGCGCCTTGACCGCGGCGTCGACCCGCTCGAGCGCCTGCGGGCGGCCGCCGATGAAGAAGGCCACCGTCGGCTTGCCGAGCGCCGCCACCGCCTCGACGAGCTCGTTCTGCTGCCCGACGAGCTCGAGCGACGACGCGTCGCCCTTGTGGCTGTCGGCCCAGGCCTCGCGCGAGGTGGACTCGTTCGTGCCGATCACGAGCACCACGGCGTCGGCCTGCTTCGCGACGCCCACGGCCTCCTCGATCCGCGCCTTGTTCTTCTGCGGATCGCCGAAGATCACGTCGTCCCGGTACCAGTTCGCCGGATGCTCGGTGATGCGGGTGCCCTCGGCGTAGAGCACCTCGACGCCGGCGCCCGCCTTCTGCTTGATGCCGTCGAGAATGCTCACGCCGCGGCCGGGGTTGTTCGAGTAGCCGCCGAGGTGGACGTCGGCCGCGTTCGGTCCGATCACCGCCAGCCGCTTGAGCTTCGCGCGGTCGAGCGGCAGCACGCCGCCCTCGTTCTTGAGCAGCACGATCGAGCGGCGCGCGGCGTCCAGCGCGACCGCCTGGTGCTCGGGCGCGTTCGAGACCCGCTCGGCGCGGTCCACGTCCACGAGCGCGTCCTCGAAGAGCCCGGCCAGGAACTTGACGCGCAGGTTGCGCGCGACCGCGGTGTCGAGCGTCGCCTCGCTCAGGCGGCCGGCCTTGATCGCGTCGGCCAGCTTCACGTAGGCACGCGGGTCGGGCAGCTCGATGTCGACGCCGGCCTTGAGCGCCAGGATCGACGCTTCCTCGATGCTGCCGGCCGTGTGGTGGCGGTCCATCAGCTCGTTGATCGCGTAGTAGTCGGAGACGACGAGGCCGTCGAAGCCCCACTCGCCGCGCAGCACGGTCGAAAGCAGCCAGGCGTTCTGGTGCGAGGGGACACCGTCGAGCTCATTGTAGGACGGCATCACGAGCATCGGCTTCGCTTCCTTGAACGCCGCCTCGAACGAGAACAGGTACTGGTCGCGCACCTCGCGCTCGCCGAAGTTCGTGGGCGCCGCGTTGACGCCGCCCTCGTGCGGGCCGTGCACGGCGAAGTGCTTGGCGGTCGAGAAGACCTTGTCCTTCGCGAGCGGGCGGCCTGAGCCCTGATAGCCGCGGATCGCCGCGACACCGAGCCGCGAGACCAGGTACGGATCCTCGCCGTAGGTCTCCTCGGTGCGCCCCCAGCGCGGGTCGCGCGCGAGGTCGAGCACCGGCGAGAGCACGGAGTGGGTGCCGCGCGCCCTCGCCTCGAGCGCCGCCACGCTCATCACGCGCTCGATCAGATCGGGATCCCAGGACGACGCGAGGCCGATCGGGATGGGGAAGTGCGTGCCCTTCGGCGCGGCGAGGCCATGAAGCGCCTCCTCGTGCGTCATGACCGGGATCCCGAGGCGGGTGTTCTCCTTGACCCAGCGCTGCACGTCGTTCAGGAACGTGGCGCTCTCACGCGGGCCGCGGGTGACGGGGCCCTGCGGCGACGTGGGCTTCACCTCGCTCGGCCGCGAGATCTGGCCGATGCCGTGCGGCATGGCCTGTTTCGCCTTGTCCGGTGCGAAGTTACCGTTCGCATCCGCGATCGGGTCCTTGTTCCAGAAGGCCGAGACCTGCGCGATCTTCTCGTCGAGCGTCATGCGGCCGAGGAGGTCCTTCACCCGCTCGTCGACGGGAAGCGAGGCGTCGCGGTAGCGCGGCGCATCGGCGGCGGCGGCGAGCAGCAGGCCGCCGATCGGCAGCAGAAGAGCGAGATGTCCCAGGCGGCGGATCATGGGGTCGATCATGCGGCTGCATTCTATGACGTCCGGTCTAGAATCGCGCGAGGAGCCCCCGATGAGCCTTGTCCGGCCCGAATCCAGCGAGTACGCGCCCTTCTACGCGGGCTACGTCGCCCGCGTGCCCGAGGCCGACGTCTTGTCCGTGCTGCAGATGCAGGCGGACGAGATCCTCGACCTCGCCCGCGCGCTCCCCGCCGCTAAGGAGACCTTCCGCTACGCCGACGGCAAGTGGAGCATCCGCGAGGTGCTCGGGCACCTGATCGACGGCGAGCGCGTCTTCGGCTACCGGGCGTTCTGCTTCAGCCGGGGCGAGCAGGCGCCGCTGCCGAGCTTCGACGAGAACCAGTACGTCGCCGCGGCCGCGGCGGACACGATCCCGCTCGCCGATCTGGCCTCCGAGTTCGCGGGCGTGCGTGGCTCGAACCTGGCCTTCCTGCGCCGGCTCTCCGCCGCCGAAGGCGCGCGTGTCGGCACCGCCAGCGGCAAGCCGATCTCCGTGCGGGCGCTCGCGTACATCATGGCCGGACACCCGCGCCACCACGTCGCCGTGCTGCGCGAGCGGTACGGCGTCGCCTAGGCCTCAGTAGCCGAGCGCCTTGTCGACGACGTTCTCGAGCCGCTCGCCGCGGCGGTAGCGCTCGAGGTTGCGCACGAAGGCGCGCATCGCGTCCTCCAGCCAGCCCGGCGTGTTGTCCGCGCAGTGCGGCGACAGCAGCAGGTTGTCGAGCCCGTAGAGCGGGTGCCCGTCGGGCAGCGGCTCCTTGTCGAAGACGTCGAGCGCGGCGCCGCGGATTCGCTTCTGTTGGAGCGCGCGCACGAGCGCGGGCTCGTCGATCACCGGGCCGCGGCCGACGTTCACGAGCACTGCCGTCGGCTTCATCGCGGCGATGGCGGCCTCGGTCACGAATCCGCGCGTCTCGTCGGTGAGCGGCAGCGTGACGACCACGTCGTCGCTGCGCTTCATCAGCGCGACGAGCTCGGAGGCGGGGAGCGTCTCCTCGACCAACGAGTCGGGGCCGGAGAGCGCTGGGCGCCTGCGCAGCGCCAGCACGCGCACGCCGAGCGGCCGCACCCGCTCGGCGATCGCCCGGCCGATGTCGCCGTAGCCGACGATGCCGAGCGTGCGCCCGGCCAGGTCGTCGGGCTCGAACACCTCCCAGACGCCGCGCTTGCGGTTGCGCTCCAGGCGCGCGAAGTCCTTGACGAAGTAGAGCAGCGCTCCGATCACCCACTCGGCCAGGCTGCGGCTGAAGACGCCGCGCCCGTTCGTCATCACGGCGCTCGACGCGGCGAGCGCCGGGGACGTCACGGAGTCGAGGCCGGCCGAGCGGCTGTGGATCCAGCCCAGCTTCGGCGCGAGCGCCAGCACGGGCTCGAGTGCCTGGCGGCCCATCGAGCACACGAGCAGCGCGTCCGGCACCGGCGCGTCCTGGAACTCGGCCGCCGAGGCCCCGTGCACGTAGCGCACGCCCGGACCGGCTTCGGCGAGCACCGGCAGCGCGGGGTCGTCGGGCTTCGTGAGAACCCAGACGGTGACATCCTTCATCCGGCGGAGACTAGCACGCGCCGCCGCCGGGCCGACCTCGCCCGCCTCGGCGCTACGGCTGGGTCTGGAGGGCCTTGAGCGCCGCCGCGAAGCGCCGGATCTCCGGCTCGAGCGCGGCTCGCGCGCTCGGGTCGCGCTCGAGCTCGCGCTTCCAGGCGTCGATCTGCGCCGAGAGTGCGCGGGCGAACTCCTCAGACGCGCGTCCGATGGCGTGCGCCCGGGCCTCGGGGTTGGCACCGACCGCCATGTCCTCGGAGCGTCTGCGGTCGGCCTCGGCCCGCTTCATCGCGTCCCGCTCGGCGCCGCGGCGGATGTCGGCGGCGAGCTCGACCTGCTCGTGCAGGGCGCGCGCCTCGGCCATCTGCTTCGCCCCGAGCTCGACGCGCTGGGCCTCGAGCTCGACCTTGCGCTTCTCCAGCTCTGTCCGTTTGGCGACGATCTCCGCTCGCCGCTCGCAGCCTTCGGCCTCGCTCGCCTTGCCCTCGGCGCGCATCCTTTCGGCGCACGCGCGCAGCTCGGCGATCTCGGCGCGCGCCGAAAGCTCCAGCTCCTGGCGCCGCAGCTCGAGTGCCTGGTGTTCCAGCTCCTGCCGCTTCTTCTCGAAGGCGGCCTCCCGCTCCTCGAGCTCCCGCTGGTCCGCGCTTCGCGGCGAGGCGGCAGGGGCGGGAGCCGCGGCTGGAGCCGGGGCGGGGCGTGCCGGGGTCGCGGGTCGCGGAGCTGTCGCCGGTCCAGCCCCGACCGGGCTCGCGGCGTCGCGCACGGCCGCGGGCTTCGCGGGCGGCGCAGGATCGGCGGGTTTCGAGGCATGCGCAGGCTCGGCGGGCCTGGCTGCGGGCGCGGGCTCCTGGTTGCGGGCGTCGATCGGGAAGACGGCGAGCGCCAGGGCCGCCGCGGCGAACAGCGCGATGCGGAGCGGAGCGGCGAGACGGGGAGCGGGTCGTGACATGAGGATCTCCTTCAGACGGGTTTCGAGCTCGTCGAGCGGCGAGACGCCGGACGCGAGCGCCGGGACGCTCGCCGTGCCGGCGGAGACGAAGGTCAGGCTCTTGAGCAGGCCGTTCGCGTAGGCTTCGGCCGAGCGGGGCAGCACGCGCAGCACCCACTCGTCGCAGCAGCGCTCCTCGGCGCGGCGCAGCGCGCGTCGCGCCCACCAGGTCACCGGGTACCACCAGAAGGCCGCGGTCGCGGCGAGCTCGAGCAGCCGGACCCAATGGTCGCGTCGGCGCACGTGCGCGAGCTCGTGCGCGAGGAGCGCGCTCGTCTCGGCGGCGGTCAGCTCCGCCAGCAGGTCGCGCGGCAGCAGCAGCACGGGTCCGGACGGCTCGGGCCAGAGCATCGGCGGGATCGCGGCTCGGACGACGCGCAGCGGCGGCAGCCACCCGAGGCCCAGGGCCGCGGCGAGCTCCGCGGCCCGCTCGACGATCGCGGCGGGGGCCGGCTCCGCGTGCGCGAGTAGGCGGCGGAAACGCGTGAAACGGACTGCGCCGAGCCCGAGCACCACGAGCGCCCCGGCGGCGAGTAGCGCGGCCAGCGCGGGACCGGCGAGCGAGGCTTCCGCGGCCGTCTGCACGGTCGCGAGGCTCGGCGGCTCCTCGACCGGCGCGAGCGCCGGAGCGCGCGAGCTGGCGACAGGAGCGCCGACAGCCGCGCCCGAGCCGACGGATGCGGGCGGTGTCTCGAGTCGCACGACCGTCGGCGCCGCGGGCTCGCGCAGCGCCGGCAAGGCTCGCCACGTGGGAAGCAGCGGGAGCATCACGACCGGAGGCGTCACGAGCTTCAGCAGGGCCAGCAGCCAGAACGCGTGCGCGACCGCGGGACGCCGCACGAGGCGCGAGAGCGCGAACGCTACGAGCGCGATGAGCCCCGCGGCGGCGGCGTTCGTCAGCAGGAGGCGCAGCAGCGGCTCCATCTCAGTCCTTCCGGGAAAGCCGGTCGACGAGCCGGCGCAGCTCCGCGAGCTCGTCGCGCGACAGCCGAGCGGTGCTCACGAGGTGCGTCAGCAACGGGGTGAGCGAGCCGTCGCACAGCTCGTCCGCCGTGTCGCGGAGCCGGCGCGCGACCAGCTCCTCACGCTTCACCTTCGCGCTCCAGACGTGCTGGCGGCCTTCGGCACGCCGCGACACGTGGCCCTTGTCCGAGAGCCGCTCGAGCAGCTTCTGCACGGTCGCGTATTCGGAGGTCGAGCCGCCGGGGTAGAGGGCGTCGGCCAGCGCCCGCACCGTGGCGGGGCCGTCGTCCCAGAGCACGCGGAGCACCTCGCGCTCGGCGTCGGTGACGTCCTGAGGCCGTCGTGCCATGCAAGCTCCCTCCGTGCCCGAAGCGACCCAGACGTCTCGTCTTGGAAACTAAGACGAATTGTCTGAGTTGTCAAGGCACCGCGGCGTTCAACCGCTTGAGCGACTCTAAGGGGCGGGCTTGCGGTCGAGGAGTCCGCGGGCCTGCATCCAGAGCGCGCAGAGCCGCGGCCACTGCGAAAGCGCCGGATCGTCCGCCGCGAGCCCGACGCCGTGCTTGCCGTGAGCGAAGACGTGGAGCTCGCCCGGGACGCCCTTCGCCTGGAGGGCTTCGAAGAAGAGCAGCGAGTTCGTCGCGAGCACCCCCGGGTCGTCGGCCGTGTGGAACAGGAAGGTCGGCGGCGTGCGGGCCGTCACCTGGCGCTCGTTGCTCAGGAGCTCGACGAGCGCGGGGTCCGCCGGCTCGCCCAGCAGGTTCCGCCGGGAGTTCGAGTGAGCCGGAGCGCCTTCCAGCGAGATCACCGGGTAGGCGAGCACCGCGAAGTCCGGCCGCGCGGACTGGCGCTCGACCGGATCGGCGGCGCCTTCGCGTCCGTCGTCGAAATGCGTCGCGGTGGTCGAGGCCAGGTGGCCGCCCGCCGAGAAGCCGAGGATGCCGACGCGCGCGGGATCGACGCCCCAGTCCGCCGCTCGCGCGCGCACGAGCCGGATCGCCCGCTGAGCGTCCTGCAGCGGCGCTGGATGGCGGTAGCGCGGGCCGAGGCGGTACTGCAGCACGAAGGCCGAGACGCCGAGCGAGTTCAGCCACTCGGCCACCTGCTTGCCTTCGTGGTCCGAGGCGAGGCGGCCGTAGCTGCCGCCGGGGCAGACGACGACCGCGGCCCCGTTCGCGTCCTCGGCGGGCGCGCGGTAGACAGTGAGCTTCGGCTTGTCGGCGGGCGCAGCCCCGACCGCGCCCGGCGCTCCCTCGGGCCAGAGCAGGTGGAACTCGCGGTCGCCGTGGGCCGTGTCGACGTCCGAGGATTGGTACGGGGCCGACGCCGGCGGCGGAGCGGGCCGGCCGTTGCCGTTGTCCATGTCGGAGACGATCAGCCAGCGCCCGTCGCCGCCGCGGCGTAGCGTGAGCGTGAACTTGCCGACGTCCGGGTCGCCGCTGCGGCGCGCGTAGCCGCCGAGGATGTAGCCGACCGCGCCCTCGGTCGAGTACGCCAGCGCGCGCAGGGCGAGCGGTCCGCCGCTGCTTTCGTAGTGGCGCTCGATCGCGACGCGTCCGCGGACGGGAGGCGAGCCGCCCGCGAGCACGAAGCCGTCCTTGGCGAAGAGCGCCGCGAGCGCTCTCGCGTCCTTCTTCTGCCACGCCGACTCGTAGTCGCGCAGCACGCGCGCGAGCGGAGACGGGAGCGTGACGCTCGGCTCGGCCGCCGCCGACCGCCCCGTCACTTGCGCGCCCGCCGAAGGCTGAAGACACAGCGTCAGGGCCGCGGCGAACGCGAGCGCGGCGACGCGCGGGTGGATGCGGGTGGTCGAGCGCATCGTTCCTCCTCGAAGGCGACGGGATTATCGGCGATCGCTTGTAACGGATGTAATCGCGGCGCTCGCCCGCGCTTCGTCGCGTGGGATACTGGCTCATCCTGTCAAGGAGGACCGAGTGACCCGGAGAACCCTGATCGTCTGTGCGTGTGCGGCGCTCGCCGTCGCGTTCGCCCGTCCCGCCTCTGCGGACGACGTGAGCGGCAAGTGGAAGGTGACGAGCAAGAACCCGCGCGGCGAGCGCGTGTACGACATGACGCTTGCGCAGTCCGGCGAGAAGCTGACGGTGACTTCGAAGGACCGCGAGGGCAAAGACGTGACGTCCGAAGGGACGGTGAAGGGCGCCGAGATCACCTGGACGACGAAGCGCCAGGGCCCGCAGGGCGAGATGGTGATCGTCTACAAGGGGAAGATCGAGGGCAAGACGATGGCGGGCAGCACGGAGTTCGGACAGATGGGCACCGGGGAGTGGAAGGCCGAGAAGATCGAGCAGTAGCCAGGGCGGCCGCGAAGGCGCTGCGCGGGGCGGCTCTCGCCCTCGCGTCGGCTTCCTTCGCGGCGTTCGGCGCCTGGTGCGCCCTCGCGCTCTGGTTCGACGGGCCGAAGAGCCGCCCGGCCGCGGGCGCGCTCGCCGCGGCGTTCCTGCTCTCGATCGCGGGGCCCTTCGCGCGCGTGCGCCCGTTCGCGCGCGCCCTGGCGCTCGCGGGCCTGCCCTGCGTGCTGGTGCTCGCGTGGTGGCTGCTGATCCCGCCGTCGAACGAGCGCGCCTGGCTGCCGGACGTGGCGCGCACGCCCACCGCCATCCAGGAGGGCAGCGTGGTCACGCTCGCGGGCGTGCGCGACTTCGACTACCGGAGCGAGACCGGCTACGACGAGCGCTGGCAGACCCGCCACTACGACCTCGAGCAGCTCGTCGGGCTCGACCTGTTCGTCTGCTACTGGGGGCCCACGCTCTACGCGCACACGATCCTGAGCTTCGTGTTCGCGGACGGGCCGCCGCTCGCGGTCTCGATCGAGACGCGCAAGGAGCGCGGCGAGTCCTACTCGGCGCTGCGCGGATTCTTCCGCCAGTATGAGCTCGTCTACGTGATGGCGGACGAGCGCGACGTGGTCCGGCTGCGCACGAGCTTCCGCGGCGAGCGCGTCTACCTCTATCGGCTGGCGACGCCGAAGGATCGGGCGCGGGCGCTGCTGGAGCAGTACCTGAACGAGGCGAATGCCCTGGCCCAGCACCCGGCCTGGTACAACGCGCTCACCGAGAACTGCACGACGGGCATCTGGCGCAACGTGCGCGCGATCGCGCCCGACGCCCGGCCTGACTGGAGGCTGCTCGCCAACGGCTCGGTCGACGCGCTGCTCTACGAGCGCGGGCTGCTCGACCCCCGCCTGCCGTTCGCCGAGCTGCGCGCGCGGAGCGAGATCACCGAGGCAGCGAAGCGCTGCTCCGACCGCGCGGATTTCTCGAGCTGTGTTCGCCAGGGGCTGCCGGCGCCGCCCTCGCGCGAAACCGACTTCGTCAGACCCCCGGCAGGCAGAGACACGCCGACTGGATCTTGACGTCGGCCTTGCTCCAGATCCTGTCGAAGCGCTTCTGCACGTCGGCCGCCTCGGTTTTCTTCTTCTGCAGCGCGAGCGCGCGCTGTAGGCCGTAGAGCCCCCAGCCGTTGTCGGGCAGCTTCGCGATGTCCTCGCGGAAGACCGCCTCGGCCTCGGCGAAGCGGCCGGCGGCGAGCAGCGCGGCGCCGAGCGGATGGCGCACCGGCTGAATCCAGTCGGGCGGCTCGTCGTAGCGCAGCTTGTCCTCGCGCGCCACGCCCTCGCGCAGGAGTGCGATGCCCTCGTCGCGGCGGCCGGCGCGGAACGCCAGCTCGCCCTTCAGCACGTGCTCGGCGACGTCGAGGACGTCGTTGCCGTTGTTGTTGCCAAAGGTCGCTTCCTTGGCGACCTTCTTGCGCGCCTCGAGGAACGCCGCGAGCTCCTGCTCCGCCTCGGGCATGTGGCCCGTGGCGGCGAAGGCCACGCCGCGCGCGTAGTGCTGCAGCGAGCGCGAGATCGGCACGAAATCGGGGAAGGCGGGCTCGGCCAGGATCTCCGGCCAGCGGCCGAAGCGCATCAGCACCTCGAGCGGCATCGCCATGAAGCCGTCGGCCCACGGGTTGGCGCGGAAGAACTCGAGCGGGATGTCCGCCACCATCTCGCGGATCCGCTGCAGCGCGATTCCGCTCTGCCCGGACATCATGGCCCCGTAGGTCAGCATGTGGTGGTTGTGGGCCATGTAGAGCCGGTAGAAGCCCTGCTCGCCCGAGCGCTGCGTATAGCGCTTGTCGGCGTCGATCGCCTTGCTGTTGGCGACGATCGCCTCCTGCCAGCGCCCGCGCCGCACGTCGATGTGGGACGGCATGTGGACGAGGTGGCCAAGGCCGGGCAGACGGTCGCGCAGCGCGTC
>Ga0111538_10013388_pt1 | contig 10820 bp, 9 predicted proteins | sample SoiMethybrSBSTD1_FD_79669 | JGI IMG/M metagenome (GOLD analysis project Ga0111538, IMG submission 79669) | Bulk soil microbial communities from a Populus tree surrounding site in Tennessee, USA - Soil MetaG P. TD hybrid SBSTD1 (version 2)... | ecosystem: Environmental > Terrestrial > Soil > Tree... | reverse complement strand
GATGACGGCGTTTGCACGTCGTTCACTCAGATCGATGTTGCGTTGACTGTTGCCGGTCGAGTCGGCATAGCCAACCACCGCCATGACCCAGCCTTTCGTGTTTTGCGTCTTCACCCAGGCGGCCGCTTCATCGATCGTAGCTTTCGCCTTGGGTCCCAAAGTGGCGCTGCCACTGGCAAACGGCACCGTAATCGTTTTGAGCGAATCGAAATCATCCAGCCCATTGATACGGTTGTTGGCAAGGTCTGCGGTATTTTGTGCTTTGTCTGCGGCAGCCTGCGCCTGCGCCGTCAGAGCTTGCGTCTCAGCGATTTGCCCTGCAAGCCGCTCCTGCTCCGCCTGTTGCTGGCGCAGCTTGTCGTTCAACTCCGCTTCAAGCGGATCGACGGTCGACTTCAGCGCTTGCGCGGCCCTCAGATCCTGCTCGTCGAAACGAATCTTGTCGGCGACGATTGCGCCTTCCGCGTTGCCAACGCCGTCAACTTCAAGCCGGAGCCCGCGGAGGATATAACTTGCGCCATACTCCTTCGATCCGCGAAATACTCCGCGCTTGTGACTCTTAACCTCAGTGTTCTCAGTCAGCACGACGACCACCTGCGGTCCGCCGTTTGGATCCGCCATCAGGAACGAATCCGGTTCACGTTTGGCAACAACGCCTTTCAGTTTCTTGACTTCCTCGCCGGCGGGAACGCTGCGTCGCTGGACTTCCTGCGCGAACACGTTTCCTACACCTATCAAAACGAGCAGGCAAGCGAATGTAATTAGCCTTGGTTGCACCTTTACTCCAAATCTCATCTGTTTGCTCCTTTCACCAACATACGAGAAATCGTATGCGCGTTAATTGCCGGTCAATACTGTCAATTCTTACAGTCTTCGCTGGATGTTTTGACGGCCCGCCTAACCGCGGCCGTCGAGAGAGGTAAAGTGAGTGAGAACTACCGTGATGTTGTCGGTGCCACCTCCGGCCAGCGCCAGATTTACCAACTCGTCGCACGCACCCTGCGACGACTTTGCGCGGCGCAAGACGGTGGCGATGGTTGCATCGTCAACCATCTCCGTCAGTCCGTCCGTGCAAAGCAACAACTGATCGCCGTCACTCAATTTGAAGCGTTGAACCTGCGGCTCACCCTGCCCAAGAGATCCCACCGCCGCAGTCAAAACATGCCGCATCGATCGCGACGCCGGGTCGTCAGGATTGGCGACGCCGGCATCGATCAGTGCCTGCGCGAGCGTGTGGTCTGTCGTTAATTGTTTGAAACTTTCGCCGCGCAGCAGGTACGCGCGCGAGTCGCCGACGTGTCCGATTACCAGATCGTTCCCGAGCGCGCCGGCGACTGTTAGAGTCGTGCCCATGCCTTGCAGCGTTACGTCGCGGTCTGCTTCCTTTTTCACGATCTCGTCGATTTGGAAAAAGCGTTCCGTCATTCGTTCGAGAACTGTGGTGGCGTCCTTGTGCCGCCGTAGCGACAGAGTCCAGTCGGATGTCTCGACGAGGAGATCGATGAGTTTGCTGAGAGCAAGACGGCTCGCTACTTCGCCTGCAGCCAGACCTCCCATGCCGTCCGCCACAAACATGCCGTACCCGTTCATGGCGTAACTGTGTTCGAGCAAGCCATCGTCAAGATTCGTCAAAACGTTCTCGAGCGACCGCCCGAACTTCATCACGAGGTAGCTGTCTTCATTGTTCTCGCGGACGTGACCTTGGTGCGAAAGCGCACCGACGTCGACTTCCAATCGCGTCCACGCCTCACCGAAGCCGTCGCGAACGCTCAACTCATCCCGTATGCTCATTGTTCATGACCTTGAAATACACGCCGGCGACCGGCAGCGATGACTTAAAAAGGTTGGCGATTGTGCAAGTCGACTGCGAATTGTATGTTCCCGTTCGAAGCGGATGTACTGGCAAAAGTTACAGGGGGGCAAACGCTCAAAACTTCCAACCTAAAACTTCCAGCCCAGCGACGTGCTGACGCCGAGATCGTTCTTGTCAGCTCTCACTGGCGGCTTGCTGTCGTAGTTTTCGTAAAGGTGAAAACCCCACCACAGGTCCTTCACTATCTTGAACCGCACGTCTGAATTGGCTTGCACTCTCATTCGTCCGGGCGTGGTCAGACTCGGGAATAAACTGAACCGCGACGTGATGTCCGTCCGCGAAAAGCGAAAAGTGAGAAAGTCGGCGCCGACTAGTGCATCGGCGTTCGTCTGTCGTGGCTGGCCTATTGCCGCCGAATAGTGCTCGCGCGTGCCGACAACTCCGCCATAGACCGAAAACCGCGTGTATTCCGTTTGTTTCAGGTTGCGGCCGACTAAGCCTCCGACGGACGTGCGCAGATCGAGGCTTTGCTGATCGCTGCGCAGCAGACCAAACAGTCCGCCGACGTACCATCGATCGTTGAGCTGTTTTCGATAATCGAACGTGAACTGGTTGCGAGTTTGACTAGTGCCTTCCGTCTGTCCGCTGAACGAAGAATCGATGGCCGCGGTGAATGAATGATCTCCCGTGCGATAAGTCGTCGTCGCCGCGAATTCCGTTTGATACTGATCGTTGCCACTCGTAAAACTAAAACCAAGATCGATCGAACCTTCAAGTCGTTTCCAGAAACCCCGCTCGATCGGTGTTATGCGAATAACGTCGAGCTGTGGAACTCTGAACCCATGGCCTGAAGAACCGATGACGAAGTTTGAGACTTCGCTCGAGTTTGTGGGCAACAGGCGCAGCACATCCGTGACGAGTTTGCCGTCGACGAGCCAGATCATGAACATCGATTTGCTCTGGATGCTTTCGACTCTGGCCCAGTCGAGGCGTACCGCCTCAGCCATGTAGTCGGCTTTGATTCTCAGCTCACCCCGTTGCAGTCCTTTGATCTCACCGGTCAGACGATCGCCGTTCTTCAACACGACGACGTCGTCGATGTTCTTCGCCATCGCAGTCAAGGCGCACAGCAAACAGAGCAAAGCGATAATACCGGGGCGGCAAAGTCTTCGCGGCAGACAACTCCTGGTCATTCGATAACCTCCCTTTTCTCGATAGTTTTTGCACTTTTTGGTAATGGACTCGCCTGTCAAAAGTGACAGTTATCCTCTGATTTCGGGCCGCCTAGAATCAGCAAAACCTAAAAGTTTGGCAGGAAGGATGGTGTGTGAACGATGCTAAGGACCAGCAGGTTCTCTCAACTGACGATGATTGCCGGACTGTTGCTCGCGTGGTCTGTCGCGGCTTCAGCTCAGGACATCAAGTACAACTTTCTTCAAGGAACTGACTTCTCGAAGTACAAGACCTACAAGTGGGTAAAGCTTCCCAACGAGCAATATCCGAACTCAATTCTCGACAGCCAGATCATGCAAGCGATCGATACTCAACTGGCCACGAAAGGACTGTCGAAGACCGAAGAGAATCCGGACCTCTACGTGATCTACCAGGTTGCGGTCAATCAGGAGAAACAGTGGAACTCCTACAGCACGGGCGGCGATATGTGGGGCTGGGGCGGTTGGGGTGGCTGGGGCGGCATGTCGACAACGACCACGACCAGCAAAACGATCAATGTCGGAACGCTTAACGTCGACCTGTATGACGTCGGCACGAAGAAACAGGTCTGGCGCGGCGCAGCGAGCAAGACGCTGGGCTCCGGTAAGGACCCGGAGAAGGTCAACAAGAACCTAAACAAAGCGATGGCGAAGCTCTTCAAGAAGTATCCCCCGCCGGCGAAGTAGTCGTGGCTGAGTTTGCGCATTAGAAAAGGAGTGGACGATGAAAGCACGATTGTTGATCGGTTCCTGCTTGTTGGTGGTCCTGGCGTTTGGCGCGTCGATACAGTCAACGGCGCAGGACAAGGACAAGAAAGAAGACAAACCGAAGAGCGAAAAGTTTTCAGCGCTGGCGTACATGCCGCATGGGGCTGGACCAGCGATGGTTGGCGCCGGCGCGCGCGTCAATGTTGACATATGGGTGAACAGTTACACGAACGATGCGGAAGCGAAGACGCTGGCCACGGCATTACTCGAAGGCGGATCGGACAACCTGCTGAAGTCCCTTGAGAAAATGGACACAATAGGCAAGATCCGGCTTAACGGCCGCGCAGGTTTTTACGACTTCAAACTGATCCGTTCGCATCAGGTTGAAGGCGGCAGACGCGTTTACCTCGTTGGCGATCGTCCGGTTGGTTTTCTCGAAGTGTACGTCGGCAACAGATCGCAGGATTACCCCTTCGGGATCATGCAACTCGATCTGAAGAAGAACAGCAAGGGAAGAGAAGAGGGAACTGGCGCGTTGCTCTACGCCGCGAAGATCAAAGTTCTTGAAAACAACAGGATCGAGCTCGAGAGTTACGGGATCGATGCGATCCGGCTGCTCGGTGTGCGCAAGCTTTAGTGGAGTTCAGCAGTTTTCTTAACCTGCGGCGGGCCTTGTGAAGTTGCGACTTGGAGTTTCCTACGGAGCAACCAAACAGGCCCGCTACTTCCTGATGGTTGTATCCCTCGACGTCAACTTTCATAAACACTGAACGGCAGCCGAAGGGTAACTGGGCAACTGCAACGTCGAGCGCGACGCGATCCAGGAGCTGTGGTCCAACCGAAGTCTTCAGGATCCGCGTGGCTTCGACTTCGTCGAGCAGGTAGGGGAACCGTTGATTACGTCGCGAGAGTGTTCGAAAGTGCATGAGCACGTGATTGGTCGTGAATCGATATAACCACGTCGAAAACTGGCTCTCGCCACGAAACGATCCGGCTTTTCTCAGCAAGTGTAGAAAGATCTCCTGCGTCAGGTCCTCGGCCTCACTGACGTTTCCAGTCATCCGCAAACACAAAGAGTAGACCTTCGTTCGATGACGCTCATACAGATCGCCGATGCCGGAGATCGTGCCTTGCGCTATCGCCTGGGTGAGTTCGTAGTCGGATGTTGTCGCACTGTTCTGACTCATTAGTTACGTGCTGAGTCTATTGGCGCGCGCAGGTTCGATCACCTGTAAGTTTTGCCAGTTTCGGCGCTTTTTGCCCTCCACTACATTGCTGCGCATCACTGGAACTCCGCCCCTTTGGATTGGAGAACGTTGCATGAACATGAACCGTTTGCGCTGGGGAATCCCCTCAGTTTTTGCCTTTGTGCTTGCTTTGCTGCTTGTCCCGAGTAGCGTTGCGTTTGCGCAGACTCCGGAGACCACCAAACCAGAAACAACCAAACCAGAAACAACTGAAGTCGAGCAGTTAAAGAAACGGCTACAACAACTCGAGCAGACAGTCGTCGAACTCAAAGGACAGCTCGACGCTATCGAAACAAAGAAGAAGAGCGGGACCCCGGAGGTAGTCCAGGCGAAGTACTCGGAACCGGCGCCCGCGGTCGCCGCAGCTCCTGTCGAGCCGGAGTCAACGGAACCCGCGTCTGCGAAACCTCAAGACGCCAAGGGGGAGAGCACGTTCGAGGTCTATGGCTTCGCAATGCTCGACTTCGGCTATCAGTTCAAGCAGAACGATCCGGATTGGTTCGACGTGATCCGTCCAACCAAGTTGCCGTCGTTTTCCAATGAGTTTGCTCCGAATGGGAAGGTCTTTTCCGGCGTCAGACAAAGTCGTCTCGGAGTGAAGTCTTCAACGCCAACAAAGTACGGTGAGTTGAAAACGCAGTTTGAGTTCGAACTGTTCGGCACGGGTGTCGATGCAGGTCAAACGACTTTCCGCTTGCGTCACGCTTACGGTGAGTTGGGCCAATTCGGCGCGGGCCAAACGTGGAGTCCGTTCATGGACATCGACGTGTTTCCAAACTCCCTCGAGTACTGGGGACCAAACGGCATGGTCTTCTTCCGCAACGTGCAGTTTCGCTGGATGCCGCTGAAGGGACGCAACTCGGTGACGATCGCTCTCGAACGTCCGGGTGCGAGTGCCGATCAGGGCAGGTTTCAGGATCGCATCGAGTTATCGGGTATCAGTCCCAAGTTTGATCTCCCGGATCTCTCGGGCAACGTTCGTTTCACCAGAAGCTGGGGCTACTTCCAGGCGGCGGGAATGCTGCGCCGGATTAAGTGGGTCGACAATCTCGACGACGCATTCGATCTCGGCGGCAGTGAGGTGGGAGCGGGCGTGAACCTTACTTCCAATCTCAAGTTTGGTGAGAAGGATACCGGCCGGTTCGCGTTTGTGTTTGGCCAGGGAATTGAAAACTACATGAACGACGCCGACGTCGACGTCGGTATTGAGCTCACTCCGGGCGGAGATCCACGCCGGCCGATCAAAGGTGTGGCGCTGCCGATGTGGAGCATGGTCGCGTTTCTCGATCACAACTGGAACAAGAAGTTCAGCACCGCCATCGGCTACTCCTTCATGGACGTCGACAACTCCAACGGCCAGGCACCCGATGCATATCATCGCGGACATTACGCACTCGGCAACCTGCTGTATTACCCGGTGGACAGGGTGATGGTGGGCGGCGAGCTCCAGTGGGGCAGGCGCGAGAACTTCCTCGACGGCTTCAAGTCCGACGATTTTCGCATCCAGTTTTCCTTTAGGTACAACTTCTCGAAGCTGTTCACATTTTGATCTTTAGGACCATGTGGTCCAGGAAGAGGAGAGAAAGAGTCGTATGTTGAGAAAGAGAATTCAAGCAAAGGTGATCGTCACGATGTTCATTGTGACGACCTTCGTAGCCGCGCCGCTGGCGTCTTTGGCCCAGAAAGTGAGCCCTGTCGCGCCCGCGCGCGCGCAGGTCGAGGCCGTCGTGAAAGAAGCTTACGACAAGTTCAAGAGCGATACTGGCGGTAAGAATGCTGATTACATTCCCTACCTCGCCCAGGTTGATTCAAAACTCTTCGGCATCGCGATAGTCACCACCGACAACCAGGTGCTGTCGATGGGCGACATCAAGTACGCGTTTTCGATCCAGTCGATCTCGAAAGTCTTTTCGCAGGCGCTGGCGATGGAGGAGCTTGGACCGGACAAGGTGCTCGATAAAGTCGGCAACGAACCCACCGGACGCGCATTCAACTCCGTGTTTGCCGTCGCCGACATGCCGACGCACACCGGCAATCCGTATGTGAATGCGGGAGCAATCTCGACCGTGAGCCTGATCTCGGCGAAGACGGCGGATGAGAAGTGGAACAAGATTCTCGACTTCTACAGCCGCGTCGCCGGCGAAAAGCTGACGTTGATCGACGAAGTCTACAAGTCGGAAGCTGCGACTAACACCGGTAACAAAGCGCTGTCGATGTTGTTGGCCAAATACGATCGCATTTATGCCGATCCGTTTGAGTCAGTCGACGTCTACACGAAGCAATGCTCGGTGGGCGTGAACGTGGTCCAACTCGCGCGCATGGGGGCAACGCTCGCCAATAATGGCAAGAACCCGCAGACGGGCGAGCAGGTGATCAAGCCGGAGAACGTGCCACACATTCTTTCGACGATGGTCATGGCGGGCTTGTATGACGGCTCGGGCGGTTGGGCCTGGCACGTCGGGTTGCCGGCGAAGAGTGGCGTCGGTGGCGGCATCGTTGCGGTCGTTCCCGGCAAGGGTGCAATCGCCGTGTTTGCTCCGCCGCTGGACGAAGCAGGCAACAGCGTCAAGGCGCAGAAGGTGATCCAGTACGTGGCGAACAGGCTCGACTTCAATCTGTTCTCGCCTCGTTCAGTTGGTTTGAAGAGTACGGAATAGAACACGGGTACACGGGGATTCATGCAGTCAACTCTTTCTCTTCTCGTTACAGCAACGCGACGTCGCAGCTTGATGCTGCGCGTTGCGTTGCTGATCAAATTAGTCTTGGTCTTCAACCTGGTTTGTTTCGCACAGGGTGACAAACCACCATTGACGCCGGACGAACGAGCGGAATTAATGAAATTAATCCGCGATCTTCAACAACGGATCGAGAAGCTCGAAGCTGCGCAAAAAGCACCCGCAACCGCATCCCTGGTCCCTGTTGAGTCAGCGCCAGCGGAAACAACTCCAGCACCACCAGCACCAGCAGAAATGACGCCTGCGCCAGTCGCCGCCGCACCCGCTGCAAAAAAGGATGATGACGACGAAGACAAGTTCGACGGCCGCTACACGCCGAACCTCGGCTTCAAAGTCGTCAACACCGAGTATGGCGACATGAACGTCAGTATCTACACCTACGTCCGCTATCTGAACCAGCTTGGTCTCGACGAAAACTACACCGACGCATTCGGCAACGTGAAGAATGTCCAGAACCGCCAGGACGTCCAACTCCTGAAACTTCAGATCAAGTTTCTCGGTTGGATACTGAACCCGAAGATGCGCTACTTCCTTTACGCCTGGACCTCGAACGCGAACCAGGGACAAGGCGCGCAGGTGGTTCTCGCCGGTAACCTCCAATACACCTTCAACAAGTATTTCACCTTAGGCGGTGGCATCAGGTCGCTGCCTGGGACGCGCAGCGTCGAAGGTAATTTTCCATTTTGGTTGAGCGTCGACAGCCGGCATATCGCCGACGAATTCATGCGGCCATCGTACACGTCGGGAGTTTGGGCCACCGGCAATATCACCGAACGGCTGAAGTATCAGGTGATGCTCGGCAACAATATGAGCACGCTTGGCGTTCCCGCGACGAGGCTCGACAACGGATTGAACACCGTGTCGAGCTCGCTGGTTTGGTTTCCCACCGGCGATTTCGAGAAAGGTTTCAGCGGCCAGGGATGGGGCGACTTCGAACACCACGAAAAGTTTTCCACCCGCCTGGGATTTCACTTTTCACGCAGCGACGAGAATCGCGAGAGTCAGCCGGATTCGGAACAGTTCGAAAACACACAGCTCCGTCTGTCTGACGGCACTGTGATCTTCACGCCTGACATTTTTGGAACACCCATCACTATTACCGACGCTCGTTATCGAATGGTGACCGTTGACGGCGGCTTCAAGTATCGCGGCTATTCGCTCGAGGGCGAATACTTCTGGCGCTGGCTCGACAACTTCCGCGGCACGAACACTGGTGGCATCCCCAGGCTTTTCGATCACGCCGCACAGATCCAAGCGTCTGCCATGGTGGTGCCCGAAAGACTTCAGGCTTACGCCGGTTACTCGAAGATCTTTGGCCAGTTTGGTCAGCCGTGGGATTTCCGTGCCGGCACTAACTTCTTCCCGTTCAAGAACCACGTCGTCCGGTGGAATACCGAGGCGCTTTATCTCAACAGATCGCCGGTCGGCTACACGTCAGTGCCGTTTCCGATTGGCGGCAGGGGCTGGGTTTTTCACACAAACTGGGAGTTGGCTTTTTGAAACCACGGATTTTACAGATCGTCGTAATCAGCATTGCGCTTCTTGGTCCAACTACCGCAAGAGCGCAGAAGACGGACGACTACCTGTTCAACGACTCGCACTTCCACCTGACCAATTACATTCAGGAAGGAATCAGCATCCGCGACTTTCTCAAGATCATGGGAAACAAAGCGGGACGCGTGGCTTTGTTTGGTATTCCGCTGCAGCAGCAATGGTCCTATCGCGTCGATGAGAACCGTGGTCCAACTTACTACCTGAACTCCGACGCGCCCCTTTATTACTACTCGTTCACCGACGCCTGGATCGCGATGTCCTACAAGTCTCTTTCAAAAGATGAGCAGGCACGTTTCGATCCGATGATCACCGGCTTCAATCCGACCGACATGTACGCCGCCGATCACATTCGACGCGTGCTCACGACGTTTCCGGGCGTGTTCACGGGCATCGGCGAGTTCAGCATTCATAAGGAATTTGTCTCCGCGAAGATCGCGGGCGAAGTAGCGAGTCTTCAGGACCAGGCACTCGATCGGCTCATCGACTTTGCGACTGAAGTCGGTCTCGTCGTTTTGATTCACAACGACGTCGACGTGCCTTTTGCGAAACCAGGCGTTGAACCGGCGTATGCGGCGCAAATGAAGGCGCTGTTCAAACGTCATCCGAACACGACGTTTATCTGGGCGCACATCGGCGTCGGTCGAATCATTCGTCCGGTGAAAGATCAGGTCGCGATCGTCGAGGAGATCATCAACGACCCGCAACTGCGCAACGTTCATTTCGACATCTCGTGGGACGAGGTGGCGAAGTACATCGTGGCGACACCCGAATCGACGAAGAACGCCGCGGCTATAGTCAATAAATATCCAGACCGTTTTCTTTTCGGCACGGATGAAGTCGCTCCACCCAATCAGGAGAAATACCTGAAGGTCTACAACCAGTACGAACCGTTCTGGAAACTCCTGACTCCGGAAGCAAGCGAGAAAGTCCGCAAACGAAACTACGAAAGAGTTTTTGACGAAGCGAGACGCAAGGTGCGCAGCTGGGAAGCTGCGAACGTTGCGCCACGCGCTTCGAGCATGGCCAATTAATCGGCAATGACCTGAGGGAGGTTTCTAATGAACCTTAAAACACTGCGAACCACATGTTCGCTGAAATTAATTCGTTGTCTGATAGCGATCGGTGGCGCGCTGTTGATAGTGCCGGGAAACGCACTGTCGCTGGTGCGACCGGTGGCCCAGGACAGCACGCAGGCGGCGGTAACGATTCCGCCGGAACAGCTTGACTCGCTCGTCGCGCCGATTGCGCTTTACCCCGACAACCTGCTGAGTCAGACACTTGTGGCGTCCACTTATCCGCTGGAGATCATGCAACTCCACCAGTGGCTGGAGAGAAATCCGGACCTCGCGAAAGACCAAAAGAAACTGACCGAGGCAGTGAAGAAACAGCCGTGGGACGCGAGCATTCAAGCCATGGCTCCTTTGCCTGACGTCGTGAAGCGTTTGTCGGACGACATCCAGTGGACCACGGATCTCGGCAATGCGTTTCTGGCGCAGCAGAAAGATGTGATGGACGCGATCCAGCGCATGCGCAACAAGGCGGAAGACAGCGG
>Ga0111538_10013385_pt1 | contig 10821 bp, 12 predicted proteins | sample SoiMethybrSBSTD1_FD_79669 | JGI IMG/M metagenome (GOLD analysis project Ga0111538, IMG submission 79669) | Bulk soil microbial communities from a Populus tree surrounding site in Tennessee, USA - Soil MetaG P. TD hybrid SBSTD1 (version 2)... | ecosystem: Environmental > Terrestrial > Soil >... | reverse complement strand
GCAGCACGATCCGGGCACGCTGCGCCAGGCCCGCTCTGATCGAGCTGGACCGCGTCCAAGACTCCAGCAACTCACGATCACCCGGCCGTAGGCCCAACGGTTGCGCGCGCACCCCTCATTCTCACGCACTCCCACCGTAAAACTACTTTAGACGCGCCGCACTAGCTCACGCCGCCAAACTATGAAGCACGGCGGCGCGTCCGTCGCGAAATAGGTCGCGACGTAGGTTGAGGCCTGGTCGAGGTCGCGGCCCCAGGAGTGGCGAGGTGACGCTCGGCCCAGCGTCTGATCTGCTCGAGGGCCGGCAGTAGCGCGCGACCGGCCTCTGTCAGGGTGTAGGTCACTGACACCGGTGGTCCCTCCGCGACGTTTCGGTCTACGAGCCCTGCTTCGGTCAGCTCGGCCAGGCGTTCGGACAGAACGGAGTCACTGATGCCGGGCACCGCCCGAGCCAGTGCGCGGAACCCGACAGGCCCGCTGATCAACGTGCCAAGCAGCACACCGGTCCAACGCTTGCCGAGGAGGTCGAATGCTCGCATCAGCGACTCGTCGGCGGCGATGCATTCCTCGGCTGGAACGGTGGTGGCAGCGCTCCGGGTGATCATGGAACAATACTAGCGTCACCGATGTTGCTAGGAAATCAGTAGCGCCTAGGATGATCGGAGTGAGCTAAAGCATGAGGAACACCACGAGACCCGGGATCGCGGTGCTCGGAGCCGGTCACGTCGGGCCGGCCATCGCCCGACTTGCACTCGAGGCAGGCCACCGCGTCGCGATCGCCACGTCGGGCGACCCTGACGACCTTGCTCTGATCACCGAGCTGGTGATTCCCGGGGCCGAACCTCGATGGGCCGCCGATGCCATCGCCAGCGCCGACATCGTCGTACTCGCGATGCCACTGAATCGCTTTCTGCGGATGGACCCGAAGGTCTTGTCCGGAAAGCTGGTGATCGATGCGATGAACTATTGGCCACCGACCGACGGCAGCCTTTCGCCGCTTCTTGACGATGAGGACATCGGAACCAGCGAGATCGTTGCGGAACGGCTGCACAATGCGACCGTCGTCAAGTCGCTCAACCACATCGGCTACCACGAGCTCGAGAGCCACGCCCGACCCTCTGGCGCCGCAGACCGGTGCGCGCTCGGCGTTACGGGCGACGATCCCGACGCCGTAGCTACAGTTAGCGCATTCATTGAGGGCATCGGCTATGACGCCGTCCCGCTGCGTCCACTCACCGCTGGCCGGGTGCTACAACCCGGGGGACCGGTGTTCGGTGCCGTGCTGCGCCGCGACGACTTCCAGCGCGCGGTCCACGCGGTCAATGGCGTACAGCAGGGCCTCCGCCTCGCCGAGGCGCGCTACGGGCAGAGCGCCTGACATGCCTGAGCACCCCATGAGCTCCACATACGCTGGCGCCGAGCAGCGCGACTTTCCACTGGTGTTAGGGCTTGACACCTTTGGGGACCGTACGAACACTCCGGATGGCAAGCCGCTGTCGCACGCCCAGACGATCCGCAACATTGTGGAAGAAGGCATCCTGGCTGAACAGGTCGGGATCGACTTCTTCGGCATCGGGGAACACCACACTGACTACTTCCCGATGCCTGCCGCCGACGTAGTCCTGGCTGCAATCGCCGCGCGCACTCAACGGATCCACCTGGGATCCGCCGTTACAGTGCTCAGCTCAGATGACCCGGTCCGGGTGTTCCAGCGCTACTCCACGCTGAACGCCCTTTCCAACGGTCGGGCTGAGGTCATCCTCGGCCGCGGATCAAGCATCGAGTCGTTCCCACTGTTCGGCTATGACCTCGCCGACTACGAGCAGTTGTTCGAGGAGAAGACCGCGCTTTTCGCCCAACTGCTCGAGGGCGGTCCGGTCAGCTGGCGGGGCAGCACCAGATCGGCACTGCAGAACCAGGACATCGTTCCCCACCTCGAGAACGGAAACCGGCTCCCCACGTGGGTCGGCGTCGGCGGCAGCCCCCAATCAGTCATCCGCGCCGCCCGCCTCGGCTTCTCACTGATGCTGGCGATCATCGGCGGGCCCCCGGCACGCTTCGCGCCGTTCTCGGCACTATTCCAAGAGGCACTCGCGAAGCTTGGCCGACCGCCGCTTCCGGTCGGCGTGCATGGACCTGGTCACGTAGCTCAAACAGACGAACAAGCACGGGAAGAGTTTTGGCCTCACTGGCGCGAGCTGATCAGGCTCGTCGCGGTCGAGCGCGGCTTTGCGATCCCCACTGAAGACTCCTTCGCTTACGAGACTGGGCCGCAGGGTGCCCTGTACGTAGGATCACCCGAGACTGTGGCGGAGAAGATCGTGACGAACCTGCGCACGCTGCATGCAACGCGCTTCGACCTCAAGTACGGCGCCGGCGGCCTGCCGCACGAGACTCTCATGACCAACATCGAACTGTTCGGCCGGCAGGTGATCCCACGTGTCCGTGAGCTCATGAAGGAATGACGAACCTTGGTTGGTTGGGAAGTGATCGGCGGTTGCCGCGGAGGCCATCCGAGAGCAGAGGCAAGTCGGCAAGTCGGACGGCTCAGCGAATGAGGCCGGCGATGAGGTTGACTGAGCCGCCCACGATGGCGGCGCCGAACATGTACGACAGCAGGGCGTGGGAGAGTACGGTGCGCCGGATTCGTCGATTGCGGATCGTGGTGTCGGATACCTGGTAACACATGCCGATGGTGAAGGCGACGTAGGCGAAGTCGCGGTAAGTGGGTCCTTCCGGTTCGTCCGAGTCGTCGAAGGCGATGCCTGGATCTCTTGATCCGAAGTGCAGGTCGGCGTACCGCAGCGTAAAAACTGTGTTGACCACCGTCCACGACAACACGACCGTTAGCACCGCGAAGCCGATGAGCAGTACCTGAAGCGCACCACTTTCTCGCCCCGCAAGAGTGAGGGCGAAGCCGACGCCGAGGAGGCTGGCGACGCTTGCGCCGAGCAGTAATGCTGTCGCGGAGCCGCGGTTCTCGTCTTCGCGTTTAGCGAGCTCTGCCGCGCCCGGGCCGTCGGCACGGACGATGATCGGCCAGACGCTGACGAGAAAGAAGAGCGCGGCTACATCCCAACCCGTTACCACCGCGACACCCCATGGCAGGAACCGCAGGAGCGCAGCGGCGACGATCAACCCGCTAATGCCAACGGTGACGGTTCGGCGCATAGCTGGTGCGTGCCATCCCAGCCATCGGTGGTAGCGGGTCGGCGGTGGTATCGCGGTCATGCCTCGAGTGTTGCCGATTACACCGGCTTGTGCCTTCACTCCCGATTCCCGGCTCACTTCGCGCACACGCGCCACTCCGGATGGCCAGCCGACGAGCATTCTGATCAGCACCTTCCAAAAGGGTGGACGAAGGTCCCGGGCTCTGACCAGGGAGTTCCACGGGCGCGACGGATTGCGCGAAGCCACACGCTGTTGACAACACCAATCGACGGAGGAGTACCGATGGACTATTCCGCAAAGCTTGAGGACCTTAAGGCAAAGGTCGATGAGGTTGTAGCGTCCGCGCGAGCGGCAGCCGCGGAGGACCACGAGCAACTCAAGCAGCGTGTCGATCAGGCACAAGCTGAGGCGAACAAGGCCGTCGCGGACGCTAAGCAGCGTGCCGGCGAGGCCGCCGATCGAGCAGAGAGCAAGTGGGCGCAGATGAAGGCCGATGCCGCCGCGAGGAGAGAGGACGTAAAGGCAAAGATCGACAAACGGGCCGACCAGCTGGACGCCAAGGCTGCAGCCAAGGACGCGGACTGGGCCGAGGATGACGCGGCCGACGCCATCGACTACGCCATTTGGGTTGTCCAGGACGCACAGCTGGCTGTGCTCGACGCGCTCGACGCGCGTGCCTACGCAGACGAACGGGCCAAGATCGCCAGCAGTTAGGCCTCGACCGTCAGGCTCAGTGCCATCGCCCGGACATCCGCAACGGCGGCCCACAGTCGGATAGAACTCGTACGGCCCGGCGCGACGCTGATCATGGCTGCGACGTTGCGGCCCCTCCCCAGGTCGGGGGTGCAGGTCAACTGCTTGGGGTGAGCGGGCCGAAGTCTGAGCGGTGATCACTTCACCCGACCGCTAGGAGAAATTGATGGAAACCACAAGCACGACCACTGCAGCTACCGCGGAGGACCTTCGCCCGTTTGCGATTGACGTGCCTGAGGAGCAGCTCGCCGACCTGCGCAAGCGCATCATCGCGACGAGGTGGCCCGATCGGGAAATAGATCCCTCCCAAGGTGTGCAGCTCGAAACTATCCAGGCGCTGGCCAACTATTGGGCGTCGGATTACGACTGGCGCAAGTTCGAGAGACGCTTTGCGGCTCTGCCGCACTTCGTCACCGAGATCGACGGGGTGGACATCCACTTCATTCACGTTCGCTCCGACCACGAGGGTGCGCTGCCGCTGATCGTTACCCATGGGTGGCCGGGCTCGACGATCGAGCAGCTGAAGATCATTGATCCGCTCACCAAGCCCACCGAAAACGGCGGGAGCGTATCGGATGCTTTCGATCTTGTGATCCCGTCATTGCCGGGCCACGGGTTCTCAGGGAAGCCGACCGAGATTGGCTGGGATCCCATTCGCGTGGCACACGCATGGGTCGAGTTGATGAACCGGCTTGGATACCGAGAGTTCGTCGCACAGGGCGGGGACTGGGGTAATGCCGTCACCGAGCAGATGGCTCTGTTGAAGCCTCCGGGACTACTCGGCATCCACACGAACATGCCAGCGACGGTTCCTCCCGACATCTCGAAGGCGATACAGCTCGGCGACCCGCCGCCATCGGACCTTTCCGCCGACGAAAAGAAGGCATATGAGGTGCTGGTCCATTTCTTCAAGACTGGCGTGGGGTACGCCAACGAGATGGCTAACCGGCCGCAGACGCTCTACGGCATTGCGGATTCACCGGTCGGCCTGGCCGCCTGGATGCTCGATCATGACGTTCGCAGCTACGAGCTCATCGCGCGCGCTTTCGCTGGGGAGCCCGGCGGCCTTTCGCGAGATGACGTCCTGGACAACGTCACCCATTACTGGCTGACGAACACGGCGATCTCGTCTGCGCGGCTGTACTGGGAAAGCAAGCTGGCCTTCTTCGACGTGAAGGGCGTGGAGATTCCAGTCGGCGTCACGGTCTTCCCCGACGAGCTGTATCCGGCCCCGCAGAGTTGGGCGGAGCGGGCATATCCCAAGCTCATTCACTTCAATAAGGTCGACGAAGGCGGCCACTTCGCCGCATGGGAGCAGCCGCAGACCTTCTCGCAAGAAATGCGGGCGACCTTCAGGTCACTGCGTTGACCGCGGCGACCACGTTGTCCATCGAGGGCGAGCTCCCGGAGCTTGGCGGCACGACCGCCTGGCTCAACTCCGAACCGTTGACGCCGGTGGGCCTCCGCGGCAAGGTCGTGGTGGTTCAGTTCTGCACCTTCTCCTGCATCAACTGGCTCCGAACGGTGCCGTACGTAAGGGCCTGGGCCGAGAAGTATCGCGATAACGGGCTGGTCGTGATCGGCGCCCACTCGCCGGAGTTTCCCTTCGAGCACGACGTTGAGAAGATCCGGTCTGCTCTTGAGGCGATGAACGTCGGTTATCCGATTGCAGTCGACAACGACTTCGCGGTCTGGCGTGCCTTCGACAACGCCTACTGGCCCGCCCTCTACTTCGTCGACGCCCAGGGACGGATCCGGCATCACCACTTCGGCGAGGAGGAATACCAGCAGTCGGAGAGGGTCATCCAGCAACTCCTCGCAGAGGCGGGAAATGCTGATGTCGACGCGGATCTGGTCTCAGTTGAGCCGTCCGGCGTCTACCTCGCTGCAGACTGGAACACGCTGAGGTCACCGGAGACCTACGTCGGCTACGCCCGGGCCACCGGCTTTGCGTCACCGGCTGGCCTCGAACCCGACCGCAGCCAGATCTACAACGAGCCGTCACGCCTCGGACTGAATCAGTGGGCTCTCTCGGGTGAGTGGACAGTAGGAAGGCAGATCACCACGCTGAACCAGCCCGGCGGCCGGATCCTGCACCGCTTCCACGGGCGGGATGTCAACCTGGTGCTGGGCACCCAGGCGGACGGAGGGCTGACGCACTTTCGGGTGCTAATCGATGGCGAGCCACCCGACGGCGCCAATGGGCTAGACGTCGACGAGCGAGGCAATGGGACCGTTTCGGAGGAGCGGCTCTACCAGCTGATCCGCCAGAATGGTCGCATCACCGACCGCACCTTCGAGATCACTTTCGTTGACGCCGGCGCCCAGGCCTACGTGTTCACCTTCGGCTAGTCGGGGCATTGCATGGACGTCAAGCAGATAGTCGCCGGGGACCTCAACGTCGGCTATGTCGACACCGGCCCGAATGATGGTCGCCCTGTGCTCCTCTTGCACGGCTGGCCTTACGACATTCACAGCTACACCGAGGTGGCGCCGCTGCTGGCTGCGCAAGGCTACCGAGTCATCATCCCTTACCTGCGCGGCTACGGGCCGACCTACTTTCTGTCGGAGGAGACCATCCGCAACGGCGAGCAAGCAGCGCTCGCGCTTGATGTCATCGCCTTGCTTGACGCCCTCGAGATTGAAAGCGCAATTTTGGCTGGCTTCGATTGGGGGGCGCGGACTGCCGACGTCGTTGCGGCGCTGTGGCCCGAGCGGTGCAAGGGGTTGGTCTCTGTCAGCGGGTACCTGATCGGCAGCCAGGATGCTGGCAGGGTGCCGTTGCCGCCAGCGGCTGAACTGCAGTGGTGGTATCAGTACTACTTCGCTACGGACCGCGGTAGGGCTGGCTACGCCAAATACAGGCGTGAGTTTGCGAAGCTCATCTGGCAGATCGCCTCGCCAAAGTGGGACTTTGACGATGCCACCTTTGATCGCAGCGCTGCGTCGTTCGGGAACCCCGACCATGTCGACATCGTGATCCACAACTACCGCTGGCGTCTGGGGTTGGCCAAAGGCGCAGCCAAATACGGCGCGCTCGAAGATCGGCTCGCTAAAGCTCCGGACATCACCGTGCCCGCGATCACGCTTGAGGGCGACGCGAACGGCGCGCCCCATCCGGACCCAAGTGCCTACGCCAAGAAATTCGCGGGCAGGTACTCACACCGGACGATCGATGGCGGCATCGGGCACAACCTTCCTCAGGAAGCTCCCGAAGCTTTTGCCCAAGCCATCATCGACGTCGACCTCTAATAACGAAGGAGCTCTCATGTCAAAGACAGCCACCGAGAACACGGCCCTCACCGTCGTTCTGGTTCACGGCGCCTTCGCCGACGCTTCAAGCTGGAATGGCGTCATCGAGCGCCTGCAGGCCGCGGGAATCCAAGTGACGGCGCCCGCGATTCCGCTGCGCGGGATCACTCACGATTCGGCTTACATCGCCAGCTTCCTCAAGCAAATTCCCGGCCCTGTGCTCGCCGTCGGCCACTCGTACGCAGGTGCGGTGATCTCGAATGCCGCAGCTGACGCCGACAACGTCGCCGGCCTGGTCTTCGTCGCCGCCTTCGCCCCCGAGGAAGGCGAGCGACTCGGCGAAGTAGAAGCGACGTCTAGAGACAGCGTCCTCATGACGGCACAAGTCGCTCTGCAGTATCCGACAGGCAACGGCGCCGAGACGGCCACTGAAGTCGCAATCGATCCCGCGAAATTCCACGATGCATTCGCGGCCGACCTGCCACGGGAACAAACCGCCGTAATGGCCGCAATTCAACGCCCGGTCGCCGAGCCGGCGTTCACCGAGCCCTCCGGCCGGCCCGCCTGGAAATCCCTGCCAACCTGGGCCGTGGTTGCGACCGGCGACAAGGCGGCCGGCGCGGACGTGATCCGATCCATGGCCGAGCGCGCCGGAGCCACCATCACCGAGGTTAAGGGGTCACACGTGATCATGGTGTCCCAGCCAGACACGGTCACCGAGGTAATCCTCACCGCCGCAGCCGCGGTTCACCAGCCGACCGCCGCGGCGGCCGGATAGCCACGGAGGCGAGTCGGGACGGCCAAGTCATGGCCGACGACATCGGTTCGACGTCGACGGCCTGTCTTTACTGAGCGTCGGTTGTGCGGTTCTCGGCTGGTTTGACGGGGCCGAAGAAGTCGATGAGCAGTTGTGTAACGCGCTCGGCCGCGTCGTGATGCACCCAGTGCGACGCGTCGGGAATGCGCTCGACGCGGTCCAGGTTGGGAACGTCGTCGTGGTCGGGCTCGGCCAGTTCGGGGCCGAGGTAGCCATCGTCCTGTCCCCAGATGACCAAGGTGGGCGCCTTGACCGGGACAAGCGCCGATTCGGCGCGCTTGGGCGGTGTCCGCACCGAGGACCGATAGTAGTTGATCATCCCGGTGGCCGCGCCGGGCTGCGACCACGCCTCGACGTAGCGATCCATTTCCTCAGGCGTGTACGCCGGGCGGGCGGCGTGCACGAAATGCCGGAAGAAATGCCAGTGGTTGGCCTGCACCACGCTTTCCGGCACGCCCGGGAGGTCAAAGAAGAAGAAGTACCAAGACTTGCGCAGCTGACTTGGGTGGTGCAATCCCTCCAATAGCTTCCGCGGATGGGCCGCGTTGAGAATGGCCAGCCGGTCCACCACCTCGGGGTGGATCATCGCGGTGGCCCATGCGACGGTTCCGCCCCAGTCGTGACCCACCAGCATTGCGGACTGGGCACCGCGTTCTTGGATGAGATCGCGCACGTCGGCGGCGAGCTTCTCGGTGTCGTAGGCCGCGACGCCGTCCGGTTTTGAGGACAGGTTGTAGCCGCGCATGTCGGGCGCGACGACGCGGAATCCAGCCGCCGCAAGTGGTTCGATCTGCTGCCGCCAGCCGTACCAGAATTCGGGAAAGCCATGCAGCAGAACGATCAGCGGCCCATCACCGGCCTCGACGTAATGCAATCGCACGTCGCCGATCTCGGCGTAGCCCTCTCGAAGCCCGCTGAGCCAGCGTCCTTGCCCGTGCTGTTCGGCCACCCCGCTCGCGCCGCTGGCGTGATCATCGGCAGTGCTCATTTGGCGCCTCCCTGAGAGTTGTGTCAAGGGTGACGCTAACGACTTCATCTACGCGTCGAGCCCGGGAGACACCCTGGTGGCTCCCCTGGTCTGCTGCTGGAGGGCGGCTCGGTCCGGTAGCTGGGACCGGATAGTTGTCTCGCGTCAGCCGCGGCACGAAATCCCGCAGCATCGGCGCCCTGGGCATCGGGAAAGTCATTGTTTCGGCGTAGGTGTCGAGCAGTCGTCCCCCGTCGAAGCGAGCGTCAACGGCGCGCCGCTGCGCCAGCGGCCCACCAGCTTCGCCGGGAGCAGCTCCCGTTCCTGATCGGGCCGGGCATGCTTTTCTCGACCGGCCTGTGCATCCGGTCGGTGAGGGTCATCGCTGTCGTTTGAGTCGGCCGGACTACTCGCTGATCTTGTCCAGGAACTCGTCGACGGCCGCGCCGACGCGCCTCAGCTGCCGCGTTTCAGCCACCGTCAGGTCATTAGCGACGTACCAGCCTTCGGCCGTGATCTGATGCTTCGCGAGGTAGTCCTTCGCTTCCGGGCTGCGGATTCCGGCCAGCCCTCCCAGGCGGAGTCGATTATGTCCAGGAAGTCGGGGATCTTGGTCGCGAAGTCGTCGATGTAGGCGTCCCAGTCGCCGTCGTAGGCGGTGGCGAATAGCATCCTCGTGTCGTTATCCAGGAACACAAAGCGCATGTCGTGGACCGTGCCCACATCGTCCGCACCGGCGAGGTTGCCGCCGAACAGCCGCAGGAACGCGCGCAGGCGGTCGGCTCCACCGGGCGCGAAAGGGACGATGATCGTCAGCTCTGAGACCTTGCCCAACCTGCTCCCGACGCGGCCAGCGCTCTCTATCGGCGGCGGCGGCTTTTGGGACGCATCCGACGCCAGTCTGCTGAGAACGTTCTCCAGCGCCGTCCTACCCACGCCCGGCGCGTCGGCGAACAGCTTCCGCAGCCGTTCGACCTTCTCGTCGACCGCTAGGTTCTGTCCGGGTTCAGTTACCGGCGGTGTTTCGGTTGTCATGTTTGCCCACTCCTTTTTGGTTTCCTCGGCTCGTGCGCTTGGCAATCCATTGGCTTCGCGGGCAGCTGGCCAGTTGTCGCTGATTGCAAGCGAAGGCTCACACTGAGATTTCTTGCTGGTCACCATTAACCAAAACGGTCCGCGCTATTGGTCGCACCCGTTGATCCCCCTGGCCTTTCACGGGCTGCGCCAGCGCAACGCCTGGGTGGCCCCCGTTGCAGCGACACCGGCCTGCCGGCCGTGGCCAGGCTTCGTTTCGTCACACCGCGGTCGACGCCGCCGGGCGACGGTACGGGCCGTGAGCCAGCGTTTTTACTCCAGGACATGGCCTAAGCTCCGGTTGTGACCGACGCATTCGAGCAGGAACTCTTGGCCGATATCGCCGAGGCAGAGGCCATCGGCGAGGTTGACCTCGCGGCAGAGTGGCGGTGGGAGTTGAAGAACTATCGCGCCGCGCGGAAGCAGGCCGTCCTCGATGACCCAGCTTGGGACGGTAGTTCCGCTGTCGCTCGGCGAGAGGGGCTCGGGAAGCGGCGGTCTGACCAGTCGTGAGTTGACTGACGGCCTCAGGCACTATTTGCCGCGCGCGGGCCACGCCTTCCCGTAGCACAGGGATTCCAGGGGTTGAAGGGCTTCTGCGCGGGCTGGGTGACGTGGGCAGTGAGGGCGCGTCGGGGTGTGACATTGGCTGAGGCCTTCCCCATACGTCACTGCAGTGCGGACAACAGCCGCATCACGTTGTCGATGTATCGCTTGGCACGAGGTCGTCGGGTCCACTCTTGGGCTGTGAGTTCGCGGCAGGCTGCTCGGTAGTCGTCGGAGATCT